>Ga0209161_10000388_pt1 | contig 35692 bp, 41 predicted proteins | sample GraSoiAngelo_155_FD_186169 | JGI IMG/M metagenome (GOLD analysis project Ga0209161, IMG submission 186169) | Grasslands soil microbial communities from the Angelo Coastal Reserve, California, USA - 14_1009_13_30cm (SPAdes) (version 2) | ecosystem: Environmental > Terrestrial > Soil > Grasslands... | reverse complement strand
GAGACTGGCTGAGACGTGAAAGAGCCCCATAATTGCCTTCATTCTACTGTTACTCTGCGGCGGGGCAACGGTGCAGAGTAGATACAGTCGACACCGACTGGCGCTTCCTCAACGAGCTCAAGAGGGAGCTGAAGGGGTAGGCGTGAGCAATCGCCGCGCGTGGTGCCTGACGATCGTGGTCCTGCTCCTGGCGAGCGGCTGGGCTGCGCCAGACGATGGCCACGCGGCGGGGGGGACTAACGGTCTTCCCAAGATCGGTCCCGCGCCCGACTTCACGCTGACCACGCAGGACGGCGCACGCATGTCCCTCCGGGATCTACGCGGGAAGGTCGTCGCGGTGACGTTCATCTATGCGAGCTGCACCGACACGTGCCCCCTCCTGACGGCGAAGATGGCCGCGCTCCAGGCCAAGCTCGGCCCCGAGTTCGGCTCACGTGTGTTCTTCGCGTCCGTGACCGTCGATCCCGAGCGCGACACGCCAGTGGTCCTCAGGCGCTACGCCCAGGCCCACGGGGCGAATCCGGGGGGCTGGGCGTTTCTCACGGGGTCGCCGGCCGAGATCCGGGACGTGGAGAGGCGGTACGGAGTCTACGCCCGGAAGAACCCGGCGGGAGACGTGGATCACACCTTCCTCACGTCTTTGATCGACAGGAACGGGATCCTCCGCGTTCAGTATCTGGGAGTGCGGTTCGACCCCGACGAGCTCCTCGGAGACGTGCAGAGTCTGCTGCGGGAGATGGGGCGGCAGTGACGTGGCTGGTCGGGCTCATCGCGCGGATGCCTGTCACGGTCCACGCAAAGCTCCTGGCGGCGTTCCTCGCCATCGTCGTGCTGCTCATCACGGTGGGCGCGGTCGGCCTGCAGACGCTGAGCGCCGTGAACCGCCGCGCCGAGAATCTGGTCCAGCTCCAGCGCAAGATCGCCGCCTACCGCCAGCTCCAGCACGACACCACCAGCCAGCTCTACAGCGTCTCCTCGGCGCTCCTGGTCCCCGACGAGCGAACGCTCGAGGCCACGTTGCGTCAGCTCAACCAGTTCGGCTACGACCTCGACCGGCTCCAGTTCGTCGCGAAGGACGAAGTCGAACTGCTCAGCCGGGTCCGCGAGGACTATGACCAGTTCATCAAGGTCGTGACCCAGGTCGTCGAGCTGATTCGCGCCGCCAAGGTGGCCCAGGGCCGGGAGGTTCAACTTGTTCAGGCCGGTCCCCTTGCGGACCGGCTCGAGCGCTTGACCAACGAACTCGTGAACAAGGCCGAGGCGGACATGGTGGCGTCGATCGACGCGACACACGAGGCGTACGTGGGCTCCCGGTGGGTCGTCATCGGCTTCGCGGTCGGGTCCATCGCGCTCGCCCTGAGCCTCGGCTACGCGATCTCCTGGTCACTGATCGGCCCGGTGCGGCACATGGACGAACGGCTGAAGCGGCTCGCCTCAGGCGACTTCGCTGGTCGCGTCGAGATCCCGAACCGCGACGAGTTCGGCGCCCTCGCGGCGAACCTCAACCGGATGAGCGAGGAGCTGGGACGGCTCTACCAGCAGCTCGAGGCTGCGAGCCGCCACAAGTCGGAGTTCCTGGCGAATATGTCGCACGAGCTGAGGACCCCGCTCAACGCGATCATCGGCTTCTCGGAGGTCCTCCTCGAGCGGATGTTCGGCGAACTCAACCCCAAACAGGAAGAGTATCTTCAGGACATCATGACGTCGGGTCGCCATCTGCTCTCGCTCATCAACGACATCCTCGACCTCTCTAAGATCGAGGCCGGCCGCATGGAGCTCGAGCCGAGCGCGTTCGACTTGGCGGCCACGCTCGAGGGCTGCCTGACCCTCGTGCGCGAGCGCGCGACTCGTCACGGCATCACGTTGGGGCTGACGGTCGACGAGCATCTCGGGCAGATCGTCGCCGACGAGCGGAAGGTTCGGCAGGTCGTGCTGAACCTGCTCTCGAATGCCGTGAAATTCACTCCCCAAGGCGGCCGAGTCGCGATCAATGCCGTCCGGGCCGACGGAGCCACGGAGATCTCGGTGAGCGACACTGGCATCGGCATCGCGGCCGAGGACCAGGACCTCATCTTCGAGGAGTTCCGCCAGGCTGGCGGCGACTACACACGAAAGCGCGAGGGAACCGGGCTCGGCCTGGCGCTCGCGCGGAAGTTCGTCGAGCTCCACGGCGGGCGGATCTGGGTCAAGAGCGAGATGGGCAAAGGGTCGACGTTCACCTTCGCCCTACCGGAGAGACCATGGCCGGCGAGCTGATCCTGATCGTCGAGGACAACGAGAAGAACCTGAAGCTGGTGCGGGACGTGCTCCAGTTCAAAGGGTATCAGACCGTCGAGGCCTCCACCGGGGAGGACGGCGTGCGTCTGGCCAAGGAACGCCATCCGGCGCTCGTCCTCATGGACATCCAGCTCCCCGGGATGAACGGGATCACCGCGCTCGGCCAGTTGCGCGTCGATCCCGCGACGCGCGCGATTCCCGTCATCGCGGTCACCGCCTCGGCGATGACGCACGACCGGCAGAAGATCATGGCGGCCGGCTTCGACGGTTACCAGTCGAAGCCGATTCGGGTGAAGGAGTTCCTCGAGGCCGTCCGCACGATGCTCGACCGCCCATGACCGCGTCGGCGAAGATCCTCGTCGTCGACGACACCCCGCACAACGTCAAGCTGCTGGCCGATCTGCTGACCGTCAAGGGCTATGTCGTCGTCACGGCGTCCTCGGGCGCCCAGGCGCTCGAGAAGGTCGAGACGGAGCAGCCCGACCTCGTCCTGCTCGACGTCGTCATGCCCGAGATGAGCGGGTACGAGGTCTGCCGCAAGATCCGCGGCAGTCGCGCGACCGCCACACTCCCCGTGGTCATGGTGACGGCGCTCGATCCCGCGCAGGAGCGCGTGAAGGGGATCGAAGCGGGTGCCGACGATTTCCTCTCCAAGCCGATCAGCCAGCACGAGCTCCTCGCGCGGGTGAAGTCGCTCCTCCGGATCAAGGTGCTTCACGACGAGCTCGGCGAGTGGAATCGGACGCTCGAGCAGCGCGTCGAGGCGCAGGTGGCCCAGCTCGAGCGGTTGGAGCGTCTGAAGCGCTTCTTCTCGCCCCAGCTCGCCGAAATGATCGTGAGCGGGGACGCCGACGATCCCCTGAAGAGCCATCGCCGCGAGATCACCGTGGTCTTCCTCGACCTCCGCGGCTTCACCTCGTTCGCCGAGACTTCCGAGCCCGAGGAGGTCATGGGGGTACTGCGCGAGTACCACGCGGAGATGGGCCGACTGATCCTCGAGCACGAGGGCACGCTCGAACGGTTCACCGGGGACGGCATGATGATCTTCTTCAACGATCCGGTGCCCGTGCCGGACGCGCCCGCGCGCGCGGTCCGGATGGCGGTCGCGATGCGTCAGCGGGTGGACGAGCTCCTCGTCCGGTGGCGGAAGCGTGGCTACGACCTCGACTTCGGCGTCGGGGTCGCCCAGGGATACGCCACGATCGGCGCCATCGGCTTCGAGGGGCGACTGGATTACGGCGCGATCGGCACCGTCACCAACCTCGCGGCCCGCCTGTGCGGGGAGGCGAAGCCCGGCCAGATCCTGATCTCCCAGCGCGTGTACGGTGCGGTCGAAGACTCGGTCGACGTCGAAGAGCTCGGCGGCCTGACGCTCAGGGGCTTCTCGAAGCCCGTGCCCGCCTTCAACGTGCTGCGGCTCCGACGCTGACCCGGACGCCCGTGTAGAGGTGGCAGGCGACGAGGCGCCCCGCTTCGGGGAGTAGCGCAGGCTCCTCGGCCGAGCACCGGGCCATCGCGTGAGGGCAGCGCGGGTGGAAGCGGCAGCCGGCTGGCGGCGCGAGCGGGCTCGGCACCTCTCCGGTGACGACGACCTCGTCCCGCTTCTCGTCGGGGTGCGAGGGCAGCGCCGCCGAGAAGAGCGCCTGGGTGTAGGGGTGCCTGGGCGTGGCGGCGACGGTTTCGGCGTTCCCGATCTCGACGATCTTTCCGAGGTACATCACCGCGATCGTGTGGCTCATGTGCGCGACGGCCGCGAGGTCGTGCGCGATGAAGAGATACGACAGGCCGAGCCGGCTCTGGAGGTCGCGGAGCAGGTTGAGGATCTGCGCGCGGATCGAGACGTCGAGGGCCGACACCGGCTCGTCGAGCACGACGAGCTTCGGTGACAGGGCGAGCGCCCGGGCGATCGCGATCCGCTGCCGCTGCCCGCCCGAGAACTCGTGGGGGAAGAGGTCCGCGGATCGCTCCGGCAGTCCGACCACCTCGAGGAGGTGGGCGACGCGCTTGCGCGCCGCGCCGGCGGGCAGCGATTCGTTCGTGACGAGGGGCTCGGCGATGATCGACCCGACACGCATCCGCGGATTGAGCGAGGCGTAGGGGTCCTGGAAGACGGCCTGCACGGACCGCCGGTACTCGCGCAGCGCTCCACCGTCGAACGTCTGGAGATCCCGGCCCTCGAAGCGGATCGCGCCCGACGTCGGCGCCTCGAGATGCAGCACGAGCTTCGCGGTCGTCGTCTTGCCACATCCCGACTCGCCGACGACACCGAGGGTCCGGCCGGGCTCGATCGCGAACGAGACGTCGTCCACGGCGCGCACGACGTCGGACCCGCGCCCGAGAAGGCCGCGCTTGACGGGGAAGTGCTTGGTCAGGTTCCGGGCCTCGAGGATCGGGACGGTCATCGGCGGTCGGCGGCGAGCCAGCAGCGCGCGGTCTGGCTCTCGCCCACGACGAGCTCGGGCGGCGCCTCCTTGCGGCAGTGGTCCATCACCCGCGGGCACCGCGGGTGGAAGGCGCAGCCGGCGGGAGGGTTCGCCGGGTCGGGCGGCTGGCCGTCGATGGCGGTGAGGCGCGCGCGGCCGTCGCCGAGTCTGGGGATCGACTCGAGCAGCGCCTTCGTGTAGGGATGGGCCGGCGCGTTGAAGATCTTGCGGATCGGTCCCCCCTCGACCATCCGCCCCGCGTACATCACCGCCACCCGATCGCACATCTTGGCGACGATGCCGAGGTTGTGCGTGATGAAGATCATGGCGAGGTGGTGGGCGCGCTGCAGGTCACGGAGCAGGTTCAGGTACTGGGCCTGGATGGTCACGTCGAGGCTCGTCGTGGGCTCGTCGGCGATCAAGAGGCGCGGCTCGCACGAGATTGCGATCGCGCCGACGATGCGCTGGCGCATCCCGCCGGACATCTGGTGCGGATATTCCCGCACGCGGAGCTCGGGCGCGGAGATCCGCACCGCCCGGAGGAGCTCCCGCGCGCGGACCCACGCGCCGCGGCGGCCGGCGCCCTCGTGGATCCGGATGGGCTCGGCCACCTGGTCGCCGATCGTGAAGAGCGGGTTGAGCGAGGCCATCGGGTCCTGGAGGATCATCGCGATCCGCTTGCCGCGGATCCTGCGCATCTCGGCGGCGGGCTTTCGGAGCAGGTCGTCGCCCTCGAACCGGACCTCGCCCGCGACGATCCGCGCCGCGGGCGGCAGGAGCCTCAAGAGCGAGAGCGCGAGCGTGGTCTTGCCCGAGCCCGACTCGCCCACGATGCCGAGCGTCTCGCCCTCCTCGAGCGCGAACGACACCTGGTCCACGGCACGCGTCACGCGCGTGCCGCGCGCGCTCACGTAGTGGGTCGAAAGCCCTCGGACGTCGAGGAGCAGGCTCACAGCTGGCGGAGCTGGGGGTCGAGCTTCACCCGGAGCCAGTCGCCCAGGAGGTTTGCGGCGAGCACCATCAGCACGATGCAGCAACCCGGCAGCACCGTGAGCCACCAGTAGCCGGCCATCAGCCCCTTCTTGCCGTCGGCGAGCATGAGGCCCCACGCGGGCTTGGGGGGCGGCACGCCCACGCCGAGAAACGACAGCGACGCCTCGGTGACGATGACGACCCCCAGCATAAGCGTGGCGAGCACGATGGCGGAGTTGAGCACGTTCGGCAGGATGTGGCGGCGCATGATCGTCCGCTTGGAGCAGCCCGCGACGATCGCGAGACGCACGAAATCGCGCTCCTTGAGCGAGAGGACCTCCCCGCGGATCACTCGCGCGTAGCGCGTCCAGTAGACCGCGGCCAGAATGATCACGATGTTCATCTCGCTCGGTCCCACGATCGCGGCGAGGAAGATCGCGAAGGTCAGGGCGGGCAGGGCGAGCCAGGTGTCGGTGATCCGCATGATGAGTTGATCCACCCATCCGCCCAGATACCCGGACACGATCCCGAGGCCGGTGCCGAGGAGGCCCGCGACGATGACCGCCGTGAAGCCGACGACCATGGAGACGCGGGCGCCGAAGATGAGCCGCGAGAGGACGTCGCGCCCGAGGTGGTCGGTCCCGAGGAGGTGCTCCGCACTGCCGCCCGCCTGCCACACGGGCGGATGGAAGCGGTCGCCGAGCGAGCCGATCTCGGGATTGTACGGCGTGATCACGTTGGCGAAGATCGCGACCAGCGCGAGCGTCAGGAGGATGAGCGTCGGGAGGAGCGGGAACCCCTCGCTTCGGAAGGCGGCGAAGCGCCACGCGAGCGTGAGCCCCGCCGCCCGGCTGCCGTTCATCGCTCGTACCGGATCCGCGGGTCGATCACCGCGTAGAGCACGTCCACGATCAGATTGACGGTCACGATCATGGCGCCGCCGAGCAGGACGGTCGCCTGGACGACCGGGAAGTCGCGGAACGCGATGCCCTCGTAGAGCAGGCGGCCGACGCCGGGCCAGGCGAAGACGGTCTCGACGACGACGGCGACGTTCACCATCAGCACGAGGTTGATCCCGGCGAGGGTGAGGACGGGGATGAGGGCGTTCTTGAAGGCGTGCTTGCCGATCACGAGGGCTTCCGGCAGCCCCTTGAGCCGCGCGAGCTTGACGTACTCGGAGCCGAGGACCTCGAGCATCGACGAGCGCGTGAGCCTCATGTGCGCCGCCGCGAAGTACCAGCCGAGCGCGAAGGCGGGCATGAGGACGTGGAGCAGGGTGCCCGAGCCGGAGGACGGGAGCCAGCCGAGGTAGACGGAGAAGAAGAGGATCATGAGCAGGCCGACCCAGAAGGAGGGCATCGAGAGCCCGAGCAGCGCGAAGATCTTCCCCGCGCTGTCCCACCAGCCGTTGACCCGCACCGCCGCGACGATGCCCGTCGGGAGGCCGATCACCAGCGAGAACACCATCGCCACGGTCGCCAGGAGGAGCGAGGCGGGCAGGCGGGAGAGGTAGAGCTCGAGGACGTCCGTCCGGTAGTAGAACGACTGGCCGAAGTCGCCCCGCGCCAGGTGCGCGATGAAGCTCCCGTACTGGACCGGGAGCGACTGGTCGAGACCGAACTGCTGACGGATCGCGTCGAGGTCCGCCTGGCTCGCGCCCGGCTCGACGAGGAGCACGGCCGGGTCGCCGGTGACGCGGACGAAGAAGAAGATCGTCACCGACAGGAGGAACAGCGAGACGACCGCGAACCCGAGGCGCCGGAGGATGAATCGCCTCATGGCGTTCGGAGGGTGAGATCTTCGTACGGCGCGGAGTACGCGAAGCCCGGCATCAACCCCATCCCCGACTCCGCGACGCGCGGGCCGATACCGCAGAGAAACGCCAGCTGGTAGATCGGTGCGTGCAACACGTGGTCGTGGACGACCTTCTGGATCTGATGCAGCAGCGCCCCCCGCTTTTTCCGGTCGAGCTCCCGCGCCTGGCGGTGGAAGAGGTCCTCGACCTCCGGGAGGACCCCGTAGGCGTAGATGCCGGTCTTCGTCACGTACCCCTCCAGCCGCGTGGCCGCGTTGCCCGACGCGCCCGTGATCCCGAGCAGGACCCCGTGCAGCGTCTTCTCCCGCCACGCGGTCTGGAAGGCCGCGCGCTCCATCGTCTTGATCCGCGTCCGGATCCCGACGGCCTGGAGATAGCCGGCCAGCGCCTCGCCCATCGAGAAGTAGGGCGGGAAGGGGTGGAAGTCGCCCGCGTCGAAGCCGTCCGGATAGCCGGCCTCGGCGAGGAGCTGCTTCGCCCGCTTCGGGTCGTAGCGCGGTGGATCGAAGGGCAGCGCGAACTCGAAGCTCCGCGGGACGATACTGCCGGTCGGCTGCGAGAAGCCGAGGGTCTCGGCCGCGTTCACCGCCTGGCGGTCGATCGCCAGGCTCGCGGCCAGCCGCACGCGTGGCTCGTGCCAGGGAGATTTCGGATCCCACTGGTCGGGAAAGTCCAGCCAGAAGACGCCAGCCACCAGCGGCGCCACCAGCCGCAGACCCGGCGTCCGCCTGATCTCCTCCGCCACGGGACCGCTCAGGAGGTAGACGATGTCGACCTCGCCCTTCTTGAGCGCGGCGGCACGCGTGGTTTCCTCCGGCATGGCCCGCAGGACGAGCCGCTTGACGCTCGGCGTCTTGCGCCAGTAGCCCTCGAAGGCCTCGAGCACGAGCTCGACACCCGGCGTGAAGGACACGAAGCGATAGGGCCCGGCGCCGACCGGCGCCTTCTTGAAGCCGTCCTCGCCGACCTTGTCCACGTATTTCTTGGGGACGATCCAGCCCGCACCCGTGGCCGAGGTGCCGTAGAAGGTCATGAAGTCCGGCCACGGCTCGCGCAGGTGGAAGCGCACGCGTCCGGGATCGACGACCTGCACCTCGCGCACCTTTTCTCTGAGCAGCTTGCCCCCGGCGCCCTTGTAACGCTCGAAGGTGAACTTCACGTCCTCCGGGGTGACCGGATCGCCATTGTGGAAGCGCACGCCTTTGCGCAGGACGAAGTCGTAGCTGAGCGCGTCCTTGCCCATCGTCCACGACTCGGCCAGGCTCGGCCCCATCGCGTGACCCGGCATGGGCTTCACGAGAGCGTCGTGGAGCGCGTAGTAGAAGAGGAAGGGCGTCAGGATGCCCTCCATCTCAGCCGGGTCGAGCCAGCGCGTCACCAGGCTCAGGTGCACGCCCCAGGTGAGCTGGCCTTCGGGTCCTGCCGACGCCGGCGTCGGGGTGAGCAGGGCGAGGGCCACGAGGCCCCACAGCGCGAGGCGCCGGGCGATCGGGCCGAGCCTCCTTGGGTGGTTCATGGGTGCGGCCCTCCCGGGAGGGAGGTTGCGTGATTATCCGTGAATCAGGGGCCTTGTCAACGACTCATGGCGTCAGAGCTATTTCTTCTGGCGGGCGATGATGTCGTCCTTGATCTTGTCGTACGTCGCCTTCGGGATGATGCTCTTGCTGACCAGCTCGTCCTTCCGCTTGTAGGGGCGATTCTCGACGATCTTCTTGGCGTAGGCGTCGCCGATCCCGGTCAGCGTCTTGAGGTCGGCCTCCGAGGCGCTGTTGAGATCGAGCTTCTCCTTCCGCTTGCTCTCGGCCTTCCTGGCGTCGTCGGCCTTCTTCGAGTCACTCTTGGCCGGCGCCTCCTTCTTCGTCGGGGTCTGGGCCTCGGGCGGCGAGGTGCCGAGCGCGACGAGGGCGAACGCCAGGGTGACCACGAGCGCAACGAGTCCGGCCATCGCTGTCCTCCGGGGATGGGGTTTCGACTCGACCTAGTCGCTCGCGAGCCTGCCGTTCCAGCCCCAGTTCGACTTCTCGACGTCCTGGAAGACGATGTGGACCTGGTCGGGCGTGGTCTTGCCGATCTTCACCATCGCCTCCGTGATGGCGGCCGTGAGCTGCCGCTTCTGGTCCTGGGTGCGTCCCGCGTACCACTGGATCGTGATGTTGGGCATCGCCGTCGCCTCCTTACCTGAGCTTCTTCATGTCGTCGGGGAAGTTCGACGTCAACGAATAGGACTTGACCGTGCCGTTCGGATTGAAACGGACGGAGAAGTCCTTGCTGACCTCGCCGCCGGCGTCGTGCGCGGCGTAGAACCAGCGCCACGTCGGATCGCCGCTGTCGAGCCCGACCTGGTAGGGCTCGCCGAACATCCTCACGAGCGCCGCCTTGTCGGTCACGTTGACGATGATCTGCGCGGGATCGGGTGACGGGAACATACGCCCGGCCTTGAGCCCGGCGCATCCGCCGGCGACCACGAGGACCGCCAGCGCCAGGAGAACCGTGAGCCGTCTCATGTCCACCTCCGATCAGGCGAGCGCGACGATGCCGGCCGCCGCGAGCCGCTCGATCTCGACCCGCGAGAGGCCGAGCTCGCCGAGCACCTCGGCGGTGTGCTCTCCGAGCCGCGGGGCGGGGCGGCGGATCGTCGCGGGCGTCGCCGACGCGCGGACCGGGAAGGCGAGCATCTTCGCCTTCCCGTAGCCCGGTTGATCGATCTCCGTCACGAGGCCCAGGTGCCTGACCTGGGGGTCCTCGAACACCTCGTCGAATTCGTAGATCGGTCCGGCCGCGACTTGGGCCGCCTCGAAGCGACTCACCCACTCGGCTGTCGTCGCGCCGCCAAGGGCGGCTTCGATCCGCGCCTTCAGCTCGTCATGATGGGCGAGGCGACTGTCGTTGGTCGCGAACTTCGGGTCGGTCGCGAGCTGCTCGTCGCCGAGGACGTTGCAGAAGCGCCCGTACTGGTCGGGGTTCATGATGACGACCTGGACCCAGCCGTCCTTGGTGCGGAAGGCCTCCGCCGGTGTGAGGTTGGGGTTCCGGTTGCCGAGGCGAGGCGGGCGCTTGCCAGAGTCGAAGTAGTGGGCGACAGGATCGGGGAGGAGCGCGAGCGTCGAGGCGAGCAAGCTCACGTCCAGGTGCTGGCCCTGGCCCGTCCGCAGCCGGTGGACGAGGGCGGCGTTCACCGCGCCGAAGGCGAGGAATCCGGCAGCGAGGTCGGCCACCGAGCCGCCGACCTTGGTGGGTGGGCTCCCCGGCGTGCCGGTGAGAGCCATGATGCCGCTCATCCCCTGGGCGATCGTGTTGTACCCCGCGCGCCGCGCGTGCGGCCCCGTCTGGCCGAAGCCGGTGACGGACGCGTAGACGACCGACGGGTTCGCGGCGCTCACCGCCTGGTAGCCGAGCCCGAGTCTGTCGGCGACGCCGGGCAGGAAGTTCTCGACGAGGACGTCCACGCGCCGGGCAAGCTCGAGCACGAGCCTGGCGCCCTCGGGGTGCTGCAGGTCGACCGCGATCCCCCGCTTGTTCCGGTTGATGGCGGCGAACGTGGCGCTCATGCCGTCGCCGCGCCAGGCGCGCAGGTCGTCGCCGCGGCCGGGCCGCTCGACCTTCACGACGTCGGCGCCGAGGTCGGCCATGAGCGTCGCGCAATACGGCCCGGCGATGACGCGCGAGAGATCGAGGATGCGGATACCGTCGAGCATCATCCGCGTCTCAGCCACGGTCGAGAAAGCCCTCCGTCATTGCGTTGACCTCGGGGATGCCCGTGCGCGCGACGGCGTTGAGCCGCGCCTTGGCCTCTGCGAGCGGCGCGAAGGGCTTGGCGGCCAGGAGCTCGGCGTAGGCCCGCACCTCTTTGAGGAGCGATGGGCCCGGCACGACGCGGTGGAGGAGGCCCATCGCGTGGGCGTCGGCGGCCGAGTAACGCCGGCACTCCATGATGATCTCTTTGGCGCGCGCGGGGCCGACGAGGCGGACGAAGCGCGTGGTGGAGGCGACGCCGAGCGGCACGCCGAGGTCCACCTCGGGGATCCAGAACTCCGCCTCCGTCGCGGCCCAGCGGAAGTCGCACGCGAGCGTGAGCCCCCAGCCGCCGCCGATCGCATGCCCGTTGATCATCGCGATCGTCGGCTGCTCGAGGTTCTCGAGCAGCGTGTTCGCCCGCTCGAAGAGGCGGCGGAACTGGCTCTTCCGCTGCGCGAACGCCCGCCGCCGCTCGTCCGGCGTCATCTTCGAGCTGAGCGGGGCGTCGGCGCCGGCGGAGAAGACGGGCGGCGCGCCCGTGACGATCACGACGCGCGTGGCGGCGTCGTCCCGCAGCTCGCCGAACGCCGCCCCGAGCTCGGTCAGCATCGCGTCGCTCAGCGAGTTGCGCCGGTCGGGTCGGTTCAGCGTGACGGTCGCGAGTGCGCCGTCGCGCACGAGCGTGACGTTGTCGCCCATGACGCGCGGACGGTAACACACGGCCACCCGGCCGCGCAACGCACCCCGCCGTGCCCGCCCTCAAACCACCCGGGGCGAGGCAGCGCTACGCGAAGAGGCCGAGCGGCGGTTGGGAGGCCTTCCAGCCCGGAAAAAGCGGCGCCGACGGGATGCCGAGGTGGCGCGCGGCGACCTCGCTGAAGAGCGTGCGGAAGTCGGTCGTCACCGCGAGGTCGCGATCCTCGAAGCGCTGCTCCCGCACGAGCCCGGGCCAGCGACCGTAGACACGGCCCCCGCGGACGGCGCCGCCCAGGGCCAGCATCGCGGTCGCGTGGCCGTGGTCGGTGCCGCGGTTGCCGTTCTCTCCTACCGTGCGGCCGAACTCGGACATGGTCAGGACGACGACGTCCGCCATCCGGTCGCCGAGATCCTGCGCGAAGGCGGCGAGCGCCCCGGCGAACTCGCGCAGCCGGGCGGCGAGCTGGCCTTGCTCGGCACCCTGGCCGACGTGGGTGTCCCAGCCCTGAGTGTCGGCGAAGGCGACCTCGAGCCCGACATTCGCCTTGATGAGCTGGGCGACCTGGCGCATTGCCTCGCCGAACTGGCCGCGCGGGTACTCGGCGCCGTTCGCAGGCGGGATGCGCGAGGCGTTGGCGCTCTGGAGCATCTTCATCGCCTCGAAAGTCTGGTACCCCGTCCCCGAGAGCACGTCGCTCACGCTTCGGGCGTAGAGCGCCTCGAAGCCGCCGCGCGCGGTGGTGTCCGCTGCTCGCATGTCGAACCGGTCGATCGACTGCATCGCGATCGCTCCTGCGTCGCCCTGGAGCGCGCGGGGGAGGGCGCGGCCCAGCGCGACGGCGCGGAACGGCGCCGGCTTCGCGGGGAGCGTCTTCACGGCGCGCGCGAGCCAGCCGTCGGGCGTGGCCTTCACTCCGGGCGTCCCCGACTCCATGTAGTCCTGGGCGTCGAAGTGCGAGCGGGTCGTGTCGGGCGAGCCGCAGGCGTGGACGACCGCGAGCGAGCGATTCTCCCAGAGCGGCACGAGCGGCGCCAGCGCAGGGTGCATCGCGAAGAAGCCGTCGAGATCGAGCGCCCGGTCGCCCTCGCCGCGTTTGGGTGGCTTGAGCGCGATCGTCGGGCGGGCGGTGGCGTACGCAGGGTCGCCGTATGGCACGATCATGCTGAGCCCGTCCACCGCGCCGCGCTGGAAGACGGCGACGAGGACCTTGCCCCGGGCGTCCGCCGCCGCCGCCCTGACGAGGAACCGTGGCGGACCTGCCAGCGCCACGAGCGAGCACGCCCCGGATTTCAAAAAAATCCGTCGGTTCATCGCGTGTCTCCTATCGCCGTTGGAACTCCGGGGACCCCAGGACCAGCGCGGCGAGTTTGGCGACGTCGGTGTTCGCGGGGCCGCGGTCGTCAGGGCTCAGGCGCGTGATCTCCGGATTGGTGAGCTGCGCCGCAAGGACCGCGCGCGTCTCTGCGCTCGTCTGGCCGGCGACGAGCACGGCGAGCAGCCGGTCCAGCACCGCATCGGGCGATCGGGGGTCCGCGCCGGCGACGAGCGCGCCCGGGTCCACGGTGACGCGCGGGTATCGGCCGCTCGCGAGCGCGAGGGCGAAGTTCATCCGCGCCAGGAGCGCCCCCGAGGTCACCCACGCCTCGGCGCGGTCCGGGTAGCCTGTCGGGGGCTGCGCCTGGTAGAGCGGCTCACCGATCTCCGCGCTCGCGCGCGCGAGGCCGAACGCGGCTTGGGCGTCCACGGTGGCGCCGAGCGCACGGACCGCGCTCGCGACGAACTCGAACGGCTTTTTGACCTTGGCCCGGTAGGCGTCTTCGCCGTAGAACTCTGGCGACGAGAAGATCGCCCGCAGCATCGCGCGGATGTCACCCTCGGTCTTGAGATAGGTCGCGGCGACACGCGCGACGAGCGCGGGCGGTGGTGTGTCCGCTACGAAGCGCCGTACGAGCTTGGTGGCGATGAAGCGGGCGGTCGCGGGGTGGTGGGTCAGGATCTCGAGCACCCGCTCGCCGTCGTCCTGGCCGCCGCCCGCCGGGATGCGGTGGCCGAGCACCACCTTCTCGCCCGTGTCGTGCACGTGCGGGCGGAAGACGAAGCGCCCCTCCACCTGCGGGCGGTCGATCGACCAGCCCGTGAACGCGCGCGCGACTTCTGTGACGTCTGTCTGCGTGTAACCGCCGTCCACGCCGAGCGTGTGGAGCTCCATCAGCTCGCGCGCGTAGTTCTCGTTCAGCCCCGCCTTCCGGCCCTTGTTCGGGCCCACCGGCACGGTGAACCCCGGTCGGGCGGAGAGCCAGTTGTCGAGGTAGAAGAGCATCGCCGGATGGCGCGCGCTGGCACGGACGAGGTCGGGGAAGCGCCCCAGCGCATTCGGGCGGATGACGTCGCGTTCGTAGGGCGCGACGTACCAGCGGACGTCACCCTTCTCCGCGAAGACGTTGAAGTGGTTGAACCAGAAGTCGACCATGACCTCCTGGAGCTGGCGCTCGCTCTCGACCGCGCGGAGCGTCTTCGCGGCCTGGAGCTCGGCCGCGATCCTGAACGGCCGCTTCTCGGGCGGGTACGTCTCCATCATTTCCGCGCGCGTCATCTGGCCGTTCTGGACCTTCTCCCTGAGCCCCGGATCGGGTCGCGGGTATTCGCGCAGCGCCTCGGGGATCGACAGGCGAATTGACGCCAGCTCCGCGAGCGCCCGCTCGGTCGCTCGGTCGTCGATGGTTTCGGGATGGAGCTGGCGGTCGATCCACGCCTCGAGGCCGACCGCCCGCACCCGCTCGACGTCGCCCGGACGCGGACCGAAGCCGACGCGGTTCAGCACGTGGAGGATCCGTCGCGCTTCGGCCAGAGGTGGGGCGACGCGCAGCGCGTCCGCCGGCGCCGCGCCCGTGGGCGGGGCCGCGCCGGCGCCGAACGCGGGCGCGCCGCATCCTGTCAGCGCGCCAAGGGTGAGCAGGACGAGGGCGAGCCACGTCACCTCGGCGGCTCCTGGCCTCGAGGCGGCCGCTGGCTGCGATACTGCTGCCGGAGCCGTTCCCGCTCCTCCGGCGTCGCGTTCTTCCACTGCTCGCGCAGGCGCTCCCGCTCCTCCGGGGGCATGCGGCGCCAGCGCTCGTGCGCCTCATGCTCTTTGCGTTTGTGAGCACGCTCCTCGGGGCTCATGTTCTTCCAGCGCTCGTAGTTCTTCGTGACGCGCTCCCGCTCCTCGGGCGACATCGTTTCCCACTGGCGGTAGGTCTTCAAAATGTGCTCGCGCCGCTCCGGGGGGAGCTGCTGGAAGCGCTCGTAGGCCTTCTGTAGCTCTTGCCGCCGCGCGTCCGGCAGCTCGTTCCAGCGCTGGAAGTCCTGGAGGATCCGTGCTTTCTCGTCGCGCGGGAGCGCCTTGAAGCGCTTGAAGCTTTCCCGCGCGGCCCGCTGCTCCTCGGCCGACATGGACTTCCAGTGACGGTAGTTCTCGACCACGCGCGCCCGCTCCTCGGGCGAGAGGCTGCGCCACCGCTCGAGGTTTCGTTCGGCGATCGCACGCTCCTCGGGAGAGAGCTTCTCGAGCCCCTCCATCCGCGTGGTCTGGCCCCACGCAACCTCGAGGATCCCGGCCAGCAGGAGCACCAGCAGTACGAGAAGTCCCGACAGCCAGCGGGCCCGCATGGTCACCTCACCTCCCTGGGGGGCGCGTCGGTCTGTGTCTGCGAGTCGAGGACGGGCAGCGTCTCCAGCATCCGGAGCCGCTCGATGAGCCGCATCCGAGTGAGGAAGCTCCGGTCCCGCGTCAGGTCGGCATCTTTCAGGAGATCGAGGTCGAGCAGCATCTGCGCGTCCGGTTTGGGGTTCGCTGGCTGCTGCGCATCTGCAGGAGCGAGGGACGCCGAAATCGCGCCGACGAGCAGCACCGCGAGCCCCGTCGACCGTCGGGGCATGACTAGCCTGTCTGCTCACCGGCGATCCGATCGAGATCGCGGATCACGTCGAACTCCTCCAGGAGGTCGAGCCGCTCGACGACCTGGTACTGCTCGAGGAGCCCGAGCCGGCCTCCAATGGCAGCCTCTTCGACTGCGGCGAAGTCCACGCCGGTCCCGTTCTGACGCCCGCTCTGGATCGCGAAGAACGCGAAGAAGAGGAGCAGACCCGCGAGGCCCGCCGAGAGGGCGAGCGGCACCGGACGCCACCACCGCGCGCGCCGCCTCACGAGACGCGCCTCGAGCTTCTCGCGGAGCTCTGCGCGGTAACGGCCCCAGTGGACGTCCGGCGGTGTGGGCACCGCACGCGCGAGCTCGTCGAGGATGTCGCGGAACTGCTCGAATTCCGGCTCGGGATGTGTCGCCATGTCAGGTCTTCCCCACCGTCTTCCTGAGTGTTGCGAGCGCGCGGTGGAGGTGCACCCGCACCGTCGCCTCGGAGCACTTCAGCACCGCCGCGATCTCCGGCGTCGGCAGCTCCTCCTGCACCTGTAAAATTACTGCCACGCGCTGCTGTGGCGCGAGCCGGCCCACGGCCTCCCAGACCTGCTTCAACGTCCGCTCCCGCCCGATCGTGTCCACGGGGTCCTGGTGCGACGCCGGCTGGCGGTCGAGGAGCGACTCGCTCGACTCGGGATCGCCCGCATCACGCGTCCAGAGCTTCCACCAGCGGTCCTTGCGCCGGTGGTCGAGGCACAGGTTGACGAGGATGCGGTAGAACCAGGTCGAGAATTTCGAGCGCCCATCGAAGCGCCCCGCCGCCTGGTAGAGCCGGATGAAGGCCTCCTGCGACAGGTCGCGCGCGTCCTCGGCATTCCGCACGATGGACCATGCGAGCCGGTACGCGCGCTCCTGATAGCGCGCCACGAGGACCTCAAACGCCGCCTCGTCGCGCTCGGCCGTGCGCCGGCACAGCACCTCATCGGAAAGCTCCACGCCGCGATCGTCCTCTCGTCCCCACCATCCCACTCCCGCCTCATAAACTGCAAGGGCGGGGAGCCGGGCTCCCCGCCCACCTGGTCCCCGAGCACTTACTTCCGGTCCTCCGCGCGCTTCGGATGCAGGTCGTGGCGCAGCTCGCGCCGGTCCTGGTGGAGGTCCCTCACGTCCTTCCGGATGTCCTGCCGGTCCTCTCGGACGTCCTTGATGTCCTTCTTGACCGCGTCCTTGTCCCCGGCCTTCCGGTCTCTATAAAGCTGCCGGCGGTCCTGGCGCAGGTCGCGCCGGTCCTGCTGGACATCCCTCACGTCCTTCCGGATGTCTTGCCGGTCCTCTCGGATGTCCTGGACGTCCTTCTTGACGTCCTGAGCCCATGCGCCGCCGAAGCTCAGCGCCACCAGCGTCCCGCTCACCGCGACCACCTTGAGAGCCTTCATCGCCGTCCCCTCCCAGGTCGAAATGTGTGCTGCTTGGTTGGTAGGACGCCGGGGTGTATCGGATCGTTTACTGCCGGAAACGTGTGAATTTCCGGATGCCTAGACTAGACAGCCAGCAGCGTGCCGGTGATGTGGGCCGACTGCTCGCGCGCGAGCATCGCGATCGCGTCGGCCACGGCCTCGACGGGCACCCAGCCCCGGCGGTCGCTGTCGGGCATCGCCGCCCGGTTCGCCGGCGTGTCCATCGTGCTCGGCAGCACCGCGTTCACCGTGACGCCGTGGGGGCCGAGCTCGCGGGCGAGAGCCTGGGCCAGGGCGATCACGCCCACCTTCGACACCGTGTAGGCGAGGACGCCGCCCGCCGGCACCACGACCGCGCGCGAGGCGACGAGGACGATGCGCCCGTAGCGCGCCCGGACCATGTGCGGCGCGACGGCTTTCGTCGCGGCGAAGGCGCTCGTGAGGTTGAGGTCGAGCATCCGCCGCCAGGTCGCCTCGTCCGTCTCGAGGAGCGAGCCCGCGGCGAAGCCGCCGACGGCTCCGACCAGGATGTCGACGCGACCGCGCGCCACCACGGTGCGCTCGACGAAGGCGGTCATCGCCGCCAGATCCGTGACGTCCACGGGCTCGGTCACGAGGCGGCCTCGGTCGGCGGGGGTGGCGCGCTCGCACAGCTGGTCGCGCTCCTTCGCGATCGCGTACGGGACGGCGACGACCGCGCCCTCGGTGAGGAACCGCAGCGTCACCGCCTGGCCGAGGGCGCCGGTGCCGCCGGTCACGATCGCGACGCGATGTTGTAGCGGGGCCCGCGCGCCCGGCGCGCTCGGTGGGTGGCCTGAGACCAGGTGCGGCCCGGCTCGGTTCGGCGTGTCGCTATTCATTCCACCGGACGCTCACTCGGTCGGCGCGGGAACCGCCATGATCGCGGAGCGCTGGATCTCGTCGTAGCGCACCTTGGAGATGTCGAACGCCTCGAGGTTCTCGCGGAGCTTCTTGAAGGTCTGCTCGAACGGCGGCAGCGTCTTGCGCGCCCGGGTGAGGGGCGTGGTGCGGGCCAGCACGTAGTTCTTAACGTACGGGTGGTTGATGCCGCGCTTCTTGATCTTCGCCACGACCTCGCCCAGCGCCGCGTCCGTCTCGCGGACGAGTCCGGCGCGCTCCCGGCGCTCCTCGAGCCCCTTCGACAGCGTGAGCTTCAGGAACTTGTCCACGCGTCGCAGGATCGGCGCGAACGCCCCGCCCGCGAACCGCTTGTTCTCCTCGTAGAGGAGGCCGAGCGTGATGAAGTGGGCGGACTCGAACTGGGGCTGCCAGCGCTCCTCGGTGCTCGACGGCTCGTCCTTCGCGAGCGCCCGGTACATGCGGATGACCTCGAGCGATTTCTCCTTGAGGTTGTGCGCCTTCTCGACGTTGAGGGGGAGGACCTCGAAGACCATCGCGGGCTCGACGACGAGGATCGCCGGCACGGAGTCGGCCCGGAGCTTGTCGAGCACCGCGCGACGGTGGTTCCCGTTGGGCGTCCAGTACACGCCGGGCTTCGGCGAGATCACCACGATCGGGTCCACGAAGCGGTCGAGCCGCTTGATCGACTCGGTCAGACGCTTGACGTGGGTCGGCGAGAGGTCGCGCTGATAGGGGCTAGCCTCCACGCGCTCTCGGGGCAGGAGGCAGAAGATCTGCCAGTGATCGCCGACCGGCTCCTGGTAGATCGCGAGCGTCGTGCCGCCGTCGCGCTCGACCTGCGTCGCGAGCGCCCGGGCCTGGGCGGACGGCTCCCCGCCCATCTATCTGACCCCACTCGCGAGGCGCGCCGGCCTCACGAACCTCGCGACCACGTCTCGGAGCGAGCCGTAGATGCCCGAGGGCAGGAAGATGATGAACAAGATCAGGAGCAGCCCGTAGATCGTCTCGGCCATGCCGATGAACCTGAGCCCGAAGACGACGCGGAGGTACTCACCGAGCGCGATCGTCAGCGCCGTCCCCACGGTCGGGCCGAGCAGCGAGTACATCCCGCCGAGGACGACCGCGAACACGATGCGGAGCGAGACACCGATCCCGGCGAGCGTGTCCGGGTTCACATACGAGATGTACTGGGCGTATGCCACGCCGCCGACCGCCGTGAGGCCCGCCGAGAGCATCGTGATCCCCATCTTGAACCGTGTCACGTGGATGCCGACGGACGCGGCGGCGGTCTCATCCTCGCCGATCGCCTCCATCGCCGCACGCGCCATCGACCGGTCCACACGGTACCAGATCCACAGCCCGGCGAGCCAGAGGACGAGCGAGGCGTAGTAGAAGACGCGCTTGTCGGCGAACTGCATGGCGAGGAGACTGTCGCCGGTCGCGGGCTTGAGCGAGAGGCCGAGGGACCCGCCGGTCCAGTTCCGCTCGGCGATGATCAGCAGCCGCACGACTTCGCCGACGGCGAGCGTGACGAGGGCGAAGTAGTGGCCGACGACCTGGAAGCGCGAGCAGGGATAGGCGACGACCAGCGCCACGACGACCGTGAGCGCCGCGGCGGCCACGCCGCCGATCCATGGCGTGAGGCTGTAGAAGTTCCAGAGGAGCGTCACGGTATACGCGCCGAGCCCGAGGAACGCGCCGTGGCCCAGGGAGACGAGGCCGAAACGGCCCATCACCGACCACGCCCCACCGATGAAGGACCAGATGAGGATCTGGATCAGGACGTGGAGGATGTACTGCCGCATGCCGCCCATCGGCAGGAACGGCCCGAGCGCCAGGAGGGCGAGGAGCGCCGCGCCGGCGACCCGCCCGGGCCTCATCCGCGCCTCGCCAGGATGCCGCCCGGCCGGGCGAACATCATCACGATGAAGACGACGAAGGCGATCACGTAGCCCATCTCGGTCGAGATCACGACGCCGCCGATCGAGATGATCTCGCTCATGACGAACGAAGCGACGAAGGCGCCGACCATGTTCCCGAGGCCGCCGAGCACACAGATCATGAAGGTGAGCGGCCCGAACGCGGCGCCGAAGAACGGATGCACCGAGTACTGGATGATGAGCAGCGCCCCGGCGAGCCCCGCCATCGCGCCGCCGACGGCCGAGGTGACGAAGTAGACACGCTGCGGGTCGGCACCCATCAGCGCCATCGCCTCGCGATCCTGGGAGACGGCGCGGATCGCAGTGCCGATGTAGGTCCGGCGCAGGAAGACCCAGAGGCCGAGCATCGCGACGAGCGAGATCGCGAACGCGATCAGGCGCGTGAAGGAGAGGAACATGCCGCCGACCTCGAGGATCGGGAGTGCCAGGCGGACGGTCTTGTGGTCTGTCGTCCAGAGGAACGTCGCGAACGACTGGAGGAAGAAGAGGAGCCCGCCCGTCGCCAGGAGCTGGTTGACCGGTGCCTTCCCGAGGATCGGCGTGATGATGAGGAGGTGCACGGCGAGTCCGAGCAACGCCCCCAGCGCCACCGACAGCGCGCCGGCGAGCCAGAGGGGCCAGCCGTAGACCATCACGAGGAAGTAGACGAGGTACATGCAGACCATGACGAGGTCGACGTAGGCGATCCAGACGATGTCGACGACGCCGAAGATGAGGTTCAGGCCGAGCGCCAGGAGCGCGAGGACGCCGCCCAGGAGGACGCCGTTCACCGCCGCTTCGAGGAGGAAGATCGGGTCGATCACAGCCCCACGTATGCCTTCCGCACGAAGTCCTGCTCGGACAGCTCGGCGGCGCGCCCTTCCATCCTGATCCGCCCGACCTCGAGCAGGTACGCGCGGTCGACGAGCTTCAGCACCTGGCGGACGTTCTGCTCGACCACGAGGATCGTGTAGCCCTCCTCGCGCACGCGGCGGATGAGGTCGAAGAGGCGGAGCACCATCACGGGTGCCAACCCCATCGAGGGCTCGTCGAGCAGGATCAGCTTGGGCCGCGACATCAGCGCGCGGCCGATCGCGAGCATCTGCTGCTCGCCGCCGGAGAGGCTGCCGGCGCGCTGCTTCTGGCGCTCCCGGAGGACGGGGAACAGGTCGTACACGCGCACGAGCGACTCGGCGAACCCCTTGCGTGCACTCGGCTGAAAGGCGCCCATCTTGAGGTTGTCCGCCACGGTGAGCAGCGGGAAGATGCGGCGGCCCTCCGGAACGTGGGCGATGCCGTGGCTCACGATCTCGTGCGCCTTCCGTCCGGCCAGCGAGTCGCTCTCGAAGACGAGCTCGCCCGTGCGCGCGGCGACGAGCCCCGAGATCACGCGCATGAGCGTGGTCTTGCCGCTTCCGTTCGGCCCCACCACGGCGACGGCCTCGCCCGCCTCGACCCGGAGCGTGATGTCCCAGAGAGCGGTGAAGTGACCGTAGCCCGCCGTGACCCGCCGGAGCTCGAGCATGCTCACGCGACGACTCTCATGCGAGCACGATCTTCTCGCCGAGGTAGGCCTCGACCACGCGCGGATCTTCCGCGATCTCGCGCGGTGTCCCCTCGGCAATCTTCTCGCCGTGGTCGAGCACCACGACGCGGTCCACGACGCGCATGAGCGTCGCCATGATGTGCTCGACCCAGACGATCGTGATGCCGAGCTCGCCCCTGATCCGCTTGAGCATCTCGGCGGCGGTGGCCATCTCCGCGGAGTCGAGGCCGCCGAGGCTCTCGTCGGCCAGTAAGAGCCTCGGGCCCGTGGCGAGCGCCCGCGCCAGCTCGAGCTTCTTGAGCCCGCCCGCGCCCAGCAGCGTCGTGGAGGCCAGGCCGTCGGCGGGTAAGCCGACCAGCGCCAGGATCTCGTGCGCTCGCCGGCGCGCCGCTGCCTCGTCGTCCCGGCGCGCCGAGCCGAAGTGGGCGGCGACGGCGACGTTCTCGAGGATCGTGAGCTTGCGGAACGGCCGTGGGATCTGGAACGTCCGCGCGATCCCACGGTGGCAGATCGCGTCGGGCGTGAGGCCGGCGATCTCCTCGCCGCGGAGCCTGATGGAACCCGCCGTGAGCGGGAGCGCCCCCGAGATGCAGTTGAAGGCGGTGGTCTTTCCCGAGCCGTTCGGCCCGATGAGCCCGAGGATCTCGCCCGCTCTGACCTCGAAGGAGACCGCGTTCAGCGCGGTGAATCCGCCGAAGCGCTTCGTCAGCCCGTTAACCGAGAGAATTATCGGGCAGCAAACGGCGAGGACGCCGGGAGCGGCAGGACCGGCTGGGCGGTCGCCACGGTCTGCGGATAGACCAGCTCGAACTTTCCCTCGATGATCTGGAAGACGGCGGGGAACGCCCGCTGGTTCTGGCCCGCGAACCGGTGTCCGGGCGGGTAGAACTTCACGCCGTAGCCCTGCATCGTGCCGCCATCGGGGATGTCGGTCTCGCGCGCCGCCGCGGCCAGCGCGTCGGGGCCGAAGCCGCCGTGCTTCTGGATGGCGCGCGGCAGTACGTCATTGAACAGGACCCACAGGTTGTTGAAGCCCATCGAGACGTGTGGCGCGATCGCGGCTGTCGCGACGTTGGGATCGTACTGGGTCTTGTAGCGCTTCACCATCTCGGCGGTGAGCTCGCCGATGCCGGGCTTGAGCTTCTTCGGATCGAGGAGCTGGGAGGCGATGGGATCGAGCGTGTGGAAGAACTCGACGTCCTTACCGAAGGCCTCCTTCAGCTTGTCGAGCTGGCTGTGGCCGGCGCCGTGGCCGATGTAGGCCCTGAGGCGGAGCCCCTGCTCCTTGGCTTGGCGCAGAAAGAGCGAGATGTCGGGGTTGTACCCGGTGTGGTAGAGGACGTCGGGACGGACTGAGCGGAGCTTCGTGACGAGCGACGAGAGGTCGGGCGCGTTGATCGAGTATCCTTCCTTCAGCACCACGTTCAACCCCAGGTCCTTCGCCTTCAGCTCGTTGCCGAGCGCGACGTCGGTGCCGTACGCGCCGTCCTCGTAGATGATCGCCAGCCGGAGGTCCTTGGGCGCCTTCTTGAGCTTCTGCTGGGCATAGTCGGCGATGTACTGCACCGACAGCTCGCCGAACTGCAAGCCGGTCGGCTGCGCGCGGAACGTGTACTGGAGGTTGCGCCCATCGAAGACCTTCGACGAGATCGCCGTGGTGATCCACAGGAACTTCTTCTGCTTGTCGACCTTCTCGGCGAGCGGCACCGCGTGGGCGCTCGAGTAGACGCCCGCGAGGATGTCGACCTGCTCGACGTTGAGCAGGCGTTCGGCCTCGTTGATCGCGACCTCGGCCTTCGACTGGCTGTCACCGTCGACCTGGACGATCCTGTACTTGCCGAGGACGCCGCCGCGCTCGTTGACGTAGTCGATGATCATCTTGGCGCCGCGCCAGCAGTTGAGGGACCCGGCGGCCGAGAACGGGCCCGTGTGATCGTAGAGGACGCCGATCTTGATCGTCTGCGCCTGGGCGTCGACGCGTGACGCCGCCACCGCCACGACGGCCACGGCGCCGACGAGCCCCAGCGCCAGCACGATCCGGAGCGTTCTCATGTCGCGGTACCTCCTCGGGGCGAAAAGTGGCCGTAACGTTAACACGTCTTGCGGAAGAGGACCATCCATTCCTGGCCCTGACGCCGCTCCACCGAGTGCAACGGCACCCCGGCGCGCTCGATCCTGAACGGCCCCGCGAAGAGGCGCCGCACCTCGCTCCGGGCCATCGGGAACGGTGGGCCGCCGCCGCCCCGCCGAATCGGATAGAAGCACGCGAGGAGCCAGCCGCCGGGTCTGACGATCACGGCCATCGTTCGGACGTACTCGGCGCGGCGCGCGGGGTCGATCGCACAGAAGCACGTGTACTCCCACACGCCGTCGAACGCGTTGGCGTAGTCGCGGCCGAGAGTGAAGATGTCACGCTGCTCGAACTCCGCCGCGACGCGGTCCGCCTTCGCCCGGGCCTGCGCCGCGGCGATCGCCGCCGGCGAGAAGTCGAAGCCCACGGCCCGATAGCCGCGACGAGCCAGGTACCGTACGTCGTGGCCGCGCCCGCACCCGGGGACCGCGACGCGGCCCGGCGGCAGCGGCGTGGACTCCATGAACTCCACGAGCGTCGGCGCGGGCTGGCCGAGCTCCCAGCCATCGCCGCCGCGGGCGTAGAGATCGGTCCAGAACTCGGCGGTGCTCACGCCGGCCAATGCAGCCCCTCGAAGTCGTCGATGACTGAGGCGGCACCGGCGGCGCGCAGCTCGTCCTCGGGGTGCGCCGTGGCGACGCCGATCACGCGCATGCCCGCGCGCCGCGCAGCCTGGACGCCGACGACCGCGTCCTCGAACACGAGGCACTGCACGCTCGGCACGCCGATGGAGTCGGCGGCGAGCAGGTACACCTCGGGGTCGGGCTTGCCGAAACGCACGTCCTCTGCGGTCACGACCGCGTCGAACCGATCGCGGAGCCCCAGGCGGCCGAGGAGCCGGTGGACGTCGACGCGCGAGGCGGAGGTGGCCACCGCGCGCGGGATGCCCGCCGCGGCGACCTCGTCGACGAACGCGATGACGCCGGGGACGGCGGGCAGCCCGTGGCGCGCGAGCTGCTGGTAGAGGTCGTGCTTCCGGTCGGCGAGCCGCATGGCCTCGGACGACGACAGCGGATGCCCGAGAAGGAGCGGCACCGCCTCGTTCCCGGGACGGCCGATCGTGAGCCGCCAGTAGTCGGGCTGCGCGGGGGCGACGCCGAGCTCGTCGAGCAGCGCGCGCCACGCCTCGCGGTGGTGGGCGCCCGAGTCGATCAGCACGCCGTCCATGTCGAAGATCACCCCGCGCGTCGTGTGCACGGCCAGTCAGCTCGCGAGACCCTCGGACGGCCTCCTAGCGCAGACGGTAGAGCGGCGCGAGGGCCCGGAAGGTCTCGAGCGCAGCGGCGCGATATGCCGCCTCGGTCCACCGCGCGGCCTCGTCGGCAGGGGTCGCGCGCCCGATGACGAGCTGCCCGTCGCGCGTCCGCGTGAGCTCGTCGGCGAGCTCGCTGATCCCCTCCGGCGTGAGGTCGGCGAGCGGCGCCGCCAGCTCCTCGTCGTGCTCGTTCTTGAACCACGCGAGGCTCTTCACGCGGCGCAGGACCGGGGCGATTTTCGGCGCATTCTTCTTCCAGGCAGCTGCCCAGCGCTTCTTGTCGGCGTGCTCGGGACCGACTTCGAAGAGGAACCGGACGCAGTGGCGCGAGACCGCGACCTTGAAGTGGCAGTGCTTCTTGTAGCCGCGCGCGTCCGGGCTGAACGCGACCCACGTGTCGTCGGGCGGGTTCACGGTGCGACGCGCGTGCCTGGCGACGTGCGCGAACACTTCGCCTCCGAGCGAGCGGCTCAGCGCCGGCGCGAGGCTCTTGCCGAGCGCCTCGAGCTTGGGGCGGACGCGGCTCCGGATCTCGGCCATGCGGGGCTGGAAACCCTTCGCGTCGAAAACCTTGAAATCGGCCGTGACGAAGGCTGAAGACGGCATCGGCGTTCTCCTCGGTCAGGTTAGAAATCGTCGAGCGGGAAGATCGGGCGGTCCGGCGCGTCCACCGCGATGATCGCGTCCACGGCAAACATCGCGACAAAGAACCGCACAGAGCCTCCTTGCGAGCGGGAGTTACTATAAGGGTTCAGGTCGCGCCTGTAAACGGACACGAAAGGAGATCGTATGTTCCATAACCTCCGCGAGGGCGGCATCGTCCGACAGCTCGCGCCCGGCATCACGGCACGGATCTTCCCCGGCGTCAACGCCATGCTGTCGGTCGTGACGCTCGAGCCGCACTCGGTGTCGCCGGTGCACTCGCATCCGAACGAGCAGTGGGGCGTGTGCCTCGAGGGCGAGTGGATCCGGATCCAGGACGGCGTCGAGCATCACGTGAAGGCGGGCGACTTCTGGCAGACGCCGCCCCACGTGCCCCACGGCGGCCGGACGCTCGACCGCCGCTGCATCGTCCTCGACATCTTCGCCCCGCCGCGCGAGGAGTACCGTCAGCCGGGCCAAGGGCTCGGCGCCGCGTCCGCCTCCCAGGCAGGCGCGTGATCCGTGTTCTCGAGCTGCTCACCACGACCGCGCCCGGCGGTGGGCCGCGTCAGGTGTATGACCTCGCGCGCTGCCTCCCACGGAGCGAGTTCGAAGTCGCCGTGGCGGGGCCGCGCGACGGCCCCTTCTTCGACCGGTTTCGCGCCCTCGGCCTCACCGTCGCGGAGGTCCCGACGGGCCGGCTCGGTCCGCGCCCGCTGCTCGCGACCGTCCGCCTGATCCGGCGCCTCGGGATCGAGGTCGTCCACACTCACGGCAAAGGCGCGGGGCTCCACGGGCGCCTGGCCGCGCGCTGGACCGGCGCGGCCGCCGTCCACACGTTCCACGGCATCCACTACGAGAGTTACCGGCGCCCGCTCCAGCCACTCTACCTCGGCCTCGAGCGGCGCCTCGCGTGCTGGACCCACACGGTGATCCACGTTTCTCCGACGCAGGAGGCGGAGGCGCGGCGGCTCGGACTCGCCGCGCCGGACCGGCTCGCGACCGTGATCAACGGCGTGGACCTCGACGAGCAGGACCGGCGCGTGACGGCCTCGCCGCTCGCGCGCGCGCGTCTGGGCCTGGGGCCCGACGTCGCCGTTCTGGGCTCGGTCGCGCGGTTCGATCCCGTCAAGGGGCTCGACGCGCTCGTGGGCGCTCTCCAGTTCCTCAACCGCCCCGGCGTCGCGCTCCTCCTGGTGGGCGACGGGCCCGAGGCGGAGCGCCTCCGTCGGCAGGTCGCGGCGGCGGGGCTCGGCGAGCGCGTGGTCTTTGCGGGCTGGCTCGACGATCCGGCGCGTGTCCACCCGGCCCTCGACCTCTACGTGGCCGCGTCGCTCAAGGAAGGGCTGCCTCTCGCAGTCCTCGAGGCGATGGGCGCCGGGCTCGCCGTCGTCGCGACCGATGTGCCGGGCCACCGGGACGTCGTCAAGGACGGCGAGACGGGCCTCCTCGTGGCGCCCGGCGACGAGCGGGCGCTCGCCGCCGCGATCGGAGCCCTGCTCGACGATCCGGAGCGACGCCGCCGCATGGGACGGGCCGGGCGTGCGCGGGTCGGGCGCGATTTCGCCATCCGGCCGATGATCGAGAAGACGGCCGAGATCTATCGGGCGGCCGCGGCGTCGCACCGCTAGAGAGGTGCGACGGACTGATCGGCTCCGAGCGCTTGCGGCCCACGACCCTTCATACCCGATGAGGACGAGGAGCGAAAGAGCGACGGCTGGCAAATGCTACAATCGCCGCGTGGCGGACCTCTTTCTCGTGACGGGCGGCGCAGGCTTCATCGGCTCCCACCTGGTCGAGCGGCTCCTCACGGCCGGCGCGCGCGTCCGCGTGCTGGACAACTTCTCGACGGGCACGCGCGCCAACCTGCCCTTCGCCCGTGAATTCAGAGGGCGGCTCGAGGTGATCCGCGGCGACATCCGGCACCGCGGCGTCGTCGAGCGCGCCGCACGCGGAGTCCACGTCGTCTTTCACCAGGCCGCGATGCGGTCGGTGCCCCGGTCGGTGAAGGATCCCCTCGGCGCCAACGAGAACAACGTGACCGGAACGCTCAACGTGCTCGAGGCGGCGCGCCGCGCGCGCGTCGCCCGGGTCGTGTACGCGTCGTCGTCGTCGGTGTACGGTGACCGGCCCGACCTGCCCAAGCGCGAGGAGCAGCCGCCGGCGCCGATCTCACCGTACGCGGTGTCGAAGGTGGCGGGCGAGCAGTACGCGGCCGTGTGGACGCGTCTCTTCGGCGTCGAGACGGTGGGGCTCCGCTACTTCAACGTCTTCGGCCCGCGTCAGGACCCGAAGTCCGAGTACGCCGCGGTGGTCCCGCGGTTCATCCTCTGGGGCCTTCGCGGGAAGCCCCTCGAAGTCCACGGCGACGGCGCCCAGTCGCGCGACTTCACATATATCGACAACGTCGTCGAGGCTAACCTGCTCGCCGCGCGCACTGCGGGCGTCGGCGGCGAGGTGTTCAACGTCGGCTGCGGCGACCGGGTGAGCCTGCTCGAGATGATCGCGAAGCTCGAGGCGATCCTCGGACGGCGCCTGTCGTGCAAGCACGTTCCGCCGCGCCCGGGCGACGTGCCCCACACCCTCGCGGACGTGTCGAAGGGCAAGCGGCTGCTCGGCTACTCGCCGCTCGTCCCGTTCGACGAGGGGCTCCGGCGGACGGTCGAGTATTTCAGGACGGTCACACGCTAACGGTCACACGGTAGAGCAAGGGAGGATTCCCGGATGCGCCTCGTGAGGACGCTAGGGCTGTCAGCCGCGCTCGTGCTCGGCCTTCTCCTGAGCCCGGCGGCGGCGCAGGCGCCGAGGAGCGTGGTCGTGCAGACCGTGACCGAGCCGCCGGGGCTGGACCTGACGGCGACCCCCGCATCGGCGACAGCGGCGGTCGTCTTCTACAACATCCAGGAGGCGCTCGTGAAGGTTGACCGCCACGGCAAGCTCGTCCCCTGGCTCGCCGAGCGGTGGCACACGACGGACAACAGGAACTACACGTTCTTCCTCAAGCGCGGCGTTCGCTTCCACAACGGTCGCGAAATGACGGCGGCTGACGTCAAGTACGTCTTCGAGCGCGCGATGAACCCGGAAACGAAGCACCCGTACCCCGGCTACTACGCGGCGATCAGCGACATCATCGTCAGGGACGACTACACGATCACGTTCTCGCTCAAGAGCCTCAACGCGAACTTCCTCCTCAACCTGGCGCGCCAGGGCTCGGTCATTTACCCGCGCGAGGCCGTGGACGCGCTGAAGAGCGAGCCGATGGGCACCGGTCCGTTCAAGCTCGCGGAGTGGGTGCGCGGCGACCGGATCGTGCTCACGCGGAACCCCGACTATCACGTCAAGGGGCTGCCCATGCTCGACCGGGTCGTGTTCCGCTTCATCCCCGACCCGAACGCGACGCTGGCGGCGCTCAAGGCGGGCGACGTCGACGCATCGCTCTTCGGCCTCGGCCCCGAGCACGTGCAGGAATTGCAGAAGGACGCGCGCTTCCAGGTCATCGTCGGCGACACGACGAACGACGTGATCCTGGCGACGAACAATTCGCGCAAGCCCTACGCCGACGTCGGCGTGCGGCGGGCGATCACCTACGCGATCGACAAGCAGGACGTCCTCAAGGGTGCGATGTTCGGATTGGGCAAGATCCTCGGCTCGAACGTGGACCCGCTGAACCCCTACTACATCGACGTGTCGGGCCTCATGCCGTACGACCCGGCGAAGGCGAAGAAGCTCCTGGTGGAGGCGGGCTACCCGAACGGCTTCGAGACCGTGCTGAAAGTCGCGCCGCAGTACTACTACACGGTCCGCACGGGTGAGATCATCGTCAACCACCTCGCGAAGGTGGGCGTGAAGGTGAAGATCGAGCAGATCGAGTGGGGGCAATGGATCTCGCGGGTCTGGCGCGACGCGGACTACGACCTGACGATCATCGGTCACGCCGAGGCGTGGGACATCGCCAACTACGCGAACCCCAAGTACTACTTCCGCTACGACAGCGCGGAGTTCCAGAACCTGTTCAACGCGTCCGAGGTCACCCTCGACGACAAGGCGCGCCGTGAGCTGTACGTGAAGATGCAGAGGAAGCTCGTCGAGGACGCGCCCGCGGTGTGGCTCTACATGCACCCGCGCCTGGTCGTGGCGAAGAAGGGCATCCAGGGGATCTGGAAGGACCTGCCCGTCCCGTCGGCGGACCTCTCCGAGGTCGCGTGGGCCAAATAGTAGCGCGTCCGGTCGCGTAGCGGCGTGCGGCGGTATCTCGTGCGGAGGCTCGCGGCGTTCGTCGCGACCCTGTTCTTCGTCTCGGTGCTCGTCTTCGTGGTCGTGCGCGTGCTCCCGGGCGACCCCGCGCTCCTCATCATGGGCACGGAGGGGAGCCCGGAGGTGGCGGCGCGGCTGCGCGAGGCGATGGGGCTGAACCGCGCGATCCCCGTCCAGTACGCCGACTGGCTCTGGAGAGCGCTACGCGGCGATCTCGGCGTGTCGATCCAGTACGACGTGCCGGTCGCGCGCCTCATCGTGAGCCGCCTGCCGGTCACGCTTCCGCTGACGCTGCTGGCGGCGTGCCTCATGTCCGTGACGGCGCTGCCGCTCGGCCTCTACGCGGCGACGCGTCACCGACGTGCCGGCGACTACGTCGCGATGGTCTTCTCGCAGATCGGGATCGCGATCCCGTCCTTCTGGGCCGGGCTGCTGCTGATCCTCCTCTTCTCCGTGCGGCTCGGCTGGGTGCAGTCGGGCGGCTTCGAAGGATGGTCCGGCGGGCTCTGGCCGGGGATTCGCTCGCTGCTGCTGCCCGCGATCGCGCTCGGCCTCTTCCAGGCCGCCGTTCTCGTCCGCGCCACGCGTTCGGCGGTGCTGGACGTCCTGCGCGAGGAGTACGTCCGCACCGCCCGCGCCAAGGGCGTGAGCGAGGCGCTCGTCCTCGGCAAGCACACCCTCCGCAACGCCCTGGTCCCGATCGTGACCGTCGCGGGGATCCAGCTCGGTCAGCTCATGGCGGGCTCGATCATCCTCGAGTCGGTGTTCGCGCTGCCCGGACTCGGGCGGTTGGCGCTCGGCGCGATCACGGCCCGCGACCTGCCGGTCGTCCAGGGTGTGACCCTGTTCGTGGCCGCGTGCATCGTCCTGATCAACTTCGCCGTGGACATTGCCTACGTGATCCTCGATCCCCGAATCCGGTACGACTGAGGCGGGCGATGCGCCGACGGCCTCTCCGGCACCTCACGTTCGCGCTCGGCGCCGCGATCACGACGCTCCTGGTCGTGACCGCCGCGCTGAGCCTCGTCTACACGCCGTCGGACCCGCTCGCCATGGCGATCGCCTGGCGCTTTCAGGGACCGTCGGCGGCGCACCCTTTCGGCACGGACCAGTACGGCCGTGACGTGCTCTCGCGCATCATGCGCGGCGCGGTGACGTCGATCGCCGTCGGGGTGATCGCGGTCGGGCTCGGGGCCGCCGCCGGAATCTTCATCGGCGTGCTGAGCGGGTACACGGGGGGCTGGCTCGACGAGGCGCTCATGCGCCTGATCGACGCGGTGCAGGGCTTCCCCGCGATCCTCTCCGCGCTGCTCTTCTCCGCCGTGTTCGCGCCGGGGGTCGCGGTCAGCATGGTCGCGATCGGCATCGCCTTCGCGCCGGCCTTCGCCCGGCTGACGCGCGCCAGCTTTCTCGAGCTCCGCGAGCGGGAGTTCGTCGTCGCCGCGCGGGCGCTGGGCGCTGGCGACCGCCGTCTCATCGCCCGGCACATCCTGCCGAACACGCTCCCGCCGCTCGTCATCCAGGCGACGACGAGCTTTCCCGTCGCGATCCTGGCCGAAGCGGCCCTCGCCTACCTCGGGCTCGGCACGCAGCCCCCCAATCCCTCGTGGGGGCTCATGCTGAAGGAGGCGCAGAACTTTCTTTCCCTGCACCCATTGTTCGCCGTCTTTCCCGGCGGCGCGATCGCCCTCACCGTGCTCGGTCTCAACCTCCTGGGCGACGGGCTGCGCGACCTCCTCGACCCGAAGACCGCCTGAACGAACGGCCGCCGCGAAGCCGCCACGCGCCCGGGGCCGGTCGGGAGGCATCGATTGACTTTTACCGCAGTGTGTCGTTATCGTATCCGTTGGTCTGGGCGCAGCCTTGCTGGCGATGGTGTCAGCGAATCCAGGGTGATGCGCCCCGGAGAGAGCTGAAATGAAGGTATTCAACACTTCGCTCACGCTGTCGAGTGAGGAGCGCACCGAGGTTTCGGATGTCACCAAGCTCGTCCGGGATGCGATCCAACAGCTCCCGATCTCCGCGGGCATCGCGCTCATCAACACGCTGCACACCACCTGCGCCCTGTTCATCAACGAGTTCCAGAGCGCGCTGATCGACGACCTGAAGCGGCTCATCGAGCGGCTCGTCCCGGAGCGGGACGGCTACCGCCACGACGACCCGCGCGTCTCCGACTGCGAGCGGGGCAACGCGCACTCGCACCTCCGGGCCGCCCTGCTCGGACGAAACATCGCCGTCGGGATCAACCACGGCGAGCTGACGCTCGGCCGGTTCCAGTCCATCATCTTCGCGGAGCTCGACGGGCCTCGCGCGCGCGAGATCAGCATCCAGGTGATCGGCGAGTAGGCGCAGCCGCGTCCCGCCGCCACACGTTAGACCGCTCCACGTCGCCGCAACCGCTCGCGCCTCCGTTCGCGAGGCGCCTCGCGATTCGAGCCGGGTGACGACTCCGCCGGGTCCGCTCATGATCCGGATGGACGACGTGGGCGCGGCATCGAAGCGCCACGAGGTCTACGGCGTCACGCGACTTGCCCTCGGGCCGTTCCGCATTCCGTTCCCGGGCAACTGCCTCTGGCTCAAGTACGTGCCGCCGATCAAGCGCTGGGGTCCGTACCGCGAGCTGTCGGCGGCGGAGTGGCACGGCATTCTGGAATTGCTCGCCGGGGCCGGCGCGCGCATGACTGTCGCCGTCACCGCCGCCTGGGTGGAGGACGACGGCACGCTGACGCCGTTTCCACGGAAGTTTCCGGCGGCCACACGCGCGATCCGCGAAGGCGTCGACGCCCGGCTCCTTGAGGTCGCCAACCACGGACTCACCCACTGCCTCCTGGCGGGCCACGCGTTCCGCCGGCGCCTCTTCACCGGCAACCGTCCGTACCACCGCGAGTTCTATGATTTCATGCCCCCGGAGACGCAGGAGGCGAACATCGCGCGCGCCCAGGCGATCCTCGCGGAGGCGTTCACGACCGAGGTCGTGACCCTCGTGCCGCCGGGCAACCTGCTCCAGCCGGTCACCGCGGAGATCGCGCGCCGCCACGGCGTGCGCTATCTCTCTTACGGGGCGCCGACGAGCCGAAGCGGTGTCCTCCCCGTGGTTGGCAACGAGTGCGGCGTGGTCTTCCACGACCGCGACGTCGTGCTCGGCGGCCTCCCGTGGCTCCGCGCGCGCCTTGACGAGGTCCGCGGCCGTGAGGTGCGGTTCGTCCGCGAGCTGGGCGAGCGGTTGGCGAGCGGGACGCCGTGAGCGGTCCAAGCTTCTCCGAACCGTCTGACCGGCTCGCGGATATGAGGCACAAGCACCCGTGACCTCGGGGAAGGCCAGGGCGGGCGAGCTGCTCCGTCGGTGCGTGCCGGCGTGGCTGAAGGCGTGCGTTCCCGTGCGGCTCAGGGCGTGGGCGCGGCTGAAGCTCCTGGGCGAGCCGTGGCCCGACCTAGCGATTCGCCATCCGCTGTTCCGGGCCGCCGACTACAAGGCCCTCCGGAAGGCGGCGACACCCTTCGACCAGTTCCGCAAGCCCTACAAGCCGCCGATCGAGCGCGGTCACCAGGCCTCCTACTTCGTCTCGCGCTGGTTCGCCGAGGCCGGCGTCAAGAGCGCGTTCCACGCCGGCTATTCGAACGGGCGCTATCTCTTCTACCTTCTCCGGAAGGGCATTGATTGTGGCGGGACAGACCTCGAGCTGACCGAGGCGCCGGAGAACGAGGTTCCGGCCAGCGTGTTCGAGGATCGCGTCCTTCGTCGCCTGCTCCGGGTCGACTTCTTCGAGTTGGGGGTCGATCACCTGCGCTCGACCTGGGCCGAGCTGCCGATCGACGTGCTGTTTACCGAGGCGACCTTCGAGACGCTCGTCCCGTGGCGAAGGCAGGGGTTCACGGTCTTGAAGTACCGCACCGCGCAGCCCGAGGTTCGCCAGGGGCTCCTCTACGAGCGCCTGCCTGCGAGGCTCGGCGCTCTCCGTGAGTGCTTTCGCAACATGGTCTTCATCGAGCCCGAGCCTACGGCGGGCGGCGCGGGCGAAGTCTTCGAGCGGTGTGCCCGACGGCTCCCGGACTTCGAGTACAGCATTTGGCGGTTCCGCCCTCCCTTCGACCAACTGTTTCGCCTGTCCCCGTGGGAGCGGACGGTTCAGGCCGTCTACGCCTACACGCAGGACTCGGCCCGCCTCGCCCCGCTGCGCGCCTACTGCGATCGTCTGTAAGTCGCTGCAGTAGCTCCCAAATCCTGTCAGCAAGCGCACGAAAAGGGTACTTTACTTCGCCCGAGCCAGTGTGTTCAAATGTTGAACACTTTCAGTCGTGCAATGGAAAAGAGTCGTGACCGCGATCTCGAAATCCTGACGGCCGTAGGCGAAGGTCGGCCCCTGACGCAACGGGCCCTTGCCGAGCGGTTGGGGGTCGCGCTGGGACTGACGAACCTCTACCTCAAGCGGCTCGCTCGCAAGGGCCTCATCAAGATCATCGAGTTCCCGAGCAAGCCCGCGGCGCGCAAGCGTCTGCGCTACGTGCTGACCCCGAAGGGCCTTTTGGAGAAGACTCGGCTCACATACGACTACATGGCCTACTCCCTCGACATCTATCGCCGAACGCGCGCGACGCTCCGCGAGGCGCTCGGCCACCTCGACGGGCACGGGTTGAAGCGGATCGCCTTGTATCGCACCGGCGAGGCCGCGGAGCTCGCATACGTCACGTTGAAGGAGTTCGGTCTCGAGCCGGTCGCCGTCTTCGATCAAGACGAGGGCGGCTTCTTCCTCGGGCTCCCGGTGCGCCCGATTGCCGAGGCCACAGACGAGGCGCTCGACGCGATCATCATCGCGACGTTCGAGCGCCCGGAGCCGCACATCGCCGAGCTCATGCGCCTCGGTTCCCCGCGCGAAAAGCTCCTGACACTGCGCCGGCCGGCGGGGGAAGAGGCGGGCCGGTCGTGAGACGCGCGACCGACGTAAGCCGGTTCTTTTGGCTGCTCCGCACCTACACGGCTCCATACTGGTGGGCCGTCGCCCTCCTTCTCGTCACCAGCTACCTCGCTACAGCCATGGCGGCGCTGTTCCCCGTCCTCATGGCACCGATCCTCGACCTCGCCCTCGGCGCGCCCGTCGGCGGCGAGGGCGGGGCCGCGGCCGCGAGCCTCTCGCTCAAGAACCTTGGCGCCGCCTTCTTCCGCTGGCTTGGGATCGTGTCGGTGGAGGATCGGTTCCGGGCGATCCTCATCCTGTGCGCCGTCTACGTGGGCGCGGGCTTCCTCAAAGGCTGGCTCGACTTCGGCAACTACCTCCTGGCGCTCTGGATCCGCGTGCGCGCAGCGGCGGCGCTGCAGAGCGATCTGTTCCGCCATCTGCTCGGGCTCTCGATGGGCTTCTTCACACGCCAGCGGACCGGGGAGCTGGTCTCGCGTCTCGAGGAGGACACGGGGGCGGCCACGGCCGGTCTCGAGACGATCGTGACCACCGTGCTCGCTGCGCCGGTCCTGATCGCCTTCTACGGTTACCTGCTGGTTCAGACGAGCCCGGTGCTCGTCGTCGCCGCTGCCGGCGCCGTGCTCCTCCAGTCCGGGCTCGCCCGGGCGGTCCGAGGCCCGATCCGGCGGCTCGCGACCGACCAGTTTTCAGCGTTCGCCGACCTCGCCGCGCGCTTCCAGGAGGCGATCCTGTCGATCCGCGTGGTGAAGTCGTTCGGCGCCGAGGCGTTCGAGCTCCGGCGCCTAGGCCGCGCCATCCAAGCGGTCGTCCGCGTGAACGTCAAGTTCGGGGCATACAAGCACGCAGAGGAGCCGGCACGGTCGGTCGTCACCTA
>Ga0209161_10000385_pt1 | contig 35787 bp, 35 predicted proteins | sample GraSoiAngelo_155_FD_186169 | JGI IMG/M metagenome (GOLD analysis project Ga0209161, IMG submission 186169) | Grasslands soil microbial communities from the Angelo Coastal Reserve, California, USA - 14_1009_13_30cm (SPAdes) (version 2) | ecosystem: Environmental > Terrestrial > Soil > Grasslands... | reverse complement strand
GGGTAGTGCCTGGCCAGCTCGGGCAGGGTGTCGTCGAGCACGAGCCGGTGCACGGCGCCCATGAGGCGCAGCGCCAGCGCGGCGCCACCCTGCTCCTCCTCGAAGCCCGCAAGCACGCCCCAGACGGGTCCCTCGAGCTGCAGGTCGTCGGCGGCCGATTCCAGAAGCGAGGAGTAGAGCGGGGAGCCGAGCTCGGCGCACCATGCGGCCTGGCGCCTAAGGCGCCTGGCCAGAGTTTCAATCGGCTCCGGCAATGGCGAGCTCCTTCTCACGGTTGGCGTAGCCGGGGTGGGAAGGATGCGCGACGCGGTACCAGGCCAGCGTCTCGGCCAGCGCGTCTTCCAGAGCCGAGGGCTCAAAGCCGAGGTCGTGACGCGCGCGGTCGATCACGTAGCCGGCGTGGCGCCGCGGATCGGGTCCATACGGGCTCGCGCCTTCGGGCAGCTCGGCGAAAGGAATCGGGTGCATCCGCGCCGGCACCCCGAGCGCGCGCGCGATGCCTTCGATCAGCTCGTGGAGCGTCACGTCTTCAAGCGCGGCGTTGTACGCACGATGCACTGTCTCCTTACGGGGGTCGCAGGCGAGCGCGCACGCGAAGCCGATGTCCTTCACCCACGCGACGTTGGCGCGACGCTCGTAGGTCTCACTCGGAACCAGAAGCGGGCCACCGTCGGCGACGCGTTGGATGTAGGCGGCGATGCGGAGCGTGTGGTCGCCCGGACCAAACACCGCTGGAGGCCGCACCACCGTCCACGGCAGGTCGCGATTCCGGGCGAGCACCGTCTCGCACCAGCGCTTGCCTTCGAGATAGTCGAGCGCCTCGGGCGGATCGCCCTCCAACGGCACGAAATCGTCCTCGCGCGCCGGCTTTCCGTGCAGGTCCGGATACACGCCGGTGGAGACGAACACGTACCTCTGACCTTTGAAGCAGCGAGCGACCGCATCCACATCGCGAGGCTGAAAGCACGCGAGGTCGAGGACAACATCGGGCTCGGTCTGGGCCAGCGCCCGCGCCAGCTGATCCTCGTCGCCGCGGTCGAAGGCGACGTAGCTCGTGAAGGTGCCGTAGGGCCGCTCCTTTCGACCCGCGGCGATGGTCTCGACTCCGCGGCGCATCAGCTCCTTGCAGGCGGCCACGCCGATGAACCCTGCACCTCCGAGGACCAACGCTCGAGTCAATCGATGTCGCGGGTGACGAAGTCGACGTCGACGCCCTCGATCTCGCGCAGCCGCTCCGCGAGCTCGCCGGCCAGGACCACGGAGCGGTGCCGGCCGCCCGTGCATCCGAACGCGACCACGATGTGCATCCGTCCTTTCTCCTGATAGAGAGGCAGCAGGTCGCGCACGATTCTCTGCACGTCCTCGAGCAGGTGACCCGCCGCGGGCTGCTTCATCACGAACTCGGCGACCGCCGGATCGCGGCCGGACAGGTCGCGCAGCTCCGGCACCCAGTACGGGTTGTCCAGGAACCTGGCGTCGATCAGCAGGGCCGCGTCGGCGGGCGCCCCGTTCTTGTAGCCGAACGCCAGGCACGTGATCAGGGGCCGCTCCCGGCTCCGCAGGTGCTGGGCCAGCTCGTCACGCTGGCCTGCCTCGATCCGGTGATGAGCGCGTTCGAAAGTCCCGCCCGGGCGGTGATCGTCCTCGCCGTCGTGCACCAGTACGTACTTGATCGCGCGCCGGTCGGCTTCCCGCAGCAGCTCCGCACCGCCGTCGCTGACACCGAGCACGAAGTCGCCCTCGCCTGCGCCGTCGAGCTCTTCGATGCGCGTGAATCCCGCCCTTTCGAAAGAGCCCACCGCCTCTCCCATCCGCTCACGATTCGAGGCGCCAACGATAACCAGCGTCATCAGAGCGTTTCTTTCAGGCGGGCGGCCAGGCGTTCGGGGATGCCGAGCTTCACGATCTCGCCGACCGGTGCGTCTCGGATCGCCTGCACCGAACCGAAGTGTCGCAGCAGCGCCCGCTTGCGCGCGGGACCGATGCCTTCCACCGAGTCGAGCGGCGATGTCAGCGCCTTGCGCGCGCGCACCTTGCGGTGATGCGTGATCGCGAAGCGGTGCGCTTCGTCCCGGATGCGCTGGACCAGGAACATCCCTGGTGAATTCCTCTCCTGCACGATCGGTTCAGCGCGCCCGGGCGCAAAGATCTCTTCGCGCTCCTTGGCGAGGGCGAAGGTCGGTATGTCGGCGTAGCCCGCGGTCTCCATCACCTCGAGCGCCGCGCTCAGCTGGCCTTTCCCGCCGTCGATCAGGATCAGGTCCGGCCTGCTCGTGAACGAGCGGTCGCCGACGATATCGGCCTCCTCACGCCGCTGCGCCGACTCGAGCCGCTCGAGCCGCCGGCTCAGCACCTCCTGCAGCATCGCGAAGTCGTTCGGCCCGGGCACGTACCGGATCCGGAAGTGGCGATAGTGGTCGTTGCGCGGCCGCCCGTCCTCGAACACGACCATCGAGCCGACCGCCGAATCGCCCTGGATGTTGGAGATGTCGTAGCACTCGATGCGCCTGGGCAGGCTCTCGAGGTCCAGAACCTCGGCCAGGGCCGCGAGCATCGGCTCGGTGCGGCTGCGGTCGTAGTCGGCCTGGATCTTGAGCTGCTCGAGCTCCTGGGTGGCGGTCTCGGCCAGCTGGGTCACCAGGGCGCGCTTACGGCCGCGACGGGGCACCTCGATCGTCACCGGACGGCCTCGCTTCTCGCTCAGCCAGCCGGTGATCAATTCGGGTTCTTCGACCTCGCCCGGCAGGATCACCGAGCGCGGCACGTGGGTGGCGCTCGAGTAGTACTGCAGCATGAACCCGCGCAGCAGCTCCGCCTCCGTGGCGTCGGCGGCGCCGTCAAGGGCGTGGCCATCGTGGCCGACCATCTTGCTCTGACGCACATAGGCGACCTCGACGTACACATCGTTGCCGCTGCGCGCGTAGGCGATGATGTCCTGGTCGTCTCTCCCGCGGGTCAGCACCTTCTGCCGGTCCGCGATCCGCTCGATGGAATGCAGCTGGTCGCGGTAGCGCGCCGCGTTCTCGAAATCGAGACGGCCCGCAGCCGACTCCATCCGGTCGTGCAGCTCGCGGACGAGGATGTCCGAGCGCCCCTCCATGAACAGCGCCACCTCGTTGATGCGGGCCTTGTAGTCGTCCGAGCTGATGCGTCGCTCGCACGGCCCGGGACATCGCTTGATGTGAAAGTCAAGGCACACCTTGCCCTGCTTGAAGATCTCGTCCGAGCATGTCCGGAACGGGAGCAGCTGCCTAATTGATTTCACCGTCGAGCGGAGCGACTGCGCCGACGTGTACGGCCCGAAATAAAGCGCGCCGTCGTTCTGCACCCGGCGCGAGTAGTGGACGCGCGGAAACTCCTCGGTGACCGGCAGCTTCAGGTAGAGGTAGTTCTTGTCGTCCTTGAGCCGGATGTTGAAGCGCGGCCGGTAATTCTTGATGAGGTTGTTCTCGAGGACGAGCGCCTCGACCTCGTTCGCGGTGGTGACGAACTCGAAGTCGGTCGCCCGCCGGATCAGCTCCGAGACGCGCGCGGTCTCCGCGTAGCCAGGCGTGAAGTACGAGCGCAGGCGGTCACGGAGGCGCAGCGCCTTGCCGACATAGATGACCTGGCTCCGATTGTCCCGGAACATGTAGATGCCAGGGCTGTCGGGAACGGCTCGCAGCCGTCGCTTGATCGTGTCTTCGAGGGATACCGCCACGTCTGTAGCGATTCTAGGAACCCTTAAACTCCTCGCCTATGAGCTCCACACCTGGACAGGTGCCTCCACCGCCTCCGGGCGCATCGCCCGCCCAGCTCGGCGGCTACTCGGCGCCCGCCGCGCCGACAAACACCCTTGCCGTAGTCAGCCTGGTCGCGAGCGTCGGCTCATTTGTCGCCCATGTGATACCGGTCATCGGCGGCGTCACCGTCGCGTTGATCGCGATCGTCACGGGTTTCATGGCGCGGGGTCAGATCAAGCAGTCCGGTGAGCAGGGCATGTGGATGGCCAACCTCGGCATCGTCATCGGCTTCGTCCACCTCGCGCTGGTGTTCGTGGGGATCGTGATCCTGCTGATCTTGGTTTTCGTGCTGGGCGTCGCGCTCTTCGGCCTCGCTGCGAACAGCGGCGCGACCCCGTCCCCTCATCCGACGGGCTGAAGCGCCGCCTAGAAGTGGATGCCTCTCATCAGGTAGGCCATGGTGGCCGCCTCGACTGAGATCTCCTCCTCCGCCGGCCGCGCTCCACGCTCTCCATCTTTCGGTGCGGTGTCGGGGAACAGGTGGTAAGCGCCGGTCATGACGAACTGAAGCAGGCCCGGGGCGACGGTGTTGACGCTCTCTCCGACCTTACCCAGTCGAGTCGAAACCTCGGGCTGCCTGGTCAGGATCGCCGAAGCGACCATCTCCGCGGCCTCCTCCGGCGAGCTTGTCGGGAAGTTCTTGTACATCCCCGTGGGCGCGATCATCGGTGTCCGCACCAGGGGCATGTGAATGTTGGTGATCGCGACGCCGTCGTCGACGACCTCGGGCGCGATGCACCGGCTGAGCGCGGCGAGCGCCGATTTCGACGCCACGTAGGCGCCGAAACGGGGCGGAAAGGCCTGGACCCCGATGCTCGAGATGTTGATGATGTGCCCGCGCCGCCTGCTGCGCATTCCGGGCAGCACGGCGAGGAGGAGCTTGACCGCGCCGAAATAGTTCAGCTGCATCGTGCGCTGGAAGTCGTGGAAGCGGTCGTACGACGCTTCGATCGACCGCCTGATCGAGCGGCCGGCGTTGTTGATCAGGATGTCGACGTGACCATGGTCCTGGAGGACCCGGTTGATCATCGCTTCGCAAGCGTCAAGGTCGGACAGGTCGGCGGGGTATACAAAAGCGCTGCCGCCCTGGCTTTCGATCTGCTGCTTCAGCGCCTCGAGCTTTTCGGTCGTGCGTGAGACGAGCATGACCCGTGCGCCATGACCCGCCAGCAGCTGCGCGGTCGCGCGTCCGATTCCGCTCGACGCGCCGGTGACCACGACAACCCGATCCTGCAGCGCCATGCGCAGGTTTGTTTCGGTGAGCGCCTCGGGATCCATGTGGCGCTCCCAGTAATCCCAGACCTTCCATGCATATGTATGCAATGGCGGACATGAAACGCCTGTCCCTTCAAGCGCGGACTGTGCTTTTTCGCACGTGAAGCGCGCCCTGCTCGCGGCAAAACGAAGCGCTTCCTCCGGCACGCGGACGCCGTCGAGCAGGCGGCGCTTCAAGGTCTGCGCGACCTTCCAGTGCTCCAGCATCGAGGTCGCCTCTTGGGGCAGCATCGCCCCGGCCCGGCTGTCGATGCGAAGTGTGAACTGCGGCGCGTGGGCCGCCCGGCAGAACTCGTTGGTGACCTCACCCAGGCGGCGCACGGCCGGGTCGGTCAGGTGGAAGGTCATACCGTCGAGACCCTCGCGATGGCCGATCGCATCCAGGGCTCGCGCCACGAAGTCGACCGGCACGACGTTGACCTCGCCGCCTTCGAGGCCGACCAGCGGCACCCAAGGCGGGATCGCGTTGCGCAATCGCTGGATGAATTTGAAGGCGTAATAGGGACCATCTATGCGGTCGGCCTCCCCGGTCTCCGAAGAGCCGATCACCAGGCCGGGGCGGTAGATCCGAAAGCGCGCCGGCGACTCGCGGACAATCTTTTCGGCGTCGTACTTGGTTCGGTAGTAGGCATGGTCCAGGACCTGCCCCTCGGCGAACATTTGCTCGCTGAACTTGCCCTTCCAGCGACTGCCGGCCACCGCGATCGAGCTCATGTGGTGGATGCGCGCTCCGATTCGTTCCGCCAGCTCGACAAGGTGGCGCGTTCCGTCGACGTTCGCATGCTGGTTGTCTTCCTCTGACGCCTCGAGGTCGTAGACCGCCGCCAGGTGGTAGATGTCGGCGCCCCCCAACTTCTCCTGGTCGCCGGCGCTGAGTCCCAGTGCGGGCGCGGTGATATCGCCACGCACCGGGTGGAGCCGGTCCCCCGCGCCGATCGACTCGATGTACGTCTCGAGCCGCTCGTGGGAGGCCGGCCGCACGAGGACGTAGGTGGCACCCTCGCGACGCGCCAGCTGGCGAAGGAGATGACGGCCTATGAATCCTGTTCCGCCCGTGACCAGCCGGACCATCGAATCCGAACCTTATCTGCAGCGGATCGTTTTGGTGAACCAGCCCTTAGGATTTGCGCCCATGTCAGATCAACCCTCGGGTCCGATGCCGCCACCTCCAGCCCCGGAGCAGCCGGGCTACGCCTCGCCGCCTCCTGGCGCCTACCCGCCGCCTCCGCCGCCGCCTCCGGGTGCGTACCAGCCGCCGCCGATGGCGGGGACGAGCACGGGTGCGGGCGCGACCGCGGGCATCATGTCGCAGTTCCTGGGCACGGCAGGGTGGGCGATCCTCGTCGGCGCCGTCACGGTGGTGGTGCCGTTCGTGTTCAACCGCGTGTTCTTCTTCCTTCCCATCATCGGTTTGATCCTCGGTGTCCGCGCGATCCGCCGCGGCCAGATGATCGGGGGCATCATCGGCATCGTCCTGAGCGTCATCGGCGGGATCATCACCCTCATCGGCCTGTTCGGTTAGGGCTGGGCGGCGGTCTCATCCCGCGCCGGCACGGCGACGATCGGGAACAGCGCGGAAAAAAGGGCGATGGCCACCGCCGCCCACAGCGCGGCGTCTAGAGACCACGCAATCACCGGACCGGCCAGGGCCGACCCGATCGGCGAGCCGATCCAGTTGACTGACATCGAGATCGCGAATGCGCGTCCAAACCACGCCGGCTCGGTTCGGCGCTGGCGGAGCGTGAACAGCACCACGTCAAAGGGCCCGTTGGCCATGCCCACGATCACCAGCGCCGCAATCACTATCGATACAGCGCCCGCGAAAGGCAGCAGCGCCATCGCTGCAGCGCTGACCACTATCGCGGCGACCATGAGCTGCCTCTCGCGTCCGTGGGTGCTGATCCGTCCCGTCAGCAGCGCGGAGACCAGCCCTGCCGCGCCCATCGCGCCCCAGATCAAACCGACCGTTGCCGGCCCCTGGTGGAGCCTCCCAAGCACCAGCACCGGCACAGCAATGTTCAGCACGCCCCAGCTCAGGTTGAACGTGCTCAGCGTCAAGGCAAGGCCGCGCAGCGACGGGTTGTGAACCACGTACTGGAGACCGTGCCAGGCGTCCACGAAGACCGACGGCCGGCCGGCCTCGGTGACGATCGGGTCGTGGACGCGGCTCATCAGCCCTGCGGCCAGCGTGTACCCAGCCGCCGTTGTCACGAGCGCCCACTCCGGCCCTGCCACACCGACCACCACCCCTGCAAGCGGCGCGCCGAGCAATGTCGCGATGACGTGGCCGCCGCTGTCGAGGGCGTTTGCACGCTCCCAGAGATGGCGCGGCGCAAGGACTGGAAACAGCGATCGCGCGCCGCTGTTGCTCAACGGCGCCGTCAGCGAGGAGACGAAGACGATCGCGAGCAGCAACGGCGCCGGAAGCTCATGTCGCCACGACAGACCCGCAACCAAAAGGCCGGTCGCCGCTGCAATCAGGTAGTCGAGCATGACGAGGCGAGCGCGGCCGTAGCGGTCGAGCAGCGCCCCCGCGATCGGCGAGAGCACGAGTCCGGGCGTGACGGCGAGGAGCACCGTCAGGCCGGCCAGCTGGGGAGAGTGATATCGGGCCAGGACGAACAACACCAGCGTGATGGCGACCATCTGGCCGCTGACCCGCCCGAACAGCATGCTTGCCAGCAGGTAGCCGAATCCGGGCACCCGCAGCAGCGCCCGGTACCCGGTTGGCCGCCGGGTCTCTAGCTCGGCAGTCGTCTCAGCCGACCGCGACGCGGGAGCGACGCGAGCGCCCGGCGCCGTTGGCTGACGCCGAGGCCTTGCGCGCCTTGGCTTTGGCCAGCGGCACGCGCAAGTACTGACCTGTTGCCGATTCGCGATTGGCCGCGAGCTGCTCCGGCGTGCCTTCCGCGATCACGTAGCCGCCTTTCTCGCCGCCCTCCGGACCCAGGTCGATCAGCCAGTCCGCCGTCTTCAGCACGTCCAGGTTGTGCTCGATCACGACCACCGTGTTGCCGTGATCCACAAGCCGATGCAGCACCGCGAGCAGCCTCTCGACGTCGGCGTAATGCAGACCGGTGGTCGGCTCGTCGAGCAGGTAGAGCGTCCGGCCCGTGTCGCGCCGCGAAAGCTCCGCTGACAGCTTGACCCTCTGCGCCTCTCCGCCGGACAGCTGCGTCGCCGGCTGCCCGAGGCGGATGTAGCCCAGGCCGACGTCGTGCAGCGTCCGCAGCTTGGTCTTGATCGCCGGCACGTTCTCGAAAACGTCAAGAGCCTCGTCGACCGTCATCTCCAACACGTCCGAGATCGAGTGGCCGCGGAACTTGACCTCTTGGACCTCACGCGAATACCGCGTCCCGTGACACACCTCGCATGGCACGTACACGTCGGGCAGGAACTGCATCTCGATCTGGATGATCCCGTCGCCCTGGCAGTTCTCACACCGCCCGCCCTTGACGTTGAAGCTGAACCGCCCTGCCTTGTAGCCGCGCATCTTCGCCTCCGGCAGGCTGGCGAACAGGTCGCGGATGTGCGTGAACATGCCGGTGTACGTGGCCGGGTTGCTGCGCGGTGTACGTCCGATCGGCGACTGGTCGATGTCGATGGCTTTGTCCAGGTTCTCGAGCCCTTCCACCGCTCGGTGCGGACCGGGCCTGTCCTTGGCGCGATAGAAGTACTGCGCCACCTTGCGGCTGAGGGTGTCCGTCACCAGCGACGATTTGCCTGAACCGCTGACCCCGGACACCGCGATAAAGGTGCCCAGCGGAAGGCTCACGTCGATGTCCTTCAGGTTGTTCGCCTGCGCGCCGCGCACCGTGAGCTTCTTCCCGTTGCCTTTGCGTCGGTGCGGCGGGACCGGGATCATCTTGTCCCCGCGCAGATACGCGGCCGTGATCGAATTCGGGTCGCGCAGCACCTGCTCGACAGTCCCTGCGGCGATGATCTCGCCTCCGTGCTCGCCGGCCGCCGGCCCGATGTCGACCATGTAGTCCGCCGACCGGATGGTCTCCTCGTCGTGCTCGACCACGATCAGCGTGTTGCCAAGGTCGCGAAGGCTCAGCAATGTGTTGATCAGCCGCCGATTGTCGCGCTGATGGAGACCGATCGACGGCTCATCCAGGATGTAGAGGACGCCCATCAGCTTGGAGCCGATCTGCGTCGCCAGCCGGATCCGCTGCGACTCGCCGCCGCTCAGCGTGTTGGCCGAGCGTGAGATCGTCAGGTACTCGAGACCCACGTCGATCATGAACTGCAGGCGCTCGCGGATCTCTTTCAGAATCTGCCGCGCGATCAGCTGCTCGCGCTCGGTCAGATCCAGGGTGGTGAAAAAGTCGATCGACGCGCCGACCGACAGCTCTGCGACTTCCGAAATATTGCGACTCGATACGGTCACGGCGAGCGATTCCGGCTTCAGCCGGCGGCCTTTGCACGTCGGGCACGGCTTGTCTGACATGTACCGCTCCAGCTCAGCCTTCAGATACTCGGACTGAGTTTCTTCGTAGCGCCGCTGCAGGTTGGCGACCACGCCTTCGAACGGCGCCTCATACCAGCGAGAGTGCCCGTACTGATTCTTGTAGCCAAACCGAATCTTCTTGTCGCCGGTGCCGTTGAGCAGCACGTCGCGGTGCTGCTTGGGCACCTTTGACCACGGCTTGTCCATGTCGATGCCGAAGTACTTGCTGACCGACTCGAGCAGCTCGGGATAGAAGAACTGCGACTTGCTCCAGGCCGCGATCGCGCCCTCCCGCAATGACAGCGACGGGTCGGGCACGATCAGGTCCCCGTCGACCACCAGCTGCGAGCCGATACCGGTGCACACCGGGCACGCCCCGTGTGGGTTGTTGAACGAGAAGTTGCGCGGCTCCGGCTCGGGCACGTTCGTCCCGTCATAAGGACACGCGTAGTCCTGGGACATCTGGATGTCCTCACCCTCGATTGACTGGGGGGAACGTCCCCCCTTTGCGCCGGTCGGGCGAAGCCCTTCTTCCGGCGCACCCCCCTGCGGGGCGATGATCACGGATCCCCCGCCCAGTCTCGCCGCGGTCTCGATCGAATCGACGAGTCGAGTCCGCTGCTCAGGCCCGACGACGATCCGGTCGACCACGACCTGGATGTCGTGCTTCTTGTTCTTGTCCATCGGGATCTGCTCGCCGATCTCGTACAGGCTGCCGTCCACCCGCACGCGCACGAAACCCGACTTGCGGACGTCGTCGATCAGCGACCGGTACTCGCCCTTGCGTCCCTTGACGACCGGACCCAGCACCATGATCCGCGTTCCCTTCGGCAGCTTCTCCACGTGGTCCGCCATCTGCTCCACCGTCTGCCGGCGCACCTCGCGTCCGCACGCCGGGCAGTGCGGGCGCCCGACCCGCGCGTACAGCAGCCTCAGGTAGTCATAGACCTCCGTCACCGTGCCGACCGTCGACCTCGGGTTTTTCGACGTGCCCTTCTGGTCGATCGAAATCGCCGGCGACAGGCCCTCGATGATGTCGACGTCCGGCTTTTCCATCTGGCCCAGGAACTGGCGCGCGTAGGCCGAGAGCGACTCGACGTACCGGCGCTGCCCTTCGGCGTAGATCGTGTCGAAGGCAAGCGAGGACTTGCCGGACCCCGAAAGGCCGGTGAAGACGACGAGCTTGTCCCTCGGGATGGTCAGGGTGACGTTTTTGAGGTTGTGCTCGCGCGCCCCGCGGATCGTGATCTCGTCTGTCGGCATCCGGACCTTCGGTTATTCCTTTTCTCTCGTGATCGCAAACGTTGCGCTGGCGGTCGCGACCAGGCGCCCGCCCGGTCCTTCGACCCTGCACTCGGTGACAGCCGTCCGCCGCCCGGCGTGAACCACGCGGCCCGCCGCCTGCAGCTTCTCGCCGACCTTGGCGGCCGAGATGAAGCTCAGCTTCAGGTCGAAGCTCATCGCGCGCGCGACACCCGGCTTGAGGGTGCGCAGGCTCCGGCCCATGGCCGAGTCCGCCAGGGTACTGATGATGCCACCGTGGACGAATCCGGCGTGGTTGGCCATGTCTTCGAAAGGCGTCATCTCGACGGTCGCGCTGTCGTCTCCGAGCTCGACCTGGCTGATCCCGAGCCATCGCCACGCGGGAGAGGGTTCAGATCCCACCAGCCGGCCCTTCGGGCCACCCTCCCCGGCGAGCCGGGAGGGATTACTCACGGCCCTGGCCCTCCGGCACCGGCATGCAGGTGGACGAAGCGCGCGCTACGAGCCGCCCCTGCTCGTCCACCACGTCCGCCTCGCTGAAGAGCAGGCTCTGGCGCATCTCGATCACCCGGCCGGCCGCCCGGAGGCGGCCCTCGATCGCAGGCCGCAGGAAGTTGATCTTCAGCTCGATGGTGGTGTTCCACATGCCGTTTTCCTGCAGCGTGGCCAGGGACATGCCCATCGCGGCGTCGGCGATCTGCGTGATCACGCCTCCCTGGACGACCCCACCCCCGTGCCGGTGCTGCGGGCCCGCGATCAGCTCCAGCACGACCCGTCCAGGCTCCGCCTCGACGATCCGGGCTCCAAGGGTCTCCATCCACCCCGCGGGCTCGGCGGCGAGGAGAGCTTTGGCGCGGTCAAAGTTTTGAACACGTTCGTTTTCTCTTGACCTATTCGCAAGATTCATCTAGGCTGAGAGTTGAACGTGTTCAAATTCACATCTGAACTGGGGTGATAAACATGGACCTGCGACTGATCGACTACCCCGTCTACATCGCCGTCAGCATCTTCCTTACCGTCTGGGTCGGCAACACTCTCTTTCGTAACGGCCGGCCGTTCCTGGTGTCCGTTTTCAAGGAGGACGGCCTGGCCGACTCCGTGAACCGGCTCCTGGTGGTCGGCTTCTACCTCGTCAACTTCGGCGCTGCCGCAATCCTGATCAACACCGGCGGCTCGCCTTCGACCATCGCCGACATGCTCAAGCAGACCGTGACGCGAATCGGCGTCGTGCTCCTGGTTTTGGGCTTCATGCACTTCAACAACCTTCTGATCCTGCGCACGATTCGCCGCCGCGATCGGCCCATGCCACCTATCAACTACAACCCCTACCAGCCGGTCCCTGGAGCGTAGCGGGTTCGATTGGCGATCGAAGTCCCGAAGACCAGGCGCGGTGAAGCCTCGAGGGCGGTCATCCTGAAGGCCGCCCTCGACCTCTTCCAGGAGCACGGGTACGAGGCGACGACCATGCGCGCGATCGCGGACCGCGCAGGCGTCTCGTTGGGGAGCTCCTACCACTACTTCCCCTCCAAGGAGCACCTCGTGCTCGAGTTCTACCGTCACACGCATGAGCTGCACGCGGTGGCCATCGCCCCCCTGCTCAGCCGGGAAAGAGACCTCGCGACTCGGCTGCGGGGAACAGTCCGTGCCGTCGTCATCACCTGCGAGCCGTTCCACGCCGTCGCCGGCTCCATCTTCAGCACGGTCGCGAATCCGTCGAGCCCCCTGAACCCTTTCGGCGGCACGGCGAGGCCTCTGCGCGATGAGGTCCTTCAGCTTTACGCGGACGTCGTCTCGGGCTCTGACGCGCGGATTCCGCGGGACATCGCGGAGTTCCTTCCGCTCGTGCTCTGGCTTTATCAGATGGGAATCCTCTACTTCTGGATCTTCGACAGTTCCCCAGGACGGCTGCGCACATTGGAGGTGATCGACGAGACGACGGACCTCATCGTGCGGCTGATCAGCCTGGCGAACCTGCCAGTGCTGCGCGGCTCGCGCAAGCGAATCCTCGGTCTCATCAAAGACATCGTCGAGAGCTAAGGCCCGCGTCGCGACTTTCTCCAGTTGCGGATGGTCGTTTTCTGCTTGGGCGCGGCCGCGATCGCCAAAGCGACCTCGCCGTCATCCTCCTTGGTCACGTCTTCGCCAGACAGCCGCCTGCGCAGCAGGATGATCCGATCGCGGACCCGGGCCGCGTCCTCGAACTGCAGCTCCTTGGACAGCCGTCGCATCTCCTTCTCCAGGTCGCGCACGATCGCGAGCAGGTCCTCGCGCGGCACACCCGCTCCCGCCATGATCTCGATCGCGTCGGCCTGAAGGTCGTTCTCGTTGATCTCGAGCGCGTAGATCGCCTTCTTCACGCTCTCGGGCGTGATGCCGTGCTCAGCGTTGTAGGCAATCTGCTTGTTGCGCCGGCGCTCCGTCTCGTCCAGCGCCTGTCGCATCGACTCGGTGATCGAGTCGGCATACATGACGACGTGGCCCTCGATGTTGCGCGCTGCCCGGCCGATGATCTGGATGAACGACCGGTAGGCGCGCAGGTAGCCCTCTTTGTCCGCATCCAGGATGCCGATGAACGCGACCTCAGGCAGGTCGAGACCCTCCCGCAGCAGGTTGATGCCGACCACGACGTCAACCTCGCCGGTGCGCAACGCGGTCAGGACTTCGATGCGCTGCATCGCGTCGAGCTCGGAGTGCAGGTACCGAACCTTGACTCCGTATTCCCGGAGGTAGTCGGCGAGGTCCTCCGCGAAGCGCTTGGTCAGCGTGGTGACGAGGGAGCGCTGGCCCAGCTCCGTGCGCTTCTTGACCTCGGCCAGCAGGTCGTCGATCTGTCCTTCGGTGGGACGCACCTCCACCGTCGGATCGACCAGCCCGGTCGGCCGCACGAGCATCTCCGCCGTGCGCTGCGTGCGCCGCATCTCATACGGCCCGGGGGTGGCGGAGACATAGATCACGTTGCGCGCGCGCTCCTCCCACTCCTCAAAGCTCAGCGGCCGGTTGTCGAACGCGCTGGGCAGGCGGAAGCCGTACTCGACCAGGGCGGCCTTGCGCGAGCGGTCGCCGCCGAGCATGCCGCCGATCTGCGGCACGGCGACGTGGGACTCGTCGACGAAGATGACCGTGTCGTCGGGCAGGAAATCCATCAGCGTGTACGGCGCCTCGCCGGGCTTGCGCCGGGTCAGGTGCAACGAATAGTTCTCGATCCCGGCGCACGTACCGGTCTCGCGCAGCATCTCTAGGTCGAAGTTCGTGCGCTGGCGGAGGCGCTGGGCCTCGAGCAGGCGGCCGTGCTCGTCGAACCACCTGCACCGCTCCTCGAGCTCGGCCTCGATGTCGGCCATCGCCAGCCGCAGCTTGTCTGCGGGGGTTACGTAGTGCGAGGCGGGGAAGACGGTGAACTCGTCCTTGACGCCGAGGATCTCGCCCGTGACGGCGTCGAGCTCCTGGATCCGCTCCACCTCGTCGCCAAAAAATTCGACGCGGTACACCTTCTCTTCATTGGCGGGGACCAGGTCCACGACATCGCCGCGCACGCGAAAACGCAGGCGGGCGAGGTCGTAGTCGTTGCGCTCGTACAGCATCTCGGTCAGCTTGCGGAGAAACACCTCGCGCCGGATCGACTCGCCTTTCTCGATGTGCAGCGACTCGCCCATGTAGTCCTCGACCGAGCCGATGCCGTAGATGCAGCTGACGCTCGCCACCACCAGCACGTCGCGCCTGGTCAGCAGGTTCTGGGTTGTCGAGTGCCGCATGCGGTCGATGTCGTCGTTGCGGCTCGAGTCCTTCTCGATATAGGTGTCGGTGCGCGCGATGTAGGCCTCGGGCTGGTAGTAGTCGTAGTAGCTCACGAAATACTCGACGGCATTGTTGGGCAGCAGCCGCCGAAACTCCGCGCACAGCTGTGCCGCGAGCGTCTTGTTCGGGCTCAGCACGAGCACGGGGCGCTGCAGCTCCTCGACGACCCAGGACATGACGTTGGTCTTGCCGCTGCCGGTCACGCCGAGCAGGACCTGCTGGCTCAGGCCTGAGCGGACGCCTTCGACCAATTGGCTGATCGCCTGCGGCTGGTCCCCGGCCGGTTTGAAAGGTGCGTCGACGCGAAAGCGGCTGGGCATCGGTGAAGCCTAATTCTAAGGCGCACAAACGTTCGGGAACGGTCGGTCTGCGCGTGAAGGCGTTACCGAGTTAGGAACATCTCACGCCAGGAGGTTCGGATGAAGGACGAGATCAAAGGCAAAGCCGACGAGCTGAAGGGCAAGCTGACAGGAGACAGATCGGAAGAGATGAAGGGGAAGGCCGAGCAGGCCGCCGACAAGGTGCGGCGGGCCGGCCGGGACATCCGGGAGGACGTCCGCGAGAAGACCGACGAAGAGCGGGACAAGGAAGCCCGCGAGCGCGAGGCGGAATCCGTCCGCGAACCCAAACCCTGGTAGTTGTCCTCCCCATTCATGGGGAGGTGGCTCCTCCCCATTCATGGGGAGGTGGCGCGCAGCGCCGGAGGGGCCGGGCCGGAGGGGCTAGGGAAGACCCAGGATCATCGCCTCCACGATCGAACCCGCCTTGAGGCCCTGCTCCCCCGCGGGGACTCGGACCAGGGCATGCGCGCCCGCCAGCGACATCAACCGTGAGGAGGACTGCGAGCCGGTCGTTTCCGCGACCAGCTCGCGTCCCTCGCGCCGCAGCGTGACTCGCTGATACTCCGTCCGGTCGGCGGTCGGTTTCGCTTCGTACGCGAGGCGAACCGGCAGTGTCGGCCTCTGCACCTGGGCAAAGCCCTGCATCTTGCGCAGCGCGGGCCGCACGAAGACCTCAAAGGTGACGAGAGACGAAACGGGAAAGCCGGGCAACCCGAAAGCAACTTTTCTTTCCCTCTCCCCCCAGGGGAGAGGGTCAGGGAGAGGGGCGTGGATGCCGATGGTGGCGAATGTGAAGGGCTTCCCCGGCTTGAGCTTGACCCGGCCGATATGCACCGTGCCCAGCGATTCGAGCAGCGGCTTGACCAGGTCATGCGTACCCACCGACACGCCGCCTGACGTCACCAGCGCGTCCGCGTCCTCGAGCGCGTCGACGACCAATCGGCGCAGCGGCTCGGGCTCGTCGGGCGCGATGCCCAGCACGTGCACTTCGGCGCCGGCCTCGCGAAGGGCAGCGAGCAGCGCCCAGCGATTGGAGTCGGGGATCTGCCCGCGGCCCAGCCTCTTCCCCACCTCCACCAGCTCGTCCCCGGTCGACATCAGCGCCACGCGCGGCCTGCGGCGCACCGGCAGCTGGGCCAGACCTGTTGCGGCCGCGATGCCGATTTCGGCCGCGCCCAGCTGCGTGCCGGCGATCAGGATCCGATCGCCCGCGCGGACGTCGTCGCCGACCTTGTGATAGTTGGCGCCCGGCCGAAGTGACGGCGGCACCGTGACCTGGTCCTCGGCGAGCTGCACATCCTCGACCATGACCACGCAGTCCGCGCCGTCCGGCAAGGCTCCGCCGGTCAGGATGCGGGCCGCCGCGCCGGGCGGGATCGCGCCGTCAAAGGGGCGGCCGGCGGCGGACTCGCCGACCACGCGGAGTGTCCTGCCCGCGTCCGCGGCACGCACGGCGAAGCCGTCGACCGCGCTGGAAGGAAACGCCGGCAGGGGGGCGTCTGCGACCAGGTCCTCGGCCAGCGCGCGCCCCGCGCACTCGGCCAGGGCGAGACGCTCGACGCTGAGGACGGGCGTGTGCTCGAGGACGAACGCCGCCGCCTCACCAGCGTCGATCAGGGGATAGGTCGAAGCTCTCACTTCACCTCCCCACCCTGCGGGGAGGTCGCCCGGCGAAGCCGGGCGGGTGGGGGCGGGTGGCGCTCACTTCACCTCCCCACCATGCGAGGAGGTCGCCCGGCGAAGCCGGGCGGGTGGGGGCGAAGGCCTGACTCATTCGTAACGCAGAGCACGGGATGGGTCCTGACGCGCGGCCCGCAAGGCAGGCAGCAGGCCGCTGATGGTGCTCAGCACGACAGCGAGCATCACGGCCACCAGCAGGACAGGCACGTCGGTGCGGAAGACGTCAAAGGCGGTGGCGCTGACCGATTGCGTCAGGCGGTCGACCGCGGCGTTCCCGAGCCGGCCGAGGCCGACCGCGATCAGCACACCCACGAGACCGCCCGCGAAGCCGATGCCCGCCGCCTCGGCGATGAAGAGCAGCAGCACGTCGCGCGATCGCGCGCCCAGCGCTTTGAGAACGCCGATCTCCTTCGTCCGCTCGAGCACCGCGGTGTACATCGTGTTGGCGATCCCCAGACAGGAAAGCAGCAGGGCGACCAGCGCCAGCCCGAGCAACGCCACGCGGAGCTTGCCCAGGAGGTCCTCGAAGTTTCGGAACTGGTCGCCGAAGGTCTGCGACTGGAAGCCCAGGGCTTCGACGCGCCGGCGAAGAGTTTCCACGGAGAGGCCCGAGTCCGCGAGCAGTGTGATGCCCGTGTACTCCCCACCCTTCCAGGAGCTCGACTGGGCCAGGGCGGACCAGTAGCCGCGCATCAATCCATACGGCGCCAGCGCGCCTGGCGCGCCGGCGGGGATGTAGTTGTTGGACACGATCCCGACCACCAGGACATTCAGTGGCACGGGCTGCGACACTTTGTTGCGCGCAAGCGACGGCACGAGATCGCCGTACGTGGCGCTGAACTTCACGTGGGTGCCGACCGCCCCGGGCGGCGACCTGTAGCCGAGGGCCACCGCCTCGCTATCGGTCAGCAGGACCTCAGACGCCGCGTCCGAGCTCGGCAGGCGGCCCGCCGCGAGCGAGGGCAGCGCGCTCGATGACCGGAGCGGCGGCAGCGAGACCAACGCTCCCGCGGGTGTTGCCCCGGAGGCGTTGCCGGCGCCAAGCGACGGGCCGGCGCTGAACGTGCCGGTCATCCCGATCTGGCCCCAGGCCGCCCGCACATGCGGCAGCTGCGCCAGCGTGGCCAGAGTTGGACTGTCGAAGGCCGGCACCGGCGCGTCGGCGAACGGAAAGACCGCGACCTGGTGGACCTGGCTCGTCGCCAGCGCCGGCGCGTCGAGCGCCTGCTGCAGGCCACCGGCAAGGGCGACGATCAGGCTCAGCGCGGCGATGCCGATCGCGACGCCGGTCGTGGTCAGCGTCGCGCGCAGCGGGCGCCTCCCGGCGCTGCCAAGACCCACCTTCACCGTGTCCCGCCAGTGCATCCGTGCCGGCGGGTCGACCGGCTCCTGGGTTCGCACCGTCGGCTTGCCGGCATCCAGCTCGACCGCGCGGCCATCGATCATCCGGATCACGCGCCGCGCGTGGCGCGCAACCTCCGGGTCGTGCGTGACGAGCACCACCGTCGCCCCGCGGCGGTTCAAGTCGTCGAGCAGGCTGAGCACACCCTCGCCGGCGGTCGAGTCCAGGCTGCCGGTCGGTTCGTCGGCCAGGATCAGGCCCGGCCGGTTGGCCAGCGCCCGTGCCACCGCGACCTTCTGCTGCTCGCCTCCGGAGAGGCGGCCGGCGCGAGTCGTCGCTCGGTTTTCGAGGCCGACGAGGTCGAGCAGATGCCGCGCGCGCTTACGCCTCTCCTCCACCTCCACGCCCGCGAGCGTCAGAGGCAGCGCGACGTTGTCCTCGACAGTCATCGACGGGATGAGGTTGAACGTCTGAAAGATGGTGCTGACGCGCTGGAGGCGGTAGTCCGAGAGGTGGCGGTCCGGCAGCTCGCCCAGCGGCAGACCCGCTCCGTAGACGTGACCCGAGGTCGGCCGGTCGAGCCCGCCCATGAGCGAGAGCAGCGTGCTCTTGCCGCAGCCCGAAGGCCCGATGATGGCCACGTACTCACAGGGGCCGACGTCCAGCGTGACGTTGCGCAGGGCCGTCACGTGCATCTCGTCCCTGCCCCCGAACTCGCGTGACACCGCGTCGAGACGAAGGCCCACAGCCTGACCGAGCAGGTCCCGGAACTCATCGACCTCGGGTGGCGCTGGCGCGGCCACGGGCGCCGTGACTTCGATCACGGCTACGGCCGTCTCGTCTGCTGCCTTCGGCGCGCCGTTCTCTCCGTTCGAGGTCACGGGGGTGCGGGCATCGCGGCGCCCACGGCGGCGGCGGCGCTTGGAGCCGCTGGGATCGCTTGGATCTGTGACAGCAGTCGCCACCCGCCCTCCTTTTTCCCGCAGTCTAAGTGGTTGCTTGAGGGTTACCCGCTGGGTTGGGCGACTTGCTTTTCGAGCCAGTTCAGATACGCGGACGAGCCGCCTTCGATCGGCACCTGAAGGATCTCCGGCAGCTCGTAGCTGTGGTGGCTGCGCACGTACTCGAGCACGGCGGAAGCGCGAGATTCCAGCGTCTTGACCAGGAGCAGCGCCTCGTGCTCACGCTGGAGCTGATCGTCCCAGTAATAAAAGGAATGGACGGTCGGCACCACGGAACAGCACGCGGCCAGGTGCTCGACCACCAACGCTTCGCCGAGTCGCTCCGCATCGTCCCGCCCGCCGGTGGTGACCATGATCAAGACCGCCTTTTCCCCCATGCCTGACTAATTGTCAGCTTTTCGCGGGCGGTCGAGCCAGACGGTCCCGGCGAGAAGCGCAATCGAGCCGAGGATCAGCCCGCCGATCACATCCGATTCCCAATGGACATCGAGATAAAGCCGATCGACCGCCATCAGGACGATGACGATGATCGCGCCGGCGGCGGCGAGCGTGCGGATGCGCGGCGATGTCGACAGCCGTCGAATCACAAAAGCGAGCAGCCCGTACACGATCACGGTTCGCAGCATGTGGCCGCTGGGAAAGCTGTTCCCCGTGCTGGCTGCCGGGAACAGCTGGCTGATGCTGGGGCCGTCGGCTTCGGAAAGAGATCGCGGTGGACCCGGATGGTGCAGGTTGAGCCTGTAGAAGAGCTCGAACGCCAAGCCCGCGATGAACACGATGAACACCAGCGCGTCCGATCCGAAACCGGCGCGCCACAGATACACCGTGAGGGCGAGCATCAGGATCGTCGTCAGCTCGATGCTGCCGAGCTCGGCGACCAGCTGGAAGAGCGGATGCAGCGGCGGCGCCCATGCGTCGTGCATGGCCTGCGCGACCTGCAGGTCCAGGCCGGTGAATGCGCCGGCTGTGATGGCGATTGTCAGCGTGACGAAACCAACGCTCAGCACGCCGATCGCAACGAGGCGGGGGACTAGAGGCACGGGTCGAGGGGCTCCGCCCGGGCCTCTAGTGCTGGCAACGGCGGCAGAAGACGGTCGTGCGGCCGGCGATGCGGATCGCGCTCAGCGGTCGGCCGCACGTGAAGCAGGGCTCGCCCGCGCGTCCGTAGACGAGCAGCTTTTCCTGCTGGCCGCCGACCTCGCCCCAGGCGTCTCGGTAGGTGTCGACGGAGCTGCCGCGGTTTGCGATCGCGATCTGAAGAGACTCGCGCAGCGACTCGTGGAGGCGCCGCGCCGATTTCCTGCTCACCGTGCCGGCGATGCGATCTGGTCGCAGGCGCGCACGGTGCAGCGACTCGTCGGCGTAGATGTTGCCGACGCCCGCAACGGCGCCCTGGTCGAGCAGCACCGCCTTGAGCGGCGCCCGCCTCTTGCGGAGCCGGCGGTAAAGCTCTTCGGCCGCAAACCCGGGGTCGATCGGCTCCGGCCCCAGCACTGGCATCTTCTTCGATGAGAGCAACGCCTCTTCCGTGCCCAGCAGCAGGCGACCGAAACGGCGTGGGTCGCGGTAGCGAAGCTGGCGGCCGTCGTCGAGGAAGAAGACCGCGTGCGTGTGATTGGCGAGCGGCGCGACAGCGTCAACCAGCCGCAGCTGCCCAGTCATCCCAAGATGCACCACCAGCATCAGGTCAGCTCCTTCCCATTCATGGGGAGGTGGCGGCGAAGCCGCCGGAGGGGCTCCGCCGGAGGGGCCAGTATTCGACGTTCCAAGCGCGATGAGGATGTATTTGCCTCGCCGCCCCACGGCCTTGATGCGCATCCCCACCACCTCATCGACGAACTCTTCCGGCTCGGGGTGCCGGACGATGGTCGGAAAGCTCAGCTCGCAGCGGACGATGGTGCGGCCAAGGAGGTGCGGTCGCAGGTCGGCGACGATGGTCTCGACCTCGGGTAGTTCAGGCACGCACGACCGCGAGCTTTTTCATATCGGCCCAGTTCGGGCCGACTCTGGTCTCGACCTCGATCCCGGTCTCGAGCTCGTAGGCGCCCGTCATGATCCGGGGCACCTTCTCCGCAAACTGGTCGAGCTCCGAGCGCGGCACCTCGAACAACAGCTCGTCGTGGACCTGCAGCAGCATGCGGCCTTCGATCTGATCGGCCTCTATTTCCCGATGCAGCCGCACCATCGCGATCTTGATGATGTCCGCCGCCAGCGACTGCATCGGAAAGTTGATCGCCATGCGCTCGGCCGCGCCGCGCAGCTGGAAGTTCGGCGAGCGCAGGTCTGGGATCGCTCTCCGGCGACCGGTCGCGCTGACCACGAGACCTTCCTCACGCGCCTTGCGGCGCACGTCGTCGAGGTACTCCCTCAGCCGCGCGTAAGTCGACCAGTACTGACCGAGAAACTCCCGCGCGACATCGCCGGTGATGCCGAGCTGCTGGGAGAGGCCGTACTCGCCCTGGCCGTAGATCGAGCCGAAGTTCGCCACCTTGGCGAGCCGTCGCTGGTCCGCGCTGACCGACTCGATCGGGATCTTGAACACGGCGGCCGCGGTCGCGGTGTGGATGTCCTGGCCGGCGGCAAACGCCTCCAGCAATTTCGGATCGCCGCTCAGATGGGCGGCGATCCGGAGCTCGATCTGCGAGTAGTCGGCAGACACCATCACGTGGTCCGGCCGTCCAGCCTTGAACGCTCGCCGTATCCGCTGCCCGAGCTCGGTCCGGATCGGGATGTTCATCAGGTTCGGGTTTGACGAGGCGAGGCGCCCGGTCGCGGTGCTGGCCTGGCCGAACGATGTGTGCACGCGACCGCTCAGCGGGTCGACCAGCTGCGGCAGCGCGTCGACATAGGTCGACTTCAGCTTCGAGAGCTGCCGATATTCGAGGATCAGGCCGATGATCGGGTGCTCGTCGCGCAGCGCCTCCAGCGTGTCGGCATCGGTCGAGTACCCCGTCTTGGTCCGCTTGCCCACCTTGAGGCGAAGGTCTTCAAAGAGGACTTTCGCCAGCTGCTGCGGCGCGTTCAGGTTGAACTTCTGGCCGGCGACCTGCTCCACTTCGGACTCGATGGCGGCGAGCTGGGCGCCAAGCTCATCCTGCATCGCTTTGAGGTAAGGCACGTCGATGGCGACGCCCTCCGACTCCATATCGGCGAGCACCCCGGCCAGCGGCAGCTCGATCTCATGGAAGAGGTAGTCAACCCCGAGATTGCGCATCTCGGCCTCGAGCCGCGGTCTGAGATTGAGGATGGCTTCGGCTCGCCGGGCTGCAAACTCGGCCGCCTCCGGATCGGCGACGGCTGATGGCTTGCGCGCGGCCCGCCCGGTGCCGAGCAGCTGCTCGGGGCTGACCAGCTCCATGCCGAGGAACTCCCGGGCAAGGTCTTCGAGCCGCGGATCGCGCGAGCCGGCGCCCAGCAGGTAGGCGGCGAGGAACGTGCTGAAGGCCCACTCGCGCCTGCCTCCGCCGAGCGAGCGCAGCGCCAGCTCGGTCTCCTTGGCGTCGTGGCCGGAGATTGGCCGGCCCGAGAGCGTGCTCGCCACCGCGTCCATCGCCTCCGGCCTGGCGACATAAAAGGTACGGCCGGCCATCGAGACGCCAAGGCCGAGAATCCGGCAGCCCCGACCGCTGCCTTCGGTGAACGTGAATACTCCGACATCCTGCGAGCCGTCGAGCAAGCTGGCCGCCTCCGCCGGATCGTCGACGATTTTCAATCCCGCCGCCTGCGGCGCCGGTTCGAAGGTAAGGCTGGGCTGAACCGGGACCTGGTCAGGGGGTGGGAATCGGGTGAGCAGCTGCCGGAACTCGAGCTGGTCAAAGACCCGCCGGGCCCGCTCATAGTCGTAGCGCGTCCAGCGCGCCTTCTCGAGGTCGAGCTCGATCGGCACGTCGCGGACGATGGTCACCATCCGCTTGCCCAGCCGGACCTTGTCGACGTTCGCCTTGAGTGCGGTTTTCAGCCGGCCCTCGGGCAGCTCGTCGACACGCTCGAGCAGGGCTTCGACGCTGACGTAGTCCTGGATCAGCTTGGCGGCCGTCTTGTCGCCGACGCCCGGCACGCCCGGGATGTTGTCCGAGGTGTCGCCGCGCAGCGCTTTGAAATCGACGAGCTGCGGCGGCTCGAAGCCGTAACGCTGCCGCACCTGGTCGGGGCCGTAGACGAAGGTGTCGGTGATGCCTCGGCGAGGCACAAGAGCCTCCACCGACTCGGTGACGAGCTGCAAGCAGTCGAGGTCGCCGGAGACGATCGTGACCGAGTGGCCTCGCTCTTCGCCGATGCGGGCAAGCGTGCCGATGACGTCGTCGGCTTCGAAGCCTTCGACGCCATGGATGGGGATCGAGAACGCCTCGAGCACCTCGCGCACCATGTCCATCTGCGGTCGCAGGTCGTCGGGCATGGCGCGCCTTCCGGCTTTGTACTGCTCATATTCCTGGGAGCGAAATGTGGGTTTGCCAAGATCGAAGGCGGCGATGGCGTACTCGGGTCGCGACGCCAGCACGATCGCCAGCATCGAGGTGAAGCCGTAGACGGCATTGGTGACCCGGCCGTCCGAGGTGCTCATCGGCGGCAGGGCAAAAAATGCCCGATAGATCAGGCTGTGGGCGTCGATCAGGATGAGGCGCCCGCGTCGTCCCTTCGCCACGTTCGGATTCTACGTAGGCGCCGAACGTCACCTTGAGGGGGCGCGCGCGTTCAAATAGGAGGGACGTGAAGGACCGAAGGGTAGAATGGGTCCGAGGATGAAAAACCTCATCGAGGTGTCCGTGGACAGCATCCGCATCCACATGCCGACCGCCCAGCACCTGGTCATCCTCAAAGAGAAGGAAGCCGATCGCTACCTCCCGATCTGGATCGGCTCGTTCGAGGCCCAGGCGATCGCGACCAAGATCTCAGGCAACACGCTTGGCCGGCCGCTCACCCATGACCTGATGGCGACCGCCTTCGGGGATCTGGGCATCAGCATCAAGCGCATCGTCGTCACGCGGCTGGCCGACCAGGTGTTCTACGCGCGCCTGTACGTCAAGCAGAACGGCCGCGACCTCGACTTCGACGCCCGGCCGTCGGACGCCATCGCGCTCGCCGTCCGCGTCGAGTGCCCGATCTTCGTCGCCTCGGAGGTGATGGACTCGGCCGGCATCATCCCGGAGGCCGACGAGGCCGAGGGCGACAAGGACAAGGTGGAGACGGTGGTCGACGAAGAGCGGCTTGCCGTCTTTCGCGACTTCGTGAACAGCCTGGACCTCCCCGAGCTTCCTGACGAGCCGGGTGCCAAGGACGAGCCCGGCGCACAGGACAGGCCCGGAGGTCGCCCCGGCCGGGGCTGACAACACGCACCTTACCGGCGAGGTCGACCTCGCCATACGCGTGATGATCGCCCTCGTTCTCGGACTCATCCTCGGCGCCGAGCGCGAATTCCGCGGCCATCCCGCCGGCCTGCGCACGATCGCGCTGATCAGCGCGGGTTCGTGCATGTTCACCGGCCTGGGTTTGATACCTCAGTTCGGTGCGCCGGTAGACCCCACTCGAATCGCGGCACAGATCGTGACCGGCGTCGGGTTTCTGGGTGCCGGCAGCATCCTCCGCCAGGGCGAAGAGGTGAAAGGCCTCACCACGGCCGCGTCGATCTGGGTCGCCGCCTCGATCGGGATGGCCGTTGGATTCGCGTACTACGGCGTGGCGATTTTCACGACGCTTGTTGTGGTCATCGTCCTGGTCGCCCTCAAACCGATGGAGGACCGTGTTTTTCCGCTGCGGAGGAACCGGCGACGTGATGACCCGAAAGCAGACAGGCCGGCAGAGTGACCGAAAACAAGGTCGCAATCGTGACCGACTCGACGGCCGACCTTCCAGCGCAGCTCGTCAAAGCCCGAGGCATCACGATCGTTCCCCTGACGCTGAACTTCGAAGGCCGCGAGCTTCTCGACGGCGTCGACATCAAGCCAACCGAGTTCTATCGCAAGCTCCCCAACGCGACCACGCATCCCACCACGTCACAGCCTTCGCCAGGCAGATTCGCCGAGGCCTATACGCAGCTCCTGAGCAGCCACTCGCAGGTGGTCTCGATTCACATCTCGCAAAAGTTGAGCGGCACGTATGCATCGGCCATGCAGGGCGCTGAGATGACAGACCCGACCAGAGTGCACGTCGTCGACTCACAGCTGGTGTCGATGTCATTGGGGTTGCTGACCCTCGCCGCCACCGAGATGGTGGCCAAAGGCGCTGATGCCGAGGCGGTGGTGAAGAAGATGAGCGCGATGCGCGACCAGGTGCAGACGTACTTCTCGGTCGCCACGCTCGAGTTCTTGAGACGAGGCGGGCGCATCGGTCGCGCGAGCGCGATGCTCGGTTCAGTGCTGCAGGTGAAACCGGTGCTGTGCATCCGCGATGGCCTCGTCACCCCGCTGGAACGCGTCCGCACTTTCGAGCGCGCGCTGAACCGCATCGTCGAGCTGACGCGCGAGGTGGACCAGGGCCAGGGCCTGTGCGTGATCGTCGGACACGCCGACGCCGAAGGTGACGCCGAGCGCGTCGCGCGCGAGCTGGAACCGATTGCGGAGACGCTGATGATCCAGCCGCTTGGGCCGGTCGTGGGCGCGCACGCCGGGCCGGGAGTGGTCGGGGTCGGTTGCTATCCGGCCGGCCTGCTGCCCCTTGGAATCAGGCCCGCCGCCAGCGCACGGAGCCGGGCGTAACCGACTTGCCGACGCGGGCTTCCACGGCCAGCGCCTGCAGATGCGCGAGTCCCTCCTGCAGGGCCAGCCGCTTCTCGTAAAGATTGTCACGCGGGCCCCACAGGTCCAGCGCCACCTGCCAGCCGGATTTTTCTTCCCGGCCGAGAATCTCGAGGATCTGATCCAGGCGCCGCCGATGATGTGAGACGAGCGCGTCGACGCGGGCAGTCACCTCAGTGAAGGGACGGCCGTGCGCGGGCAGGACGAGCTTGGGCGTGTACGCGCTCATGCGCGCGAGTCCAAGAAGGTATTCATGCAACGGGTCTGGCGTGCTCTGCGGATGCAGGCCGATGTTCGGAGACAGCTCCGGCAGGATGTGGTCGCCGGCAAACAGCAGCCCCTCGGCCGGCTCGTACAGGCAGATGTGTCCTGGCGAATGGCCCGGCGTCCATTCAACGCGGAGCTGGCGGCTCCCCATCTGGACGGATTCGGCGCCGTCGAGCTGCACCGACGGCTCCGCTGTCTTCACGACCTGGCTGAGCGAGCGCTGCGAGTTGCTCAACACCTCTGCCTCGTCCGGAGGCACTCCGTTGACCAACAGGTAATGCCGGACCTCCGCGACCAGGTGCTCGAGCTCGACGTATCGCGGATGCACCAGGGGGACCTCGAGGCGATGGATGTACAGGTCCGCGAGACCATCGCCTGCGAGCATGCCGGCCGCGCCGTAGTGGTCGGGGTGGATGTGCGTGACCATGAGGCGGCGCAGCTTTCGCGAGCCTAGCTGCTCGAGCGCGCGGTGGATGGCGTCGAGCGACTCCTCGGAATTCATGCCGCAGTCGAGCAGGTCGGCTTCAGCCCCGTCCGTGAAGAGAAAAACGTTGACGAGCCCGTCTTCGAATGGAATCGGCAGACGGAGCTCGAAGACGCCCGCCGCAACCTCGCTCAGAGAGAGCTCGATGGCCACCCCGGCATTGTCCTTGAGCGGGCTAAGATGGGTAGCGGACTGTACTCGAACGTACTAAAAATGAAACCCCTTGCTTCATTGGAGGAGCCGATGTCTGAAGTCCAGATGACCCCCGACCAGATCGTCGAGGCCATGCCCGAATACCTGATCCCAGAGAAGTCCGCGACGACCAAAGCCACCATCCAGTTCGACCTCAGCGGTGACGGGGGCGGCAAGTGGTGGGTCCGCATCCACGACGGCAAGGCCGAGTCTGGCAAGGGTGACCCGGGCGAGCCCGCCAACCTGACCCTGCTGGCGGACGCCCACGACTGGGTCAAGATCATGACCGGTCAGATGGACGCCACCGCCGCCTTCATGCAGGGCAAGCTGAAGATCAAAGGCGACATGGGGCTGGCGATCAAGATGCAGTCGATGTTCCGGAGGCCGAGCTAAAGCGCCTAGAAGCTGAACTTCCACGTACCGAGCCTGGTCGACATCTCGGACTCGAGGTCGAGCAGGCCCGAATGCAGGTCCATGATCACGACGTGATGCGGCGTGAGCGCAATTCGGCGGCCGTCTGGCAGGCGAGACGCCTCGACCGAGTTCCCCCAGGAGATCCTTTCCAGATTGGTCCCCGGCTTGAAGTTGGCCCCCACCCAGCTCGCGAGGTCGGCTGAGCTACCGCGTTCATAGGTGGAAAGGATCATGAAAGCGAAGTCGCCCGGGCACGGGCTGGCAGCCACGCGCGGCGAAGCGGTGCTCGGGGCGGCCGGGCTGCACGCAGTCCTGATCGCCGGCGCGTAGGTGATGTCGAAGGTCAGGTCAAGGCCTGGTGGGTTCTGGCTCGCCTGCGCACGCTCGGTGTACTTCCAGCTTCCCGGGTAGCAGAAACCCCATCCCGCCTGGGGATCCTCATAAGGGTGGTCACTCTTTGGGCACTTGAGATCGCCGCCCATCTGAGGTACGCTCGGCACCGCGTGTGAGCCCGAGCCGACCTGGCAACCGGCCAGGGCGAGCACCAGGACGATCACGGCGGGAATCCTCCGGGGGATTGGCAGCGGGGTTGGCATTCGGCGACTAATTGTGCGGGAGCGGGTACGCATGTCGGTGCAGGCGTTCTGACTCTCGGAATCCAAACGACGCCGGATGCGGTAATGAGTTTGGAGGGGGGTTGTTGCAATGGCGATTCGGAAGAAGACAGGAAACGCTCCGGCGGAGAGACTCGAGGCTGACAGGAAGCGGCTGGAGCTCCTGGCCGCGCAGTGCGGTGAGGAAGCCGGCCTCCACCGGCCGCTGAACGATGTCACGGGCGGCGTGATCACGGGGATCCCTGAGGACACCGACCTGGCCCAGGCCTTGTCGGACCGGGAGACGACAGACCTCCTCGTCCACCTCCTGGACCAGAACCGCGAGCAGGTCGAGCGCGCGCTCGAGCGCCTGCGCGAGGGCGCCTACGGGATCTGCGAGGGCTGCGGCCGCCGCATCCCTGAAGCCCGGCTGAAGTACCAGCCGGCCGCCACGCGCTGCGTCGAATGCCAAGCCCACTGGGACAGACTCAACGGCCGCACCGCCTAAGTCTTGTAGCTAGGAACTTCACCTCCCCACCCAGTGGGGAGGTCGGCTCTTCCCCATTTATGGGGAAGTACCCGCCGGAGGCGGGGGATGGGGCAGCCGCCGGGTGGGGATGATCAACCCTGCCGCGCGGGTCGCAGCAGGAGCGCGATCCCACCCAGCACAAGCCCGCCCACGACCATCCCCGACCCGATCCAGAACCAGCGCGTGTCCCCAGTCATGAAGCTGCCCGGGATGTAGCCGAGCCCCTGACCGGCGAAAACCGCGCCCACGAGCAGGACAAGGCCGCCAACCACGACCAGCCCGACCCTCATCCCGACTCAGTACTACCCGCGGTAACTCAGACCCCGCCGTAAACGACCGACTTCTCCTCGGTGTACTGCATGAAGGCCTCCACCCCATGCTCCTTCCCGAAGCCGGACTGCTTGGTGCCTCCGAACGGAAGCTCGTCGTGGGCGATGACGATCGAGTTCACCCACGTGTAGCCCGCCTCCAGTTCCTGCACGGCGCGGTGCGCGGCCGCCATGTTCGCGGTCCAGATCGAGGAGCCGAGGCCGTACTGCGTGTCGTTGGCCAGGCGCAGGCCTTCGTCGAGGTCTTTGATCCTGCGCACCGGCAGCGCCGGCCCGAAAACCTCTTCGGTCCACATGCGGGCGCCGTCGGGCACGTTTTCGATGATCGTCGGCTCGATGAACCAACCGTGCTCGTACTCGGAGCCCTTGGGCCGGCCGCCTCCATAAACCACCTTCGCACCGCGGTCGACGGCCTCCTTGACCTGGGCCTCGACCTCCGCGCGCTGAGTCTCCGTGTGCATCGGCCCCATGCGGCTGTCCTTGTCCAGCCCATTGCCCGGCTTGAGCTTGGCGGCACGCGCGACCAGCTTCTCCATCAGCGCGTCGTACGCGCCTTCCTGCACATACAGGCGCTTGGTCGAAAGGCACTGCTGGCCGCAGTTGAAGAACCGCCCGACCGAGATCGCCCGGGCGGCGCCCTCCAGGTCGGCGTCGTCGAGCACGATGCAAGGGTCGCTGCCGCCGAGCTCGAGCGTGACCTTCTTCAAGGTTTCGGATGCTTTCGCCATCACGCGCTTGCCGGTCGGCGTCGACCCGGTGAGCGCGATCTTCCGGATCAGGGGGTGCCCGACGATCGCCTCACCGGTCGCCTGGCCGAGGACGACGTTGACGACTCCCTCGGGCAGACCGCCATCGATGAGCGCCTCGATGCACGCCAGGGTCGCCAGGGGTGTGGTGCTCGCGGGCTTGAGGACCACGGTGTTGCCCGCCGCGATCGCCGGCGCGACCTTGTTCGCCGCCAGCGTCAGAGGAAAGTTCCACGGCACGATCGCACCGCACACGCCGATCGGCTTGCGCACGACGAGGCCGTACGTCGTGAGGTCGGGGAGGCGGACGTATTGGCCGTGAATCTTGTCGGCCAGGTCCGCGAACCAGCCGATGTTCTCACCGAAACGTCGCGCTTCCAGTCGCGACTCGAGCAGTGTCTTGCCCTGCTCCTTGGTGAGGATGGGTGCGATCTCCTCGACCTTCGACAGCATGTGCTGCGCGGCCTTGTGCAGGATCTCGCGACGCTGGTTGGCGGGCAATTTCGACCAGGACCCGAACGCTTTCGCTGCGGCCTGGGCGGCCTTGTCGACGTCGGCGGGCCCGCCGGCCGGAACCTCGTCGACGACCTCGCCGGTGGCCGGGTTGCGAACCTCGTACGACTTGCCGGACGCGGCCTTGGTCCGGTCACCCTCGATGATCATGGTTGCCATTGGCACCCCCCGTCAGTTCGTTTCTATCGCTGCTTCGATAATTAATTATCGGGGCCGCGGCAATTGGACTCGGGAGGGCGTGATATGCCGGTCAGATTGGAGAAGCAGGGCGGTGTTGGGATCATGGTCCTCGACCGGCCGCCCGCGAACAGCTACGACTACGCCTTTTTGCGCTCGTTCGCGAGCGCGGTCGACGACGTGCGCGCCGATGAGGACATCCACGCCGTGGTTGTCACCAGCGCCTCCGAGAAGTTCTTCTCCGCCGGCGCCGACGTGAGCGCCTTTGCGTCCGGCACGACACGTTCGCGCGTCATGACCGCGCTGCTCGCGCACGAATCGTTTCGCAAGATGGAGAACACGCCGATCATCTTCATCGCCGCCATCTCTGGGCACTGCCTCGGGGGCGGTTTCGAGCTCGCCCTTGCATGCGACCTGCGCTTCGCCTCCGAAGGTTCGTACCAGATCGGCCTTCCCGAGCTGAATCTCGGCCTCTTCCCGGGTAGCGGTGGCACGCAGCGGCTTCCACGATTGGTTGGCCTTGCGAGGGGGCTCGACATGATCGTCAATGCGACGACGCTGGCCCCGACGCATGCGAAGGAAGCCGGTTTGGTCGACCGCCTGTTTCCAGACGCAGCGGCATGTCGCGACGGAGCCCTCGAGTACGCGACCAAGCTTGCGGCCGGGCCAAGCGTCGCGCTCGGCCACGCCAAGCTCGCGGTCACGCAGGGCTACAACGCTCCGCTGGACCTGGGCCTGGCCATCGAGCGCGAGGCGATCAGCCGCGTTTTCGTGTCCCAGGATGCCAACGAAGGCATCAAGGCCTTCGGCGAGAAACGCAAACCGGAATTCAAAGGCGAGTAGTTCGCCTGCGGTGAATCAGCCTCCCCATTCATGGGGAGGCGCCCGCGGAGCGGGCGGAGGGGCTTGTCCAGAATCCATCTGGGTCAAACCTGCGAATCGCGGCAAGCTCCGATTCCGTCGGCGCTGAGGTTTCGCTTACATCGTCCGCGACCTTCAGCTCCCATCCGGTCCCTCGACGGACGTCCTCCACGGTGCACCCCGGATGCACCGACGCGAGGTATGCCTCGCCGCCACCTTCGGGAAACCGAAGGACCCCGAGTGTCGTGATGATCGCCGCCGGTCCTCCTCCGAGCAGACCATTGCGCTTCCGCCAACCCGGCGTCCCGTCGCCATGGCCCGGCGACGTGATGAAAGAGACGCGGTCGACGAGGCGGCGGCGCTCGTGGCTCATCAACGTCACCCACCGCCGGCTGAGAATCGCGATGTCCGCGCCTCCCCCACTCCCCGGCAGCTTGACCTTCGGGCTGCGAGGCTCGCCCACGTAGGAGGTGTTGAGGTTGCCGAATCGATCGACCTCCGCGCCGCCGATGAATCCCAGGTCGACGTGTCCCTGCGCCATCAACGCCATCACGTTCGACATCCGCGTCGCCCACAGGGCGCCCACGACATTGGGAGGGTCTCCCATCGTGCCCAGAAACGCCGCCGCAGGCTGGTCGCGCATCAAGCCGACCTCGAACAGACCGCGGGCGGTCGGCGCGTGGGCATTCCGCGCCACCGCGTAGGCGAGAACCGGCAGCCGCATGCCGACGAAGACGAGGTCTCCGTCGCGGATCTCGCGCGACGCCACCGCGACCATCAGCTCCTGCGGCGTGTAGCTGTCAGTCATCGCCGAAATCAGCCGGGGCCGACAATCGGTGGTGCTTGATCCGCAGAGCGCCGGCATCGATGCGGCGCATGTACGCCGCGCGGTCAGGCACGTCGACAACCCACTCTCGCAGCCAGGGCTCGAATCCCTCCTCGGTACGCGACCGTTCCCCGTACTCCCGGTAGAAGGCATGGTCGCGCTTGAAGAACCCCTGAACCGGCGATGGATGAGCCCCGCCGGGCTCGTGCACGACCGCGGCCACCCTGGTCTCGGGAAAAAGGATCCGGTTGGGGTCGCTCAGGATCACGCTCGGGTCGACGAGCTCCTCGCAGCTGACGATCACGCGTTCCGCGGCCAGGCCCGCTTCCTCGGTGATCCCAAGCGGACCCCATGCGTGCGCTCGACCTTGCTCGTCCGCCCGCTGCGCGTGGACGATGGCGACGTCCGGCCGCACGGCCTTCACGTGGACCAGACCCGCGCCGAGGGACAGGTCGGGATTCGTGCGCAGGATGTCGCTGCCGAGGAGAGTGCGCGTGGGCAGGCTGGGCACGTTCCACGCCGCCGCCCACAGCGCAAGCGAGATCGAAAAGTTGGAGTGGTCGCGCACCTCGAGCGGTCCGGGAACGCGGTGCTCGCAAGCGCGCCGGTAGCAATGGGCCAGCCCCTCGGAGACATTGCCGATCCAGGCCGCGGTCACACGTCGCACACATCCCGCGCCGATCAGCTGATCGAACAGCGCGTCGGAGATCGGGCCGACCAGCTCGAGGTTCCGGCGCCGCTGCCTGATCATCTCGTGTCCCGCGGCGAAAGGGATCACCGCCTCCAGCGCGACGCCCATCGCGATCGTGGCGCCGTCGGGGACGAAGCGCTCGATGGCCTGTGCCATCGAAATGACTTTCGTCACCAGTTACTGGGCGATCGATTCCATGTAAGAGCGGTAGTTGCGTTCCAGCTCGGTCATCGAATCGCCGCCGAACTTCTCCATGAACGCCTCCGCGAGCGTCAGTGCGACGACGGCTTCGCCGATGACACCCGCCGCCGGCACGACGCACACGTCGCTTCGCTCGTAATGGGCCTCGGTCTTCTCTTTGGTCTTGAGGTCGATCGATTGCATCGGCTTCTTCATCGTCGAGATGGGCTTGATGGCGACCCGCAGGTCGATCGGCTCGCCGTTGGTCACGCCCCCCGTGATGCCACCGGCGCGGTTGGTCAGGTGACGAAATCGACCCTCCTCGTAATCGATCTGGTCGTGAAAGTCAGAGCCCCGTCGCGCCGCGCCCTGAAAGCCAGCACCGAACTCCACACCTTTGATTGCATTGATGGACATCACCGCCTGGGCCAGCTTGCCATCGAGTTTGCGGTCCCAGTGCACGTAGCTGCCGAGTCCTGGCGGGACACCGCGCGCGACGATTCGAAAGGTCCCGCCGAGAGTGTCGCCTTGCTCCGCCACCTCGTCGATTGCGGCAACCATGCGCTTTGAAGCGTCCGGGTCCGGGCAGCGGACAGGTGACGCCTCGATGTCTTCGACGTCGAGGATGTCAGGATCGATTCCCTCGAAGCCGATGTCGATCGTGCCGATAGATTGCGTGAAGCTCAGAACGGCGATGCCGAAGTGTCCGAGCAGCTTGCGGGCGACGCCACCCGCTGCCACTCGCGTCGCCGTCTCTCTCGCCGACGACCGCTCGAGCACGTTGCGGATGTCGGTGTGGCCATATTTCAAAGCGCCGGCAAGGTCGGCGTGACCGGGGCGCAAGCGCGTCACCGGCTTGGGCTCGAAGCCTTCCTTGGCCGCCGTCATCTGGGCCGTCCAGTTGACGTGGTCCTTGTTTTCGAGCACGAGCGTGACCGGGCTGCCGATCGTGAACCCGCCCCGCACGCCGCTGACGATGCGCGCGACGTCGGTCTCGATCTGCTGCCGCCCGCCGCGGCCGTGGCCGCCTTGCCTGCGGGCGAGATCGCGGCGAAGATCTTCTGCGGAGATCTCCAGGCCCGCGGGCAGGCCCTCGATCACGACTGTGAGCTGAGGTCCGTGCGACTCGCCTGACGTGAGCCACCTGAGCACTCAGGCGATCATAGAGTGACAGCAGTGGCTGCCCAAACCAGCGTCCGCACCAGGCCGGGGCCGTGAACGGCCCAGGCCAGCCTCCCCAGCGAGTGGGGAGGCTTGAAGTGGCGCTGATCGACGTTGGTGGAACCCTGTGGCCGAACTCGTGGCCGTTCCGCGAGACCGACCGAGCAGGCCGGATGCAGAGACTGGCCGCGGCGCTGCCCGAGCTGGATGCGGCGGCCATCCGGTCGCTCGGCGAGGACCTGATCGCGAGCAGCCGCCCCGGGGACGAGGCGCGAAGCGTGTCGACGGAGAACCAGGTCTCCATCACCACGCCGGCCGACGAGCTGATCACGGCGTGCCTGACGCGCCAGGGGCTGCCCGCAGGGGCCGGCACTGTGCGGCGCATCCGGCGCGCCATGGCGCTGCCGGTGCACGACCGGATGAAGCCGCTGCCCGGGGCGGTCGAGCTGCTCGCCGAGGTCCACGCCCTCGGCATGCGAAACGTGGTCGCCAGCAACACGTACTGGCGCGATGCGGACAGCTACTGGGAAGACTTTCGCCTGCTCGGCATGGCCGCTCACATCGACGAGATCATCACGTCGGTGGACGCCGGCCACCTCAAGCCCCATCCCGCGGTCTTCGAGATGGCTATGCGTTGGGCGGAGGCGCCGGCGGACAGCTGCGTCGTCATCGGCAACCGCGAGGAGAACGACATCGATCCGGCGCTCGCCCTCGGCATGTGGACGATCCTTGTTTACCCCGACGACCCCAAGCCGGCCGCGAGCCGGGCGCACGCGGTCGCGCCGGACCTGTGGGCATGCGCAAAAGCACTCAGGGATATGCTCGACCACGCATGAGACACGAGGTGGAGCGTGATGTGGAGCGGGTCGTGCTCGCCCTCGACGTCAATGGCGAAACGAGAGATGTCCTCGTACCTGTCCACAAAACCCTGCTCGAGGTGCTGCGCGAGGACATGCAGCTCACGGGCACCAAGCATGGATGCGAGCTCGGTGAGTGCGGCACGTGCACGGTGCTGATCGACGGCAAGCCGGAACTGAGCTGCCTGCTGCTGCCGGTCCAGCTCGAGGGCCGCGCGATCACCACCGTCGAGGGCATGTCTCACGGACCCGAGCTGCATCCGCTGCAGGTCGCGTTCGGCGAGCTCGGGGCGGCGCAGTGCGGTTACTGCACGCCGGGCATCCTGCTCTCGGCGAAATCACTGCTCGAGGCGAATCCACGACCCACCCGCGACGAGATTCGCGATGCGCTCGCGGGCAATCTCTGCCGGTGCACCGGCTACACCAAGATCTTGCAGGCCATTGAACTTGCTGCCGGGAGGATGCGGTGAATGACCCTCCCCACCCGGCGGCTTCGCCGCCGACCTCCCCACATGGTGGGGAGGTGAGCTTGCGCGTCGTTGGGAAGCCGCTGCCCAAGGTTGACGCTGCGGCCAAGGTGACCGGTCGCGCCGTCTACGCCGACGACATGCTGCTGCCCCGTACGCTCCACTGCAAGATCCTTCGCAGCCCGCATCCCCACGCGCGCATCCTCTCGATCGATACCTCCGCCGCGCGCCGGATCCCCGGCGTCCAGGCCGTGATCACCGGCGCGGACCTGCCGGTCAAGTTCGGCATCCTGCCGGTGACGCAGGACGAGCGCGCCCTCGAGCACGAGAAAGTGCGCTACGTCGGCGACCCGATCGCGGCGGTCGCCGCGACCGAGGAGGAGATCGCGGCCGCCGCGTGTGACGCGATCGTGGTCGCATACGAGGGCCTCGAGCCGGTCATGTCTATCGAAGCCGCGCTGTCGGCGCCGAAGGACGAGCGCATCCAGGATTACGGCGGCCCCAACAACATCCACAAGCTCGTCGCGCTCGAGTTTGGCGACGTCGATGGTGGACTGGCGCGCGCGGACCACATTCGGGAGGACGTCTTCTTCTTCCAGGGCAACACGCACCTACCCATGGAGCAGCACAGCGCGATCGCTACCTATGTCGACGGGAAGGTCACGCTCTGGTCGTCGACCCAGGTCGTGCATTACGTACACCGCGCGCTGGCCAAGGTGCTCGAGCTGCCGATGAATCGAATCCGCGTGATCGGCGCCGCTCATGGCGGCGGATTCGGCGGCAAGACGGACCCGTTCGCGCACGAGATCATCGTCAGCAAGCTCGCGATGCTCACCGGCCGTCCGGTCAAATGCACGCTGAGCCGCGAGGAGGTCT
>Ga0209161_10000383_pt1 | contig 35815 bp, 32 predicted proteins | sample GraSoiAngelo_155_FD_186169 | JGI IMG/M metagenome (GOLD analysis project Ga0209161, IMG submission 186169) | Grasslands soil microbial communities from the Angelo Coastal Reserve, California, USA - 14_1009_13_30cm (SPAdes) (version 2) | ecosystem: Environmental > Terrestrial > Soil > Grasslands... | reverse complement strand
CTGTTCTTGGATTCGGCATTAGCCCACGAGGGCCGAGAACTTTGCCCAGCTTGCGCACTTCCGACATTGCAGCGGGGGTCGCGACAGCCACATCGAAATCCTGAAAACCTTCCTGGCACTTCTGGATCAAATCTTTCATCCCCACGAATTCCGCACCGGCCTCTTTGGCCGCTCTCGCCGCTTCACCTTCCGCGAACACGAGCACACGCACCTGTTTACCGCTGCCGTGGGGAAGCGGACACGTCCCGCGCACCATCTGGTCGGATTGCTTCGGATCAACTCCAAGACGAAATGAGAGCGTCACGGTTTGATCAAATTTCGTGGGCGGAAATTTCTTCAGCGTCACGACGGAATCGGCCAGACTATAGCTTTTCGTCCGATCCAATTGCTGCGCTGCGGCGCGATAACGTTTACTTCGATTTGTTCGCATTGTTCAATGCAGTTCAAACGCCTGTTGCTGGCTAAACAACGCGGCTCCTGCTTAAAAATCGTCCGCTGAATCCCAGCGAGCGGGAAACGAACGTAGCGGTTATCAGGGCATTGTCAAAAGATGATCCAGCGGCAAACGCCCGCTCTATGGCTTGGCCAGTTTCGCTGCGCTCTCTGCGAGCCCTTGCTGCGCTGCGGTCAGATTTGGATCGAGCGCCAACGCTTCTTTGAAAGCAACAATGGCGCGCTCATGCTGATTGAACGCGGCCAGATAGCGGCCACGGTTGGTGAGCATCCTCGCATAAACGGGCAAAACTTTGAGCTTAACGACGTCATCGTCCGCAAATCGCAGAGTCCCGTCAGCGAGCCCGCGCGTCCGCAGGTGTGGATCAGGGGAATCGTGAAAACCTTGATCAATAGCGAGATCAAAGACCAGACCTTGTGGAACAAGTTGATAGGTCTGCGGAATCCATTGGGTCAAATAACCGTTTGTCTTGTCGGCAGATAAAACGTCATTGGTTATGTAAGCTGGAGCGACATTGATTTCGTTCCTCACCATTGACCGAACCAGCTCCAGGAATGCCATGCTAATCCTGCGGGTAAGATCCTGGTTCCCGTCAAAGGCTGCAGGATCGCGCTCCCATAATCTAAGCAGCTCAACATATGGATCGATTTTATCGCGCGATCGCTCGATCAAACCGGGATTCGCGCGTCTTAGATAATCGAAATACCACGAGCGGCGCAGCAGATTAATATCAATCACCTTCACGTCGCGCCGGCGTTGTTCTATTTCTTGTGCATAGAACGTCGGGGATACGACCTGCCAGTCTTGTGTCAGCAATAATCCATTGGGCGCAATCGTGCTGAACAAATTCTCAACATAGTCGTCCGCTATGAAGTAGTGTCTGCGATTGTTGAACGGCCAATTCGCGGCGAATGCCGTCGCTAATGTGAAGACAATCGCCACCGCACCCACAAGGTACGGCGCTAGAATCGGCGCACGTCTTGAGCCCGCGAAGCGTATTAACCAACGAATACCGAACGCCGCTGCGATTGCGATGGCAATGAATACCGGCAAGTAGTACGCATCCTTGTCCTCGGCAATTTCGTAGCTGAGCGAGTACGCAAGGTCGGCGACCAGGATCAACAAGAGGAACCAAAAAGCTGCGCGATCGCGCTTGTAAGCACTCGCGAACCCGATCAAGCCCAGGACTGGCGTTACCGGCAGCCACGGAAAACCAAATTCACGCGACACCATTCGGCAGAATTCAACAAACTGCGCTCCCATTATTGCCGGCGAGAAAACGAAGAACACGCGATACTGCCGGCCGGTGATGTGCCACCAGATTTCCTGAAGTGAGCGGGGATTGCCCCAGTTCATCACAGGATCGCGAGACGCTGCGAGCGGCAAATACGCGTAAACAGCAACAAGTGCGCCGATTGAAATCAGCGCTGCATAGAGAAGTCGGCGGCTCCTAAAGAATTTCAGTCCTTGCGTCCTGTAAACGACCGCGGCCACGGCGGGGAGCGTCAGCCCAACCGTGACATGATGGACCCCCATCGCCAGGCCGAATATGAAGGCAGCAGCGTAAAGCCAGCTGTCGTGAATCGTGACTTGTTCATCTTTAGCTGTTTGTGTTTCAAGAATTCGCCGGCGCCAGCCAACCATTAGAAAGAAAACGACCAGGATGAGCAGGGTGTTGAGAGCATAAACCTCGGTGATTGTCGCATACGACCAGAGCGTCCGGGAAAATGCCATGAGCAATCCCGCCCCGGCTGCGGGCGCGAACATCAAAAACCGGCCACCGGTTAAATCCTCACGTTTCCTGCTCCGCTGAGCCGCTTTACTCGTTCGCTTGGGCATGGTTAAGGAGGAAGCCGTTATTATTAATTCGGCTACAACAAGCGTAAGCATGGCGCAGGCGAGCGCCGCGAAGAGCGCGGACGAAAAATTGATCCGCACGGCGACATTTCCGAATGGCAGTAATGATGCGAGGTGAGCAAGCATGACCCAGAGAGGAAAGCCCGGCGGATGTGCAACTCCCGTGCCCCACGCCGCCAGGATCAGTTCGCCGCTGTCGACCAGCGTTACCGTCGGCGCGAGCGTCAACGTGTATAGCAGTGACGCAACAATAAACACAGCCCCCGCGCAGAGCAGTTCCGCCTGAGATCGGGAAATCATTCTCACATTCGTCTCGCGGGCGGACTTCACCTCGCAAGGTATCTGCTTTTGAGATTGCGCACCTTTCGTGAGGCCGCGAGCCATGGTGCTATCGTGTCGCAAAGTTCAATTCGCGCAAACCGTGATCAACGAACGACGGCTCCCAAGCCATCGAGCCATCGCGGTGGGTGGCAGTTATCGCTCTTTTCGTTCGAAATGCTTGTTCGTTTTCGTCCGGCAGTTGCCGCACTTTCAGAGTGCGGCACTAGTTCTCGCGCCGGCGAACGTCTGGTCGATCGCAGCGGTTTTTTCTCTCGGATCGGTTCCTTCGACGTTTTCTCCGCGGCTTGTGTCGAGCGGATCATAAGTGAATTGATCCGCACCTATGGGCGCGGTGCCCCCGCAACAACGGATTGGTTTACCACAGCGATCCGTTACCGACCGAGACGCCGATGATCGGTTGTCCCGCATTGACTCTGTGGGTGTCGATCGACACTCCGGATGTCGATCTTGAGTGCGATCTGTACGAGATCCAACCCGACGGCACAAGTATTGCGCTCCGGAGCGATCTGCGCAGACTACGTTACCGGGAGTCGTCACGTGAAGCGAAATTCGTGAAGCCCGGCGAAATCGTACGCTGTGATTTTAGTCCCGGATTGTTCGTGGCGCGCCGGTTGATGAAGGCTAGCCGGTTGCGCCTCGTCGTCACCGCAGTGAATTCAATCTCGTGGCAAAAGAATTATTGCTCAGGCGGAATCGTCGCCGAAAGATTCCATGCGCGCACCGCAGGATCGCTATCATTGTAATGCAATTCGTTATCCATTGAGAGATTGCCGAGTGGCGCGTCTTTCTTCGCCTTTTCGATTACGTCGAACTTCATTTTGCCGTGAGTTCGATCGTAATATCCGGCCGGCTCCACTGGACAGGCTCTTTCAGAGAAGAGCTGATTAACGAGCACAAGATCGCGGGAGTTTGCCTTTGGATTGCGGATGGCACGGGGAACGCGTGTTACACCGCCATCCGTGTGATTGACAATTGAATTTGATTGGCGCAAAGCGGCACGATGGAAAGACGCGCTGTTTTGAATCGCGACGGTCAGCGGTGGCGACTGCCAGCGGCGCGTGAGCCGATCTGGAAGTTGTGATCACTATCAACCGCTTCGAAATCATAGAGCGACAACACCATGGCTAAAAAAATTCGTGTCGGAATCGTCTTTGGCGGTCGATCTGCCGAGCACGAAGTATCGCTGCAATCGGCGAAGAACATCATCGACGCTATCGACACGAATAAGTACGAACTCGTATTGATCGGCATCGATAAGCAAGGTCAATGGCACCTCGATGAAGAATCTCGATTTCTTCTTCCGGCAACTGAGTCCGAATTGCCGGAACTAGCGATAACGGGCGAAAATCTCGCGCTTGTCCCCGGTCAACAAAATAACCAATTAGTAGCTAGTTCCGGAGAGAAAAGACTTGGATCATTGGATGTGGTCTTTCCTGTTTTGCACGGCCCCTTCGGCGAAGATGGCACCGTCCAAGGGCTGCTGAAGCTTGCGAATATCGCGTACGTCGGCGCTGGCGTGCTCGGCTCGGCCATCGGCATGGACAAAGATGTAATGAAGCGGTTACTAAGGGATGCCGGCATCCCAGTTGCTCGATTTGTCGCAGCCAATAAATATTCGTCAAAGCCAATCGATTTCGACGCTGCGCGAGACCAGCTCGGCCTGCCGCTTTTCGTAAAGCCTGCAAACCTGGGTTCGTCGGTCGGCATTCACAAAGTGACTGATCGTGACGAATTCGAGCGGGCTGTCCGTGATGCGCTCAATTATGACGATAAAGTCTTGATCGAGGAGTGTATCAACGGCCGCGAGATAGAATGTTCTGTGCTCGGAAACGACAATCCGATTGCATCAGTCCCCGGGGAAATTCTACCGCGCCACGAATTTTACTCGTACGAAGCGAAGTACCTCGATGAAAACGGCGCCGTGCTGGAAATACCGGCGAAACTTTCCTCGGAGACTTTGGAGCGCATCCGTCAGTTGGCGATTAGAACGTTCACTGTGCTCTGCTGCGAGGGAATGGCGCGAATCGATTTTTTCCTCAGAAATAGCGACGAAATCATCGTTAACGAAATCAACACCATTCCTGGGTTTACCCGGATAAGTATGTATCCAAAGCTTTGGGAAGCGACCGGCATTTCTTACAGCGAATTGATCGACAGGCTGATACAACTCGCAATTGAAAGGTTTGAACGCGAGAAACGATTGAAAACCGATCGGACGTGACTCGAAGCAATAGATTCTGCATCGCCTTTTTGCTGAGCTCGCTGGCGATACTCGCGATTGCCCGTGCGCAGGCGGACTCGCTCGAAACACTGGGCAATGACTTGTGGGCTTGGCGCGCGAAATACGCTCCGTTTACAGGCGATGACGTCAATCGGATGGAACGCCCTCGCGGAATGCGCGATTGGTCGCGGGCCGGCATCGAGCAGCGGCGAAAAGATTTGGCGCACTTTGAAGCGCGCTGGAAGAATTTAGATCCCGGACAATGGCCGATTTCGCAGCAAGTCGATTACAAATTGATCGGTTCGGCGTTATCACGCGTTCGCTGGGAGCTCGATTTTAACCCGCGGTGGAAACGCGACCCAAATTTCTACATCGAGCAGACGCTGACCGCGCTGGCAGAAGCCCTCACGGTGCCGGGGCCGTATAACGAAGCGCGCAGCCGCGAGATTCTCACGCGCGTCGAAAACATTCCGTCGATCCTGCAGCAAGGTTCAGAAAACCTTGAGAATCCACCGGCCCCGTTTGCGACAGTTGTGGTCGAGGATCTTAACGGGATCCGCGAGCGCCTGCGGAAGATGTCAGGCGCGCTCGTTGGATCAACGAATCTGAAGCAAGGTGAACTAGATGCCGCGACTGATCGCGCCGCAGACGCACTCGAGAAATTTCAGGAGCACCTCAGGGGCAGGCTGCCGAAGCTTCCGCGACAAACCGCTCTGGGTCGCGACGCTTACATTTGGTTTTTGCAGAATGTGGCGCTGATGCCCTTCACGCCGGAGGACCTTCTGGCGATGGGCAAGCAGGAATGGAATCGCGCCGTCGCATTCGAGGCTTTCGAGAAGAACCGGAACAAAGATGTGCCGCCGCTAAAGATTGCGACCGATATCGACAGCTGGATCAAGGATGCAGCCGAGAAGGAACTTCAGATCCGAACGTTTCTTGAGGAGCGCGGCACTCTCACCGTGCCGAAATGGATCCAGCATTACACGCTTCGACCAACTCCCGAATATTTGCGCGCGCTTGGGTTTACTGAGCAGGACGATTTCACGTCGCCATCCCGATTGAATGAGAATTGCCTTCGTTACGTGCCTGAGCCATCAGAGAAACTAGGCTATTTCTGGCGCGCGACAGCGATGGACACCCGGCCGATCACCGTCCACGAAGGAATTCCCGGCCATTACTTTCAGCTTTGTCTCTCGTGGAAAAACGAGGACCCGATTCGGCGACATTACTACGATTCGGGCGCGAACGAGGGCATCGGCTTTTACGCTGAAGAAATGATGTTGCAGGCCGGTTTGTTCGATGACAGCCCACACACGCGCGAGATCATTTACAATTTCATGCGGCTTCGCGCGCTGCGCGTAGAAGTGGACGTGAAACTCGCGCTCGGCGAATTCACGCTCGAGCAAGCCGCGAAATATCTGGAGGAGAAAGTCCCGATGGACGAACAGACCGCGCGACAGGAAGCGATCGCTTTCTGCACCAGCCCGGGCGGAGCTATGACCTATCAGATCGGGAAACTACAAATCCTGAAATTCCTCGCCGACGCGCGCATGCAGCAAGGCGATAAATTCAATCTCCGCGCCTTTCACGATTTTCTCTGGAAAAACGGCAACGTGCCGATCGCGTTGCAGGAGTGGGAATATCTTGGTGGAAGATAAGGCTGCCAGCCTGTCTCGGCCGACATGCGGCTTGCATGTCGAATGAAGTACAACAAGCACGCTGACAGCCCGGCCGCCGAGTCAGGCAAGCTGCGTAAGCGCCAAACTAGTCGGCGATTTCCAAACCCATTTGGCGGGCGGTGCCGGCAATGACGCGGAAGGCGGCTTCGTCGTCGCGCGCGTTGAGATCTTTGCGCTTGGTGTTCACGATGTCCATGACTTGTTTGCGCGTGACCTTGCCAACCTTGGTCTTGTTAGGCTCCTTTGAACCGGCGGCGATGTTGGCCGCTTTCTTCAAAAGGACAGCAGCTGGTGGGCTCTTGGTGATGAACGTAAACGACTTGTCTTTGTAAACGGTGATCACCACCGGGAGAATGTCGCCGGCTTGTTTCTGTGTGGCGGCGTTAAATTCTTTGCAGAACGCCATGATGTTGACGCCGCGCGGACCGAGAGCAGTGCCCACCGGAGGCGCGGGATTAGCTTGCCCCGCGGGAATTTGTAGTTTGATATGGGCTACGATTTCTTTGGCCATGAGATTTAGACAGAATGAACAGAATCGAGAAAATGGGTGACTGGCAAATTTCCTGAAAACATTCTGATCATTTTGTTAATTCTGTCGGGATTTACCCGCGTTCCACCTGCCAATATTCCAGTTCCACCGGCGTTGCGCGACCGAAAATGGTGACGGAAACACGCAGCTTGCCGCGCTCAGGATCGATCTCTTCAACGACACCCGTCTGATTTTGGAACGGGCCGTCGGCGACCTTCACGCTTTCGCCAACTTCGAAGCTGACTTTTGGTTTCACCTTCTCCTCGCGCTCCTTCATTTGGGCGAGCATGCTTTCTACTTCCGATTGTCGCATCGGGATGGGCTTGTCCTTGGTCCCGGCAAACCCGATCACGCCAGGTGTATTGCGGATGAAATACCAGGTGCGCCCGATCAGCTGATTGTTTTCGTCGAGCAGATGCATATTAACGATTAAATAACCGGGAAAAAATTTTCGCGTCGTTTCAGTCTTCTTGCCTTTTTTAATTTCCGAAACGCGCTCGGTCGGGACAAGCACATCATAAACAATGTCGCCCATCTCTTCGGTTTTAACGCGTTTCAAAATGTTCTCGCGCACCTTGTTTTCCTGACCGGAAAGCACATGCACGACGTACCATTGATCTTTCGCTGCGAGCGTTTGTCCCATAAATCAATGCAATCGAGTGAAGAAGTGCACAACGTTTACCAAGATAAAATCGAATAACGCCACGTAGCCACCGAGCAATAGCATCGCGATGGTAACCACGATGGTCGAGTCCACCAGTTCCTTGTAGCGGCGGAAACCCTTTTCCTTCGGGTCCCATGGCCACGAGCATTTCTGCAGCTCGAGCTTGACCTCGCCGAAGAAGTTTTTGACTTTTGTCATCATTGCTTCGTTACGTGATTGGTTAAATCGTTGAAGCACTGAAGCGGCAAGCAAAACACAGTTTCATCTTACCGATTTAACGCTTTAACGGTTCAACCTGATATTAGCAACACGCCAGGAGGGACTCGAACCCCCAACCGACGGTTTTGGAGACCGCTACTCTACCAATTGAGCTACTGGCGTATTTAATTTTCCTCTTTCGCTTAATCTTCCTTTTCCTCGCCTTCGCCTCAACATTACCAGAGGAAGAGGTAGAGGAAGATTGTCAATCCAGAATCTCGCCCACGCGACCGGCGCCTACGGTTTTTCCACCTTCACGAATGGCGAATCGAATGGTTTTCTCCATAGCGATCGGCGTAATCAATTCGACCTCGATCGAGATGTTGTCCCCGGGCATTACCATCTCCACGCCATCGGGCAGTTTCACCGTGCCGGTGACATCGGTGGTACGGAAATAAAATTGCGGCCGGTAGTTTGTGAAAAACGGAGTGTGGCGTCCGCCTTCCTCTTTGCTTAGGACGTAAACTTCCGCCTTGAATTTCTTGTGCGGCGTAATGGAACCGGGCTTTGCGATGACCTGCCCGCGTTCAACTTCCTCCTTCTTCAGACCGCGCAACAGCACTCCAACGTTGTCGCCCGCGCGCGCTTCATCGAGAAGTTTCCGGAACATCTCGATGTCAGTCGCCACCGTCTTTGCTGTTGGACGAATGCCGACGAGCTCGACTTCCCCCATTTTCTTCAAAATGCCTCTTTCGACGCGACCAGTTGCGACGGTACCGCGACCTTCAATGTTGAATACGTCTTCGATCGGCATCAGGAACGGCTGATCAACTGGCCGATCCGGGACAGGAACGTAATCATCGACCGCCTCCACCAGCGCGAGCACCTGCTTCTCTGAGTCGGCGTCGCCGTTGAGCGCCTTGAGCGCGCTGCCTTTGACGATTGGGATTTTGTCGCCTGGAAATTCGTACTGCGTCAACAGATCGCGCACTTCCATTTCGACAAGATCGAGAAGCTCGGGATCGTCCACCATGTCGACTTTGTTAAGGAAAACGACGATGGAAGGCACACCGACCTGCCGCGCCAGCAGGATGTGCTCACGCGTCTGCGGCATCGGGCCGTCGGCGGCGGAGACAACGAGAATCGCGCCGTCCATTTGCGCCGCGCCAGTGATCATGTTTTTCACGTAGTCGGCATGACCCGGGCAATCGACGTGGGCATAGTGACGTTTCTCGCTCGAGTACTCCACGTGCGCCGTGTTGATGGTGATCCCACGCTCTTTTTCTTCGGGCGCATTATCAATCGAGTCGTATTCGCGTACTTCGGCCATGCCCTTTTTGTTGAGCACCTTGGTGATTGCTGCCGTGAGCGTGGTTTTACCGTGGTCAACGTGACCGATGGTGCCGACATTCACGTGCGGCTTGTCGCGTTTAAAAGCTTCCTTAGCCATATCGTTTTTGTTTACCTCTTTTAATTTGGATTTTCGCTGCCGGTCGCAAGCTTATTGAGCCCATGACCGGGATTGAACCGGTGACCTCGTCCTTACCAAGGACGTGCTCTGCCAACTGAGCTACATGGGCTGCTCGTCGCCAACCCAGCGCCTCCCTTGGAAACCCGGGCGGCGAACCGGCCGTGCCTTCGACCAGAGAGTTAAAAATCCCAGAGTCGCGTCAAATTCGCATTCGCACGACCATGGGATCGTCTCCTTCCGGAAAAAAGCGTCCGCAAACTAACTCCGCCCACTGCGGTGTCAAAGAGATTTTGCCTGCTCGCGTTAACGAATTCGATGGCTGGTAGGCTCTGCCTTTCCCCGCGTAAGTAGACGCACGATCACGGCAATTACGAGCAGGACAGCCACGCCAATCGCAATGTAGATCGGCCTGATTTGATCCGTCAGACTTTTTTCTTCCGGCGTTGGGCTCGCGATGGTCGGCGTGGGTGAAGGCGACGCGTTTTTTGCCGCCAGCATCGATTGCGCATATTGCAGCCGCTGGAACGTGTCGTTGTCCTGCGGATTGACTTTTAGGACGGCTTGATAATCTGGAATCGCGTTTTCGTACTGCTGCGCCAGGCTGTAGGTATAGCCGCGCTTGGTCAAGGCTTCCAAGTCATTCGGATTCGTGGTAATTAAGAATGTGTAATCGGCGATGGCGGCATCGTAGTTTTTCATACTTCGATAGGCCAACGCACGGCGATCGTAGCTCTGCAGATCGTCCGGTTTCTTTTGGATTACGGCTGAGAAATCGGCGACCGCTTTATCCCACTGGTTGAGTCCGAGCTCGGCGAAGCCCCGAAACTTGATTGCGTTGAGGTCGTCCGGCTTGAGTTCCAAGCCCTTGTTCAAATCAGCGAGGGCGGCGTCGTACTGCTTAAGTTCGGATAACGTCTGACCGTGTTCCACATAACCGGAGGCATCCTTGGATGCCAGCTCGATGTATTTTGCAAAATCCGCCAACGCGGCCTGATACCTGGTAGAGGCTCCTTGTGAATCTCCCGCTGCCATGGCAGTCCGCGCTCCCTGCCGGTACGCTGTGCCGCGATTCGCATATCCGCGAGGATCTTTCGGATTTTGTTGGATCGCCTTGCCGAATTCCTCAGTAGCGGCGTCATAATGCTTCTGCTGGGCGAGCTCGATGCCGCGTTGCATATGGTTTCCGCCGCCGCCCTTGCCTGGCTTGGCCCCCTCAACCTGAACCGCACAACAAAGAACCGGGACGATCGCGAAAGTGATTAGTTGCTTGTTCCACATATTGATTTCTCCTTCTGGCCTACTTTTTGCGCGATTTACCGCGTACAGGCGAGAAAATTTAATGCAAGAACTGCGATCGCCGAATTAGACATTATCAACTGGACATGCCAGCAGGAACTCAGGTAGATGGTCTCCCGCGCCGGAGTGCCGATCTCTCGAAGGGTTATTCCGCCGTTTTTGCTACGGTCTTGATCTGGTCGTTGCCGTCGCTTTTCATGTACTACCTCAATCGGTATTACGATCCGTGGGCACAAAATTTCTATCGTTACTCGGTCGCATGCATCGCTATTGCGCCGTTGCTGCTCTATCAAATTCATCGCGGCGGCCCACGAATCGACATGCAGGCGGTAAAACTTTGTTTGCTGCCATGCTTGCCAAACGTGGTCCATCAAGTCACGCAGGTCATGGCGCTGTTCTATATTGGGCCGGGCGTCTATACGATTTTCACGCGGGCTTCAGTTATTTTCACTGCCCTTCTCGCCCTGGCATTTTTTCCAGAGGAACGCGCCGTTATTCGGCAATGGCAATTCCAACTTGGCACCTTGCTCGGATTAATCGGCGCATTCGGCGTAATCTGGTTTCAGGCGAATGCGAACTCGCATGACCAGCACGTTGCGCTGCCCGGATTGTTCATTGCTTTTACCGCAACGTTTTGCTGGGCGCTTTACGGGGTTCTGATTAAACGGCCCTCAGTCGAGCTTGGATCGATCCGCAGTTTCGGCGTCGTCAGTTTTATTACTTCGGCACTCCTCCTTCCGCTCACAATCGCGTTCGGGAACATCGGAACTCCATTTCATGCCGGGGTACAAGCGAACCTGGTTTTGATCATCTCAGCAGTAGCCTGTATTACGCTCGCTCACGTTTTGTATTACGTGGCGATCCGGGAAATCGGAGTCGCGCTATCTCAAAGTCTCCAGCTCCTTTGCCCAGCCATCGCGATGGCGCTGTCTGCCTGGCTCTATGGCGAACGACTCACACACGCCCAGCTTTGGAGCGCGGGAGTTCTGCTTCTTGGCGCTTTTCTGGCCATGCGTGCCAAGCCCATCGCCACGACGGAGACCGCTGAGAATATTTAACTCTTCTTGAGCGCCTGGGCCTTGCGCACAAGCTCGATGAAATCTGCGCGGTAACCATTCACATCTGCGCCCATTCCTTGTTGCGCCCATTCGATCACTTGTTGGAGTGATCCGTTCCCCTTGTAATCGGAATCGCGCAGGATCATTCCGAATTCGGCGACGGCTGCTGCGAATTTTAAATCATTAGGAGCCATCGCGAAATCAAAACCTGTATCACTCACGGTGCGCTGAATGAGTCCGACCGCAGCATCATTGCCTCGTGTGTTGAGTTGCAGTTTTGCAGTCAACAGCAGTTCAGATGCCTCTCCCGCGGTACTCTGCATTTGCGTGTGAACCACGCTGCGCGCGCGCTTTAGCGGGACAATCTCATACAAGGTTGTCAACGTGTATCCAGCCGCCAGTGAATGCGAACCAACGTTTTCCTCGTTCGAATTCCGTGCCTCGGTTTCTTGCCTGTCATACCCAATCAATCGATACGATGCCACTCGTCGCGGATCGAATTCGATCTCGATCTTGCTATCCGCACGAGCAGCAACCTCTTGATGTCCCTTAAGTCCGATCCGGACCAGCCGATGCGTTGGTTCCCAGGGACAAGTCACAACATCCAGATTGAGCGAAAATGATTCCCCTGCGGTCGGCTCCGGATATTCGTACGAAAAATGGTTGATCATTCCTTCAATGCGCACCGCGTCCCGCGGCGGAAGCAGACCGGCGTTAATGGAACGTCGGACATCGAGATACGAAGGCGAATTCACCACGAGCGGTACACTCGATCGGGGCCTGCTCATCACTGACACAAACGGCCGTTCGCCAGTAAACGCGTATGGACCAGCGTCAGCCTCAAATTGGCTGGGCCGCGCAGCGTCCTCTGCCTCGACTGGAGCAAATTGATTCGGTTGCGCGCGGTCCCCAGCTAAATCCCGCGATAAAGAGGATTCCGATGGCGCGGAAGGACGTGACTCGTTATTGCTGAACACAACAGCCCCAACCACAGCTAAAACAGCCAGGAGCGCTGCAATCGCTAGCGGTCCGGTTTTTGACCAAAAAGCATCACCGTGAATAGCCGCAAGTTTTTCCGGAGCGATCAGCCCTCGATGCAACTCGATCCGATACTGCGATCGCAAGGCGCGCGCAAGTTCTTGTGTCTCGGCGACGAACCGCTGCCCTTCCGGAGAATCAGCGGTTGCACGAGCAATTGCCGATTGTTCTGGCTCATCCAATTCGTTCAGTGCGTAGGCTGTCAGCTTCGGGTCATCAACATTCATTCTTACTCATTTGGTTTTGGTTTAAATGAGATGAAATCTCCGGCGACCTGAGCGTAACGTTGTCGCAACGTCTTTAGCGCAGTGTGAAGCAGTACTCCCACATTATTGGCGGTTGTCTGCATAATCTCCGCGATCTGTTGGTAACTGAGATCGTTTTGGAATTTAAGCTGTATCACTTCTTGCTGCCGCAGCGGCAGCGTGCCCACAATCCGCAACAGGAATCCGGTCGCTTCCTTTTGTTCGAGCTGGTCAAAGGGCATCGGTTGCTCGCTTTCGCGCGCTTCAATCACTTCCTCGTCGACGTACATCATGCGCCTCTCTTTTCGGCAAACATTGAGCGCTGCATTTCGACAAACCGTAAACAGCCAGGTTGCCGGCTCATCCTCACGCCGTAGCGCGCCGTTACGCTGAAACTTGACGAATGTCTCCTGAACAACATCTCTCGCCTGTTCCCTGTCACCAGTTATGCGTCGAGCGTATTGAAGAAGCGGAATTTCGAATCGATGTACAATTTCCTCGAATTCCTCCTGTTTGGCTGTTATGCCGCTTCGCATCGGATTTGATGTCTTCCCGACGAGCGCAGAGGATAGCACATCCACCAATGGTCAACGTTAATACGAAACGCCCATAAGCGTGTACGTGATCGGCACTTGGACCCTGGTTACACTCACGGGTTTGAAACGCCATCTTCGAAGCGCATCAAGTGTTGAATTGTCCAGAATGGCGTTGCCACAGCTTTGCGCCATTAGGACATTAGTCACAGTGCCCGAGGTTTGATCGACGGTGAGCAAGGCGACGCCCGATCCTGTCGCTCGTTGGCGGCGCGCTTCGTACGGATAAACCGGGCGCGGCGCATACGCCATCATCGCTTTCACGGAACGCAACGACGCCGTTGTTCCTCTGACAAAGGACGGTGGCCGTGCCTTCCGATGCGCGCGAACAGATGGAGGCGTAACATTTTCCTCCCGGAAACTGTCCTGATCCGGGTGAATCTGCTCTAACGGCGGAGACGTCACCGATTCTTCCAATGCAGGCTCCGATTCGGCTACATCAACGAGTTCGACATCACCAAGCAGGCTGAGGTCTTCTAGCTTAGTGGTCGGTGGTTTGGTTTTTGCGAGCGCAACCGCGCCGAGGTGAATCGCAAGCGCGCTTATAAATGCGATCCAAAAGATGCATCGGCCGTGCTGTCGGTAAAGCAATGCGGAATTCATGTCTATTCCTCCAAAGAGGAAGACACGCCAATGCAAAGAAACTTAGGCCACGATCCCGACATCGCCGGTTAATTCTGATGCTACTGGACACTCTGCGAGGGGTTGCATTATCCAGTATGGGGAATCCACCGGCCATTTTTGTTAAGTGAATCTCAAAACCTATCTCGTCAGTCGCCAGAAGTTGATCGACCGCGCGCTTGACTGGTATTTGCCGAAAGCGAATAGGAAACCTGCTACGCTTCACCGCGCGATGCGCTATAGCCTATTTGCCGGCGGCAAACGGTTGCGGCCGATTCTATGTCTCGCCGCGGCGGAAGCCTGTCGGGGCAAGATCGATAATGCGCTTCCACTCGCGTGCGCGATCGAATGCATCCATACCTACTCGTTAGTGCACGATGATCTTCCCAGCATGGATAACGACGATTTCCGGCGCGGTCGACCGACCTGCCACAAGGTTTTCGACGAAGGGATCGCTGTGCTCGCGGGCGACGCTCTGTTGACAATCGCCTTCGAAATTGTCTCACGCGCCAAGCCCCGGCCGCGTTACGACATGTCAACGCTCTTGCGCGAGGTCGCGGTTGCGGCGGGAAGCCAAAGACTGATCGCGGGTCAGGTGGCCGATCTCGAAGCCGAAGGAAAAAAGGTTAAACGCCGCGAGTTGCAGTTCATTCACGAGAACAAGACTGCAGCCATTTTGCAGAGTTCAGTCCGGCTTGGTGCGATGAGTGCCAACGCGGATGCTCGAAAGCTTGCCGCGACGACCCAATTCGGGCAGCACCTGGGTCTGGCTTTCCAAGTCATCGACGACGTTCTCGATGTAACACAAACCTCGGAAAGACTTGGCAAGAGTGCCGGCAAGGACGTGGCCGCAAAAAAAGCGACTTATCCCGCGGTCATGGGCCTGCAAGAATCGCGCGTCGAAGCCAGGCGACTCACCAGTAAGGGGCATAAGGCGTTGTCGGTATTCAGCAATCGCGACGCTGAAACGCTACACGCTCTGGCGAATTATCTTTTGGAGCGCGAGTACTAGGTAACGCACCTTTAGCAATGCCGCGTTCCGTATGGTGCCGAACCTTTGTCCGGTGTTCACCAACCCAGCAAACGGAGCAAGCAAGATGCGCGGCTCACAGTTTTCATACCAGCGCCAGATTCGGATCAATCTCCCCGGTCAGTTGCGAATGAAATCCGGCCTGAAACCGCAACAACGCTGCGAAAGCGATCATGGCAGCGTTGTCCGTGCACAGCCACGGCTCGGCGCTCTTGAATTCGATTCCTTTCCGCCTGCAGGCTTCGCGCAATTGGCTGCGTAATTCCTGATTGCAACTGACACCGCCGCTGACAGTGACGAGATTCACACGGTATTTCTGCGCCGCCGCGAGCGTCTTCGCCACGAGCACGTCAATGATCGCCTGTTGAAAAGATGCACAGACGTCAGACAGCATTTCCTCATCCAAATTGCAGGGCGTCTGCGTCAAACGCCACTGGGCAACCTTCGGCAGGTATCGCACGGCAGTTTTCAATCCACTGAAGCTAAAATTCTCGGAACCAAGCATGCTGCGCGGAAGATCAAAACGCTTTGGATCGCCGCCGCGCGCGTGCTTTTCAATTTTAGGGCCGCCGGGGTAACCGAGCCCGAGCATTTTGGCCACTTTGTCGAATGCTTCACCCGCAGCATCGTCAACCGTGCGGCCGATGAGTTGGTAATTCGCCAAGCCCCGAACGAGAACCAGCATCGTGTGTCCGCCGCTCACGATGAGAGACAGATGTGGTTTGATGTCGTTGCCGCCACCTTTTTCAATATTAAAAAACGGCGAGAGCAAATGTCCTTCAAGGTGGTTGACGCCCAGGTACGGTTTACACAAGCCGATCGCCAATCCTTTCGCAATCGACGCACCTATCATCAGCGAACTCGCCAAACCCGGGCCGCTGGTTGCGGCGAAAACATCGATTTCCGATGGGGCAATTTTCGCTGCGCTTGCTGCGCGATCGAGTAGTCGCGGTGCGTAGATCAAATGATTGCGCGACGCGATCTCCGGCACGATCCCGCCATATTTTTCGTGGGCAGCAACCTGCGATGCAACTTCGCTCGCCGGCAATTCGTAGCGGGAATCATTACCGCGCAAAATCGCTACGGCCGTTTCGTCACAGGAGGTTTCTAGTGCCAGTACTGTCACAGGAGAATTGTAGGGCAGGCGCTTCACTGCCAAAGGAGCTACCGATGTTGCCGGACAATTTACGCGACGAAGTCGCTATTTTTTTACCGCTTGCGCCTTCGGCGCGGTTTGCTGCGCGTAGATCATCACACCTTTCAGCGCGTCGATAGCGCGCAACATCTGTGGATCCTTGGTCTTAATGATGTCTGGCTCCTCCTCGGGCTTACTATTTCCCGCGTTACGCAGCGCATAGAGAGCGCGTTCCTGCTCGGCTGTCATGCCGACACGAATGTTCGGCCTGACGCCGTTGCCTTGAATCACCTGTCTGCTGGGTGTGTAGTACTTGGCCGTCGTAAAACGCACCGCAGAACCGTCAGGCAGTTGCAACACGTTCTGCACGGAACCTTTTCCGAAAGTGGTTTCACCGACAAGCACGGCACGATGCAGATCTTTGAGCGCGCCGGCAACGATCTCCGCTCCGCTCGCGCTGCCCTCGTTGATCAACAACACCATCGGAAAGTTCGGGCGCGGCTTGCTAGCGACGGAAGTCGAATAATCATGCTGTTGCGAAGGAACTCGGCCCTGGGTCGAGACGACTTTTGTATTCGGCGGCAAAAACTGACTGCACACATCCACGGCACTGTTCAATAACCCGCCGGGATTATTCCGAAGATCAAGAATGAGCGCCTGCATTCCTTGCTTCTGCAAATTATCGAGCGCCTTGGACAGTTCGTCGGCTGTCGGTTCGTTAAATTGAATCAGCCGAATATAACCGATCCTAAATGGGCCGGTTAGCTCCGCAGCCAACAACCTTTCGCCTTTAACACTTTGGATTTTTATTTCTGCGCGTTGGAGCGTGTATTCTTTGATTTCCTTCGTGGACGGCCGCAGCAGTGTGAGACTCACTTTTGCGCCTGCGGGCCCGCGTAGAACGTTAATCGCATCCTGAAGATCCATTCTGTCGGTGGACATCCCATTGATCCGCAAGATTTGATCGCCGGAAAGAATGCCCGCCCTGGCGGCAGGCGTGTCTTCCATCGCCGTGACCACTGTCGGCAAACCGTTTTTCATTGAGACTTCGATCCCGAGACCGTTGAAGCGGCTGCGGGTGTCATCTTGCATATCTCGGAAATCATTTGGATCCATGAACTGGCTATGTGGATCGAGCGACGAAAGCATGCCCTTCATCGCCGCGGTCACTAGATCGTGATAGCTCGTCTTGTTCTCATCGACGTAATCCTGCCGGATGAGCTCCATGGCTTTTGCGAAAATGGCAATCTGCGAGTAGCCGTTATCCTCTTCGGTCTTCGGCGGCTGCACTTCCTGCGCGAAAACGGCTGCCAAAGCGCTGAAGAGGAAACAAACCAGCAATGGGACAATGACCAAGCGCCTCATATATTTACTTGGATCGGGGATCAATCCGATAATCGCTCAGGAGCAGATTTTGGCAACGGCCAACGCACGAGGTTGTCTTTTATTTCAACTTGCAGGATGACGGTGCGGCTCTTTGCTCTCATTAACACCGGGATTGGACCGGTCGGAACTCGCCGGTTCACAGGCCGGTTGTTGATTGCTCTGCTGGCGCTCTTACTCGCCAGCGCAGCCTGCGCTGCGCAAACACAGGATGCCGAATACGAAGCCGTAGCCGAGGAATATGTTAAGACGTATCTCGCTGCTCACCCGCTGCAGGGAACCGCTCTCGGCTTTCATGAGTATGATGGCAAAATCAGCGATTATAGCCGTCTCGCGCTGGACGCCGAACTTTCCCGGCTCCGGCGATTCGACGATCGCCTGGCGAAGTTTGATCCCAAGAATTTGAGTCCTCGTCAATCCATCGACCTTCGCATCCTTCAAGCAGCGGTGAAGCGAGATATCTTTGAAATGCAGGACATGTCGGTCTTCGAAAGAAATCCGATGCTCTACGCGCGCGCGGGCGACGTGAACGTTTATATCAAAAGGAACTTCGCACCTCTTGAGGACCGCGTCCGCAGCCTGATTGCCATCGAATCACAAATTCCAAATATACTCATCGCGGCGCGAACAAACCTCGACGAAAAGCTCCCGGGACCGTTCGTCGAGCTTGCGATTCAAATCGCCAGAGGTTCAGCCGATTTTTTGAAAAAGGATCTCGTCGCCGCTGTGAGCGGACTTAAGGACGAACAGCTCCGTGTTGCGTTTCAAGCAGCCAACCGAAAAGCCGCCACAGCGCTCACTGATTACGCCGCCTGGCTGGAAAGGGAGAAACTTCCCAAAGCCACGCTCGATTTCGCCCTTGGCGAAGAAAAATTCAGGCGGTTTCTGGCGGAGACTGAGCTAGTCGATCTGCCCCCGGGAGAAATTCTCGAGATCGGAATGGCACAATTGAAGGCCGAGCAGGAAGCGTTCAGTGATGCGGCGAAAAAGATCGACCCTAACAAGCCTGCGCCCGAGGTTTTCAAACAGATCCAGAGTGAACATCCGACTGCGGACAAATTGATTCCGGACGTTGCCAAAGACCTGGACAAAATTCGCAAATACGTTGTGAGCCGTCGTTTGGTAGGGCTCCCGTCGGAGATTCGCGCGAAAGTAAAGGAAACGCCGCAATACCTGCGCGCCACGTCATTCGCGTCGATGGATACCCCGGGTCCTTTCGAGAAGCGTGCCACGGAGGCCTATTACTACGTCACACCGACAGAGGAAGATTGGCCGGAGAAAGAAAAACAGGAATGGCTGACCGCGTTCAATTATTACACCTCCGATGTTGTTTCAATTCATGAGGTCTATCCGGGCCATTACGTGCAGTTCCTCCATCTGAATGCGTCGCCTGCCACAAAGGTGGAAAAAATCTTCGGCAGCTATGCCTTCATCGAGGGTTGGGCGCACTACTGCGAAAAAATGATGATCGACGAAGGATTCGGCAGTCCGGCCAGTTCGCCTCCAAGCGAGGATGATGTGAAGAGCGCAGCAAAATATCGCATGGCACAAACGGACGAAGCGCTGCTGCGTCTGTGTCGGTTGTGTGTTTCTCTCAAGGTGCACACGCAAAACATGTCGATTGACGACGCGACGAAGTTTTTCCACGACAACTGTTACTACGAACAGAAACCAGCGCGGCAGGAAGCCATGCGCGCCACATTCGATCCAGGTTATCTCAATTACACGTTAGGCAAATTGCAGATCCTGAAATTGCGCGCCGATTACAAGTCCCAACAAGGCGCCGATTTCTCATTGCAAAAATTCCACAACGAATTGCTCAGCCACGGCATGCCGCCCATTCGCCTCCTCCGCGAAATCATGCTCAAAGACCAGAGCAAATGGGACCAGGTGTTGTAACACTCCCGGCCCGTAATGCTGTACCCGTCCGGCGTTGGCAGTGGATGATCGACGTGTAATTTGCGACGGCGCACGCGAGAATCAGCTACCGCACCCGCGTTGCTTCGCTTCCCACTTTCGCGTAAGATTCGCATTCGGAAAATCACCATGACAGAGCTGGTTTCATCGATGGCCGATAAAATCGACCGCACTGTGCAACGGGTAATCCCGCTTGCGTATCGCGTGCGACGAACTGGGCGCCGTCTGGTGCGTCGCGCGTTGCGCAAGCCGCGCAGTGTTTCCGAGGGGCCCAACCTGCTGCCGTTGTTGATTCAGGTGCTGGCGAGTTTCACCAAGGCCGATGGCATCATCATGGAGGAAGAGATCGACTCAAGTCTTGGTTTTTTGCGTTACGATTATCCAGAAGCGGTTTACTCCGAGCTGCGACAGTTATTCCGGCAAGCGCTGTACGAGCAGCAGGACCTCGCAGCGATGGCGCAAAAGCTCGGCATCCAGCTGAGCACTGAACGCAAGATCATGCTCGGCGTCCAGCTTTATGATCTGATCTCGCAAGCCGGTTTGAAGCAGGAACAGGTCGTCGCGTTCTACTCGTTCATGTCGCAGATGGGCATGGCTGCGCAGGCGATCGACATTGTGTATCAACTCAATGCGTCGGAGGAGTCGGACCCGTCGATTTATCAGCATGGCGCGTCGCCGCTCGAATCGCTCTCGTTCGGCGCGGACAGCAAGGCGGATATCGTCCTCAAAAACCTCGGCCAAACAGACCGGCTGATGGCTTTTCGCTATCACGATCTCATTCTCTTGAAAAATTACAGCGGCCAAAACGTCTCGGTGCGTGGCAGGCCGCTGGTGCGTGGCGGGTTCTGCCGAATTTATCCCGGTCAAAGGATTTTGATTGGCGACCAGGTGCTCAGTTATCAGGAGCTGGCGCAATATTTCAATGCAAAGAAAAACGTTTCACTCCCACAGATTTTCATCAGGGTAAGCAAGGATGCAGAGCAAGTGCAACTGGAGCGATCGCGAACGCGCGAGAGCGCGCTGCGAGTCACGTTCGGACTGAAGGTGCGCGTCAAGGCCTTGCGTGACATCGATGCGGAGCTCAAGGGGACCCGGCTCAAGGGCGGTACTCAGATCGACGCGACACTGGAAGACAAAATCGTTTTCCATAATGACACCGAGCTGGATTTGAATGACCTGCGCCGGCGTGCGCGCGCACTGGGCGGGCGTTTCCAGCTGAAAGCCTCAAAATCGGAATATCTGGTCTCGAACGACCCGAGCCGGCTGCAAGCAGACGACATTCTGCTTTCTCCGGGTACGGCCGGGGATGTGCTGTTGAAAATTTTTTGTGATTACGATCGGCGAGTAGGCACAGTTGAAGTCATTGAAGCGGACCGTCCGATCATGGTCGGCAACCATCCGGTCCGTACGACCGCGGAACTCAAGGATGGCGATATTATCCGCATCGATGTTGGACAGGTCCTGCGATGCAACTTTCTAGAGCGCATCATCGAGGAGGAGCGCAACATCATTCGCACCCTCGAGCTGAACGAAGTCACACACCGTTTTGGCAAGGGCGAGATTGGCCTCGATGGAATTTCCTTCAGCATCACGCGTGGTGAACTTGTTTGCGTGATGGGCGCAAGCGGTGCCGGAAAAAGCACGCTGATGAGAGTGCTCGCCGGGCAACTCCAGCCAAGCAGCGGTGAGGTCTTGCTCAATGGACAATCGCTCTACGGAAATCTCGACGTTCTGAAGCAGTACCTAAGTTACATGCCACAACAGGACGCGTTCGACGAGCACCTCACAATTGGCGAGAATTTGCAGTTCGCCGCCGCCATCCGTGCGCCGCACCTCTCGAAGCGCGACCGCGTCCGGCGGCTGGATGCAAAATTAATCGAGTTGGGTTTAAGCGAACGCCGCGATGCGGTGGTCGGCAGTCCCGAGAAAAAGACGCTCAGCGGCGGCGAGCGGAAACGGCTCAATATCGGTCTCGATATGATTGGGATGTCGGATGTTTATCTGTTTGACGAACCAACCTCCGGTCTCTCGTCCAAAGACTCCGAGCATGTGATCGAAATCATTCGGAGCATGGCGCACAACAAAATCGTGATCGTGACGATCCACCAGCCTAGCTCGAAAATTTTCCAGATGTTTCAGAAGGTGATCTTGCTCGATAAAGGTGGACGACTCGTCTTTTTCGGAACGCCTTCTGACGCCCTGCGATACTTCGCGGAAGCTGAACATCAACATCAGTTCGGTGCTGAACTCGGCGCGTGCCCTTCGTGTGGAACCACCCGGCCGGAATTCATTTTCGACGTTTTGGAAACACCTCTGCGCGATTTGAGCGGCGATGTCATCTATGAGGAAAACAGCCGTGGACAGCTGGTACCGGCGCGTCGTTACTCGCCGGATTTCTGGCGCGACAAATACGAGGCGTTCCGATTAATCCAGGACGTTAAGCAAGTGTCGCTCCAGCAAGAGGTGGCCGCGCCGTTACCGGTCGCACCAGCCCAACGGAAACGGCTTCCACTTCGGTGGCACGACGAATGGACGCAATTTCGCACGCTGCTGAGGCGCGCTTTCATCAGCAAACTGCGCAACCGCGCCAACCTCGTGATCACAATCGGCGTTTCGCCTGTGCTGGCGCTGTTGATTGCGACCATCCTGCGGTATTCGGAGACAGGTATATACGATTTTGCTTCTGCTTATCATATCCCCACGTTCTTGTTTCTCGGTCTGATCGTCGCCATGTTTCTGGGACTGACCAACAGCGCGGATGATATCATCCGGGATCGGCCGGTGCTGCAACGGGAACGCAATATCAAGGTGCGCCTGTCGTATTACGTGATTTCGAAGACGATCACCCTCGGAGTGTTTGCGCTCGTTCAGTGCGTTCTATTCGTGCTAATCGGCAATTTCGTCTTGCAAATCCGCGGCATGTTCTGGATCGACCTGGCAATCATGTTCCTGACGGCGATGAGCGGCGTGGCGCTGGGTCTTGTCATCTCGTCGTTGGTGGCCGATCCGAAGACCGCGGCCAACATCGTCCCGCTGGTTTTAATTCCACAGATCATCATGGGTGGCGCGCTCATCAAATACGAGGACATGAACCGTAACCTCGATCTGGTTTACTCGTTCTCGCACTGGTTTTCCGAACATCCCGACTCGGAAAAGACGAGAAAGACGGAGAGCAAACTGCAGGTACCGCTCGTATGTCAATTCATCGCAATGCGCTGGTCGTACGAAGAAATAATTGTTGCCCAGGCCAAGCTCAATCCGCTTACGAAGCGCCAGGACCGCGCCCATGACGAAATTCAAGAGCTAGCGCCAAAAGCGAATACACCTCAGCAACGCGCTCATCTCAATGATTTGAAAGATGTGCTTGCATTGCTTTCAGGGTTGGAAGGACATTCCGCGCACGCAATCGACCGATATCTAAGGCTGGTCGATCCTGTTATTGCCGGCAAGCAAAGGTTCGATCGATCGCTGTTTAAAAACGCGAAGGAGCCCGTCACAGCGGACCAACTGTACGTGAACCAGAAAGTGGCCGACCTGATCTCAAGGGCTGAGATGGAGCAGAACGATTATCGCCGCGGCAGCAAGCCGAACGTGTTCTTCGGTCTTGAGAAGCGTTATTTCGGAATGAAATTTGGGGTGTTCACTTTCGACACCGCGGTTCTGGTCGTGTCCATGGTTGGATTACTGGTCATGCTCCATTGGATCTTACGAAAACAGCTGGAAGTGCGACGAAGCTAGCAAACCACAGCCTTTTGAAATGTCATCCTCGAGCGGAGCGCAGCGGACTCGAAGAATCCCGAGATGTTGCCTGACAGTGACGCAATGGAATTGAAAGCCTGGCCTCGTCGCCTGCTGCGGATGCGTTGCCGCCTCGACTTTGCTCGGAATGACAAAGCCACAATTTGGCGTAAACAAATATTCACGAACCATGAACAAAACAAAAACCAAACCCGCACGCCTTATCGTCGCCGCGAGCGAACAAGATCCGGACATTCTTTATGCTACGAAGTTCTGGGCGCCTGATCCATTCATTTTTCTGCAGCGCAACGGCAAACGCACACTCGTCTTGAGCGATTTGGAAATCGATCGCGGCCGCAAGCAAGCTGACGCCGACGAATTCGTCATGTTCAGCGAACTGGAGCGCGAGGTGCAGGGAAATTCAAAAAAGACGCCACCGTACGAAAAAGTGCTGGCGCATTTTCTTAGAAAGCGCGGCGTCAGATCGGCGGTTGTGCCGGAAAATTTTCCGCTCCGTTACGCGGAGGAACTCGGCGCAAACAACATCCGAGTTCGTGCCACGAACGGACTGTACTGGCCGGAGCGTGAAGCCAAGTCGGACAAGGAAATCGACATGATGAGACGCGCACTGCGGATCACCGAAGCCGGACTTAAACGCGCAATGGAAGTGCTCAAAGCGTCAAAACCAGCTTCGCGAAAACGGCTACGTTGGAATGGAAAGACACTTACCTCAGAAATGCTTCGAGCCGAAATTGACTCCACAGTTCTGCGCGCAGGCGGTGTCCCGACCGGGACGATCGTTGCCGGCGGCGATCAGGCCTGCGATCCGCACGAACGCGGCCATGGCCCGCTCTACGCGGATTCATTAATCATCCTGGACGTTTTCCCGCGCGACGCGAAGACCGGATACTTCGGCGACATGACCCGCACGGTATTGCGTGGCCACGCGAGTGAAGCGCAGCGAAAACTTTGGGAAACCGTCAAAGCTGGCCAGGCGCTCGCGCTAAGAAGAATCAAGGCTGGCGCTGATGGCATGACTATTCACAAAGCGATTCAGCAGTTCTTCACCAGTCGTGGTTTCCCGACGGAGGTGCGCAACGGGCGTCGCGTCGGATTTTTCCACGGTACCGGCCACGGACTTGGCCTGGAAATCCACGAGCATCCTCGCCTGCAAAAAGTCGTTTTGAAAGATCGGCAGGTGCTCACGGTCGAACCAGGCTTGTACTATCCCGGCGTGGGCGGTGCGCGTCAGGAAGACGTAGTGATGGTTACGAAAAGCGGCTGCAAAATTCTATCCCGCTTTCCCAAACAGTTGGAGATTTAATGGATGAATCGGCACGCTACGCCGAACCGGACATCGCAGCGCTATGTCACTACCTTCGAAATGAACGCGGAACGCTATCAGGCGTCTAATTTCTGCCCGGGGGAGTGACAAGTCACTTCGCTGCGATAAATTAGTTCGCACATGCATCATCTAATCGGTTTTGTGTTGGGTTCTGGCTGGCTGCTGTATATTGGCGGCCCCCTCGGCTTCGGGTTAGGATCTAACTGGCTGCTCTACATCGGCGTCCCATTAATCATTGGAATTTGGGCGCAGATTCGGGTGAGCAGCGCGTTCGGCCGGTGGAGCAAGGTGCGTGCGAGCGCGAACATCAACGGCGCCGAGTGCGCGCGAGAAATCCTGCAGGCGGCCCAGATCCATGACGTGAATGTCGTGGAGACGAACGATTTTCTCGGTGACCATTACGATCCGACCAAGAAGCAGCTGCACCTGTCGAGCAACGTTTATCACACGCCTTCCGTAGCAGCGTTGGGCATTGCCGCGCACGAGACCGGGCATGCGATTCAGCACGCCCGCGCATATGCCCCACTGAAGGCGCGGATGGCGATCGTGCCGGTCACAATGATCGCGTCACGGATGCTGCCATTCATTATTATCGGCGGCCTGTTCTTTAGGATCACCGGTCTGATTACACTCGGTATCTGGTGCTACTTGATTCTGCTGGCGTTCCAATTGATCACGTTACCTGTGGAGTTCGACGCCTCTCGACGTGCGAAAATAATTTTGCGGGAAATGGGGATCATACAGCCTGGACAGGAAGCGGCGGGTGTGAACAACGTCCTGAACGCGGCCGCCCTGACGTACATTGCGGCATTCATAGCTGCACTGGGCAACTTGCTCTGGTTGATGTCGCTCCGCGACCGGCGGTGATCGACGGCAAGACATTAAAAATGGATCAAGCGCTCGCTTTACCTGCTCGCCGCATTACCGATTTGTTATCGTCGGGTCTGGAGGCGCGTGCTAAGTCTAAGCGCCAGGCGATGGATCAGCCAAGAAACGACCCAGATCAGGAGTTGGTGAGACGCACGCAGGCGGGCGAGGCGAGCGCATTCGACGATCTGGTGATCAAATATACGCCACGTCTGTATGGGCTGGTCTACAACATGACCTCCAACCATGAGGATACGAACGATCTTTTACAGGACGTTTTCGCCAAGGCTTACAAGGCGATCCGCGGGTTCCGCGGCAAATCCTCGTTTTACACTTGGATACATTCGATCGCCGTGAACATGACCCTGAATTTCCTTAAAAAACGAGGACGCCGATTTCAACTGAGCCTGGATGATGTGGACGCGAGCATCCAGAACGATAAGGAATTTATGGAAGCCACGGCCACAAGCAGCCCGGTGCGAGAAGCTGACCTCTCGGAACTACAGCGGAGATTGAACGAGGCCATGATGAAACTGTCTGATGATCACAGAGCAGTCGTCACCATGTTTCATATCCAGGGGATGCCTCACGCGGAAATCAGTAAAATCTTGCGCGTCTCAGAGGGAACGGTACGTTCGAGGCTCTTTTACGCGAATCGGCAGTTGCAAAATTACCTGGACGAGTTTCGGAAAAATCCTGTTTCGTAAGGGCGCAAAAATGGACGAGTTTAACGATAACGAAATCGCGAGGCTGCTTCGGTTAAAGCGATATGAGCAACCGCCGCCGGGCTACTTCGAAAATTTCCTGCACGAATTCCATCGCCGGCAGCGCGATGAACTGCTGCGCCAGCCGCTTTGGCGCATTTGTCTCGAACGCGCTCGAGGGTTCATGTCGCAACTGGATATGCGATCGCTGGCCTCGTATCCCACTGCTGTCGCCGCAGTTCTTGTTTGTGCCGCGGTGATTTCACTGAAGGTTTATCAGCCACCCGAGACGGCTCGCATCGCCGTACAAAGTCGGCCGATTTTGTCGGCGCCGGCGAACGCGGAAGAAGAATGGAGTCTCGCATCCCCGGTCGCCACGCACATTTTCAGGACTCAGCCGGTTCGCAGTTTTTATGGAAGCTTTCAGACTCACCGAGCCGCGCCGCCACGCTACGTGCTCGATAGCGTCCCCGTGAGTTATGAGCCTACCTTCCGGTTCTAAACGCAGCGCGATCGCGATCGCGTTCGCTTTCTGCTCAGGCGCAGGATTGCTCCTTGCACAGGAGCAACCCGCCACGACGATCAGCCATCAGGTCCGGGATGTCTTCGAGCGCGCCGCCAGAGCAGTGGTCAAAATTCACGGTGTTGACGAACACAGCGAGATTTGCGGTACCGGATTTTTTGTTGATCCCACCGGAACACTTTACACCGCATACACGGTGGGAGGAGAAGCTGGTCATTTCACTGTTGAATTTGATGGTAAGAAATACCCGGCGCGACAACTCTTGGCTGATATTCGCAGCGGGACGGCCATGCTGAAGGTAGATGAAACCACGCCAGCGCTGGCGATCGGTAAATCTGATGAACTGCAAGTCGCAACGCCTGTCGTGTCGATCGGTTATCCTTTGGATCTACCCAAGACACCGAACTTCGGGATGATCGCGGGTTTCGACCGGAAATGTCTCGGGCGGTATTTTTCCACCATCCATTTACGCGTGAATGCTCCCACTCAGCGCGGCGAGGCTGGCGCCCCGCTGTTGAACATGAAAGGCGAAGTGGTCGGGATCGTCGTCAGCGGTCTGGAAAGCAATTCTGCCTGCTACGCTGTGCCCATTGAGGCCGCAGAAAAGATTCGGAGCGATTTTGTTCGTTTCGGCGAAGCGAGACACGGCTGGATCGGGGTGAACAATGTATCGCCCGCGTCCCATGAAGTGGACGGTTCCCGGGCAATGGTGACACAGGTCGCGGACGACACGCCGGCGGCGCTCAGCGGAATCAAAGAAGGCGACGTACTGCTGCGGGTGGGTAAGAAAAAAATCACGGATCCCGAGGATATATTCGACGCTTCCTTCTACATCACTGCTGGGGACATCGTGCCCATCACTGTCATGCGCGGCGATCAGAAACTGACTTTCGACGTGCAAGCTGCGATGCATCCCGCCACTCGAACCGGCGTTTTGCTTGCCTCTCCGGGCATCATTCCCGGAGTCATTCCCATGTCGCTCGACGACGAAGTATCACCTTCGCCGTAGGGTAGCGCGCGCAATTATTCGGGACGAAGTCCGCTGGTGTCGCACCTGCGCTGGCGTGTAGCTTGCCCCAAGCTGACGATGGCGCGGGCACTTGCGCCGTCATAGCATCTTTCGGAACGCTGCTTCGTCGATGATCTTTACGCCGAGTTCTTTTGCCTTATCGAATTTGCTGCCCGGATCTGCGCCGGCGAGGACGTAGTCGGTTTTTTTGCTGACGCTGCCGGTGACGTGACCGCCGCGCGCTTCGATTTTTTCCGTCGCTTCCTCGCGCGTCATGGAAGGCAATGTCCCGGTCAGGACAATAGTTTTTCCGGCAAGCGGTAATTCGGCGGCTTTCTTTGCGGAAATCTTTTCGCTCTTTGGCCGAATCCCAAGGTCCTTCATTCGTCGCAGAATTTTTTTGCCTGTCCCCGAGGCAAAGAACTCGAGCACGCTGCTAGCGACGACTGGTCCGATTTCGGTGACGATGCCGTCCTTGTCACCTTTGCTTTTCGAAGGGTCAGCGAAGCCGGCTTTGATGAGCCGTTCCGCAATTTCTCGACGCTCATTCTTCTTTTTCGCGTGATAATCCAGGACGTCTCGCAGCAATTGCGAATTTACAACGTCGTCAATTGTCTCGTGAAAGCGCGCGAGCTGGGTTGCTGTAGTTTTCCCCACATCAGGAATAGCCAGAGCGAAAAGCCAGCGTGAAAGTGGCAACGTTCTGGCGCGCTCGATCGCGTTGATCGCTTTGGTAGCGTTCTTCTCCCCGAAAACACGCGGCGCTTCCTCGGTTCCGAGGTTTAGTTTGGCGAGTTGATCGACTTTGAGGTCGAACAGGTCCAATGGCTCGCGCACCAAACCCCGCTCAACCAGTTTGTCGGCAACAATTCCGCCAATACTTTCGATGTCGAGCGCACCGCGCGCCGCGAAGAATTCAACACGTCGCGTAGTTTGGGCGGGACAATACAGGTTTTCGCATCGCCAAGCGACGAATTCCGGGTCGCGCCGGATCGGACCGCCGCACACGGGGCATTTACCGTGAATGTGTTTGCCGAAATCGAACGGCTTTGAGTCACTCGGCCGCTTCGATTTCACCACCTCCACAACGGCGGGAATCACTTCGCCGGCTTTCTCAATGACCACGGTGTCGCCGATGCGAATGTCTTTGCGTTTGATTTCGTCTTCGTTGTGCAATGTTGCGCGCGCGACTGTGCTGCCGCTCACAAACACCGGCTCGAGCGCCGCCACAGGAGTAAGAATTCCGGTTCGGCCGACTTGGATGAGAATATCGAGCAGCTTGGTCTCAACGCGTTCCGCTGCGTATTTGTAAGCGATCGCCCAGCGCGGCGATTTCGCGGTGAACCCAAGTCTCTCCCGTTGCGCGAGCGCATCGACTTTGATTACCGCTCCGTCAGTTTGATACGGAAAATTATGCCTGATGTTGTCCAGCTTGCGTATCGCGTCGAGAATTTTGTCCACTGAATCGGCCAGCCACCATTCTTCATGTGTTGGCAGACCGAGGTTCTTGAACAATCGGAAAATTTTCGAGTGAAGATCGACGGCCGCGCCTTCGACTGCGCCGGTCCCGTAAAAGACAATTCCGAGTGGTCGTTGCGCGACCGCTTTTGGATCGAGATGCTTCAACGAACCGGCTGCGGCATTGCGCGGATTCGCAAATACCGGAAGAGCCGCGGCTTTGCGTTCCTTATTGAGTTTCTCGAACCCAGCCTTGTCCAGATAAGCTTCGCCGCGCACTTCGAAAACGCGTGGCGCGTCGCCGCGCAACTGGTGCGGCACTGAGCGGATCGTTTTGATGTTTTGAGTGATGTCATCGCCGACAAAACCATCGCCCCGAGTCGCGGCATATTTTAACCGGCCCTTTTCATACATAACCGACACCGCCACGCCATCTACTTTCGGCTCAATCACCACCGGGATTGTCTCTTCCGGTAACAATCGGGTGATTCGCTTGTAAAAATTCGCCACCTCTTCTTCGGAGTAGGTGTTGTCGAGGCTGAGCATCGGCGAGAGGTGCCGGATTTGCGCAAACGCCTCGAGCGGCTTTCCGCCGACGCGCTGCGTGGGCGAATCGGGTGTGAGAAGATCGGGAAATTGAGTTTCCAGATCGGCAAGTTCCTTGTAGAGGCGGTCGTATTCGCGGTCGCTAATGACCGGCGCGACGTCCTCGTAGTAAAGCCGGTCATGCTTGCGGACTTCCTCTCGCAGTTCAGCGATTTTTTTGGCGGCTTCCTTCTGCGCAGTTGCCATGCTGCATGATACGAGCGTGCGAAGTGTCAGCAATTCATAGCGCGTTTGTTGGGCAAGCGCATCGCTTGCCTTTTCATCTCCCAGACATAAAGAAACTCGCGGCAGGCGGTGCGCCTGCCCTACAATCTGGATCGTGAAACCAAGCGAGCGCATTCTCGGCGTCGAAGGCGGTGGAACGAAAACCGCCTGGGTGCTCGTTGAAGTTGTAGCCGGGGACGTTGACTCCGGGTCGCAATGGACCACCCTCGAACAGGGAAAATTGCCAGCGTCGAATTTTCGGCTCACCGCGCCCGAGCGTCTGCGCGCGATTCTCGCCGAGCTGCCGAAGGAAATCAGCCGGGCAGGAGTTTTCCTCGCCGGCTGCGCTACAGAAGAAGACCGGTGCGCGCTCCGAGAAATTTGCCTCGATATCTGGCCCAATGCCAAAATCGTCACCGGCAGCGACCGTGATTCTGGTTTGGCCGCAGCGCTCGAGCACGGCGACGGCATTGTCGTTAACGCCGGCAGCGGATCGTCGGTGACTGGGCGGCGCAGCGATCACATCGAGAGAGCCGGCGGATGGGGCCACATTTTGGGCGATGCAGGCGGCGGATATTTTCTTTGTATCCAGGCGCTCCGCCTGATTTTGCGCGAACACGATTTGCATCGCCCCGAATTGGAGTTCACCGCGAAAATCCTGCATGCGCTTGCTCTAAACAATTTTGATGAACTGGTTCGTTGGGTGCAGACGGCGGACAAAATGGAAATCGCCATGCTCGCACCGGTCGTGTTTGAAGCGGCAGCTGGCGGCGATGCGCGGACGATCGAGATCATTGAAGACGGCGCACGCGTTCTTTGCGAGTACACAGAGGCAGTCGCCGACCGCCTGCACCTGCTTGCGCCAAAGGTGGTGCTCATTGGCGGCCTCTTTTACCGTGACTCAATTTACACGCACGCGTTCCGACGACGGCTCAAGAAAAACCTTCCCGACGCTCGCGTAGCAGCTGCGGAGCGCGCGCCCGAGTTGGGAGCAGCATGGCTCGCAGCAGAAGCGCGCGAGCACACAGCGTTTCATCAGAACCCGTCGCAAATCGACCCGATCCCGAAAGCTTTGGTGAATACGCTCACCGAACAACGCAACCCGCGCTCCGAGAGCCTCGAAAAGATGAACCCACAAACGTTGGTTCAACTGTTTATCGAGGAAGAAAAATTCGTTCAGGACGCATTGCGCACTGCCGCGGCAGATCTTGCTCGCGCGATTGAAATTGTAACCGAATCCCTGCGAAGCGGTGGCCGCCTGTTTTATATCGGAGCCGGGAGCAGCGGACGCATCGGTGTTCTCGACGCGAGCGAAATCCCGCCAACGTTTGGCGCGCCGACTCATCTGGTGCAGGGCGTAATCGCGGGCGGGATCACGGCGCTGCATCGCAGCGTCGAAGGCGCAGAGGATGAACAGAGCACGGGTGCACTGGCCGTGGTTGAGCGCGGTGTGAAGCCTGCCGATGTTGTGATTGGAATCACAGCCAGCGGCCGGACACCTTTTGTGCGCGGTGCGCTCGCCCGGGCCAAATCGTTAGGTGCAAGAGTTATCTTGCTTACGTGCAACCCATCTGTAGCCGGCATCGGTGATGCTGGCCAGCCGGGGTCATCGATCCCGGCTACAGGGTTCGATCTCATCATTACTGTAGCGGTTGGACCGGAGATCCTGGCCGGATCGACTAGATTGAAAGCCGGGACAGCGACGAAGGTCGCGCTCAATATTATCAGCACGGGTGCAATGATTGGACTCGGTAAAGTGCGCGGCAATCTCATGATCGACCTGCACACTACGAGCACAAAACTGCGCGATCGCGCCGTGCGGATCATAGCCGAGTTGACTCAGCGCGATTATGAGTCTGCCCGGCGTTTGCTCGAGGCGAACGACTGGAATTTGCGTGTCGCTCTGGAGACACATTAGAAATCCTGGATCCCGATAAGCGCAACGGGAATGGCTCGTGCGAAGATACGTACGACCTAACGAAAGGAACAATCTTATGCTCTGGACTATATTTGTTATTCTGCTGGTGCTATGGCTTCTGGGTTTGGTCAGTTCGTACACGCTCGGCGGGTTCATTCACATCCTGCTCGTGATCGCGATTGTAGTACTGATCATCCAATTGCTTTCAGGCCGACGCACATTGTAACCTCGACCCGATGAAGCCAGCCGGAATTATCGGCATCATTCTAATCGTCATCGGCATTCTTGCTCTGGTGTATGGCGGGATCACCTACACCAAGCGCGAAAAGGTGTTGGATCTGGGCCCTATTCAGGCCACTGCGGAAAAGCAGAAGACCATCCCGTTACCGCCCGTGCTGGGCGGGATATGCCTCGTCGGTGGGATCGTCCTGGTGATCGTCGGCAGCCGAAAAACCTAACGCGACCTCGGAAGCGTTGTAGCCACTGGCCTGTGGCCGGGTTCATCTTTTTGCTATTACGCCGAAAACGGCCCACAGGGCCGTCGCTACACGTTAGCTAGTCACCCGCTTTGAGCACGGCGAAAGTTTTGCTGCCTTTGCGGTCGAGGTAAAGAAGCACACCGCGTTTGGGATCGGCTTTGTTCAGCGCGTCCCGGAACGATTGCACATTCGTGACCGGTTTGCCGTCCACCTCAGTAATGACGTCTTCGCGCTGAATATCCTGGGCCGCAGCGATGCTATTGTCTTCCACGTCGGTAACGATCACGCCTTGCTGCGCCGATAAATGCAGACGCTCTGCGACATCCTTGGTCAGTTCCTGTACCTGCAATCCAAATTTGCCGACATCCTGCGGCTTCGGTTCGCTCGGCTGAACCGGCCGATTTGATGCACGCGTGATCTCGTCGGGTAATTCACCGGTTTTGACGGGCACCTTTATGGGCTGACCTTTGCGCCAAACGGTCAGCTCTACGCTCTGACCAACTTTCTTTCTCAGGATTTCATGCTGCAACTGTGAATCGGACGTGACCGGAGCCCCATCGATTTGTGTGATGACGTCGAACGGCCGCAGGTTGCTCCTGGATGCCGGCGCGTCCGCTTCGATGGTGCGAACCACAACGCCTTTGTCGGCGCCTTTAAACAAATCGCGGATCGTCGGGTCATCCCCGAGGGTTTCGATGCGAATGCCCAGCCAGGGCCGCACGATCTTGCGTCCGGCAATGAGTTCGCTGCCGATGTCTTTAGCCATGTTGATCGGAATGGCAAAGCCGAGACCGCGGTTCATTCCGTTGATCAGCGTATTCATGCCGATCACTTTCCCGTCGATGTCGCACAGCGGCCCGCCGCTGTTGCCGGGATTGATCGACGCATCGGTTTGCAAATAATCCGAGATCGAGTAACCACCCGTCTGAAGCAACTTGCTGCGGCCCTTGCCGCTGATCACACCGTACGTGAAGGTGTAATCGAGCTTGTACGGCGCGCCGATCGCGAACGCAAATTGCCCCACGCGTACCGCGTCGCTATCACCGAGCGGGACGACCGGCAAATCTTTCCCGTCAATTTTGATCACCGCAATGTCGGTCTTTTCGTCGGCGCCTACGACTCGCGCCGGAAACTCCCGGCCGTCTCGCAATTTGACGTCGATTTTGTCCGCATCCTCGATCACGTGCACGTTTGTCAAGATGTAGCCATCCGGGCGCACGATGAAGCCCGAGCCTTCAGTTTGGACCGGCCGCGGGGTGCCGGGATTTCGTCGCGGATTGTTCTCATCGGGCGGCCCTTGGAAAAATAGATCGTCGAGTGGCGAGCTCTCACTGATTTCGCTTTTCTTGGAAGTCTCGATGATTACAACGCCCGGCGCGACGGTGTCGAAAACTTTTGCGAAAGCGTTATTCAACTGATGGACAACGTCCTTGCCTGCTTCAGCCGCAGACGGATTTACCGGAACGGTAGAACTCGGCACAGCCTCCGGTTGCGCTGCAAACGAAGTACTCAGCGCGAGGCACAGGGCGAAAATGGACAAGCGCATAGGTTGGAATTTTGACAGTACCCAACATGCTACGTTCAACCCGGTGAGTCCAATCCGGGTTCGCCATTCGGAGTCCATTGGGAGCCTGCCCCGGGCGCATCCGAAGACGGATTCGCAGTTGGATGGGACTCATGCCAGATTCGTTGACGTAAGGCGTATAATTGGCCACCCAACCATCCAGATGCGCATGTTCCAGAGGCGATTTGTCTTACGAGCCGGCATTGCAGCTCTAATTTTGATTCTCTTGTGGGCAGTCGCCATCGGGCCGGAACCTTCCACACGCATCGCCATTTCGCCGGATGAACTGGTGCGAGCCGTCACCATTCAGCGCGAGTCGCTCATCGATTTGTATCTCATCGAGCGCGTTGATCCAAACGGACGCGACGCACAAGGGCGTACGCCATTGTTGATCGCAACGGCCCAACAGGATCGGAAAACGGCGCGGCGGCTCGTCAATGCCGGAGCGGCAGTTGATCTTGCCGACAAAAACGGTTTCACGCCGCTGATGGCCGCGGCGATGCGTGGAGATACGGAAATCTTCCGGTTACTCCTTGCGCGCTCGACTAATTTTCACCCTGAAAAGCCATGCACGGACGGACAAGATCTCCTGGCGTTTGCTCTGGATGGCGGAAATCCGGAGATCATCGAAACCGTGCTCCAGCGTCTGCCGCCGGCAAGGGATTGGACAGCCAGCACGCGACGCGCTTTGTCCAGGGCGCTCCAAACCGGAAAGAAGGAAGAAATTCAGTGGCTCCTTAGCAAACATGCGACGCCACCGACACCCGACGGGAAGAACGTGCCGTTTCTTGCGTATGCGATCGCAGGCAGCAACGCGTCGTTGTTCAGCACACTGCTGAATTGCGGAGCAGATCCAAACACGGTTCTGCCGTCCCATTGCGACAAAGACTTCCTGGCAATGCTGCCCAACGGAATGCGCAGTTACATCGAAGACGATCGCAATGTAACCATGCTGATGCTCGCCGCCGGCCTGGGCCAGGTCGATTACTTGCGCGCTCTCATCAATGCTCGAGCCAACCGGACGCGCCTAACGAGTCGCAACAAAATGTCGGCATTGGATGTTGCTGCGGAGACCGGCCACTGGCGGTCCACGCAAATTCTTCTCGGCAGCGGGCCGACACCTGACAAATTGCGAATCGAAATTTCTCTGGGGATGCAACAGGTCGCTCTCGTCAAGGACGGCATACCGGTGTACCACGCCCGATGCTCCACTGGCAGGACAGGTTATTCGACCAAGCGCGGCGAATTTGTGATTACCAATAAGGAGCGCAACCATCGTTCCACGATTTACCACGTGGAGATGCCATACTTCATGCGGCTGAGTTGTCTCGATTTTGGAATGCACGCCGGATATGTGCCGAACCATCCGGCATCGCACGGCTGCATCCGATTGCCGGAAGACGCTGCCCGCAAATTCTTTTCCGAAATTCCGGTTGGCACATTGGTCAGCGTGCAATAAACCGCCACGCGAACGAATCAGGAAAGCAGGAAATCTGTTGACAGGACGTAACCCCGCCGCGCGGGGTTACATCCAAATTAATCAGGAAAACACGAATTCTTTAGTAGGGCGAGACCGGCGGCCGCGCCGTAGCGTTGTTTCGGACCGCAATCAAAACGCGATTGCACTTTGTTTGTTTGTAGGGGAGTCGCCTCGCCGGCCAGCTCCCCA
>Ga0209161_10000378_pt1 | contig 35946 bp, 30 predicted proteins | sample GraSoiAngelo_155_FD_186169 | JGI IMG/M metagenome (GOLD analysis project Ga0209161, IMG submission 186169) | Grasslands soil microbial communities from the Angelo Coastal Reserve, California, USA - 14_1009_13_30cm (SPAdes) (version 2) | ecosystem: Environmental > Terrestrial > Soil > Grasslands... | reverse complement strand
TGTCTGCGATCAACTCCACACGTCCTCAGCAATGAGCATTTGCAGGCGTGGGTTGGATTGTCGGCGGGTGGACTGGGGTGAGCATGCTTGTTGCGGTCTATGAAGGGTTTTGTAAGATAAGGGTCGAGAATTCAGCACACCTATCGAGGTTCCCATAGAGAAGATCAGGCCTGGCTTATTGTTTCCGAGTATCTGGGTGTGGACTTCGGAGAGGAGCTGAGAAATCTTGACGGGACTCGGTAGGCCGATACGTTTAGTGACTGTTCTGAGGCCTCGGACGCTGATAGGCTGGTGCTTCCAGAAACAATGTTTCCTAGACCGCACGGTCTATGGATTCCTCCAAACGACCTAAAGGTCGATTTCATGGGGAAAGATTCGTGAGGAAGACTAGATAGATTGGAATGTCAGCGCCGGCATGGAAGATCGCCGGTCCTAGAATATTTCCGGACTCCTTCATCAGATAGCCGAGCCACAAGCCTAGAACGAAAGTGAACCCGAGGAAGACGAGAAGGAACTGCGTATATTGGACTTGCAGATGGAATAAGGCGAAGACAGTAGCTTGTAGCACGTTTGAGGATAAGGGACCTAGAAACCTTCCGTACTTTTTGAGGAAGAGCCCTCTGAACCAGAACTCTTCTCTCAAGCCGTTGGAGAGCACAAGGATCAATATTGCCGGAGTTAGCGTGAGGAACCGTGACGGGGTGATTCCATTATTGGGGAATAATGATTGGAGAAGTCCCGAGAGTGTTAGGAGATAGAAGATTACGAAGCCGATGATTCCTACGCGTAGGCCTTTCCAAATCTTTTCTCGATCGATGAAGATAGATTTTAGGCCCATCTTGGACCAAATTGTCAGGAGAATTACGGGGACCACAATGCTCAGCGTGCTTACCAGCTGTGCTAGGATTGTTCCTATTACGGTGGAGGCAATTGGATTAGTCGCTGTAGGCGTCTGATCAAGGACGGTCACGACGAATCCATGCGTTAGGACGAGGTCGAGTAGTCCTGAGAGTGAAAAGACAGAAAAGGCGAAGGGAATATGCCAGTATCTTTCCAGGCTTAGGCTCCGCTTAGACAGGAACGTGCATGCGAAGAGGAAACCGGAAAGACCTGAAAGGAAGTAGGTTTCGAGTTCAATCGAGGGGAGTAATCCGCTTACTCGATATGATAATCCGGCGGCTAAACAGAATACGCAGATTCCTAACTGTTGTCGTATAGTCGTGGATTGCTTGTGTGACAGAAGGTTCTTGGGCGAAACCTGCAAATTCAAAGTGGAATAATACTGACCTATCGGTCAGCATATTAGTCTGCTGGTCACTTAGAGATACGATGAGTCAGTTAAATAGGTCCCCATCAATGTAAACGTGTGTGTTTCATGCCGAGGGTTGTGCGAGAATACAAGGAAGCGGCCAAGAACCGGATATTGGAGACCGCCTATCGAGTCTTCTCAGAGAAAGGATACCGTCTGACCACCATGGATGATATCGCAACCAAGCTAGGCGTTAGCAAAGGAACACTCTACCTCTATTTCAACAGCAAGGAAGAACTGTTCAAAGGAATCTACGAGACTGGTCCACACGCGCTCGAACAGATCTTCGCTTCATCCTTCGTAAGAGGAGACCCGTTAGAGAATGCAAAGGTTTTCTTCGACAAGATGACGACACAGTATGCTTCCAACCCAGCCCTCGATTTCGAGGTGATTTCTGAGGCATCAAGAAACGCAGCACTCAGAAAAGTCCTCTTAGGCAACTACGAGAAGTACATCAAGGCTACGGTCAGATTTCTTGAGCAACAGACCAATGGATTAGTCGGCCAATTCTTTGAGCCACGTCCGTTAGCTCAATCGCTCATAGCATTGTGGAATGGAATGGAGACCCTATTGGTTGTGGGGTATCTGCCTGCCGAAGTTAGGAAAGCATGGACTGAAGCGTTCAAGGCGATCTTCAGCTCTTTCAAACAAGCCTCCAAACGGACACGCGTCCAGTAAAAATCGGCCGAGAAGCGGGATTCTAAGAAATCTGCCTAAGGCTTTTGTGTGTGAGTGTGCTTGTTGTACCTATCATTTGCCATCAGTATTCTTGCTGGTTCCTAAACGTGTAATGTGATGATAATCAAGAGTCTAGCCAGCACCGTCAACGTCACGGGGAGAATTGTCAGAGACAGTAGCCTGGCAATTATCCCCGCGTCGAAGGGCCAGGTTCGAATCTGGTGAATGTCCCTCTGTATCTTATCAATTACGCCCAGGTCCCTGGCAAGCTTCTCGTCGATCTGAGGGTTATTCTCAGACTTCATCTTTTGAACGATTCGAACATACAGCGGAGAGATCCAGCCTAACTCCCGCGTCTTCACGTGGACGAGTTTGTTTCTGAGGCTCAGAAGCGGCAAGAGGAATAGTGCGAGGCCCAGAAGCATCAGGCTCACGTCTTGAGCAACGACAACCAGTCGGTTATCCGCGACATCGGGAATGGTGAGGAGAACCAGCGGCACCTCGTAGAGCGCGGTCAGTCGCAGTGAGGCAGCCCCGAAAGGCTTCAACCCCAACGTCTTATCCTCGGCAAACGACTTGAGGTTGAGGGGAAGCTTTCCCATGCGGTAGATGGAGAGCATGGAATAGCCGTAGACCCATAGAAAGAACGCGAAGATTAGGTACGAGTAGGTTGCCGGTACAACATGTGCCTTGGCAATCGCCGTCAGCGACACTCCTCCCTCGAAGGAGGTGGGAAGAAGGATAACGGCCACCAACAGCCAAGTTACTAGGACCGCTCTGCCGCTATAGAGAGATTTCAAAACCTTGGACACATCTTCTGATGCAAGCGAGCCAGCGTATTCCTGCAACCTCTCCATCTTTCGGCACGCGAACCTGGCCCCCCATTGAAGGTAGAAAAATAGGACGAGTATGATGACGCTGTTGACCACAGTTGGAACTAGGTCCAAGTTGGCCAAGTAAGAGTCTAATTCTTCCAGAGCAAACGGGATAGCGAGAGAAGTGATTACAGCCCCCAGCCAGAACGGCAGGCCCAGCCGGGAATAGGCTCGCTCAAGCCACAGCATAATGGCCTACTTGACCGGCTATCGTTTTAAGAATACGAATCGTTGGCCCGAGAAGCCTCTTCTCAGAAGAAGGACGTAAGCTCCCGCTTCCAGCCAGAAGGCGGTTCCTGTGCACCTCAAACTCCTAGAGTTTTGACGCGGAATACTAAGAGAGAAAAGGTCAGCAGCTACACGACCAAATGTCGGGGATTCTAGCAAACAAGAAACGAGAAAGGGGGTGTGATGCCTAGACGATTTTGGTGACAGTCCAGGTTTCATTGGCAGCGATAGGAAACGATGTCGACTGCGGATTGTTCTGGACCAGGACATATGTTCCTGATGACGGAACTCTCCAAGTAGATGTTGTGCCCCAGATTACTCATTGCTTGAGCTAGGCTGAACGCATTGGCATGCTCAAGAACGATAATCGGGTATACGATAAGTGAACCACGGTCGATGCAGACAATTCTGGAAATGGACGCTTGGGATTGAGCATTTCAGCCCCACAACCAGATCTGGTATAAGTCCGCCCTGCCCCACCACAAATCACCGATGCTTCGGTGCTTTCCTGGAATCAAAAAGGTGTCCACACGCGATGACATATCCGAGCAGAACCACCAAGCCTTGTCGGAACTTCTTCTGAGGAATTTGCTTATATGTACTAGTAAACTGGGGTCCAAATCCCACCCCCCGCACCAATTTCGTTGGAGAAGTCTGAAGTCTGAGGATTCCTATTTGGTGGCAGAGGTGAGATTCTCCAGGAAGTCGTTCGCTTTTCTGAGAACCTCTCTTGCTCGCTTGTTCTGTCCGCTTCTCTGACACAAACGGATCCTAAACTTGAGTTGAGAATAGTGGAAGTGCTTCTACGATCGAGATCCAGTGTCTTCTATGAACCGACTGTAAACCAGACCCGCTATCGCTGCGCCGATAACCGGTCCTATCCAGTAGATGTACCAGTAAGCTGGGAATGACAAGCTGGCCATCATCGGCCCCATTGCTCTAGCGGGATTCATCGCGGCACCGGTGAAGGGGCCTCCGGTCAAAACATCCGCTACGACGATCAGACCTACTCCAAAACCTCCAATCTTCGGTGAACGCTTGTCTACTATCGTGCCGTACACTGCTAGAACAAGCAAGAACGTCATAACAAGCTCGAACACTATTCCTTGACTAACCGAGATAGCGTCGGAAAGGGTTGGAGCTCCCCAGTGCGCGGGAACGCCGGCAGAAGAAGGAGACGAGGCCATCAGAACAATTCCCGCAAGTGTAGCACCGATCAGTTGGCTGATGATGTATGGAATCACGTTCCTTCCGGGCAGCTTCCTTCCCAAGAGGAGTCCGATTGTGACTGCAGGGTTGAGAACACCGCCTGAGACTCCCATCGTTATTGAGATTCCTATCGCCAGGCCTAGCCCGTTGGCAAGAGCGGCTATCAACAGTGATGTCCCCGGATCTGAAATGCCGAGATGTTGAAAAGCTACGGCAGAGCCTGCCCCGACGAAGACGAAAAGAAATGTTCCGACAAGTTCAGCTATGAGCTTCGTCCTCAAATCAACAGTATTCGACATTCAAGTGTTCACGCCCCGGAGCGGTTGAGAAATGGCTGCTTTCTTAACATTTGTCAATTCATCTACTTCTGTAATCGAGCCCAACACAGGGTAAACGACTGCTGTTTGACTTGGTGGTCTGCCGGTCAGTTTAGACCTATCGTACCTGAATGTTGTTAAGAGTAAGCCGCACTATTCATTAGCGCCCCGTATCTAACTCCTTCGAGCTTGTTGGGTGCTGAAATCCCCCGCACCAATCGGAATCAGTAGTCAAACAGAGATTCTTGCATTTTCTCAATTCTCGCCATGTTATCATGAACAGAGGAAGCGGTTGCTCTAGAGGCACGGTCAACAACTCTATTATCAAGGGACGCCTACATACGAGGAATGAGTTCTTTCGATAACGCGGTGGAGTCCTACGAGAAGCAGTTAAGAGATTGGCTTTCCAAATGTCCTCTTTGCGTCCTGTCGCCCCAGGTAATGTTGCATGCTCGCAGGGGAACGGCCATGGTCCAAGTTGGGCAGAGTTTCGAGTTTGACGAGCGTCTACATGCTCGCGATAATCCTCCGAATCATCTTCTTGCCCGCCAACTGGTCCAGTACAATGGAAAGATCAAGAATCCGATAATCTTCTGGCTCAATTCTTCGTTTCCCTCAGACCAGATCTACCAGTTACACAAACAACCCGTTGTCCATCATGTTCTGCGTCTTGGACCAGGCTATACTTTCACGAGCGTCCTTGGAGGGTTGAAGACCGCGCTCAAAGCGGAGAAGATAAACGGCGACTCAATCGAGTGGGACCCCAAGAAACTGAAGTAGGCACATTGGCTGTCTAGATTCCTCAAGCTTGATTGGGACTCTTGACATTGATGACTGGTTCTCCCCTGCCTACTAGAATGTTTACGACTACAAGCTCTTGTTTTCTGTTCGGATTCACATCGCGATGAACCAGACGTGGAGGAATATGGAAGAAATCCCCACGTCCCACTTCAACAGCGCTAACATCTTTCAAGCCGTATTCTAACCGCATGCGCCCGGCTTCGAGAAACCCCTAGAGATGTCTTGCACCGTGATGGTGCCAGTCCGACACAGCTCCGCCAGCAATTCTAGTCCGCGAGACAATGATGTATCGATGAACTGATTCAAACGCCTTCTCACAAACTATCCCCGGAGTCGAATAGCCCGCCTTCAGCTCTGAGCCGCGAACGACCTCGATCTTCTTCATGAACTATAACCTCTTCGCGAGTTCGACAATCGTTCGAGGAGTGACAGTCGTCGACCTAAACGCAACAGCCAAGCGCTCATCTTGAGGAAAGAACGGCCCCTCCTTGAACTTCTCCTCTTAGCCCTTCCAACGTAAATCCCAATCTTCGCAAGTACGGGAAATCTTGCCGAGCGATGACCTTTCGTGACGACAGAATTGACATGTTCGACCCTATACTCGGCTGGTTTAAGGACGGGTTACTAACAATCTTAATGGACAGTTAGACCGTCTGAGAAAAAATCCCAAAGACGAGCTAGGCATGACACTTTTAGTCGTATCCAATAGACTGCCTTTCACGGTCAGCAGTCGCGACCACAAACTGGTTTTCCGCGCCAGCCCGGGCGGTCTCGTCTCCGGACTGACCGCATACTTGGAGTGGGCAAGGCAAGACCCTTCCAGAACAGATTACCTCTGGGTTGGATGGCCGGGCATAGAGGTCGAGGAAGGCTCTCGAGAATTACTGAGAACGAAAGCTGCCAAGCAAAAGGCCTCCCCTGTCTTCCTCGACGCAGACACCATGAAAAAATTCTACCAAGGATTCTGCAACAGCACAATATGGCCTCTATTCCACTACTTTCCCACATACGCCAAGTTCAGAGAAGAAGACTGGGCGCAGTACGTGAAGGTGAACGAGGCGTTTCGAGATTCCATCGTAAAGGTGTACCAGGCCAACGATACGGTCTGGGTCCACGATTATCATCTCATGCTTCTCCCTAAATTATTGAGAGAGAAGCTACCCGACCTCTCAATCGGGTTCTTCCTTCACACTCCCTTCCCCTCATACGACATCTTCCGCACCCTCCCGACCACATGGCGCAGAGAAATATTGGAGGGCATTCTTGGGGCCGACCTGATAGGATTCCACACAATAGACTACACGCAACACTTCCTCAGATGTATTCTCCGAATCCTAGGCTACGAACACAATTTCGGCCAGGTGCTCGTTGATGGAGAAAGAACGATAAAAATTGACACATTCCCAATGGGCGTTGATTACCGCGAGATTTGTAACGCGGCGAAAAGTGACGATATACAGGAAGAGGGCCGTGGGCTCCGCGAGAGACTTGGCAATCGCAAGATAATACTGTCCCAAGACAGGCTTGACTATACCAAAGGGATCAAGCATCGTCTGGAAGCCTATTCGATCTTTCTCGATCGACACCCTCAATGGCAACGGAAAGTCGTTCTAGTATTATCGGTTGTGCCCTCAAGACTCGGAGCTGAGCAATATGAGCAGATGAAGGAAGAGATCGACAAGCTCGTTGGCAGTATCAACGGAAAGTTCGGGACAATCGACTGGACTCCGATAGTTTACCGGTATAGGTTTCTTCCCTACAATCAACTGCTAAGCCTCTTTTCAATCAGTGACGTTGCGCTAGTAACCCCTCTACGAGACGGGATGAACCTTGTCGCCAAAGAATACGTCGCATCAAAAACCGACCAGAAGGGAGTTCTGATACTCAGCGAGATGACAGGAGCCTCTAGGGAACTTGGCGAGGCACTCATCATAAACCCCAACGACACCTCCGAAATAGTAGATGCCATCAAGACCGCCCTTGAGATGCCTGAAGCAGAGCAAGTACGTCGCAACCAAGCAATGCAGACCAGACTGGAGCGCTACGATGTCATCAAATGGGGCCAGGATTTCATGGGCAAACTACAATCGATCAAACAACAACAGAAGAAATTCAGCGCTAAACTACTTGACGCCGCGACTAGAGAGAAGATGATCAGAGATTATGACACCTCGCAGAATAGGATACTCTTTCTAGACTACGACGGGACACTATCACCATTCAAAGCGCGTCCCGAAACAGCAGTCCCCGAAAAGACCCTGCTAGCCGTCCTCAACGCGCTCTCAGAAGATCCACGCAACAACCTGGTAATAATCAGCGGACGCAATCGGAGCCTCTTACAGGATTGGTTCGGCTCTCTCAATCTAGGAATCGTTGCTGAGCATGGAGCCTGGATCAGACAAAAAGGCAAAGACTGGGTCCCAACGATAAAGGTAGAAAGCAACTGGAAAGAGAAAGTCCGACCTACCCTCAGAGGGTATGAAGACCGACTGCCAGGATCTCTCTTGGAGGAGAAGGAGTTCTCCCTCGTCTGGCACTTCCGAGCAGCAGACCCAGAACTCGCATATGTGCGATCGAAAGAGCTTGCGGACGAATTGTCCTATTTCACTGAAAACACTGAGCTCCAAGTATTACAGGGCAGTAAGTCAATCGAGGTCAGAAACGTTGGAATAAACAAAGGAATGGCCGCGAAGCTGCTTCTCTCCGAGACCACGTTCGACTTCGTGCTAGCCATGGGTGACGATTGGGCTGACGAAGACCTCTTCGAGGCGATTCCGGATCAGGCTTATTCGATCAAGGTAGGACTTGCGAAGTCCTATGCAAAGTTCAACCTGAGAAACCATCGAGAAGTCATCCAACTTCTTACCGATCTCTACAAGACCGGCAAGTCGTAGAACCTCTCCCCTGTCCCGAGTGCACACTAGCCGCTGATCTTGTTGGAAAGAGCACGGGCATAGCGCATGAACCCGGTCTTTCGACGTGCCTCTTCAAGACGAACGGAGGCGGTTATCAAACCCATATGAGTATAGGCTTGCGGAAAGTTCCCCAAGGCCTCACCGGTGACAGGATCAATCTCTTCCGAGTACAATCCCAAGTGATTAGCCCGTTTCAGCAGCTGATTCAACAGTCCTTCTGCCTCGCCTAACTTCCCTAGCCGTGTCAGGCAGTCTACCATCCAGAAGCTGCACACGGTGAAAGCCCCCTCCTTTCCTAGTTGACCATCATCCATGTTGTATCGGTAGACTAGATCGCCCTTGGACAGTTCTTCTCGGATGCGCTGGATTGTCGAGGTCATCTTGGGATCCTTAGCCGGCAGAAACCCTACCAGGGGCATGAGGAGATTAGCTGCATCGAGGTCGTCTCCTCCGAGAACCATCGTGAAAGCCTGCTTCTTCGTTGACCATCCAGTGGTCAGGATCTGATTCTTGATCTTCTTCTTCACAGGCTCCCATCTCCGCCAGTCTTCGTCGTATCCTTGTTCTCGAGCTATCTTCATTGCCCGGTCGAGGGCGACATAGCACCACATCTTCGACTCCACGAATGACCTCGCCTCGCGCATCTCCCATATTCCACTGTCGGATTTTTCCCACTCTGCTGCCGCCTGATCGGCCGAATATTTCACCAGATTTTCGTATACTTGCTTCGTGGTCCATCCTAGCGCGCGATGGAGATAGTACATTGAATCAGCGAGGATTCCATATATGTCCAGCTGCAGCTGCTTGTAGGCAGCGTTACCGACTCGTACTGGGCTCGAACGCCGGTAGCCTTCAAGATGGTCCAGGGTAATCTCAGGGATCTCTCTTTCACCTCCAATGCCCATCATTATCTGCAACTTCTCCTTGGAATGACGTCGAACATTAATCATCCATCTAGCGTAGTCTAGGGCCTCCCTTGTGGCTCCGGCCTCACTCAGCGCCCAGACTGAGAGAGCGTTATCCCTGATCCAGGAATATCGATAGTCCCAATTCCGCAACGTACCAATGCTCTCTGGTAGAGAGGTGGTAACAGCCGCCACCATAGCCCCGGTAGGAGCATACTGTAGCATTTTCAGCACGAGGCATGATCTTACAACGTGCGCCCGATACGGTCCCTGATACTTGACGTGGCTAACCCATCGTTTCCAGTAGGATAATGTCTTGGATAGCTTCCTACTTGTTTCATATCTCGCCGCAGGTGTTGGCAAGCTGTTTCCCCACTTGAGGACCAGGATGATCCTCTGACCTCGGGACAGCCGGAAATCGTTGACCAGTTGGTCCTTGTCTGAGACGAGGAGCTTAATGGACGAGGCTAGACTGATGTGGTGTCTTTGATTCCTCGCCAGACATCCGTCTCGTGTTTCTCGTATGATCGTGCTTCCGCGAGCGTAGTTGAAGCGTGGTTGAAAAGTGATTCTAAGTCCAGGATCGCCCTCGAGGCAATCGACAATTCTGTGGAGTTCCTGGAATCCCTTCAGCTCACCCTTCTCCATGAAGCAAGGCATGAAGTCTGTAAGCCTGATGCTTCCCTCTTGGGAATCGAACGTGGTCACCAATACGTTCGTGTCGGCTCCGTAGCTCTGTTTTGTCGTGAACTTCCCCGTTGGAGATAGCTGGAATCTACCTCCCTTTTGTGAGTCAAGCAGAGCCGCAAACACGCTGGGAGAGTCGAACCTTGGAGCACAGTACCAGTCAATGGAACCGTCTAGTCCAACGAGAGCTGCTGTGTGCATATCTCCGATTACTCCGTAATCGCTGATGGGCTTGTAACCACCCGCGGAATCCAGTCTATCAGACAAGAATGCTAGCCTGCTCCGATGCCGTCACGGTTCTAACATCAAAGCTGTCTCAAAAGCGCTTCGATACCACTCGTCAAGAATTCTTTAGCTTAAACGAACCCTTTTGATAGATCGGAAGAAATCAGAGCAACAAGTTCGAAACGCTCTAACCCTTCGAGCGTGCCTCATCCTAAGCCGTTTTAGGTCTAAGACTTTGTTATCTCGTTGGCCAGTCGATCGTGAATCTTCAACCTTTCAAGGGTAGCGTCGGCTCCCGCCAGTCTGTGCTCAATGAATAGTTTCTCGATTTCACCGACCCGACCGACGCCGATGATCGATATGTACGCGCGCATGTATGCCGAGAGGGTTGCTGTTCCCTCGTACATCTTGTCCAGCTTCCCAATGTTGTCTCTAAACCACTCCCAGGTCGCAGCATGCGCTTCCGGGTTCGAGGTAGCAAATTGGAGCAGTCCTCGTCCGATATCCTGGCGCTTCACGTTGCCCGCCATGGCGAACTCCTGAACCTTTCTCACCAAGTCGGGCTGTTTGAAGCTGGCGAGTCCTTCCAAGTACCTGAGGCGGTCCTCGTCCGTGGTGCTCTTCTTGTACCGATCAATGAGCCCGTCGTGGTCGTTGGATGACCTGGCATAGCCTATGATTACCGAGCGTTTCATGTCCGGTTCTACGGTGGCCAAGTCTTTGAATTTCGCACCGGCCTCATGCGCGTATGCATCATCTAGAATAGCGAGCCGCGCGGCAATGGTTCCTCTGAGTAGCGAGCTGTTCTCGTCGCGTTTCCCTTCAAGGATCTTCAACTGTGATTTGTGGTATCTCCGAGAGAGATCTGCGACCTTCTTAGGCGCAATTAGGAATAGATTTGTGATCCTATCCGACACCTCAAAGGCAGGAAGATAGTCTTCCTCATCAAAGAAACGCTCCAGAAGACCCTGGTAATCTTTCCAGCTAATCCTACCCGAGTTGAGAAAGGCCCAAGCATCGTTCGCGAGGCCATACCTGTCGAGCCCGGACAGCTTGCTGGCCCAGACGAGCGACTGGAGTTCGGGACCCCTGTAGTCTATTCGATAGAACCCGGTCCGGTCAACATTGAGTTTCAAGGACTTACGGTTCGCGACGGTGACTTCAGCTCTTTCCTTGTCGAGCATGAGCTGCTGGGTCCTACCGTCCACTGCAATTGTGACGGGGATAGGCCAAGTTTGCTTATCCCTCGCTCCCGAGAGGAGAAACCTCTCCTGCTCCAGTACAAGCTTTCCAGAGGAAAGTGAGGCCTTGACAACCGGATATCCTACCTTGCCGATCCAGCCTTCCATGACGTGGCTGACATCCAACCCTGAAGCTTGTTGAAGATGATTCCAGAGGTCCCTTCCAGAGGCGTTGGAATACCGGAATTGTTGGAGGTACTTGCTGACGCCCTTCTGGAACTTGTCTGGACCAATGTAAGCCTCAATCATTCGAAGAATGCTCGCGCCCTTGCCATAGCTAATCTCGTCGAACAATTCTTCGATCTCTTCCGGTGACCTGACTTTGGCCTCGATGGGATGAGTGCTGTTCAATGCGTCCCGGGCCATCGCCCCCCCAGTGCTGTTCTTGACAAAGTCTTGCCAGATCTTCCACTGGGGATAGGCCCAGTCAACTACCTTGTAGGCCATGAAGGTCGCGAAGCTCTCGTTAAGCCAGAGATCGTCCCACCATTTCATAGTGACGAGATCGCCGAACCACATGTGAGCAATCTCGTGCGCGATTACCTCAGCAATGCTCTTCTTAGTCGAGGTGCTCGTGTCCTTGTCAGCATGCAACAATATCTCCCGGAATGTTATCGCGCCCCAGTTCTCCATCGCTCCATAAGCGAACTCGGGGACAGCGATCAAGTGGAGCTTGGGCAGATCATAAGGAATGCCGAAATATTTTTCGTAGAATTCTAGGGATTTCTGCGCTGCCTCGAAGGCGAGACCAGTCTTGATCTTGCCTTCAGGTTTGACTACAGAGGCCGTATACAACTCTGTCTTGTTATGACGATTCTTGTCCTCCTCGAACCTACCGATTCCAAGATAGAGAAGATAGGTGGACATCTTCGGAGTCTTCTTGAAAGCTACCGTCTTCCTGTTCCCCTCCTTCTTCTCGGTTTCAAGGGGCATGTTTGAGATTACAGAGAGATCATTTCTTGTGCGTACTGTTAGTTTGAAGTCTGCTTTGTAGGCTGGATGATCGATGCAAGGGAGTAGTCTACGAGCATGTCCGGCTTCGAAGTGTGTTGTCAGGACGTACTTGTCTCCGTACGGAGCCTTGTAGAACCCGGTTAAGCTCTCAGAGACTTTTCCCGTGTAGTCAACTTCTAGCGTTCCGGAGAATCGACCGGTCTGGATATCCACGATGTTTCCATGCTGTTTGAACGGTACGTTTCGATCGTTTGTCTTGACGCTTGCAACCTCTAGATCTACTGCGTCCAGGCTGATGTTTCCAGTTGAGCTAATGTCGATTCTTACCTTTCCTGAGAATCTCAGAGCGTCAAAATCGACGTCAAGAAATACGTCGTATTCGTTGACCTGCTGGACGGCCTTGCCAGCTTGGGTCGTTACTTGCATGATGATCCAATCGCTGGGTTTTGCAATCCGGTACTTAAGGGCCATCAGTGGACGTGATCATCCGAGCCTCCTGAGTCGTTAGGTTTTAGAGGTGGACTCTGAGCTTCGGTTGGGCAGCTTTGGCTGATGGCGGTCGTGTCTTCCCGGGCTCCTCGGGCTACTCGAATGGAGAGCGCAAGAGAGACCAACAAGAAGACCAGCAGCGAGGAGGAACGGAGCATCGGGCAGATTCAGAGACGCTAGGGGTCCAATGAACAAGCTGAACCTATCTCATGCATGAACATTTGGGAGGTAGAGACGTCACCGAAAGTTTTCTAATTCTTGAGGAAAAGCTAAACAAACCCTGCCTTTCTTCGTCCATAATAGGCGAGTATCGAACATGCAGAGGTATCGGACAGACACGTACGAGGGAATGATAGCAGAAACCGTAACGGTCCCTGGACATGATGGCTCCCTGATCAACGCATATTTCGCGCGGCCTCTGGGCTCGGGACCCTTCCCTGGAGTTGTTCTTATCCACCATGCACCAGGATGGGACGAGTGGTATAGGGAAACCACTCGAAAGTTCGCCCACCATGGCTACTTAGCAATCAGCCCTAACATCTACCAGCAATTCGGCCACGGTGTGCCAGAGGATATTGCCGCGAAGGTACGGGCTGCAAGCGGGGTGCCCGACGATGACGTCGTGGGTGATGTGAAAGGGAGTTTGGGTTACCTGAAATCTCTTCCGCAGAGCAACGGCAAGGCGGGAATATTTGGCACATGCTCAGGAGGAAGGCAAGTGTTCCTTGTTGCTTGCAGAACGAAGGGCTTCGATGCCGCAGTAGATTGCTGGGGCGGAAGAGTTGTCATGTCTCCACAGGATCTGACCCCAAAGTATCCCGTAGCACCAATAGACTATACGAAGGATTTGTCCTGTCCTCTGCTGGGACTCTTTGGCGAGGAAGATCAGTCTCCAACTCCCCAACAAGTTGCCCAGCATGAACAAGAATTGAAGAAGTATGGAAAGACCTACGAGTTTCACGTATACCCGAAAGCTGGGCATGGTTTCTTCTATTACGAACGGCCGGGATACAGACAAGAACAAGCAGTAGATGGCTGGAACAAGGTGTGGGCTTTCTTCGAAAAATACCTAGGAACTAGTGACAAGCGTTGACAACCATTTTGCCAGGACGGAGGGTGTGAGAAGTGTGCACAGGTATCGTCGAGAACACTAGAGTCTCGGGCAGCGGCAAAGGTCCACACGGTTGGTTCCTCCTGGACCAGGCGAGCGTTTCCTATGACCACCCCGATCATGCCCAAGCTGAACGAGCGGTCATCATTGACCTCCTTAGCGAGACGGCAGGGCCAGAGTCAAGGATCGCAATCGAGCTGACACCTCAATCTGCAAGAGACCTGGTGCGTGCTATCCTCACCTCTCTATCCCGGGGAGAAGACAACAGACCGGGAGCAAGAAACGAGAGTCTTCAGTAATCGATCAACACATCTTTTTCTAGAACGAACAGGGCAACGGCACCGAAGATCTGTATTAGAAGCGCAAATGGATCAGACAGTTACAATTCCTTCTCGACACAACTTCTCGCGTGCGGTTCGAAAACCTAGGGACCTAGGCTTCCTGTAGCGGTTTCAGCCTGTGAAAGATCTTGTACAGGGACAGGTCATAGGCGACCTTTAGCCCCCCCGCTATGACGAAGGGAGATCCCAGCCACAGTGTGGCGATTGCGTAGCCAGCGATTGAGGGACTAAAAGTCTGAGCGATGCTCCGGGAAACATTAGTGAACCCGGCAGCGGGGGTGCGGTCAGTCTCCGGCACCACGCTCATCAAATATGATTGACGGGTAGGCACGTCCATCTGAGAGAGGGATTGCCGAGAGAGAAGTAGACCAACGGCGATTGGAGCCGAAGAGACAAACGGAATAATGGCCAACAAAAGATTCGATGGGATATGAGTGTAGACCATTGTCTTGATCAGGCCGATCTGGCGTGCAATTCGTTCAGCAACCAAGAACGAGATCGCTGTTACGATCTGTGTCCCGGCGAATAGCAATCCGAGCGAGCTGAGCTGCAAAGAATATTTCTCGTAGAAATAGTAGGAGAGTATGCTTATTCCAATGAAGCCTCCTCCAAACGAGTCCAAGGCGAATAATGCTGAGAGTTTCCTAACTACCGGCTTGGAGGCCTCAGATAGGACCTTGATACTGGGGGAGGGGGTCTTTTCCTTCTCGACCTTTGTCGATAGTCTAGAGTAGAGATATGTTCCTAGCAAGCCTGACGCGAGATATGCCATGAATAGGGGGCGATATCCCCCTATACCCGGGCCGATGTATTGAGGTAGGCCGACCAGAAGGGCTCCAGCTGACGATGAAACATACCCTACCAGATTGTATACGCTAAACCCCAACGTTCTCCGCTTGCTATCGGAGGCTCCTGGAAGAATCGCCTGTTCTAAGGTCAGAAATGGGCCAACCTCTCCCGCTCCTACAGTCATGTTGCCGATGATCCCGGCAGCTACTGGAGCCCAAATTGAATCTGAGGAGAACAGAAGAGCGCCAGCCAGCGCGTCAGTTAGCGCGAAGAAGATCAAAGTCCGCCTGCGGCCAAGACGGTCAGCGAATACACTTGCGACCAGCGTGTAAATCGCGCTCGAAGCAACGGTCAACGCCAGGACCACGCCAATGAGAAAAGCGTCGAGACCTAGCTGGCTCAAATAGACCGAAAATAAGACTCCCAGAAAACCGTAAGGGACCGTGCGGACGCCCTTCTCGATCAGGACGAGCTTTCCGTCTTTGGTAATCCAGTCGAAAGGCAAACAGTTCCCTCGGGTCGTCTCTACTCGGTCCCGGAATCTGGCTATCCCCTAGTGACGGGAAGTGACTCCTTTCTTAGTTGGCAACCATTCAAGTTCCATGTGAATCTCGAACTTGTGATTCTCCTTGGCGTAAAGAAACTTCAACCTAACTGGTTCACCAGGAGAAATCCGAGCAGGCGCTTTGGATTCGGGAAACAGCTTCTTGACATCGATTGATCTCCCGCGAAGGGACCCCGCAAGATTAGTGAAAAACTCTGAGAGCTGGTTTTTTCGGAGCTCGGTTTTGTGGCGGAATATCGACTGGTGGGTTTCCCGGTAGGTCTCGAGTATCTCAGTCATTCTCGTCCAATACGCCATAGTACCTGCAAGCTCGCTGCGGCCTGCATCTGTGAGCGCATAGTGTTTCCGGTCAGGAGCCTCTTCTCGAAACTCAACTCGGCTTGTCAGCAAATGATTTTTCTCCAGTTTCTCTAGGGCAGGATATATGGTTCCGGCCTTCGGTTTCCAGTAGCCTGAGAATTTTTTCTCCAGTTCTCGGATAATCTCGTAGCCATACATCGGTTTCTCTGAGAGCAGCAGGAGCAACCAGAGGGACACCGCGCCAATCTTCATTCCATGGGGCATGAGCCTGGACACTAATAGATTCCTCGATTACCTCAATCGGTGAGTTAGCCTTATATGTGTAGATGTTCTATCTATGTAGAACATCTATAGGGTGTCAAATGAATGAAATGGGTAACCCGAGAAAAAGCAAAAGTTGACAGGATAGCCTGTCCCTGGCTGATCAAAAAGTTCGTAGATAAGAATCCAGAGTTCCTCTTTGTCCCCCCGGAGAAAATACTGCAGGTGGTAAAGGAAACTGGGGCGATACCTTACGATGCTAAGGACATCGAATTGACGCACTATGAAGAGGACGGCAAGGAGTACGTCAGCTTCGACGCTATCATCAAGAAGTACAAACTCAAAGACCCTGCTCTTCTAGAGCTGGCGAAGATAGTGAGGGGAGCGGACGCAAAGATTCCGGATGCTCCACCGGAGTCAGCTGGTCTCGAGGCCGCAGCTCACGGTTTCCGAAACCTTGCGAAAGATGACTTCGACAACATGAGACTTCAGTTCCCGACCTATGATGCGCTCTACAAATATTGCCAGCTCAAGGTCGAGGGAACACAGAAGCTCGAGTACAACGTTTCGCAGCCGACACGGTAGGGTCGCAGTATCACCCTTCGACACCTAGGATACATTGAACTCCCTCAAAAATCAAGGGAGAGGGGGCTTCGATCACGCAGCAGGTCACCTCAAATCCTCGGTCCTATACAGAGCTCACACTTCCAACGACAGCTTAGAAGTGATCGACTGTCACCAAGACAAGTACCTAAGATCGATTCCAAACTTGATGGGTGTTGCAGGAGTCCTAGTCTCGAACGAGAGAGATATTGTATTCACGTCTAACCGTGGAGAGAATACGGTCGGCGTCTTCAACCACTGGAAGGAACGGAGATTGCACAAGATCAAGGTTGGTGGTAGGCCCAACGGACTTGCCTTCGATGCTTCGAGGAACACTCTCCTTGCCGCCAACGTTCCAAAGCCAAACATCCAAGACCTAGTCACGATGTCGATCGTCGATGTGGGTACGAGAATGACGATAGTAGATGTGACGATTCCTGGACGAACAAGATGGGCGGTTTTCGATCCCGAGAGCGAACGGTTCTACGTGAACATCGCTGACCCGAGCGAGATAGCAATACTTGACGCCAAGGACCCGGACGGATTAGTAGGGTCCTATCGTATTCCAGCTGCTGGGCCGCACGGACTGGATCTGGACCGACGTGGGAGACGTCTGCTTTGCGCCTGCGATGAAGGTCGCCTCTACGAGGTCTACCTTGAATCCGGAAAAGTGTCAGAGCCATCGAAGTTGGCGGGAGCTCCTGATGCCATATTCTATAACCCAGATCTCGACCATCTATACGTGACCATTGGGGATCCCTCGGTCCTACAAGTCTTTGACGCGAAATCCATGAAAGAGATTCAGACAGTTACGACTGAGATTGGAACCCACACCATTGCCTTCAATCAAGATCTTGGTAAGGTGTATGCCTTCTCGCCGGAAACCCATCGCGCCTCAATCTATCAAGAGGCGTAACGTGGGGATAGGCTCTTTTCTAGTCTTACTGAGATTCACTTCCAATTTTCCAGGTAATCGTTCTTTATCCGCGAAACGACGATTTTCGGCCTTTCGGGAGTCTCTTCGTGGCTTTCGATAACCTAGGATAGAGCCTTGTCTCCAAGGTCTTGGAGCAACGTGGCTGCAGTCCCGGCAGTCGGTCTTCTGTGGGGGTCTTTGTCCAACATTTTCTTGAGGACAGGGACGGTCGGTGCGAGCTTGGCAATCCTATCGAAATCAGGGTTGAACGAGTTCCAAGTCGACTTTAGATCGCTCGCCGTTCTCCCAGATCCAGGGTTACTTGTCATGGTGTTCATCAACTCAATGAGCTTCTTGGAATTAACGGGTGTCTTCGTCAGCATATTGTAGAGTGTTGCTCCCAGAGCGTAGATGTCCATGGAAGATGCGGTCCTATCTCCCAGGACTTGTTCGCCGGGGGCGTATTCGGATGTGAACTGGCCGACTTTGCCTCCGATACGAACAGCGGAACCGAGGTCAGCCAGTTTCGGCACGAGGGTACCTGACTTCATCTGGTTCCTCATCTCCTGTCCAGTGGCCGGGGGTTTGAGGTTGAACAGAATGTTCTGCGGTTTGACGTCAAGATGCACGAAACCCGCGTTGTGAATTGTCTCTAGCCCGCTGGCTATCATGTAACCGATGAACATGACTATGCCTCCCCATTTCTCAGAATAGTACAGCGAGTCGTAGGACGGATCTTCAAGAAGTCCCTTGGCGGCACCGCCCTTCATCAACTCCATTACTATCGCGGGCGGACTGCGCAGATACAATTGCGTATCTCCTTTCACGATCTCCTGAATGTTGAGTCGATCCACCAAGATTCCTCTGAGCTGGACGACGTACTTCGACTGCTCGGACAACTCCAAGAGCCGCGTCGCCTCCGACATGGTCTCTTCGAGCGCAGCTGCACCCGTCCCGGTTCTGAGGATTGGAATCTTTATCGCCATTTCAGTACCCGCCTGCCCAAAGCTAGCGCGGAAGACGTAGCCGGTGAGCCCAGTGGCTAGGTGTTCTGTTATCCTGTAGCTGTGAACTTCCTGTCCAACCCAGACTCTCGGATCCCAATTATCCAAGCGTGGAAGGTTTCCCTTGACAAAAGACATCGCAGGACGCGGAGGGATTTGTACAGGTGAGGGCGTTACGGGGGGCGGAGGCGGTGGACGAGTCTGTGGTGGTGGACTTGGTGCTGCGGGAGGACTTGATTGAGGCGATTGGACGTCGAAGGAAAAGGATTGATTTGCTGCTTGGTGTTCCTTGCTCGTAGCAGTAACGTGTACAGCGTAGTTGCCTGAGCCGCCGGGTCGATAGTGAACACTGTATTCTCCAATCGAAACCTGTGATACTTTCAGCGACTCGGTCTTGCCTCCAGGTCTCGTGATGATCGCCACGATCCTTGCCATTTTCTTTGCATGTCCACTAAATTGGGTGGCGATCTTGATCGTCTGTTCTTTGCCCTGTCGAACGATCGGTGCTCCCGTTATGGTAATGATTGGTCCAAGGCTGGGTCCCGACGAGATTCTCTGAGCGAGATTCGTAGAGCCAACCCCGACCAACGCCAACGCAGGCAAAAACCCTAGAGACGAAACGAACGGGTAGAGCTGGTTAAGATCCTGAGAGGCGACAAACCCAAGGACGGCTAACAGATTGAACGTGAAGAAAGCGGTAGGCATCATTGACATCGAGAGATTCCTGGTCCGCCACACCTTGTCGAGAAGATGGAACAGAATCATCTGGGCAATATTCGCGGCTGCACCGAGCGCTATGAAGAACAGTATGGTAAGCGAGTCTATTGACAATGCCGAACCCGCCTTCAAGGCCGACCCCAAGCCGAGCCCAATCGCCAACGCGACCGAGGCAACGACGTTTGATTTGATCATTTTGTAGGGTGTCGTCCGCGAGAAGAGAAGACCCGCCGCGAGGACCGCGATCGAGGGGGGAAGGGCGACGAGGAGTAGGGATAGATCCCCAAGCGACAACGGCGACAAGCTTTGTCCGGCAACTGAGTGTCCGATGACATAAAGAGAAGCGAGAAACGAAACAACGAATCCGACCCCGACCCTTGGAATCCCGCCTCGCAGATCGAGAGAGGTCAGAATGCCGAGGCTGACCAGCCCGATGATGTACGCTGAGGGATCACCTTGTATTCCTAGACCGAAGAGGAAGGCAATAGGCACGGAGAGCACCACGGTGAGGAACGGTCCGAAAGAGTCCCGCGTGAAGGGAAGCCTGCGGGCTTTCTTCAACTGCGACAACGCGGAGCATGCGCCTTCCTAAGAGTGGACTTGGCATACTCAAATTCCTAGTAATCAACGGTGTGACCGACACCCGGCGGTTTTCGTTCCAGCGCAATTACATGCCCGTAAGGCGGTAAGACCGAAGAGTGTAGCCATGAAGCGTCCATCTATGAAGCGTAAGACGAAGCCGAAAGACCCTGATCTGGATGCGGAGTCCGCGGAGACTCTAATCTGGACATGCTCAGCATGCGGGGTCGACAATCCTGACTCTAAACAATCATGTATATCATGCGGCGGAGCCAGAGCTGGAGACACCGCAACCCCGAAGCCCCCAGAACCAGTTGAAGAGCAGGAACCGAAAGAACTAGAGGAACCTGAACCACTAGAAGCTTCAGAACCGGAGAAGATAGGTGCTGAGGAATCACCTCCTGAACCGACAATTTTCTCTTTCGACACTAGTGAGAAAAATCCCGAGCCACCATTACCAGAACCTGAAATTACCCCCTTCCTGCCAACCCCTACCCCATACACTCCATTCAGCCCTTCGGCCACCACCTCAACGACCGGGCACGGACGATACTACATGGTTTTCGTGAACACTCCCGCACAGTCGCTCATCAAGTCAAAGGTCCCGATAGAGTTCGACGACTTCCCAGTTGTCAGTATCGGACGGAGCCCAGAAAACGTGGTCGTCATACCAGACCAAGAAGTCTCGAGGAAACACGCGGAACTAACAATGAACGGAGCAAAACTGATGCTGAAGGATCTGAACAGCAAGAACGGCACATTCCTCTACAACGGAAAGGAATTCCAGCAGGTTCACGATAGCGTCGAGGTTAAACCGAACAGCATAGTAAAGTTCGGTACCGGCACTATCGTGAGGCTTACCAGTGAATGATTGAAGCCCTGGAAACTCCCCAACTCATCAACGAGGCAAAGGAGAAAATGGGAAAACCACTCCTCGAGCCCAGAAAAGTAAACAGAGTCATCTTCGTCGGAGACACACATACCGCAATCGATGTTACACAAACAGTATTCGACAAGTTCTACGGGGATTCCGACCTAGTCGTCTTCCTTGGCGACTACGTTGACAGGGGAGAGACCGGCGTGGAGAATCTCGGACTCATCACCTCAAAGTTTCTGGAAGACCCTAGCAAGCTCATAATGTTAAGGGGAAATCATGAGAGCCCTTTGACAAACCCCTACTACGGCTTTCTAGAAGAGGTTACAGAGAAGTTAGGAGAGGCCAGCTATGACAGTTTCAAAGAGTTCTTCCAAGCAATGCCATACGCTGTCGTCGTCAACAACTACCTCTGCCTCCACGGTGGAATAGCCACCACCCTCGACACAGTTTCTCAGATCGCAGACCTGCCATTTCCCGACTTGAACCCAGACGACCCGACCGCATTCCAGTTGCTCTGGAACGACCCTAGAGACATGATCGAGGGCTTCATACCAAGCGTACGAGGAGACGGAGCCTACTACTACGGAAGCGACGTAACTGAAAAGTTCCTCGCAAACAACTCGCTAAAGGGAATCATCAGAGGACACGAGGTCGTTGACGGATTCAGAGAAGACCTCGATGGAAAGGTGATCACGATATTTTCCAGCAAATACCATGGCGGAGCCGCAGGCGTGTTAATTCTTGACGGCGATAAGATGGAGCAGATCAGACTATGACCCTATCAGCAAGAACAGAGCTCAGCCACGCCTACTCGTTCGACTCCAAGATCGACGCAATATTCAAGATCACACTTGTCGCAGAGAAGCGAACTGAAGCAAAAGGGTTCCACCACATAATAGTACTCGACACCAGCAAGTCGATGGACGGCCAGAAAATCGAACTGGCAAAGAACGGCGCTCAGGAATACGTAAAGAGCATCCCTTCTGGAAATGTAGTTTCTGTCGTCCTGTTTTCAAGCACCGTCCAAGCATACCCTGAAACCCGACTCTCAGAGGTTCTTCCCAAGATCAGAGCGTCAGGCCTGACCGCTCTCTACGCTGCACTCCAATCAGCGTTCGAAATAGCACAAAAGAGCCGGCTCCCAGGATGGATCGTGCTCCTTACAGACGGAGAACCCACAGACGTCACCAAACCCGAACAGTACTCAAAGCTAAAAATGCCGACCGGATTCCAGATGATCGAATTCGGAATCGGCGCAGACTACAACCAGTCAATTCTGAAAGCCCTCGCGGACGCATCCGGCGGAATGCTCCACAACATTACGGACGCCCAGAAACTCAAGCTCCCCAGCCTGATGCAGGAGAGCGCGGTAAACGAGGTCGGTGCCAGAAACATAACCGTTGACTTTGGAACCCCTGATGTCAAGATTCTCAACTACAAAGGACCCCCCGTTACGATCAACGCGGTAGAAACAGTCGCGAAGATCTGGGGCCGAGTCCAAATACCGGCCGGGTTCAACGGAAGACTCCTCAACATCCAAATCTCGTACGCTGACACGATCGATGACAAGAAGAAGACTATCAACGCTCCAATTGAAGTCAAACTGGCGAAAAACGATGAGCAGTTCTCGGAGGGAATCAACAACAACCTCGTCTCAGAATTCACATATTACCAAGGACTAGAGGAATACTACCAGCACCTTGCCGCGGGACAGCTGAAAGAGGCCACCAAGACGATGAACCAATTATCTGCGAACGCAGAACAAACACGACGCACTGATCTCATCGAGGCGACAAAACGGTTATCCGACCAACATGAGGCGACCCTCAGGCTTGGAGGAAGCACGGAAAGCACTAACCGGCTGCTGAAAGAAGCAGCGAGCGAAACCACGAAGAGAACGCGTGGAAAGTAGGCCCGAAACTACTCCGAATACCTTAGAGCCTCAGCAGGAGGTATTCTCGCGGCCCTCCGCGCGGAGCCGATCGTTGCCAGCATAGAGAGGGCATAGGCTAGTCCGACAATCTCAAGGATTTGTTGCCAGGGAACTACAAAGTTAAGGCCCGAGTTAGGACTGACCGCGAAGGCGTACCCTACATCAATTCCCAATAGGATTCCAATTAGGATGCCGAGCAACGAAATGTAACTGTTCTCCAGGACGAAGACAGCGAGGATCATTCTCCTCCTAAACCCTAGAGCGCGAAGAATGCCGATCTCTTGCCGCCTCTCAGCCACGGACCTGATTGATATTATCCCCAAGCCAGCTATTCCAACAACCAGACCTAGCCCGAGGAACCCCTGTAACAATCCCTCGAACGATTGACCTATTTGGAGAAAACCGCTCAGGACGACTGGAATGACAACGGTGTCCACATTCAGACTTACAAACTCCTTCCGCAACAAACGGGCAACACTGGTAGGATCAGCTCCAGATGCAACCTTAACGAAGGACAGACTTCCGGTGCCAACCTTGAAGGGATCCATCAACAGGGTTTTCGTGCTCACGATTCCATTGAGGAAAACTCCGTTAACGAGCCCGACCACAGTGACACTCTTTTGTACGGTAGTGTTCCCTATGAGACGTGTGAGAATTAGGGTATCTCCGACGTTTGGTGTTGGTATCGACGATGGAGGGCCCCGATTGTTTACCTGCCCGTAGGACCACACAACCTTCGACGTGTCAGTCATAACTGCCCTCCATGTTTCGTTCGCGGTCTTGTACTGTGGGCTCATAGACGACATCTGAAACGTGTTTGTGAGGAAGAAGTTTGACGCGGCTGGAGCATTGGGGTCGGCTCCGAGAAGGAGAGCCGGCTGAAAACTCTGGCGTAAATTGGTGTCGTTTGCTGAGAGAAGAATTGTATTGTTGAAACCTATCACGGCTGCGACTTTGTTCTGAAGCGCGGTATTGTTTCGGACCATCGACGCAAAGTTCGGGACAGGAACAGCGCCCTGGGTTATGATATCGTAGCCGCCGGAATCAATCTTAACAATATTGTTTAGGGCCGCGTTCTGCTCAGCTGTGAGAGAGGCAATCGCCGCCACTGTAAACAGTACCAGGGAGAACATGGCCACGGTGGCGGCAGTTCTGAACCTCTTATTCTCAGGATACGCCAGAGCTGTCCTGAAGATTGGTGTCAAGGTCTTTTTTCCCCGATAGAACAGATGAAGGCCTTTCAATGTCACATCCGTGTTATACATGACCAGCAAGACTCCTCCTAACACCATGAGAATTCCTCCGGCGAAATAGATCTCGACGCCGAAAGTGTAAGTCTGAATCAGAGGGTTATTCCAAGAGAGACTGGGCACTCCCCACTGGATGAGTAGCGCGATGCCTGTTACCGAAAAAGCATAGCGGTTAGGCAGAAATCGAGAGAGGATGAGCCCTGTTCCGAAAATTACGATGCTAGGCCCGACCAACGCCTCCACAGCAGACTTTGCACCATATGATTGCTCGAACACAAGCGCTCCGATGATAATCGCGACGATTCCAGCGAGCGATAGGGCGGTGTACGTCCTCACTCCTCGTGGAGGTTCGGGAATATTACGGATCGCTCGAATAATGTTCAACTTGCTTACCCTCCACGACGTGAAAAGAATAGTCACGTAGGTGATGAGCAAGCCCTCGGTGAAGGCAGTAAACAAGCTTTCGGGAGTAAAGGTGAAACTTGCAAGAACTTCGGAAAGGTTGACAGGGAAGAATCTAGCGATAATTGTGGCGAAGACATAGACTATGACATAGGCTATCGCGATGCCTACGAACACTCCTACGAATGCCGCACCGGCCGAGTAGAGACTTCCCTCGAAAAGAAACATCTTAGTGAGCTGTCCCCTCCTCATACCGACTGCTCGGGACATTCCCATCTCCGACTTTCGCTCCTCGGCTAGCATGACGAAGATGTTCACGATCAAGACGACACCTGCAACTATGACGAAGGTGCTCAAGACTATCAGAAAACTACTCAGGCTTTGGGCACTGGTTGTCGCGGTGTTGACCGAATTCAGTTTCTCGGAATAAGCGCAGAGCGTTGACGCGGGACCGGCTGCTTGAGAGGGATCCGTCTTACATTTGTACACGGAAGCTGGGGTGATGGAGTTTAGGGTCTGGTTGGCAGCGAGACCGACAATTTGGCTATGCTGAATGGAACCTCTTAGACCGCCAATGTTTGTTATTGCAATGTAGTTGAATAACCCGGGATGACTTGTGAGTTGTTGCGCCGCGTTTATCGTGACGAAAATATTGTCATTGCCTGAAAAACTGCCTCTGGCGTCTGAGAGCGCGATCCCAACAACCTTGAAGGTAGCGCGAACAGCGGAGTATACGACAACAGAGTCACCAACAGTGGCGTTTAGGTCTCGGGCAGTCCTATCGTTGATAACAGCCTCAGTGTCTCCAAAATTAGGAGGGATAACGGAACCGCTAGATGAATGAAAGTCTCCGAGGGTCTTTGAAGCGTTGGAGAACGTGCCGATTAGAGTGACCTGAGATTGAACGTTCCCGGTGTTCGTATCGCTCATACTTACGGTGTCCAGAATTTCCGGGGTAGTTCCGAGAAGAAAGGGCCGAGCTTGTGGATTGCTTGCTAACTGAGAAGCGAGGGTCGGGGATACGCTCGCGGGGAAGTACATGTAGGCGAAGCTCGTGACGTTTCTAACATAGACGACCTCGTCTGCGAAACCATACCCGTAGTAGGCTCCTCTTGTGAATAGCTCGGTGAAGGTGTCCTGCGTCACGAGGGAGCCTGAGATCATGGCCGTCCCGATCATTAATCCGAGAATGACTATTGCCATGCTGGTTTTTCGACGTACAAAGTTGCGGAGCGCCATTCTGAAGGTAAGCCGATCCCGAAGTATCATGCCGAGGGAGATCAGCAAGAGCACGATTACGATGTAGACTTCGAAACCAATACTCGAGCCACCAACGATACTGCCTAGACCCCCGAACCAAAGGAGGAAGGCAACTGTGCCCGCGATAAATGGAGAGAGAGCGAGTACCTTCCTCGAGTATCTTCCTGCTCTGCTAGCTGGCTTGGCCCGAGAGAATAGATACGAGAGGTAGGCAGCGCCAAGCCCCAACACCAAAAGCCCAGTGGCCTGAACGACAAGCCGGGTCTGGTTTTCTGAGACAAACTGACGCAAGAAGAAGTTGTTTTGGTAGTTCAGATAGAGAGCGTAAAGTTCCCCAAGGGCAATTATCGAGAGGAAAATAATCAGACTTAGGAGGCCTTTTCCATGCGACCTAGATTCTGCCGTCGACCAACCGCCTCTATCTTCAGGACTTTGTTCCAGTCGCGGTCTCTTTCTCTATCTGCCCGTTTCTCATCGAGACTATTCTGTCAGTCTCATGGGCGATTTGAGGATCATGGGTAACGATTACAAAGGTCAGTCCATAGTCGCGGTTCAAGCTTCTCAACAATTTGACAATCTCTGCGGAATTCTCGGAGTCGAGATTCCCGGTCGGTTCATCCCCCCAAACTATCGCTGGCTTGTTCACGAGAGCACGAGCAATGGTGACGCGTTGCTGTTGCCCACCGCTAAGCTCCATAGGTTTGTGAAGTCGCCACTCCTCCAACCCAACCATCTTCAGAGCACCCAAAGCCTCCTTGTGAGCATCGGCCTCAGAGACCCCTGCGAGGAGTAGGGGAAGCTCGACGTTTTCCTGCGCGCTCAGGACAGGGAGAAGATTGTAGGCTTGAAAAATGAAACCCATTCTTCGAGCTCTAAAGCCGGACTTTTGATCATCGGACATAGTCGCTAGGTCGACGCCTTCGATGGCCACTTTGCCCTTGGTGATGTCGTCGAGCCCGGAGAGACAGTTGAGAAGCGTGGTCTTGCCGCAGCCCGAAGGACCCATAACCGCAACCATCTCGCCTTTTCGAACCTTGAGGTCGAGACCTCTCAGAGCCTCAACTTTCAGCGTACCTGTCTGGTAGACCTTCCATACTGATTGAGCTTCAACCATGGAAGGAAATTCGCGGCTAGCCGATCACTTCAACTCCTACGCGTTTCCCTTCGCCGGAATTGAAATCGGGCTTTAAGGACGTTACCGCACGATATCCGGGCGCAAACTTTGCTTCTTGCCTTGTTGAACGACTCAATAAGTCTAAGCGGAGTCCTGCACGATCGAAATGTCCGCCAAAATGACGATGCCGGTTCGACGATTCTATGAAGAGATCGTAAACAACGCCGAATTCGATAAGCTGGACGAGATTCTTGACCCGAGAATAATCTGGCACGACCCTCTACTCCCTGCTGGTGAAGTTCGCGGCGTTGAGAATTTCAAAAATATTCTGGAAATGTTTCGTTCAGCTTTTCCGGACTTGCACATTACTGTGAAGATCAGACTCAAGAGAGCGAACAAGTTGTTACTCGTTTTGCCATACGGGGCACGCATAGAGGAGACCTGATGGGGCTTAGAGCTACAGGTAGGAAGTTCAAGGTCTCAGGAATCAGCATCATAAGATTCGAACATGGGAAGGCTGTCGGGGAATGGATCGAGGAAGATGTGCTTGGCCTCATGCGACAGCTTGGCGTTGTGAAGTAGCAACGCCTTGTAGGTTAGTCGTGAGAGGTTCCTCTGAAATGAATGTCAATGTGGCTTGGCCGGATAAAGAATGGAATCAGAAGAAGGTAAAGTACCAGACTTATTCTAGTATCGAGATACGAGAATCCGATTCCTGCTAGGGAAACGGCTGGTCCAATCAGGGTTCGCCTTGTAGCTAGACTCACGATGTGAGGGTCTAGATCCTTCTCAACGAGGCGATACTGGCTCGTTGCGTACCACCATACTGCATAGAGTGCCGACCCCGTTGCTGCCAGATTCGCACCATAGACTCGGACCGCGGTAGGCGAAAAAGGGTACTCGCCAAGCACTGAAGTGGAGAATGGAACGAACCCGATGGTTAGAAGGAAGAAGATGTTGACCCACAAAAATACCCTGTCAGTCCGTTTGACATAGTGAAACTGGTTGTGGTGGCCAATCCAGTATATTCCCAACACGACGAAGCTGAAAGCGTAGGCAAGAATGTGCGGCGAAAGCTTCAAGATTTCGCCCTCAAGCTGCTCGGACGGAATCGTCGGGGGGAGACTGAGTCCTAAGACTAGGACCGTCATGACTGTGGCGAATATTCCGTCTGTTAGTGCCTCAATACGTGTTTTTGTCAGGCCCGCTTGTACTATCGCTGAGATGCCCATCTTCCCTGGGCAAGTGGCTTCGAACTGCGCTTAGCTCTTTCCTACGGTGCATCTTCAGCGAAAGCCTCTTCTTCTACGATCCGCCGCACAATTCTAGAAGGTGAAGAAGCTGCTCGCTGTCGGTAACGTCGCACCGATTTTCCGCCTTCCCACCAGCGATGGAAGTTATGTTGCGCTGGAGGATTTTCTTGGAAAGAAGAACGTGGTCGTCTACTTCTATCCCAAAGACTTCACCCAAGGCTGTACAGCTGAGGCTTGCAGCTTCCGAGACTCATACGAGGCGTTCAAGGATCTCGACGCAGAGGTTATTGGGATAAGCTCAGATAGCCAAAACTCTCATCGAGATTTCGCTCAACACCATCACCTGCCCTTCATATTGCTTAGCGACGTTGATGGTTCGGTTCGGAAGGCCTACGGGGTCAAGAAGACACTCGGCCTGTTTGCTGGCCGCGTAAGTTTCGTAATCGACAAGAAAGGAATCATCAGACTCATCTTCTCATCTCAGACCCGGGCGACCGCGCATGTTGGAGAGGCCCTGAACATCTTGAAATCGGTCACCTAGCCAGCTGCAGTCTCGAGGTTCTCATTTGATCATTCCACGTCCTGACGAAAAATCGAAGGAATTCTTCAGATCCCTTTGCCAGACGATCCTCGAGTCACCCTCCGGCCGATGTTCGGGAACATATCCGCGTTCGCAAACGGAAACATGTTCGCAGGGCTTTTTGGAAACGACTTATTCGTGCGCCTGTCCGAAGAGAGTCGCAAGGAACTTCTAGAGAAAGAAGGCGCGTCACTGCTCGAGCGGATGAAGGGAAGGCCCATGAAAGAATATGTTGTGATCACTAAAGCTTGGCGAAAACAGCACGAGACAGCCCGAACATGGGTCATCCGGTCCCTGGACTGGACTAGTAAGCTGCCTCCAAAGAAGAAGAAAGAACAGCCGCATCGTCTTTCTAACGGGAAGACTAGGTTACTATCCGGGCGGTAGCATGAGGTGTCAAGTGCCCATTCATCGCAAGGATCTCATTATTGTTGAAAGAAAGTGTCAATCGGAGATTCACAGTAGTACCAGGAGAACTCTGGAAGCCTCCACCAGTGATCGATACTTTGAGCGAATCACTAGGTATTGAATAGGTCACATTTCCAATGTTGGAAAAAGTAACCACTGCGGCGGACACGGGAAACCGCAGCTGGTCGTATGTTCCTGTGGCGAGTCTCGCACTTCCGAGAGTCTTCGCGATCGTCAAAACCGAAATCATATCCACCGTCTTCTGAGACCCAGCTATCGCGTACCAGCCATTATTGCTAGAGTTTCCAAAGCCTCCCTGATGGATCTCCGTCATTGTGAACGTCAGATAGATATGAAGAATGCTCGGGTCATACTGCTGACCACTACCAAGCTGCACCTGAGGCGGATCCGTGATACTCAGAACGACTGTTCCCTGAACATACCTAGTATAGAAGAAATAACCTGAAATCGCACCGATGATGAGAATCGCCAGAATGACAGCCGCAGTACCCTTTGCCATCGCTTGTTCCCGATCGAGCCGGCCCTCGTTCCCACTAGGAGATCACCTCGGTCAGCCCTTATCCATAGCATAACCGGAAATTACTCGACGGGGTTACAGTGGAAAACAGGAGGTCGAACCCAGTCCGAAATTCCTTCGGCTTTGGTCGGGAGCCAACTTCCAGTCGGACCGACAACGAAGCTGTCGACGTGGCATGGGTGATTACTCGCGGCCACCGATCGGAGTCGTCCCAGAGCTGTTCTGGATGGGTTCCCCAGGGTTCCTCTCTTTAACGCATAGTGTTGTGCGAGCAGAGGCCACGTTTAAGAGGCGCCCCCGAAGCCATCACGTTACTGAACTCTCATGGAAGCATCAACAGTCACAACCCGACCTCAACCGAAACTGCACAGTCTAGTTCACTTCGAAATACCCGCTAGCGACCCCGCCACAGTAAGCAAGTTCTACGAACAGCTCTTCGGCTGGAAGTTCTCCAAATGGGGAGAACAAGACTACTGGCTCATAGCACACAAAGATGCCCCGGCAAACGAGACCATGGGCGGACTCTTCAAACGCAACGCTCCAAACGAACAATTCGTCAACTATTTCTCTGTCAACTCCATCGATGAAGCTGCCGCCAAAGCCACAGGCCTAGGAGCCCAAGTGGTCACTGCAAAGCAAGAAATCCCAACCGTGGGATACTTTGCGGTTTTCAAGGACCCCGACGGGAACGTCTTTGCCCTATTCCAGTCTACCGGCGGAATGTAACAGCATACCCCGACCCCTCTCCCTTCCTTTCTTTTCTTCTTCCTCGCATAGGAGCGAATGGGAATACTCCACTTTCCTCGAAAATGTCCTAGAAGATCCCTTTAGAAGGCCTCCCAAACATTTTTCACCCAACCAGTAGCTGTATGCTTGGAGCGTGCTAAGGCGCAAGCGGCCGAGGTTGTGCAGATCGAGGACTCCAAAAGAGTCCGCATACTGCAGTTCATCAAGGCAAATCCAGGCACCCACCTTAGAAAGATCAAACGAGAACTCAACCTCGCCATGGGTGTCATACAGTATCACCTCTACAGACTGGAGCGAGAACGTAGAATAGTATCGACTCGTCATGGGCTCTACAAACGCTACTATGCGGACCAGGGTCCAAGAATCGAGGAACGAGCCATTGTGAACGTCCTCTTCCAAGAGACTGAGAGAGACCTGATACTCTATCTCCTCGAGAACCCAAGAGCGAGCCAGAAGGAGCTTTCCCAATTCGCCAGAATCTCGCCGAGCTCAACCAATTGGCATATGAAGAGACTGTCCCAAGCTGGCTTTGTAGAAGCTAGAAGAGAAGGCGGGTTCGTATTCTACACAGTGAAAGGGGACCCAGGAATGATCCTCTCTCTTCTCAGGAGTTATCACCCAAGAATCTGGGACAAGTGGGCCGAGAGATTGGCCGACCTCATGACATAATCAATGGGAGCACCGGTGAGGGGAGAATCAGGACCTCGGGCAGATTGTGACCGATGATAATTCCCCAGCTCCTAATCTTAGATACGACCGGACTATCCGTTGATCCATCTGAGATACTCGAATTGGCGAGAGGGGTCTTCGCATTAGTTCTCTTCACGATCTCTCTCTACGCATGGTCTAAGAGAAAACAGCCCGCGATATTGATCGTCGCAGCAGCTTTTCTGCCATTTTTCGCAAAAACCGTCCTAGATGTGTTTTACCCAACATCGACGCTGCTTGAGCTCGCCCGCCCGCTCTTTGATTTCATCGCGCTGGCGCTCTTCTTCGTTGCAATCGTCATTAGGCCAAGAAAAGACCTAGGAAAGGGAACTGCCTGAGCTAGTTCTGATCGGCCTTTTCAAACATCTGATATATATCGCCCGAATAACCGACCCTTAGACAACTGTACCACGACGCCTAATATCCGCCCCGCGGAAACATCTCAGACACTAGCGCGGGGAAAAACGAGTGCCCTCAGTCGGTCCCTTCGAACTGACAGAGATAGAGTTCGTTGGGCTTGAATTCATGAGACAAGAGGACGAGAGACAGCTTAGGAAGACGACTCTGCGAGCAACATGGTCTGGCAGGGAACTCAGTGTCAAGGCAGGGCAGCAAGCTGGGTTGGCATTAGATCGCAAGAGCGATATCGCCTCTAGGATCTTGCCATACTAGTATAGCATCCTGCCAGGTGTGAGTGGATAGAATCATGAAGATAGGTGGGTTAGTTGCTCGCTTATTTGCCACAATCGTCTGGCTGAGTCATCATCGTAGGATTCTTGAGAAGACTTCACTTCATGCATCTTGGTGAAGTATTTGCCAGTGACGCCTTCCAAGTCAGGGGACGTGGCGACGTAAAGAATCCTCTTGGCAGCCGATTCGGGACTTATGAAAAACATTCCGAGGAATCTGAAACCTAGCATGACGAGGCCGCCATTGTTCTTTGCAAAGTTCGTCCGGACAACCCCCGGATGAGCGCTATTTACCGTAACACCGGTGCCCTCGAGCTTCTTCGCCAGCCCACGAGTATAGAGTATCATCGCCAGCTTTGATTGGCCGTAGGCTTGCCAACCTGAAAACTTCCTTTCCCCCTGGAGATCATCGAAGTTGACCCTCGCCCCCTTGTGAGCGTCCGATGTCACGTTAACAATACGGGAGGGAGCACTTGCCTTTAGGATGTCAACTAGAAGGCTTGTCAAGAGAAAGGGTCCAAGATGGTTGACTGCAAACGTCGATTCAAGACCGTCCTCAGTTTCTGAGCGCTTGGTCAGATAGACTCCGGCGTTATTGATTAGCAGGTGAAGCTTCTCATGCCTAGCTCGGAACTCGTTAACCAACTGGTGGATCGAGTTTTGGGAAGACATGTCAGCTTGTATCAGTTCGACGTTATTGTTTCCACTCTTCTCTACGGTGTCAGTAACCGCGGTCTCGCCTTTCTCTTTATTCCGAGAGACAACCACAACGGTCGCCCCCATCTTTGCCAATCCTAGTGCAACACTCTTGCCTATCCCCGAATTCCCGCCCGTAACGAGGCATACCTTTTCGGCCATATTGACCCTTGGCATGGTAAGGCTCGACCGATCATCCGATTCAGACTAGTTACAGATAAGGGATCGATAAGGGTTTGGGATTCGTTAGCAAGAATCGGCCTGCTTTACTGGCGTCTTCTGCTCTAGTTTGAGCAGTGTGAGTTTTCTTTCATTACCCCACCGGTAGCCATGTAATCCGCCGTCCTTGCCAATCACTCGATGGCACGGAATCACTAGGGCGACGTGATTCGTGGCGCACGCTCTCGCCACAGCACGTGAGGCGTTAGGAGAGCCAAGAGCGTCTGCGATTCCGCTATACGTGGCGGTTTTGCCGTAAGGGATGGATTGGATCTTTTTCCAGACCTTCCACTGGAAGGCGGTGCCTGTCACGTCAAGAGGGAGTTTGAGAGCGGAGGAGTTGCCAGCGAAATACTTGACGAACGCACCGGCCCATTCCTTTACTCCTTCATCGTTGCGATGGAGCTTTGCCGAAGGATAGTCCTCAGCGAGCACAGTCTCGACTGTCCTGTCAGAGTCTCCCATACACACGGCGCATACACCGCGCTCGGTGGCTCCGACAAGCAAACGTCCAACTGGCGAGTCAACGATGGTGTATTGAATCTGCAATCCTCGTCCGCCTTGGCGAATCGTTCCAGGGTTCATGCCGAGCCCGCTTGCAATTTTCTCGTATACTCGGCTCCTAGAGGAGAAGCCTGCATTGTAGAGCGAGTCGTTTACTGTTTCCCCATCTCTCAGAAAACGCTTCATCTTCGCCAGCCGGCGAGCCTCTACATACTGACGGGGCGAGACCCCTAGGACTTTCTTGAAGGTCCGCTGGAAATAGAACGGACTGAGTCCTGCTTTAGCAGACAGGGTTGAGAGAGCTAGACTCTTGCCAAGGTTCGCGTCTATGAAAGCGCAGATCCCATACACCCATCCCTCAGACAAAGACCTGACGTCTCTGGGACTACAGCGGCGGCACGGTCGAAAGCCTGACCGTTCCGCCTCATCAGGCATTGCGAAGAACGCGACATTCTCTATCTTCGGCCGCCTAGCCGGACATGAGGGTCGACAATAGATTCCGGTTGAACGAACCGCAAACACGAACGCCCCATCAAAATGAGCGTCTCTGGACAGTACTGCCTTCCATTTCGCCTCATCAGTAGGGGCGTCTTCTAGGCTTCCCTTTGCCACTTGCAATCCTGGACGACTCTGGTCAAGCGTTAACATGAGCATCCTAATCGGCTTGAGAAAATAAGTAGTTTGACTCCGTTTCTTGCTGTCAAAGCGTCTTAGCGAAAACATGAGTGTGCCCTTGGAAAATAACCGTTTTTCCGTCTCATCCCAACAAACTAGTACAACACAAATGGCGACGCAGCCTTCATCATGCTCTGAGGAGTCACGTCATATCACCTGGTCCTGATTAACATGTATATCGGCAACAATCCCGGCTCCCAATCGGGCTTCGCCAAGACTACAGACTACAGGTTTTCACCTTTCAGCTTCCGAAGAAAGCCTAGCAATCAGTTATGCGATGGCAGCATGCGCCTGGGAAAACGTATATGTTTGAAAATAGCTCCTTCAGGAGGATTCATGACCCGTCCAGAGTGGCAGAAGAAAAAGAAGAAAATGGCAGGCAGAGAAGGCCCGAAAAAGGGCAAAAATCGCTAGTAAGAACCTTCGAACCATAGCGAAAAACTGTGTAACTGGAAGTCGGATGTTCAACAGCGAGCAAGATCGACTTTCAATTTAGCTCAACGCTATTTCTGGAAAATACTTAGAGTGTTGACACGACGGATTGTCGACACCGACCCGCAAGCTCAGTGGGACGGATACGATGGGATTTTGTTTGTTACATTCCGCCCATCATGCCGGGAGGCATACCGCCACCCATTCCAGGAGGCATTCCTCCAGGACCGCGAGGGCCGGGGCCCGACGAGCTTCCACCTTTCGACGCGAACACATCGTCAACTCTGAGGATCATTGTTACGGCTTCAACTGCGGATTTGATTACCTGCGTCTTTACCCTCAGCGGTTCAACGACATCCATCTTTAGCATGTCGGCTGCTTTTCCGGTCTTGGTGTTGACTCCGAACCAAATGTTCTGCGGGGTGTTGTGTTTGGATTTGATATCGACAAGTATGTCTATGGGGTTTATGCCCGCGTTCTGGGCAATAGCGACAGGTATCGATTCAAGTGCTTCTGCGAAGGCGGTGACAGCAAGCTGCTCTCTGCCTCCGACCTTGATCGCGTATTCTCGCAGACGCTTGGATAATTCTATTTCCGGCGCGCCGCCGCCCGCAACTATCTTCCCGTCTTCAACTGCATTTCGGACAACGGACAGCGCATCATGGAGTGACCGTTCGGCTTCGTCGACCACGTGCTCAGATCCCCCTCGTATCATTATAGTAACGGCCTTCGGGTTCTTGGCTTCGCGGACGTAGACGAGCTTGTCATCTCCGATCTTTACTTCTTCAACTGTCTTTGCATAGCCTAGGGCCTCCTTCGAGAGATCCCTTGTAGTTCCGACCACACTGCCGCCGGTCGCCTTCGCCAGCTTCTCCATGTCACTACTACTGATGTTTTTGATCGTGAGGATTCCCTTCTTTGCGAGGAGAGATAGAACCTCGTCGTCAACACTTTTCTCGGTAAACAGGACATTTGCTCCAGTTTTGACCACTTGATCAGCCATGTCTCGGAGGAGTTTTTCCTCTTCCTGTATGAACTGGTACATTTCTTCCGGCTTGTTGATGTTGATCTTGGCATCTGTCTCAGTCTTCTCGATCTCCAGCTTTGCATTCAACAACGCTATCTTGGCGCCAGTCACGCTCTTCGGCATCTGTGAATGAGAGACTTCCTTATCGATAATTATTCCATTGACAAGCTCGCTTTCCTCTAGACTCTTACCATGTTTCTTCATCACTTTGACAAGATCGATGTCGGCCTTTACCTTGCCGTTGCTCTTCTCGGTGACCTGCATGACCGCCTCGACAGCAAGCTCGGCGAAACGATTCTGAGAACCGAAGATACCTTTGGTGTTTAGAGAGGTCATCGCGACCTGTTTCAAACGCGCCTCGTCATCTGGTTTGATGGCGATGGCTATTTTCTCCAGAATCTCTTGGGCCTTTCCCGCAGCATCCCTGTAACCGTCGATGATGGCGTTGGGATGAACATCTTTGTCGAGAAGAGTCTCTGCGCCTGCGAGTAATTCTCCCGCAAGGACAACTGCGGTTGTTGTTCCATCCCCTACTTCGCTATCCTGGGTCTTCGCGATCTCAACAATCATCTTGGCAGCTGGATTCTGAACATCCATTTCCTTCATGATTGTAGC
>Ga0209161_10000375_pt1 | contig 36111 bp, 38 predicted proteins | sample GraSoiAngelo_155_FD_186169 | JGI IMG/M metagenome (GOLD analysis project Ga0209161, IMG submission 186169) | Grasslands soil microbial communities from the Angelo Coastal Reserve, California, USA - 14_1009_13_30cm (SPAdes) (version 2) | ecosystem: Environmental > Terrestrial > Soil > Grasslands... | reverse complement strand
GGGTACAGAAGACCGCTTACCTCGAGTGCGCGCAGCATTCGGTGGTTGCGCTGTACAGGATTGATGGAGGCGGCCACACCTGGCCGGGAGGCTCGCAGTATCTCCCCCGGGCCATCATCGGGCGGGTTAGCCGGGACCTCGACGCCACCCAGGTCATCTGGAAGTTCTTCGCCGACCACCCGCGGCTCTAACTCGTCTGCTCCCCGTCCTGGCAGGACCCTTTTCCCCCGCCACCGAACGGCGAGTCATGGAAACCCAGGAACTGCTGTACGTCACCTGCCGGTCGTGCTCATCGCAGGTCCCCACCGGCCTGCCGCTGTCGGGCGCGGTGTACGAAATCCCCCTCGACCAGCCGTATCAGTTGACCTGTCGCGCCTGTGGGACCACCGCGGCCTACACCAAAGCGCAGTTCCACATCCTGGCCCAAACGCAGCGATAGTTGCCGCAGGGCGAGACCGGAGGGCCCTCGGACCGGGACCCGGCAGTGCGGCTATGGAGTGATTCAGCTACGGGTCCCTTGTCCGAGGGACCTCCGGTCTCGCCCCAATCTCAGCCTGCGATAGAACGACTTCATCCGTTTGTACGGACCAGTGGCGTTTGGTACAGTCACGCAGGGATGCTAAGCGCGTGGTGGTGTGTGGACCACCCGAGGCCCAGCCAAAGCCCAACCTGCAACCATAGCGGGCGTGGCACGACGGTAGGGCGGGGCAGCGAGTTGATCCAGCGAACCGCGCAGCGGAATCGGGCAAGGCCTAGGGTTTATGCTTCGCGCTTACTTTGACCGCAGCGAACTTCCCAAATACGGCATTGCCGTTGTCGCCGGCTATTTGTCGCACGTCGATCTTTGGGATCGCTTTGAGCCGGACTGGCGTAAGATTCTGCGTCTGGAAGGGCTTGAATTCTTCCATATGGCCGATTATGTCGCACGCCAGGGACCGTATAAGGGGTGGTCGGACCGCAGACGTCTAAAAGTGATCAAACAGTTAATCAGTGTGATTGACCACGTTAGTCTGTACCACTTCGCAACCGGCCTTCGCACAACGGATCTTGACGCGCTCATCCCCAAAAATCAGCAGCACCGCGAGTTACCGCCATATGGGTTATGTGCCATATGCGCAGCGGCAGGAATAATGGCCTGGGTCAGAGATAGGGGGAGTCCGTCCCCGATTGCCTGTGTCTTCGAGTCCGGCGATGAGCACGGGGGGCAGATTGTGGATGCTTTCAGTAGTGCCAAACGGAAAAGCGATGAACTCGATAGGCGCTTGCTCTCATGGAGTTTCGAAGACAAGCGGAAGATATGGGGATTGCAGGCTGCCGATTTATTAGCATATGAAGCTGCACGGCAAGCCGTGCTGAATCTCGGGTTACGAGACCATCCGGTACGCCAGTCTCTTCTCCGCTTGCTGCGACGTACCCGGTACGACAGCAATTTCCTGAGTATCGATGCTCTTAGGAAAATCCTCTTCGAAAACGGTCCCTCCGGCGACGCTATCTGAATTTGAATCCGGTACAGTGCTGTCTCTATCGGAGGAACACGTGGCAGGGGCTGGTGGAGGAGCCGCGGAGCGACTGGAGGCGAGCCGTTGCCGCCGTTAGCGAGCGCCGCGTCGCGTAGGGTCGGGCCCTGTACACGGAGCGTAGTCCAGCGGAGTTGTACAGGGGGGCCCGGAGCAGCGAGCGCGAGCGTTACGCCCGGCCTCGGGGTCCCCGGAAATTTGCTCCGGCGAATTTCTGGGGTGAGCCGGCGAGCCGACTCGGAGCGCAGCGGCCCTCCACCAGCCCAGCCACGCCGTCCCCGAGAGTACCTATTTGCTAAGGACACGATGCGGCGCGAGAGCGGGATTGAGCCGGCCCCCGCGCCGCATGGACTACTGGATCTTCACCTTCACCAGATCGGGGTCGACCTCTCCCAGCAGCGAGAAGTCGGTGTAATCCCGGAGCTTGGGCGATTTGTCGAGCTTCTTCAGTTCCAGGAGAAACGAGGTGATGGTCTCGCTCCCTTGCACGAATGAGTTGTCCACCACCATGGAATAGGTGTTGCGGTTCATCATTTCCCGCAGTTCCGGTTTGGGAATGGTCAACGCCGTGGAGAGAATGTTGATCGTCTCGTCCCGATTCGCGTTCACGAAACCGGTCGCGGTCCGTAAAGCCCGCAGCATACGCCTGATCGTCTCCGGGTTCTTCTTCAGGAAGTCCCGCGTCACCTGAAGCGTGGTGTGGAAGTCCATCCAGTTCACGGGCCCCTTCTTGCCGGGAAGGGCGGAAAGTTTCCCGCTGAACAAGAAAGTCCCGCCGGCCCCGATGCCCTTGGTGACCCAGGGTTCCCAGGCCGCCATGGCGTCGATCTCGCCGTGGGAGATCGCGGCCACCTGGTCCACGGGCGCCATGTTGATGAACTTGATCTTGGTGATATCGACGCCAAGTTCTTTGGCCATGTTGCGGATGGCGATCAGCACACCGGCCCCGTTGACCATCCCGATACGCATGCCCTCCAGATCCTTGGCGCTCTGCAGGGTCAGCCCTTTGCGCCCGACCACGGCCTGCGTCCCGGCGATGTTGGCCAGGGGCGTCACGATGATGGCCGGCACTCCGCTGGCCTGCACGATGATCACCGTGATATTGGTCTCAAAACTCACCGGCGCGCTGCCGCCGGCGATCAGTGGACCGATATCTGGGCCCGACTGCACGAGGCGGTTGCGGACCCCCATACCCTGCGCCGCGAAGAATCCTTTCTTGTCGGCGATGACCTGCTGGGAGGAGATCTGCGCATCGATCACGCCCCAGGCTGTCAACTCTTTGAGTTCCGGCGCTGCCGCCAGGGCCGAATCCAGCTGAGGCCACAGCCCTCCCCGAAGATGCGGAAGTCCCAGAACGGTCGTGGCCCCGACCGCCGAAACGTACGCCAGAAATTCTCGCCGTGTCAACTCGCCCACCGTGCCACCTCCTCGTCCCGTCTGTGTTTAGCGCTCTAACGCGTGCGCGTATCCCCCCTTTCGCCAGCGGAACAGGCGCGCCTCGACCCGCCCCAGCAACAGACTAAACAGCGTGTACTCCACGCCGATCAGCGAAGCGGCCAGGAACATGTTCGCCATGCGGAAGAAATTGCGCGAGTCGATAATCAGATACCCCAGCCCCGCGTCGGCGCCGATCATCTCCGCCACCACCAGGGCCGAGAATGACAGCGCCAGGCTGACCCGCATCCCCACAAAGATGTTCGGCAGCGCCGACTTCAACACCACCCGCCGGAAGATCTGCATCTCCGAGGCGCCCAGGCTGTAGGCGGACCGGATCAGCAGCGGGTTCACACTCTTCACCCCGTCGACAGTGTAGGCCAGGACGGGCAGGAAGGTGGCGTAGGCGATGAAGACCAGTTTCGGCAGCTCGCCCACCCCGAACCAGATGATGAAGACCGGCAGCAGCGCAAACGGCGGGATGGGCCCCACCAGATCCAGCAGCGGCGCGGCAATACTCTCCAGCCGCCGGGAGCGGCCGACCAGGATCCCCACCAGCACGGCAACGACGGTTCCCAGGCTGAACCCGATCAGCAGCCGCCAGGCGCTCTGCAGGATATGCAGGTACAGGACGCCTGCGCGCAGGAGATCACGACCGGCTCCGAGCACCATCGCCGGAGAGGGCAGGAAGACGGGGTTGAACACCTGATGCGCCGCGTTGTACACGGCGAGGGCCTGCCAGCCCAGGAAGAATGTGGCGATCGTCACCCACCGGGTCGTATCAACCGCCAGGGGCTGTCCCCGCCGCAACCGCCAGACCTGCGCGACATCCTGCATCGGCATCTCCCTCTACTCTCCCCGGTAGGCAACCGGGTCACGCGCATGGGATGATGTTCCATTCAGCGTCAGCATCTGCTCGAGCATTTTGACATGCCCGAGAAACTGCGGCGTGTGCGGGTCGCGAGGTCGCGGCAGCTCTACCGGCATGATCCCTTCCAGCGTACCGCGTAAGCTCATCACCGCGATGCGGTCCGACAGCGCCACCGCTTCGGCGATGCTGTGCGTGACAAACACCACCGTCGGCCGCACCTGCAGCCAGATGCGCAGGAGCTCCTGGCGCATGGCCTCGCGCGTCAACGCGTCGAGGGCGCCGAACGGCTCATCCATCAGCAGCACGATAGGCTCGTTGGCGAGCGCCCGGGCGATGCCCACGCGTTGCTTCATGCCGCCCGAGAGCGCATCAGGGTAGACGTGCTCGAATCCGGTCAGGCCGACCAGGGCGATGTACCGTTGCGTCATCTCTCGCGCCGCTCCGGCGGGAACACCTCGGACCCGCGGTCCGAACGCGATATTCTCGTGCACCGTGTACCAGGGGAACAGCGCGTACTCCTGGAAGACGACGCCCCGGTCGGCACCGGGCCCATCAACACGCATCCCGTCAATGAGGATCTGTCCGCGATCGGGCCTGATGTATCCGGCGATGAGGTTCAGCAGCGTCGACTTCCCACATCCAGAATGGCCGAGGAGGGAGATGAATTCGCCCTGCGCGGCCTGGAGCGTCACCCCGCGGAGCACGAACCTGCGGTGCGACGCGGTGGGGGGATCGAAACTCTTGTAGACGTCTTCGATGGCGAGCTTCACGCCGGCTCCGCGATGTCGGTGGGTGTTTGAACTCATTGAGTACGGCGCGATCGGTGGGCTTCCTGCAGGAGGCGGGTGGCACAAAAACAGGGACGTAGGGAGTCGATCCCTACGCCCCTGTCGCGAGACGGAGTTGTCTGAGGTTAGCCGACAGGCCGGACTCCGGACGCCTGCGGGCCCTTCTGGCCCTGCGTCACGGTGTATTCCACTTTCTGCCCCTCGGTGAGGGACTTGTACCCGTCACCCTCGATGCCGCTGTAGTGCACGAAGACGTCCTTCGTGCCGTCCTCCGGGGTGATGAACCCGTACCCCTTCTCGCTGTTGAACCACTTCACCGTACCTGTTGCCATGCTCTTGCTCCTTTACCTGAGAGCTATCACAGACCCGACCCGATTCTGTAACGCCCGTATATTATTACACGAATTCGACTCACAGACAATCCCTATCTACCATCCGATGAAGCGGTCCAGCCCGACGCGGCCGGCACCGGTGAAGAGCAACGCCAGCGCCGCCGCCATCAACGCGAACTCGAACTCCCAGCCGCCCTTCTGATCCATGAAGCCGGCTTTCTGCATCTTGCGCTTGACCAGCTGGATGGCGACCAGCATGTCGATGGCGAATCCGAGCGCGAGGATCCGGGTGCCCAGGCCAAGGATCAACAGCGCCGCGCCAACCGTCTCCAACAGCGCCACCACCCAGGCGAAGAACACCGGCAGCGGGACGCCCAGCTGCTTTAAGAAGCCCGCGAAACCGGCTGGACCTTTCATCGGTCCCTTGGGGTTGAGTTTCATCCAGCCGTGGAACGGGAAGAGAATACCCAGTGCCAACCGCAGAATCAACGGGCCCCAATCGCTCAGCGGTGAGAAGAAATGCTCCAGCATGTTCGTTCTCCTGTGGATGACATTGATCTCTACTCAGCGCGGTCCGGTTCCGTCCGGGCGGTGAGCAGCACCCCATTGTGGGACGGGTCGCGAATCAGCATCCCCTCGGCATGCTCCTCGCCTCCGATCCCGGCGGCTCGCACCCGGGCCGTCACGCGATCCAGCTCGGTCCGACTTGGCAGCACGATGGTGAAGTACCGCAGGCCGACCGCATCACCCGGGGGCGGCGGTGCCCCCACGCCCCTCCAGATGTTCAGCCCGATGTGGTGATGGTATCCGCCCGCGGAGACAAACAGTGCGCCGAAGTCCCTGGCCGCGGAGTATGAGAAGGTGGCCTGAAATCCGAGCACGCCTTGGTAGAATCGCCCGGCCGCACTGAGATCGGCGACGTGCAGATGCACGTGCCCGATCCTCGTGTCGGAGTGCGCCCCCGGCCAGGGGGACGGGTCGCGCTCGAGTTCGCCGAGGAGATCCTCCGGATCGAGCGGTCCGTTGCCGAGCCGCATCAGATCCTCCGGCGCAGGCCACTGTTCCCGCGGAAAGTCCCAGGCCAGTTCGATCCCATTGCCCTCCGCGTCGGCGATGTAGATCGCCAGGTGCGTATGGTGATTCACCATCCCCTGGATGGGTGTGCGCGTCTCCACGAGGCGCCGGAGCAGGTGCGCCAGCTCCCAGCGGGACGGCACCAGCACCGCGAAGTGGTACAGTCCGGTCGTCCCGCGTGCCAGCCGCGCGCCGCGCAACTCGGTCAGGCGCAGCAGGTCGTCGCGGCCGGCGCCGAGCGACGCTGTCCCATCCTTGCGCCCGTGGACCTTAAACCCAAGGACAGATTGATAGAAGGCGATCTGGGGCTCGAGGTCCGCCGTAGTGAGGTGCACGTATCCCAACGTGGTGGCCGGATGAATGACAAATTGCTGTTCTGTCTGCGCCTGAGCCGTCATGGTTATTCCACTATTATACGCGGAGCCGGGTAAACTCATCCCGGCTCCGCGGCACATGCACCCTCACCGGGGGAGGGTCGTAAAATCCCCCGAGTAGACCCCGCTCGTCGGGACTTCGCCGGCGTGCGGCCCCGTGTACCGGACTACAAACAGGCCATTGCGCGTGTCGTTGAAATAGATGAGCCCGTCCTTCACCACCGGGAAGCTCCAGGCCCACACATCCGGGCTGTCCCGGAATCCAAACTGCACCGCCGCCGGCGGCCGGGGCACATAGACGCCCGCCTCGCGCGGCGCGGCCGGCGTCGAGAGATCCCACGCCCGCAACCCACCCGCATACCAGGTGAAGAACCCGATATTCGCAAACACCGTCGCCTGGTGCGAGGAGAATTCCCGGAGATACTTGGGATCGCCCGGCCCGCCGAGCAGGCAACTCTCCGGTCTGTCCTCCGGCAGCATGAAGCCGCCGACGATCTTCGGATTCACCTCAGAGGAGATATCGATGACGCGGTACCACGACCATGGGCACGTCGTGGTGCCGTTGCGTTCATCGCCAACCAGCACGTAGGGTTTCCCAGGGATCGCCACGGCGGTGTGGGTCACGCTGTTGAACGGCGGGTGCCAGTCGATCCGCGCCGCGGGATCAGGATTCAGCTTCCGCAGGCACAGCGCCGGCTCGCGGTTGGACGTGGCATCCTTGGTGACGGTGTTGGGCACGCACGTCTTCGCCTTCGCCTCGTCGGCCAGATTGGAACTATCCAGGATGAAGAATCCCGCATTGAGGTTGGCCATGTATACGCGCGTGCCGTCAGGGCTGACCGTCATCGAGTGCAGCAGGTTGCTGATCGACGTCGGTTGCTGCGGCCCGAACTTGCCGGCAAAAAGGAACCGTGTATCCACCCGCCCGGCCAGGTCGATCGTCTTGAACGGAAACTGATCCTCCCCGAACCGCTGCCGCGGATCGTTGAGGTCCACCTGCTCCGTGGCCGGGACCGCGGGATCGAGCGTGAACGACGCGATCTGCTTGACGGCGGCGCCCCGCGCCGAATCGGTGAGATCGAAGATCCGGAGGTCAGGGAGCGCATCGCCGCCGGTGATGGAGACGTAGGCCAAGATGCGCTTCGTGTTTCTCGGATCGCGCCAGAGGAAGAACTCGTGCCAGATGCTGCTGCCCAGGTCAAACTCGGTCCGCAGCACCGGCCTCGTGCAGTCGGCGATATTATAGACCCGGAACCGGTTCACCGCTCCGGGAGTGTTCGTCGGATTCTCCATCGTCGAACCCGGATCGACCTGGAAGTGGCCGATCACCAGGAGGTCCAGGTCCTCGATCGCCTTCAACTCCCGCGAGGAACTCAACCCAATCCCTGGAATGAACCCGGTCACCGCCGGATGGGCCGGGTCGCCGATGTCCACGATCAGCACGTCCTGCAGACCGTTGCGGCTTCCCGCGTAGGCGCAGTGCTTCGCGATGCCCAATGCGGAATTCATCCCGCGTGGGATCCCGCTGCTGGACATCCGGCTGCCGACCGGGTTGACCAGCGGATTTGCGCCAACGAGGGTGAAGTTGACGGCCTGCGGTAGTTGCGCCCGATCCAATCGGGCCGCTCCCAGCCCGACCGGCATCTCCTGAGATAATGTGGGCAGTGGTTGTCCTACGATCGCGAGTGCGATCAATAGGAGGAGCAATACGGACACACGGGCAGCCTTCTGTGTTGCAGGGGTGTTCATTTCGCCTCCTCCGTCCCTTGAAATACCCTCCCAGCGGCGCATATTGTACGGCGCCGCAAAGGACTCCTGTCGTGGGCACGTGAAGACGCACGTAACCCAATGCCGGCTATCAAAGTCGTCAATCTCTCGAAAACCTACCGCGTCGGGCGGCAGGCCGTCCCGGCGGTGCATGGCGTCACCCTGGACGTACCCGACGGCAAGATCGTCACGCTGCTCGGACCGAGCGGCTGCGGCAAATCCACCACGCTGCGCTGCATCGCGGGACTGGAACGCCCCGACGAGGGCGAGATCTTCTTCGACCAGCGGCCGTTGTTCAGCCGCGCGCGGGGCGTAGCCGTCCCTCCCGAGCAGCGGAACGTGGGGATGGTCTTTCAGTCCTACGCCATCTGGCCGCACCTGACGGTCTTCCAGAATGTGGCGTATCCGCTGCAGGTCCGCCGTCTGCCGGCCAAACAAATTGCCGAGCGGGTCCGGGAGGCGCTGGCCCTGGTAGGACTCTCAGGGCTGGAAGACCGGCCGGGACCGTACCTCAGCGGTGGACAGCAGCAGCGGGTGGTCCTGGCCCGCGCCCTGGTGTACCGGCCCGAGGTGTTGCTGCTGGATGAACCCCTGTCCAACCTCGACGCGAAAGTCCGCGAGCAGGTGCGCGAGGAGTTGCACGCCCTCCAACGCCGGCTGCACATCACGACGCTCTACGTGACACACGACCAACTGGAGGCGCTCGGCCTCTCCGATGTGGTCGCCGTGATGCACGCCGGCCGGATCGTGGAGATGGGCAGCCCTCCGGACCTCTATGCCCGGCCCGCGCACCCGTTCACCGCCTCCTTCCTCGGGGAGATCAGTTTCATCCGCGGGACCGCGGCATCGGCAGACGGCGAGGTCGTCAAGATCCTCACCGCACACGGACCGTTGTACGCTCTTCGATCGGACCGGGCGGGAGCAGGGAAACCCGTCGTGGCGGGTGTCCGTCCGGAGCATGTGCGGCTGAGCCGCGACCGTCCGCGGGACCAGATGAATGTCCTGGAGGGGACGGTGGTGTCTTCGCTCTTTGAAGGCACGCGCGTGAAATGCCGCGTCGCCGTCGGCGACGTCACCCTGCTGGCGTATGGCGACGAGGTGTTTGCGCTCGATGAGCGGCTCTACGCCGCAATCGAGTCGAAGCATCTGATCCTGCTACCGGACCTCGGTTAGGCCGTCATTGCGAGGCCCGAAGGGCCGTGGCCGCGCAAGCTATTCTATTCTGTCATTGCGAGGCACGAAGTGCCGAAGCAATCTCCAGTCCGGCGCTAGATCGCTTGCCACCCCGCAAATTTGTGTAGCGAATTTGCGGGGACCCCAGCAATGCTGCGCTCGCAATGACAAGTAGAGTGTCTATCGGCGCTACTCCCCCACCCGCGTCCTGCCGGCCCGCCGGGCCACTGCGACCAGGACCACCGACACCAGGCTGACGGTGACACCCAGCGCGGCCATCCGTCCGTGCAGGCCATCGATCCAGAGGTGGTAGAGCAGCGGACCCACCGGCTCAGAGCGTGGGGTATAGAGGAAGAGGGACGTGCTGAATTCCCGCATGAAGATTGTCGCCAGGATCGCCCAGCCGGCCAGGAACCCGGGGCGCAGCAGCGGGAAGAGGATGCGCCGGAAAGTGTGCACGAGCCCCGCGCCGCACACCCGGGACGCTTCCTCCAGATCGGAGTGCACCTGAACCATCGTGCTGGTCATGGCGCGCAGCCCGTACGGCAGGAATCGCGTCACGTAGGCGATGAGCAGGATCCACGCCGTCGCGTAGATCGGAACCGGCAGCCGCACATAACCCCAGAGCAGTCCAATGGCCAGCGCCGTCCCTGGGAACGCCCAGGGGATAAACGTCAGGAGTTCCAGCGCGCCGCGCCCCGCCACGCGGGTCCGCACGGTCAGATACGCCACCGCCGAGGCCAGCAGCATTCCCAGGGTGGCCCCGGACACGGCAAGCATCACACTGATCCGTAGCGCTCGTGCCACGCGGTCGCTGGTGAGCAAGAACGCGTAATGTTTCAGCGTCAGCTGCCTGACCGTCTCCCATGTCGGGACCGAGTAGAACGGCAGCAGCGATGTTAGCAGGAGCACACAGAATGGCAGGAGCACAATCAGTGCAAGCAGCGCGACCGCCCCGGCCGACACCGCGTATCCCCACGAACCCAGCGCAATCGCGCGCGGCCGGTAGCCCCGCCCTGAGATCGTCACAAACCGCTCACGGCTCGCCGTCAGCCGGCGATAGACATAGACGAGGACCATCGCGATGCCGAGCAGGCTCATCGCATAGGTGGCGGCCAGATTGTGGTTGGGTGGGTAGGCAGCCAGAGCCTCTCGGGCGACCTTGGTGGTGAACACCTCGATGCGGGCCGGGATGGCGATGATCGAGGGAGTGTCGAAGCTCTCCAGGGCCCGGACGAAGTTCAACAGGCCCGCGGCCAGCAGCGCCGGCCGGATCATGGGGGAGGTGACGCGCCGCGCCGCCTGCAGCGGAGGAGACCCGGCCACGCGAGCCGCTTCCTCTAGTGATGGGTCCATGGAGCTCAACGCCGCGGAGATGATCAGGTAGGCCAGCGGTGCAAGGATCAGCCCCTCGACAAAGATCATCCCCGCCATCGAATACACGTTGAATGGGGGGAGCCCCACGCGCTGCGCGACCACGTTGATCAACCCGATGCGCGGGCTGAGCAGGAGCACCCAGGCCGTCGCGGTCAGCAGCGGCGGCAGCACGTTCGGCACCACTGCCACAAGTTCGAACAGCGCCCGCCCGGGCGCATCCGTACGCACCGTGATCCACGCGAGCAGACCCGCCACCACAAGGGAAATCGCCGCCGCGCCGGAGGCGAAGACAAACGAGTTCCCGATCATCCGGTAGGTGTTGGGGTCGCCGTACGCCGTGCGGTAGTGCGCGAGAGTCAGATGGCCGGGCACGCCAAGCGGCGCGTTGCTGACGCTGCCGTAGAACAGCATGGCGGTAGGATAGAGGGCCAGGAACGCCAGGATGAGACCGACCCCCGCGGTCGCGACGACCGCAGGATCGGTCCGCACGGACCAGAAGGCCGGACGTCCGGCCGCGGCGACCCGAGCCATCAGCGTATCAGCGTTTCAAGAAGAGGGTGCCGATCTGATCGCGGAATTGCTTCAGGTCCTGCTCGCTGAGGTCGTCCATCAGCACGATGCGCAACTTGTCTGCGTCCTTGATCGGCGGGTAGACGCCGGGGACCAGGACGAACTCCCCGGCCTTGGCCAGCGCCAGCAGGCCCAACCGCGACGTAAAGACGTCGACGAACAGGCGAGCCGCATTGGGATGCGGGGCTTTCGCGCTGATCGCGACGTGGTGCGCCTCCGCGAGCAGTGGGCTGAGCCGGACATAGTCGAGCGGCGCGCCTTCGCTCCCGAAGATGTACACGTACTTGACGTAGGTGATGCCCAGCGGGAACTCGCCGACGATCACTTTCTGCACCACGGGCAAGAACGATTCCGCCAGCGTCACCTGACCCGCCAGCCCCTCCACAAACGGCCGGTACTGGGCCCCCATCACCGATTGGAGATTGGCCAGCCAGACCGCCGTCGTGGTGTGGACGTTGGGGTCGGGCATGACAATCTTGCCCTTCCACTTCGGGTCGAGGAGATCGGCAAGCGACTTCGGCGCCTCCTCCGCCTTCACGAGGCGCGTGTTGTACAGCACGCTGACGACCACCTGACGGTACGAGGGGGAGAGCACCCCCTCGCCGTCGCGTGTGGCCGCCGGATACCTCTCGTAGGAGGGTGACACGTAGCTCCCGAACACCCCGGCCTTCTTCAAGATGAGCATCGGGCTGCGGTTCGTCAGCACGACGTCGTACAACGGCTTGCCCGCACGGGACTCCGTGAGCACGCGGTCCATCGTGCCGTTCGACGAGGCGCGGAAGTAGTCGACTCGAATACCGTACTGCCCCTCGAAGATCTTTCGGATCACGTCAAAGACGTCGGACTCAATAGATCCGTAGACAACGACGCTGCCTTCGCGTTTCGCCGCACCCGCCAGATCGGCCTGACCCTGGACCGCGGGCACCGCGAGCACGAATAGCATGAAGCCGGCGATCCCGGCCAGGAGCGCGCGAGAGAACGAATCACGCATGCTCGATCCCCCCGTATTGGAACAGGTGATAGCCTCTGTTCTCTGCGCCTTCCTCAGTTTCCCTCGGTCGGAATGTGCCTACTCGCCGATCAGCGTGAGCGGCACAAACAGTTCTTCGAGGGCGATGGGGCGGCGCAGCAGCCGCTGCTCGACCAGGTACTGCACGAGGGTCGTCAGCACGTGGCGGTTCGCTTCCAGCCCATAGGGCCAGGGGTCGGACCCGAACACTTCGCTCATCTCGTCGAGATCGGCGTGCAGCCATGGGAGCGTGTAGCGGAGTGAGCTGCTGAACCGCATCTGCGCCAGGCACCACGCCTTCGCTTCCACAAACGCCTTGTACAGACTCTCCCCGATCCAGCGGTGCTCCTGGTAGAAGGGTTCCCGGATGACCAGTGTGTGCATGATCGGGAAGATCCTGGTCTTGCGATAGTACTCGCGTTCCAGCTCCCGGTAGTTGGGAAACAAGCGAGCCACGCGCGGGTCCTTTCCGAGGGCAGCAGGTCGGCGCGCCCCGATCAGCGCGTCGATCTCGCCTTCAACCAGCAGGTCGTTGAGCGGACGATCCTGGACTCGGGTGATCGACACCTCTTCGTCAGGCCGGTTGACGAGCGCATCGGGTCGTCCCGGCGCGTTCACTCCTCCGGTGACCCACTGCAGCGTCTCCACCGCCACGTCATACTCATGCTGCAGGAGTCCGCGAATCCAGACCGCGGCGGTCTGACTGTACTCGGGGACGCCGACGCGCTTGCCTTCCAGATCCTTCGGGCCGCGGATCCCAGCCCTTGTATTCACGAAGATGAAGCCATGCCGGAACATGCGGGACGGGAAGGCGGGAAGTGCAACGAATGGGAACTCCCCCTGCCCCTTCCGGATCAGCGCGTGGGCGCAGGACATCTCCGAGGCGTCAAACGCCTGGTTCGCCACCATGCGGGCGAAGATCTCGGGAGGCGACTGGATGGCGACGTAGTTGAGGTCGATGCCTTCGGGGCGCACAATCCCTGTGCGCAGCGCTTCGGTGCGGTCGTAGGGCCCGCAGGCCAGGGTGACACGCAGCGGCGGCATCAGTTCATTATTCCGTCATTGCGAGGCCCCGCAGGGGCCGTGGCAATCTCCATCCAGGTGGAGATTGCTTCGTCGCTTCGCTCCTCGCAATGACACCGTCCGCCCATACAGGAGCCGGCTACAGTGGGTACACGAAGACGTCTTGGAGGACGGAGGTGTCCAGGATCACTTTTTTGGCCTTGAATGTCGCGGTCGCGCCGGAGAACTCCACGACGTCTTTGTACTCCCCGACGGCCAGCAGCCGCGGGGCGACATCCACTTGGACGCTTTGGTACACGGCGAAGTTCGCCCCGACGAGGGCGTCCCCCGACTCACTGAACTCGACCCATACCGGACCGACGACGTGCCGGGGCCACGCGTCGTTGTAGTGCCGGTCTGCCGCGCGCCCGCCGGCGCCCCAGAACTCTCGGATGATGGTCACCCGGTCGGCGATACGGTCCTTGGAATCGTCGCGGATGACGGCGATAGGCAGGTTCCGTTCGTGGTTTTCACGAGTGATCACGATGTACTCGGCGTCGTCGCTGAACAACGCCGGCCATTCTTCGATCCGGCGTGGATCGTCCACAATGCGGATGTACTGTGTGAGCAGGTCCAGCGCGGCCTGGCGCCGCTCCCCCAGGTCAACGCGTCCCGCGAGCGCCATCGGTCCCCCCATTAAGTGGAAACCCAAGCAATCTCCGATAGGCCTGATAGAAATGGCGGATCGGTGCTTCCAACTTTAATCGCAACGTGCGAAATTCACCGGCCTCACCGCCTGCCCACGAGAGACACTCGCTGCTGCCTCGACCGCTAGATGTTTTGCGGTTCGGCCTCGCTGCGCCGCCGGCCAGCTTCGCTGGCAACATTGCTGGTCGCACCTACCTTCCGTCCGCCTTTTGTGTGTCTGGCGCTGGAAATCCCAGAAGCCGTCGATACGCGTGATAAAAGTGGCGGATCGGTGCTTCGTCGACATGCCGGTACGGCGGGAAGCGCTTGGCTGTCCCCTTTAGCACGACGTTCTCGCCCCGAGCCGTGGCGCTGAGCTGCACGCGCTCCAGCGCCGCCGCATCCTCCAGGGTGATCGCCCCGGCAGGTCCGAGGACCTCCGGGCCCTGGCGCACGCGGTGCCAGAGCGCCTCATCCGTGTCGGTCGTCCGCCCGAAGAAGGCAAACTCGATCTGTGTGCGGTCCAAATCGAGAGGAATCACATAGCGCAACTGAATCGTATCGAAGTAATCGGTGACGACACCGGAGGGAAACACCACCATCATATTGTGGTCGGTGGTTGGCTTCGTCCGCGTGTCAAACAGGCTCATGTCGCGCAGCGCTGGGGTGAGCTCGTTGACCGGCGTGGACTTAGACCGCCCCCACAGGTGCCCGTTGCGCTCATAGTTGGGCACCAGACGCTCGCCCCCGTGGGAGCGCAGGCGGACCACCTGGAACCCAGTGTGCAGCGCGGTAACGTGATATCCGTCGTAGATGTTTTCTACGTAGAGTTTCCAGTTGGCTCGGAAGATGACCTTAATCGACCCCAGGAATCGCAGCGCGCCGTCTCCCAGAACTCGGTCCAGCCCGCCCGTGAGCTCGGCCAGGTAGTCGAGCAGTGGCGGCGCGGCATCGTTGAGGGTCGCGAAGATGGCACCCTTGTAGGTCTCTACGCGCGCCCGGGGCAGCCCGTAATCCTCCTTGCGAAACTCGGCGGGGAAATCATCCGGCAGCGAGACGGCGATCAGACGGCCTTCGGTGTCGTACGTCCACATGTGGTAGATGCATCGGAACCCGCCGCGGAGCACGTTGCCCGAAGGGCCTTCCACCAGCCGCGTGCCCCGGTGGGCGCACGCATTCACCAGCACGCCCACGCGCCCATTCGCTCCCCGAATCACAATCACGGGGATCGCGCCGATGGAGAGTGTCTTGAAATCTCCAGGCTGCGGAATCTCGGACTCATGGCCCACGAGGACCCAGACCGGCCCGGTGAATACGGAATCCATCTCGATGCGAAACAGATCTGGATCGGTGAAAATCTCGCGGGGGATCTTGTTGTCTTCCTGCGGCCAGCGGATTCGCCTCAACCCATCGGGAGCAACTGGCCGGCGAGCCCGGCTCGCGGACGGCCTCGCTTTGGAGTTCGTTCCGCCGGGACGAGACGCGTTGATGGGCACCCTCCACGCCTGGTCGTGTAGCAGTCATTATACCTTATGCTATACTACCTTCAAAACTCCAGACTTGTAGAGGGAACACGTGGCGCAGCCAACGTTTGAGAACCGGAAGGACCGGGTATTCCTCCGCGCCATTCAAGGTGAGTACAGTCTGAAGGATGAACTCAAACGCCTCCGCGCGCTGCCGCGCGTCCGGCGGGCGGACGAGATCAACTTCATCGATGGGCCGCAGGCCTTCTCTAAGCACTACCTCCACCCCGAGGACAACCTCGGGCAGACGCTGCACCTGCACCTCGAAGAGTACGCGCCCGGCGGGCGCTCGCAGATGCACTTCCACGTGAACGAGGCGATCTTCTATATCCTGGATGGCAAAGGATTTGAGATCCACGACGGCGTCCGCTACGAGTGGGAGGCCGGCGACATCGCTGTGGTCCCCAACCATACCGTGCACCAGCACAACAACGCCGACCCGCAGCGCCCGGCCCGCGTGCTGGTGATGAAGACCAAGCCGATGTTCATCTTCATGAACATGTTGTTCCAGAAGACCGTCGTCCCGCGGCCCAAGGAGCCCACCCCGAATGGCGTGGGCTTCGTACCGAGGAAAGATGAGTAGCACAGTCGTCATCGCGAGGCTCCGGAGGAGCCGTGGCGATCTCCTTGAGCGGAGATTGCTTCGGGGCTGCGCCCCTCGCAATGACAGACGGTTGGCCTCGAAATAACACATGCTAGGAGGCTTCAATGGCCTGGGGCGAGAGTAAAGTCTGGCAACGCGGAACGCTGCAGAGTGATTTCTACCGGAAACTGCTGGTGGACGCAGCCGAACGGCCCGCCCGGAACAGCAAGCGCCGCAGGCTGGTCAAACCTGACGAGATGCCGTGGGAGCTGTCCCCGCACGGCCTGCTCAAGCACATGGTGAACGAGCAGCTGAACACCCGCGCGGAGTCGATCGACATCTACATGCAGGTCATCCCGCCGGGCAGCCGCTCTGGCCGGCACCGGCATTTCGCCGAAGAAGCGTTTTACGTCGTCGAAGGCGCCGGCTACGATCTGCACTGGGACTGCGATGTGGACTCCGATCAGTCGGGCTGGCGCTGGATCGTCCCAGACAAGCCCCAGCGGTTCGAGTGGAAGGCCGGCGACGTCGTCTACATTCCGCCCGCAACGATCCACCAGCACTTCAACGCGGGGTCGGACAAGCCCGCGCGCATCATCTCGGCCACGAACCGGGTCTACAAGTGGTCGGGATTGAACAACCTGGAACAACTCGAGAACGCTCCGGAGTACGACGCGGGGATCTCCCTGCAAGATCTGCTGCGCAGGCTCACCTTCGACGTTGTGCGGTAAGCGGAGGGGCCGGAGGAGTCCCCAATGGCGGTAACAGAGCGAACGGAATCGTTCGCGGACCTGGTCGTCGACGACCCGCGCGAGTTCCGCGTACACGGATCGGTCTACACGGACGCCGAGGTCTTTGCCGCGGAGCTGGAACGCATCTTCGAGCGCACCTGGGTCTATGCCGGTCATGAATCTGAGCTCCCCGCGGCCGGCGACTACAAGACGATCCTGGTCGGCACCCAGCCCGTCATCCTGTCCCGCCATGAGGATGGCAAGGTCCACGCGCTGTACAATCGCTGCCGGCACCGCGGCGCGGTCGTCTGCCGCCAGGAGCGCGGGCACTCCAACTTCTTCCGCTGCCGGTATCACAACTGGGTCTACGCCAACAACGGCGACCTGATCGGCATGTCGCAGAGCACAGGCTATCCCGATGACTTCGACCGCAGCGCCTACGGTCTGGTCCCTGTCTCCCGGATGGCGAACTACCGGGGCCTGATCTTCATCAGCCTGAGCGAGGTGGGACCGACCTTCGACGAGTATCTCGCCCCGGCCCGCAAGTATGTGGACGCCTGGCTGGGACGCTCGCCGGTCGAGCAGCTCGAGGTGCTCCTCCCGCCGCACCGCTACGAGTATCCGGGCAACTGGAAGCTGCAAGCAGAGAACGGCTACGACGGCTATCACGGGAACTACGTGCACCTGTCGTGGCAGCGGGTCCTGCAGCTGTCGAAAGAATCGACCGTCGAGGAGGTCCAGAAATACCGGCAGGAGGGTGCTGCGCGGGGGCTCCCACGCGGGCATGGCCTGCTGGAGCGCCCAGGCAGCCTGAACCCGGCATCGAGCTGGACGGCGCGGATGATGGACCGCTATCCAGAATACGCCAAAGCGATGAGCGCCAAATACTCCGAGCCGCAGTTGATCGACCTCTCCGCCCGGCGCAACATCTTCATCTTCCCGAACCTGTACCTCTTTGACACGCATCTGCGGGTCATCGTCCCTAAGGCCGTCAATCGCACGGAGGTGCAGCTGTACGTCTACGCGCTGCAGGGCGTGCCGGATGCGATCAACGACGGACGCATCCGCGGGCACGAGCGTTTCTACGGGCCGGCGGGATTCGGCGCACCGGACGACATCGAAGTTTTCACCGAGGTGCAGACCGGTGTTCGGGCGCGCGGGCACGAGTGGAATCTGTTCTGTCGGGGGCAGCACCGTGAGCGGGTCGAGAACGGGGAACGGATCGGCCACACCACCGACGAAGCGCCCCAGCGCGCGCTGTATCGCCAGTGGCAGCTAGAAATGTCGAAGCCATAGGAGAGGGCGCGGAAGCGCCCAACCACATTCCCCTCTCCCGGTGGGAGAGGGACTAGGGGTGAGGGGTTTTTACATGGCGCGGCGGCCGGCGAAGGCGGTGAAATCCGTGCTGTCGGCCCCAGAAGCCGAGCGCTTCCTGTTCGCCGAGGCCCGCATGCTCGATGAACGCCGCTTTGATGAGTGGGAGACGCTGTTCACCGACGACGGCAGTTACTGGGTGCCGATCGACCCCAGGAAAGCATTGGGACAGGGCGTGTCGATTATCTCCGACGATCGCAAGCGCATCCACGAGCGCGTCTACCGGCTTACCCAGACGCCGGTGCTGGACCAGAACCCGCCGTCGCGCACGATCCGGTTTGTGTCCAACGTGGAGGTCGAAGCCGACGGCGCCGGCACTGCGCGGCTGCGCTGCCGTCAGTTGATCACCGAAGTGCGGCCGGGCGGGCTGGGGCAGGCGGGAATGAACGCAGTGCGTTTGTTCCCGGCATCGTGTGAATACCGTCTGCGCCGCGACGGGGCGAGATGGAAGATCGTCCAGAAGAAAGTCGTGCTGCTCGATTCTGATCAGCCACATTACAACCTCTCCTTCATCCCGTAGCCGCGACATGCCGCAACCTCAATTCACCAACGTCCCGCTGGGGCAGCTCGGCAACATCGAGGTCAGCACGTACCAGACGGCCACCGGCCCGCGCCTGCGGCTGCGGCGCCACACCCCCCGGCCGGCTGAAGCGTACCTCGATCCCCTCGAACTCGAGGGCCTGACCCGGGTCCGCTACAAGCCCATCCCGCTGCTGCCACCGCGATCTGATCAGGCAGACGCAGCCACCCCACGCACGGACGGGACGATGGCACCGCTGCAAAACGAGTTCGCGCTGGTGAGCGTGGGCGTGGCTCGCGTGGGATCGGAAGAAGCGCTCATGATCCGCGACATGAACGCGGGCCAGACCGTGGTGCTGCGCGCCGAGGAGCTGGATGCCCTCCTGCGCGCCCGGCACCGCGACTTCGCACCTCTCGTGGACACCAGCGACCTGGTGGCGATTCCCGAAGCGGATATTGATCAGGCGTAGGGCACGCTTCACACATCTGTCATCGCGAGCCCCGAAGGGGCGTGGCGGTAGACACTCCACTTGTCATTGCGAGCGCCGCGAACAATCTAGCGCCGGACTGGAGATTGCTTCGGCACTTCGTGCCTCGCAATGACAGAATAGAGTTGCTTGCGCGGCCGCGGGGCTTCGCTTCATAACCCTTGGACAAATCTCTCACCAAAAAAACAAACGTGCGTACTGCAACAGCCGCGGTCGCCGTGGCGCCGCTGCGCACGGAACTCCGGCAGCTGCCCGTGCCCACCGTGGGAGCAGACGATGGCCTGCTCACCGTGGAAGCCTGCGGGCTCTGCGGCACCGACTGGGATTTCTACACCCGGCAACGGGGAGCACACCTCGGTCCATTGATCCTCGGCCATGAGATCGTCGGGCGGGTCCTCGCCGTGGGTGAGGGCGCGGCACGACGATGGCACATCAAAACCGGCGACCGCATCGCGGTCGAAGAGTTTCTGCCGTGCGGTCAGTGCGAGTTGTGCAAATCCGGCAGGCCGGCGCTCTGTGAGGCGACCGACTCTCGCTCCGAAAAACCCTTCCTGCGTTATGGCTCAACGCCTGTCGATGTGCCCCCCGGATTGTGGGGCGGGTTCAGCGAGATTCTCTACCTTCACCCGCGCGCGCTCGTCCACCACGTTCCCGATGATCTCTCGCCGGACCTGGCCACGTTGTTCGTCCCGGTCAGCAACGGCATCCGCTGGGTGCTCAAGGAAGGACAGTTGCCCCGCGGAGGGACGGCCGTGATCATCGGTCCCGGCGCGCATGGATTGGGCTGCGTCGTGGCGGCGGTGGAGGGCGGCGCGAAACACGTCATCGCAGTGAGCCGTTCTTCGGGCGCGCGCCTGGAGGCGGCGCGGGCGCTGGGAGCTATCCCCGTCGCCGCAGATCGCGCCGACGTCGTGGCCACCGTGCGCGAGATCACGAACGGCGAGATGGCCGACGTCATCGTGGATCTCGCCCCTGGTGCGCCGGATACGGTGGAGACGGCACTGGCGCTGGCCCGTAAAGCCGCGACAATCATCCTGGCCGCATCCAAACGCGGCAAACCTGTGACCGGTTCGCTGAACGACATCGTGGTCCGCAAGGAGCTGACGGTGAAAGGAGTCCGCGGACGCGACTATCAGTCGGTGGAGGAGGCACTGCGGCTCATCGCCTCGCGCCGTTACCCGCTGGAGCGCATCCGCACGCACGAATTCCAGCTCGAACAGGCTGATCAGGCGCTCCGCGTGCAGGGTGAGCGCACTGACCCTTCGGCAATCCACGTGACGGTCGTCCCCTGAGCAGAGGGGGTCGCGCCAGCCGGTGGGAATCTGTCATTGCGAGGCCCGCAAGGGCTGAAGCAACCCCCTCCGGTACAGGAGACGTGAAAGCGAGTTTTCCGCTTCTACGACGGCGCGTGCTGCGGCCCGATCCGAGCAACGCCGGGATGTGGGCGATCGGCGCGGGACACGCCGTGACCCATGCCTACACCGCCGCGCTGTACCTGCTGCTGCCCTTCATTGCCAAGGACCTGGGCCTGACCTACAGCCAGATCGGCTTCTTGCTCGCCGTGCGGCAGTTCATGAGCACGGTGGTGAACCTGCCGGCCGGCATCATCGTGGATACATTGGGCCGCCGCAACATGTTCATGGGGATATCGCTGCTGGGGATGGCCGTGCCCTATCTGGCCATCAGCGCCACGTCGGCGTTCTGGGTCCTGGCGCTGTGCATGGCGCTGCTGGGGATCGCCTCATTTCTCTGGCATCCGGCGGCCATCACGTCCATCTCGGAAATGTATCCGGCCAGCCGGGGATACGGCCTGGCCATCCATGAACTGGGGGCCAATCTGGGTGATACGTTGATGCCCCTGCTGACCGGCGTACTGCTGGGCTACCTCACCTGGCGGCAGGTCATGTCTGCTACCGTCGCCGCGGGCGTCGTGCTCGGCGTGATTGCACTCCAGACGGTGATTCGCGTACGCCGCCGGGTCGAACCTGCGGCGAACGCGCCTCCGGCGGCCGGGTATCTGACCGGACTGCGCACGCTGCTGCGGAACACAAACTTGATGATTTTGGCGCTGGTGTCCGGGATTCGCTCCTTCACGCAGCAGGGCCTACAGAGCTTTCTGCCCCTATACCTCGTCAATGACCTGAAGATTTCCGCCGTCCTGGTCGGCTTCTACATCGCGGTGGTCCAGGTCTCCGGGATGGTGGCTACTCCGATTGCCGGCACGCTCTCGGACCGCATCGGCCCCAAGCGCGTGGCCACCGCGGGGATGCTCACGACCAGCCTGGCGGTGGCAGCGTTTGCGGCGTTCGACCTCGGCTCTGCGTTTGTGGCCGCGCTCGCGCTGGTGGGATTCTTCGTCTACTCGATGCGCCCCGCGATCTTCCGGTGGGCGATTGGGGTCGTGCCCCGTCAATATGAGGGTACGACAGTGGGGACGCTCTTCACGACCCAGGCGCTGTTCTCGACATTGATGCCGCTCATCGGCGGGGTCATCGCGGACCGCATAGGCTTGATCGCCGTTTTCTACCTCATTGCCGCGTCGCTGGTCGTCGGGAACTTCGCCATGCTGGCCGTGCCAGATCTGCGGCGACCGGCCCCCACGGGAGAAATCGCCAAGGGATGAACGCTGCATCGAACGCAATCCAGCGCGTGGGCGTGATCGGCCTGGGCCGGATGGGTCTACCCATGGCGCGCCATCTTCTGGATGCCGGGTTTGAGGTCGCAGGATTCGATCTCGATCCGGCGCGCGGAGCGTTATTGGCCGAAGGCGGCGGGATCGCAGCGGCGTCAGCTCGGGAAGTCGCATCGTACAGCCAGGCCGTCCTCGTCATGGTCGCCGATGACGCCCAGGTCAAGGCGGTCACACTGGAACCCGTGGGCGTCCTGACCGGTCTGGGACCTGGCGGCGTGGTAATTATCGCCAGCACCGTGAAACCCTCCACCTGCCGGAACGTCGCCGCCGCGGCGGCATCTCGCGGCGTCGGCGTGCTGGATGCGCCGGTCGCCAAAGGACAACGCAGCGCCGAAGCCGGCGACCTGACGGTATTCGTCAGCGGTGAGCCGGCGCTCTTCCAGCGGTGCCAGCCGATCCTGCGGGCGTTCGGTCAGGAAATCATCCATATCGACATCCAGGTCGGCGCCGCGCAGGTGGCCAAACTGGCCAACAACCTCATCCTGTGGGCCGGCGTGGCGGGCGTTCACGAAGCCCTGGCACTGGCAGAGCGGCTGGGCGTTTCCCCTGCGCGGCTGCGCTCCGCGTTGCGGCACGGCAGCGCGGACAGTTACGCGCTGCGGGAACTCCATCTCATCAACCTGACCTGGCCGGACAAAGATCTTGCCCAAGCTGTGGAGATCGCCTCCGAAGCAGGCACCGAAGCACCGCTGGCGAACTGGCTCCGCACCCTGATGCGGACGTTGACCCGCGAAGAGCTGCGCCGCCTGAGCGGCGCGCAGCCAGGGGCGACCCCTGACACTGGGAGGAAACAGCAATGAGCGACGGTGGCGACGTCCAAGCGGTCGATCGGGTGGCGCTCACATCTGGCCGTTCCAGGACCGAGTACGGGTCGGATATTATCGTCGACCTGATGAAGGCGTATGAGATCGAGTATGCCGCGCTCAACCCGGGAGCCACATTTCGCGGGCTGCACGACTCCATCGTCAACTACGGCGGCAACACCATGCCGCAGATCATCCTCTGCAACCATGAGGAGATCGCCGTCGCGGTGGCCCAGGGGTATGCGAAGGCCAAGAACCGTCCCATGGCGGCCATCGTGCACAACGTGGTCGGGCTGCTGCATGCGGCGATGGCGATCTATACGGCCTGGCTCGACCGCACACCCCTGCTCGTCATGGGCGGGACCGGGCCCATGGCTGTCGAGACGCGCCGGCCGTGGATCGACTGGATTCACACCGCGCTGGTGCAGGGGAATGCCATCCGCGATTACGTGAAGTGGGACGACCAGCCCAGTAGCCTGCAGGGGATCGTGGAGTCGTTCATCCGCGGGTACCGCATTGCGACAACTGAGCCGCAAGGACCAATCTATCTCTGCTGGGACGCGGCGCTGCAAGAACAGCGTCTGGACTCCCCCGTGGCAATTCCAGACATCAACCGTTACGCCCCGCCCTCTGTAGCGCAGGCTGATCCATCGGCCCTAGCCAGGGCCGCGCGCTGGTTGATCGAATCGGAGAACCCTGTCATCCTGGCCGATTATGTGGGGCGCACTCCGGAGGCCGTTCCATCGCTGGTGCAGCTGGCTGAAAGCCTCGCCATTCCCGTCATCGATCTGGGCAGCCGTCTTAACTTTCCGAACACGCACCCGCTGGACCTGGCCGGGGCGGAGGCGGAGTTGCTCCCCAACGCCGACGTGGTCCTGGCGCTGGATGTCTTTGACATCGAGAAGGCGATCTCGACAGTAGACCGGACGGCCCGCATCCCCCGCTCGCAGCTCAAATCCGGCGCGCGGTTGATTCATATCTCTTTCAATGACTTCATGGTCCGCAGTTGGGCACAGGAGTACGGCCGGCTGCAACCCATCGACCTCCCCATCGCCGCCGACACCTCGCTTGCCATCCCGGCCATCACCGATCTGTGCCGCAGCGCGGTCGAGGCCGACGGCGCGCTGCGGACCCGCGTCGACCGCCGGCGAACATCACTCGAACAAATGCACCGCGCCCTGCGTGACACATGGCGGGCGGCAGCAGACCGCGCCGGCAGCGAGCGGCCCATCGCGCTGGCGAGACTCGCCAGCGACCTGTGGGATGTCGCCAAAGACGAGGACTGGGTGCTGGTCAACCGGAGTTTGCGCGGCTGGACCCGCCGACTGTGGGACTGGACGACCACGAAGCCCTACGTCGGCGCGCACATGGGCGGCGGCGTCGGGTACGGCATCGGCCACTCCGTCGGCGCCGCGCTGGCGCTGGGCAAGACGCAGTTGTGCATCGACATCCAGCCCGACGGCGACCTGCTGTACACACCGAGCGCGCTGTGGACCGCCGCGCACCACCGCATCCCGCTGCTCATCGTGATGTACAACAACCGGTCATACTTCAACGACGAAGAGCATCAGATCCTCATGGCCAAAGCCCGCAACCGCCCGGTCGAAAACGCCCATATCGGCCAGCGCATGGATAATCCGCCCGTCGATTTCGCCAGCATGGCCAAGTCCTTTGGGATCGAAGCGTGGGGACCGATCGAAGAGCCTGGCGAGATCCGCCCGGCGCTAGAGCGTGCCATGCGCTACGTCCTGAAGGAACGCAAGCCTGCTCTGGTCGATGTGTTCACCCAATTCCGTTAGGCGCTTCACGATGAGAGTCACGATGCTCCTTGCAGACGCTGCTCAAGCCATCAACGGGAAGTTGTACATCTTGGGCGGCGGGTGGTCCATCATCGGGCCTGACCCGGTCCCTTCCGCGATCGCGATCAAGATCGAGGTGCCGTGGGATGAAGCCAATAAACGCCATAAGCTAAAACTGGAGCTCGTAGATGAGGATGGCCGGCCAGTGACAGTCCCCACGCCGACGGGCGAAAAACCGGTTCAGTTGGAGGGCGACTTCGAAGTCGGTCGTCCGCCTGGTCTGAAACCCGGCACTCCCCTGGATATGGCGATGGCGCTCAATGTTGGCCCGTTTCCACTCAAGGCCGATAGCCGCCTGATTTGGCGGCTATCCATCGACGGACACACACAAGACGATTGGCAACTCGCGTTCACTACTCGACAAGCACAGCACAGTTCCCCTTCTGGCTAGCCCAGATCCTGAGAATTCATCGCTACGCGGTGCTCGAGATGAGGAGACGGTGAGATGTTCTTAAGTCTTGATTTCCTGTATGTCCCGAGCAGGCCTCCTGGTCCGGTCGTCGCCTATTACACGGACGTGCTCGGTGGAACCCTGATGTTCCACATCAAAGAAATGGGGACGGAAGTCGCCGCGGTCAAGTTGAGCGATGTGGGTCCCCTTGTGTTGCTCGCCGAGCACCTGGAAGGCAACCTGCCCATTCTTATCTATCGCGTCGAGAATCTTCAAAGGGCGATGGGCGAGATGGAGCGCCGGAAGTGGAAGCGCGGCGAGGTGTTTGAGATCCCGCAAGGCCCATGCTGTACCTTCACCGCGGAGGGCGGCCAGCGCCTGGCGATCTACGAGCTCACGCGGCCCGAGGTGGCCGCACACTTCATGGGCCGCTTCGATCCTTAGGCGGAAGACTCGTTCAGATTCTCTCGAGATTCCGGACCGTTCGCTCGTTCACCACATCCCCGGTGTTGAGCGTCGTCTTTGGCTCGATAAGCACCACATGTACCTCGTCCGTTAGGGCCAGGGGGCAGTGCTCGACGCCGCGGGGCACGATGATGAATTCGCCCGGCCGCAGGTCCCGGTTCCCGTCGCGCAACTGCATCCGCAGCCTGCCCTCGACGACAAGAAACAGCTCGTCTTCTCTCTCGTGGTGGTGCCAGACGAACTCTCCCCGGAGCTTCACGCCTTTCACGTACGCATCATTCAGTTCGCCCATGATTTTTGGCGACCAGTACTCTCGGACGCGCCCAAACTTCTCCTTCAGGTTTACGACTTCCATTTCTTCTCCCCCTTACTGCCCTCTGCCAGGGCGCGTTAGCGGCGGGATGGTGCGCCCGCGCGCCGAGTCTTTGATGAGCTCGGCCAGCCGCTTTCGCCTGGTCTCTTCCCTCTTCGCGCTGATGACCCACCAGATAGCAGTCTTCCGGTACCAGGGCGCTTGGGCCTGGAAGAAGCGCCAGGCTCGCTTGTTGGCGCGCAACCGCCCCTCGAACGAGGCGCCAAGTTTGGCCGTGTTCCTTTGCTCGTAAGAGTACACCCCGGTCTTCTTGCGCTCCTGGAACACCTTGATCCCCGCGGGGTGCATCAGTCCCAGACGCGTGAGTTCCCTCACGCGTTTGACGTTCACGGTGCTCCATATGCTGCCTGGTTTCCGCGGAGTAAACCTGATCGCGTATCTTCTGCCATCGATGCGCTTGCGAATGCCATCGATCCAGCCGTATCTCAGCGCCGTGTCGACCGATTCCGGCCACGTCAGGCTCGGTCTGCCTGAGCCTCTCTTGTAGAATCCAACCCAGAGTTCGCGGGCTTTATGGTGATGCTTTTCGAGCCATCCACGAAATTCCGATGGATTCGCAAAGAAACGGGGGGTCATGTGTGCTTAGCCGGCTGAATCAGGCATCGGGCCTCCGCACGACTCCGATCAGCTTTTTGGGCGCGACGGTCAGGTAAGCGTCTTCGATCGCTGTGGTGATCTTGCCCCAGCTGAGACGCCGATCGAGGCGAACGCCAATCCAGCCTAGATGGCCCACATATGGCGGGACGTGGTAATGCTTGGAAGAGGAGCTGACAAGCATCCGCTGCATCTCCGGCTGCGCGGCACACCAGAGCGCAAGCCGCCCGTCACCGTGATGGTTGTTCATGTACATGACGAATGCCCGCTTGCCGCGGATGAAGAACGCCGGCGAGCCGTGGCTGGGTCGTTCGCTGGTCTCCGGGAAGGAGAGGCAGACCTTTCGAATACGGGCAATAAGACTCTGGCGTGAAGTGCCTTTCACACGCGTCAATGAAAAACGAGGCTCTTCACCACGACGGGCACGACGTCCTGGGCGGGGAGGCGGCGGCCGATATCGATGTAGTCGAACTCGCGCAGTTGCACCTGGTCGATGCACACCAGGCTGCCGCCGACTTTGAACTCCTGCTGCAGCAGCGCACCCACGATTCCGGCGATGTCGGCGTCCACCACTAGTAACAGCGGTCGGCCGTTCCGAACTGCCGGCAGGGCTTCGACAATCCCCTGACACAGCGCGCGCAGCGAGTGGTAGTCGGCGCCGTGGCGCCACTGCACGGCCAGCGCGAACCGGCTGTCACCATCGTCGCCCAGATCCAGCCGGATCAGCGCCTGCCGCACGGCAGCGGAGACGTGTCCGGCCGACGGTTCGTCAACGCTGCCGATGGCGGCCACCGGCACGTTGCGCAAAGGCAGGTGGTCTGGATGGGAGAGGTAGATCGTGTCGCCGCTCAGTTGCACAACATACTGCGAGGCCCCGATGCAGGTGGCGCGGATCGCTTCGCGAGGCTCTAGCAACTGGAGACCCAGCCCTTCGGCCCCCCGCCGGACCGCCGCGGCCAGGCGCGGACCGAGGTCACCGAATTCTCGTTTCTCACGTCCGTAGATGTACTCCGCCACGCCGCCTGAGAACACGATGCGGCCGAATGGCCCTCGGGACCGCAGCACCGGCGTAATCCACAACCCCATCTCGCCCTCGTGCAACGTGCCGCCGATGATATCGAGGATCAGCCTGCCCATCGCGTTGGCCAAGCCGTCCAGGAGGTTGCCGGCGACGCGAGCACCAAGTCCAGGAACATCAACTCCAGCCGACTGGGCCAGCCGCCGGCCGGCGTCTTCCAATCGAACCACGCTCGCATCTTTGTCCCAGGCCAGCAGTCTCGCGCCCAGATGCACCGCGGCGGTCTCCCGGACCTCTCCCCGCTGGCAGACCGCGAATTTCGTGGTGCCGCCGCCGATATCCACGTTGAGGATGGGGGCATCGGTCGCCTGGGAGAGTTCGACGGCGCCCGACCCATGCGCGGCCAGAAGGCTTTCCAGATTCGGCCCTGCCGTGGCGCAGACGAACTTCCCCCCCTCCTGGCTGAATAACTCAGCGACCGCACGGGCATTCTCCCGCAGCGCCGCCTCGCCGGTCGTGATCACCGCGCCGCCGTCGACGTCCTCCGGCGCAAACCCGGCTGCACCATACGCTTCCGCGATAAACTGACCCAGGGCCGGCGCGTCGATCTCCCCGGAAGGAGCGAATGGAGTGAAGATGATAGGAGAGCGATTGAGAATCTCGCGTGCTGTCACGACGTAGCGGCTCGACAGCCGCTTGCCCTGCCGCTCCAGCACCAGCCCCGAGAAGACGAGGTGCGAGGTAGACGAGCCAATGTCGATGCCGACGCTCTTGAGCTCGATGCGTTCGCCGACGTAGGCAAAGGTGCCGTCGTCGAGGTGAACGTGGTCTTCGTCGCCTTCGTGCAAGGGTTACATCTCCACTTTGTCATCGCGAGCCCCGAAGGGGCGTGGCGATCCGCCGTCGCGAGCGCAGCCCTGCACCAGTCGGTGCAGGGCGAAGCGTGGCGATCTCATATCGAGCGAGGAGGTCGCCACGGCCCCTACGGGGCCTCGCGATGGCTGCGCCACTTCGTCGCTGCGCTCCTCGCAATGACAGACGGGACAAACTCATCCATCTTCACCTGGACGCCATTCGCCTTGCAGCGTTCGACGAAGCGGCGGTGGATCCGAGGATCCTGATCAGCGTATTCGATCTGGTTTCCGCCTTCTTTCGCGTTCTTGTCGATGCCCTGGTGGTCGAAGTACCGTGTCACCTTCCACTTCGTGCTCCCCCACCGGATGGCAAGGTAGCGGGCAGGCGTCGAGCCCGTGTTGAAGTGCTGATGCCACCACAGCCCGGGTGGGACAAACATCGTCCCCGGCTTCCAGGACACTTCGTCGAATGTTTTGTGCTGGTCTGTCCACATCAACGAGTAGCCCTGACCTTCCAGGATGACCACATGCGCGCCTGGTCCGTGGCGGTGGGCCTTTTTATAGGTACCGACCTGAAACTCGGAGGCATGCGCGACCAGCGCATTGTTGGCCAGCTCGAACTTGACGTGCTTGCCACCACCGCCCCGCTCTGCCCAGTCATGTAGCCGCAGCCGCGCCACATCGGCGACGAAGTTTGTCTCCCAGATCTTCTGGCTGCTGTCGGGACGGGCGTACAGGGTGCCTGGCTGGCTGAAGTAGTCATCCTCGCCGTTGAAACGGTCGGTGAAGTCCGCAGGGCACGCGAAGATGAACTCGACATTGTGCAGCAGGTTCATCAACAGGGGTGCGGTGGTCACCGCCAGCAGGCGGGCCGGCTCCCGACCTGACCCATTATGCAGCCGATGGAACGTATTCAGCGGAATCGCAAAAAGGCTGCCAGTCTGCCACTCAAACGACCGGCGCGCGCCGGCGCGGTTCCAAATCTCGGTCGAGCCCCGGCCGCCCACGACGAAGAACACCTCTTCGAACAGGTGCTGCTCTGCTGTCGTGGCGCCTCCCGAGGGAACCTCCAGCACATACGCGCCGTCGGTGTCCTCCGCCCCAGTCAACTGAATGTAGGCGCCTCTGGCATCCAGCCGCGGCCAGGAGGCCACTTCGACGCGCTTCAGGTCGTCCACGGCAAGCCCGCCGATCAGGGGGAGTCCTTCTCGTTGGAGAAAACTCCGGTATGCAGAGCGGCCCCATTCCTGGGGCAGAGGAACGGCCTGCGTCTCCATAGGCACTCCCCCCATCTCTACTGATGAAGTATACAGGAGGTCGGTCCCATCAATCGTACAATACTGATACAATCACCTGCGATTCTAACTGACAACTCACGGGTCTGTCATCGCGAGCCCCGAAGGGGCGTGGCGATCTCCTTGACCGAGATTGCCACGAGGCTACGCCCCTCGCAATGACAAACCATAACACTGGGGGGTGTTCGTGGTGAGGGTCTGGGCGGCCTCGTCGATTATCGTCGCGCTGGTCCTAGTCGCGTTCCTGGCCGTGCCGGGGCGGAGCCAGCAGCCGCTGTTCGCCGGCAAGACGGTCACCATCATCGTCGGCTACAATCCCGGCGGCGGCTACGACCTGGTTGCACGCCTGGTCGCCCGCTATCTCCCGAAATATCTGCCGGGCAATCCCACGATCGTGGTGCAGAACATGCCCGGCGCCAACAGCGTCATCGCTGCGAATCACGTCTACGCCGTGGCGAAGCCGGACGGCTTGACCCTCGGCGCGTTCAACCGGAATCTGGTCTTGGGGCAGCTGGTCAAGGCGCCCGGGATCAGGTTCGATATGGCGAAGTTCGCCTGGATCGGAAGCCCGGCCAGTGAGACGACGGTGCTGACCATTCGAAATGATCTCCCGTATCGCACGCCGGCGGATCTGACGCGGGCGGATCCGGCCGTGATCGTCGGCGCGACGGGGCCGGGCGCGAGCACGTATGATTTCCCGCTGCTGCTCAAGGCCCTGGCGAAGCTCAATCTTAGGATCATCAGCGGCTATCCCTCCAGTGCCGATATCATGCTGGCGGTCGAGCGGAAAGAGGTCGACGGACGCGCCGGGTCTTATTCCTCGACCAAGCCGTTTATCGATCGCGGGTTGGTGCGGCCGGTGGTACGCGGCCGGGCCTCGGTGCCGGACATTGCGCAGCTGCCGATGGATGAAGACCTCGTGTCCGATGTGCGCAGCAAGGTCGTGATGCGGCTCCGTTCCGCGCCAGAGATCATCGGCCGGCCCTACGTGGCTCCGCCGGGAACACCCGAGGAGTACGTCCGGGTCTATTGGGATGCGTTTACGAAGATGGTTGGGGACCGCGAGTTCCTCGCAGAAGCCGACAAGGCGGGGTTGGAAATGAACTTTACCCGCGGCGATCAGGCGGCACAGATCACGCGCGACGTGCTGGGGGCGAGCCCCGACATTGTCAAAGTCTTCAGCCAGTTCTTCAGCTTCAACTAGTTGCCGCGTCGACGATGCTCCAGACCTTCTTTCAGGCGCTTCTGGAAGTCCTGAAATGGAATGCGTTGAGCTTCATGCTCATCGGAATTGTCGTCGGGTTCTGGGTGGGGTTGCTCCCAGGAATCGGTGGTGCGACCACGCTCGCTCTGATGTTGCCGTTCGTCTACCGCATGGCTCCTGTGCAGGCGTTCGCCTTCCTCCTGGGGATGCACTCGGTGGTCGCCACCACGGGAGAGATCACCTCCATCCTGTTCGGCATCCCAGGTGAGGCCACGACCGTCGCGACCATTCTCGACGGCCATGCGATGGCGAAAAAAGGGCAAGCCGGGCGGGCGTTGGGCGCCTCTCTAACGAGCTCGTTAATCGGCGCCATCGTGGGGGCGGCCGCCTTGGCGCTGGCCATCCCGGTCGTGCGACCGCTGGTGTTGACGTTCGGCTCTCCGGAATTTTTTATGTTGTCCATCGTTGGGATCGCGTTCATCGCTTCCTTGAGTGGCCGCGGGCCTCGGGGCATGATCCGGGGCTTTCTCGCGGGATGTCTGGGGCTGCTGCTGGCTGCGGTCGGCCAGGACCCACAGATGGGCATCCAGCGTTACACGCTAAGCTCACTCTACCTGTGGAATGGCCTGAATCTGGTTCCGGTCCTCGTCGGTTTCTTCGCGATCCCGGAAATCATCGATCTCGCCGTGCGGGGGACGGCCATCGCGGCGGATGCGCCCATGGGACGTCTCAGTCAGGTGCGGGAGGGCGTCTTCGACGCGTTCCGCCATATCTGGCTGACCATCCGCTGCAGCCTGATCGGCACATACATCGGGATCATCCCGGGCGTTGGAGGGGGCGTCGCCCAGTGGATCGCCTACGCACATGCGGTGCAAAGCGCGAAAACCCCAGCTGAGCGCGATGGGTTTGGAAAGGGAGACGTACGGGGCGTCCTGGGTCCGGGAGCCGCGGTCAACTCCAAGGAGGGAGGCGCGCTCATCCCGACGATCGCCTTCGGCGTGCCCGGCAGTACGGCCATGGCCATCCTGCTCGGCGGATTCTTCGTCGTAGGCCTGGTGCCGGGACCTGATATGCTCACCAAGCATCTCGATGTGACAATGTCCATGGTCTGGACGATCGTACTCGCAAACATCATCACGGTCGTTGTCAGCGTCGTGTTCCTCAACCGGCTGGCCCGGCTCACGAACATCCGTGGGGGGTTGCTGATTCCCTTCCTGGCCCTGCTCACGTTCCTCGGAGCCTACACGAGCAGCAACAGCCTGAACGACATAGTCGTGACTCTGATCTTTGGCTGGTTTGGCTACTTGATGGTGCGCTACCGCTGGCCGCGCGCGCCGCTGGTGCTGGGTCTCGTGCTCGGGGACGTGGCCGAGCGGTACTTGTGGATTTCGGTCGCGCGATACGGATCGGCGTGGCTGACGCGCCCTATCGTTGTGATCCTCATCCTCCTGATCGTTGGAGTGATCGGTTCGTCCATACGGCAGCAGCGGATGCTTCCCAAAGTCCCGGGAGTGGCCCGTGCGACGTAGCCCCGAATTCCTTCTGGCGCTCGCCGTGGCTTTGCTTGCCGCGTGGGCGCTTATCGAAACGCGAAGCTGGTCGATCCAGACTGCGTTGTACCCCCGCGTCGTGGCCGCCCCGCTGCTGGTCCTGGCCCTAATGGAAACCTTTCTCAGCCTCAAAGGAGAAGCGCCCGCTGAGGCCGCGCAGACGATGGACTTCACCCTGTCAACCTCCATCACGCCCGGCCTTGCTCAACGGCGGACGGTGTCGGCCTTTGCCTGGCTCGTGGGGTTCCTGGCGATTGTCGTCCTGCTGGGCTTTTCTCGCGCCATTCCGGTGTTTGTCTTCGCCTATCTGAAGGGACAGGGGAAGGAATCGTGGACGGTATCCATCGTCCTCGCCGCCCTGGCCTGGCTGGTCTTTTCCCTATTGTTTGTTAGACTGTTGCACCTTCCGTTTGCTGAAGGCCTGCTGTGGACGCTGAGGAAATAACCGCGATGAGCAAAGAATGGCGCGAGCCCAAAGGATATGAACGGGCCGGGTACGGGAAGTGGCGGCGCCCGCCGTCACCGTACGATATGTTCATGCAAAGCCAGGGCGTCCCGATCTACCGCGGCATTGGAGTACACCGGGTGCAGGATCTCTCCCTCGCCCCGTGGGCCCGGATGGGTGGTAGGGGAACGTTCATCCAGCTCTACGGCACTGAAGGAATCTGGGGATGCTACCTCGTCGAGATCCCGCAGGCTGCGGCGCTGAATCCCGAACGCCACCTTTATGAGGAAATATTTTTCGTCGTCGAGGGACGGGGCGCGGTGGAGATCTGGCAGGAGGACGGCGGCCGGCGGGAGATCCTGGAGTGGCAGCCGGGATCCCTGTTTACGATCCCGCTCAACACGCACCACCGCCTCCTCAACGCGACCGCGTCAGGACCGGCCCTCCTCCTCGCCGGCACGAGCGCGCCGACCGTCTTCAATCTCTTCACCAATCCCGACTTCGTCTTCAACTGCCCGTATCATTTCCGCGACCGGTACGACGGTGGTGAAGAGTACTTCAAGCCGCGCCCGCTCGAATTCGAGCCCGATCCGTACCGCGGCCTAGCCATGGTGAAGGCGGCCATCATCCCCGACGCTGTCCATGTCACCCTCCCCCTGGACAACCGCCGCTCGCCCGGATTCCGCCGCCTGGAGCCCCACCTGGCCAAGAACATCTTCTACCATTGGATCGGACAGCATGAATCCGGACGGTACTCGAAGGCCCACGCGCACGAGTCCGCAGCAGTGCTGATCTGCATCGCGGGCAAGGGCTACACCTACGCGTGGGCGCGAGAAATCGGCACGCGCCCCTGGGAAACAGGCCAAGCGAAGAAGGTGCTGCGCCAGGACTATGAACCCGTCGGCATGGTCAGCGCCGCACCAATGGGCGGTCAGCACTTCCATCAGCATTTTGGTGTGGGGCGGGATGCGCTGCGGCTGATGGCCTGGTTCGGACCATTCGGCCGGGGCACCGGGCGCGAACCCGGCCGGCCGGGGGAAGAGGTCCTCGACAAGAACGCCATGGACCTGGAAGAAGGCGGAAACTCGATCCCTTACTGGGACGAGGACCCGCATATCCGGCAGGAATACGAGGCGGCGATCCGGCGTGAGGGCGTCGAGCTCCGGATGGACGAGGAATTCTATGCCGTCCCCAAAGGAGCGCGCCGTGGGTGAGGGTGGCGTGATTCTCATTGCGCTGTACGGCGCCCTGCTCGGCGCGCGTCACGCGCTGGAACCGGACCATCTCGCCGCCGTCTCGACCATGGCCGCGCACGGGAGATCACGGGCAGATGTTCTCCGCGTATCCGCGGCCTGGGGTGCGGGACACGCTTCGCTCATCGCCATCGTCGGAATTCTCCTCACGCTGTTCCGCTGGGAGATTCCCCCATACCTGTCCGGGCGCGCGGACGCACTGGTTGGACTAGCCCTGGTTATCGTCGGCGCCTGGACGCTAGCCGGAGTGCGCCTGGACCGTTTGCATGTGCATCCCCACGTTCATGGGGCGCATCCCCCGCACGTGCACTTTCACGCCCACTCCCACGGGACGGAACACGACGTGCACTCCCAGCCGCCCGAGTGGCTGCGCAGACCCTCGGTGGCTTACGCCGTCGGGACACTGCACGGCGTGGCGGGAAGCGGAGCAGCAGCGGCCCTGGCGGTCCTCGTGGCACCCTCGCAGGCCGCCGCCGTCGTCTACCTCTTATCCTTTGGTCTGGGGAGCCTTCTGGGCATGGTGGCGGTCGGCGCCCTCGCCTTCTGGCCCATCATCCGGGCGTCGTCACGGGCGTTCTCGGCCAGGCGGCTCATCAAAGGCCTGGCCGGAATGACGAGTGTCATTATCGGGTTGCTCCTCGCCGCGAACCGGCTGTGAGCCTGCCCGCCACATAACGGCAGGAGGCTGTCCGGGTCCGCATGAACGATTCTGTAACGGAGTATTACAACCATGATCAGTAAGATGGTGCTGACCGAGCGCGACCGCGCTATCCGCGAACAGGTCGCCGTGGCCTCACGCGTACTGGGAGTCGAGGATCTCGGCGACTTCGTGCTGGGCCATGTCTCAGTGCGGGACCCAGATGGCCGCGGCGTCTGGATGAAAGCCACGGGCTGGGGTTTCGAAGAAATCTCCCCGGACCGCGTGCAGCTCCTGGGGTGGGAAGGTCAGATCCTGGCGGGTGAAGGCCGCCGCCATGTGGAGTATCCCATCCATACGGAGATCATCCGAGCGCGGCGAGACGTCAACAGCGTCGTTCACGCCCACGCGCCGCACGCCGTGGCCTTCGCCTCCCTCCAGGTTCCCCTGCGTCCCATCTCACACGAGGGGGGCCTCTTCGTCCCACCCGACATCGCCCGCTTCACCAAGACCGGCGATCTGATCCTGACCCGCGAGCTGGGGGAGGCGCTTGCCCAGACGCTGGGCGGGCGCAACGCCGCGCTGATGGTCCACCACGGTATCGCCACGGCGGGCGAGACCGTCGAGGCAGCGGTGGTCGCCGCAATCCTGCTCGAACACGCCTGCCGCAAACAACTGCTGGCCATGGCCGCCGGCGAGATCCGGACCTGGTCGAGCGATGAAGAAGCCCTGTCCAAACGCAGCCGCGTGTATTCGCCCGAGCTCATCTACACGTATCTCGTCAGGAAGGCTGAGACGTCACACCGTGGTGGTGCGGTCTAAATGGATTCCCGCTACGACGCAGGGATGAAGGTGCGCACGGAGGTGCTCGGGGCGGAACACGTCGCCCGCGCCCGAGCTCAGCAGACTGATCTCGATGCCGATTTCCAGCGGTTCATCACCGAAACGGCGTGGGGATCCGTGTGGACGCGCCCGAACCTGGACCGGCGCACCCGGAGCCTGGTCACGATTGGCATCCTGGCGGCGCTGGGGCGCGAAGAACTGGCCCTGCACCTGCGCGCCAGCCGTAACATCGGCGTCGATCCGAAAGAGATTGTCGAGGTGCTGTTCCACGTCGCCATCTACGCCGGCATTCCCGCGGCGAACGCAGCGTTTGCGATGGCCAAGACCCATCTGGGCGGAAAGGGCAAACCATAATGGACGGTCCCGGACGCGACCCATCGACGTTCCCACCGTATCTGTACGAGGCGTACCGTGCCACGACGCGCCGCGCTCCGAAACAGCCACTCATCCCGCTGCCGCATACCTTGTCCGAGATCACCGGCCCGGGACCGGCACTCAGCGCGGTCAACGCGGAGGACAGCGACTTGACGACGAACATGGGGACAGGCACCGAGGCGATGGGAGAGCGGATCATCGTCACCGGCCGCGTGCTCGACGAGGGCGGGACGCCGCTGCCCAACACGCTCATTGAGATCTGGCAGG
>Ga0209161_10000374_pt1 | contig 36124 bp, 32 predicted proteins | sample GraSoiAngelo_155_FD_186169 | JGI IMG/M metagenome (GOLD analysis project Ga0209161, IMG submission 186169) | Grasslands soil microbial communities from the Angelo Coastal Reserve, California, USA - 14_1009_13_30cm (SPAdes) (version 2) | ecosystem: Environmental > Terrestrial > Soil > Grasslands... | reverse complement strand
CCGAGGTCGTCGCCGCGGACGAGCGGGAGGCGGGGCGCCGCGCGATCCTCAACTTCGGCCACACCGTGGGGCACGCCATCGAGGCGACGGCAAAGTTCGCGGTCCTGCACGGTGAGGCGGTGGCGATTGGGATGGCCTGCGAGGCCCGGCTCGCCGCAGCGCTCGGGATTGCGGCGCCCGGCACCGCCGACCGCGTGTGCGCGCTGCTCGAGCGCTACGGACTGCCGCTCGAGCGTCCTGCAACGGGGACAGTGGACGACCTCATCGCCGCCATGCACCACGACAAGAAGGCGCGCGCGGGGGCCGTGCGGTTCGCGCTGCCTCGCGCCGTAGGCGAGATGCAAGGCAACGGGACGACCGGGTGGACGGTGGCGGTGCCGGAGCAGGCCGTGCGGGAGGCGCTGGGAGCGACACAGTAATCACAAATCTTTCAACAACTTCCACACGCCGTGTGCAGTTCCCGGGGCCGACCCACGCCGCTCCGTGCACATTTGTTTTTCCACAGCGCGTGTGGATAGTGGACAAACGGTGGAACGACCTGTCAGCAAAAAATTTGTGATGTTGATAAGCGTTGACATTTGCACCGTTGACAAGTGATTCCTATATTGGCGCGTTGCTTCGGGCCTGTTTCAACCTTTCAACCTTTTGCCCACCGCTGGAGCCCTAGCTATGGCAAGGTCGAACGGAGGCAAGGCGAAGGCGTTTTTTCGCGCCAATCCTTCCGGTGCCTTCGACCAGTACCTGCAAGACATTCAAAAGCTCCCCCTGATCAAGGATCCCGCAGAAGAGCGCCGGCTCGCCCGGCGCGTACAGCGGGGCGACGAAAAAGCCGCCGAGCGCCTCGTCACCGCCAACCTCCGATTCGTCATCTCCTACGTCAAGAAGTATCAAGGTCACGGGCTGGACCTCTCCGAGCTGGTCGCCATCGGCAATGAAGGACTCCTCAAAGCGGTCAAGAAGTTCGATCCCGATCAGGGCGTGAAGTTCATCTCGTACGCCGTGTGGTGGGTGCGCCAGGCCGTCCTCAAGGCCCTCGCCGAGCAGACCCGGAGCGTCCGCATCCCGCTGAATCAGAACTCCCAGCTCATCCGGATGAGCCGCACCGAGACCTACCTGTCGCAGGAGCTCGGCCGCGAGCCCACGGACGACGAGATCGCGCTCGCGCTCGAGGACACGGTGGAGAACGTGCGCACGGCGCGCCGCATGACGGCGGCGGAGCTGTCGCTCGACGCCCCCGTGGACCGGAGCGACAAGGACGCCGCCACCCTGGGCGAGCGCTTCGCCGGTCAGGAAGGCGGCGAGATCGAGGAAAAGACCGACGGCAAGCTGATGCGCGAGTTCATCGACCGCATCTTCCAGAAGTATCTCACGCCGCGCGAGCGCAAGATCCTCTACCTCTACTACGGTCTCGAAGAAGGCAGCGAGGCGATGACGCTCGAGAAGATCGGGGCGCTGATGGGGGTCACGCGCGAGCGCATCCGGCAGATACGAGAGCGGGCGTTCGAGAAGCTCAGGGAGTCGCCGGACGGCAGGGCGCTGAAGGGATTCTGGAGGGCAGCGTGAGGACGTAGGCTAGACGGGTAGACGGACAGACGGGTAGCGGTGCGAAGGCTTGAGTGGTCGGGGTAGGTTCTCCTGACCACTTTTTGCTGCCCGCCGCTATCCGTCTACCCGTCTACCCGTCTACCCGTCTATACTATTTGTCATGGCCCGTGAGCTCCCGATTTTTCCCCTCCCCCTCGTCCTGTTTCCCGGGGCTCCCCAGCCGTTGCACATTTTCGAGCCTCGCTACCGCCAGCTCCTCGCCGATTGTCTCGCGGCCGACCGGCGGTTCGGCGTCGCATACGTCGCGCCGCCGCGCGCGCCGGACGACGACCCGGCGCCGCGTCCCGGTGACCTCGGGTGCGTGGCGCTGATCCGCTCCACCCAAGAGCTCCCGGACGGCCGCTCCAACGTTCTCACGGTGGGGGAGCGACGCTTCGTGCTGATCGCGTGGTGCGCCGGCGATCAACCCTACCGGCTGGGCCGCGTGGAGGAGTTCGACGACGAGCCGAGCGAGCCGGGGGAAGCGGAGGCGCTGGCGGCCGGCGTGCGTGACGACTTCTCGCGTCTGGTGGGCGCCCTGGGCGTGCTCACCGACCGCGAGCACCAGGCGATCGAGCTGCCTGCGGACCCGCAGGAGCTCTCCTTCCAGGTGTCGGCGGCTCTGGAGCTCGATGCCGAGGCGAAGCGGTCGCTCCAGGCGCTGCGCAGCACGACCGCGCGGCTGCGCCACCTGGGCGGGCTGCTCGAGCCGCTCGCGGCGGACGCGGAGCGGCGGGCCACCGTGCGCCGGCGCGCCAAGGGCAACGGGCGCGGCGGCCGCCACCCCACGATCGAGCACACCGCATGACGGCGACCCCCCCCACGCTGGCGCGCGCGCTTGCGGACCTCGTCGGCGAGCCGCACGTCCGCACCGCAATGGCGGAGCGGGCCACGTACGCGCGCGACGGCCTCCCCATCCATCGTCGCGTGCCCGGCGTCGTGGTGCTCCCGGGGACCCGCGACGAGCTGATCGCCGTCGTGCGGCTGCTCGCGGCGCACCACGTGCCGTTCGTGCCGCGCGGGGCGGGCACGGGGCTCTCGGGCGGCGCGCTCGCCGACGAGCGGGCGGTGCTCGTCGTGCTGACGCGGCTGGCCCGCATTCTCCGGATCGACCCCGTGAATCGCGTGGCGGTGGTCGAGCCGGGTGTGGTGAACGCAAGACTGTCGGCCGCCGCCGCCCCCCACGGCCTGCGCTATACCCCCGACCCCTCGAGCCAGACCGCGTGCACGCTCGGCGGCAACGTCGCCGAGAACTCGGGCGGCCCGCACTGCCTGAAGTACGGCGTCACCGCGAACCACGTGCTGGCGCTCGAGGTGGTGCTCGCCACGGGCGCCGTTGTGGAGCTCGGCAGCCCGGGCGGGGAGCCGTGGGGTCCCGACCTGGTGGGGGTGTTCGTGGGCTCGGAAGGCAACTTCGGGATCGCGACGCGCATCAGCGTGCGGCTGCAGCCCGTGCCGGCCGCGGTGCGCACCTTGCTCGCCGACTTCGACTCGGTCCGCACCGCGGGCGAGGCCGTGTCCGCGGTGATCGCGAGCGGCATCGTGCCGGCGGCGCTCGAGATGATGGACCAGTCGTGCATCCGGGCGGTGGAGGACTCGGTGTACGCGGCAGGATACCCGCGCGACGCGGCGGCCGTGCTCCTGGTCGAGTTGGACGGCAGCTCGGAGGGCGCCGTGCAAGCGGACGCCGGCAGCGTCGAGCAGCTGCTCCGCTCCCACGGAGCGCGCGGCGTCCGCTCCGCCGCGGACCCGCGGGAGCGCGAGCGCCTGTGGCAGGGCCGCAAGAAGGCGTTCGGCGCGCTGGGCCGCCTCGACCGGGATCTCCTGGTGCAGGACGCCGTGGTGCCGCGCTCCACGCTCCCCGATGTGCTCGAGACCATCGGCCGCATCGCCGCCGCCCATCAGCTGGTCGTGAGCAACGTGTTCCACGCGGGCGACGGCAACCTGCATCCCAACATCTCATTCGACGGCCGGGTCCCCGGCCTGCGCGCGCGCGTCGAGGCGGCGAGCGGGGAGATCATGGAAGCCTGCATCGCGGCCGGCGGCACGATCACCGGCGAGCACGGGATCGGCCTCGACAAGCTGCGCTACATGCCGCTCATCTTCGATCCCGACTCCCTCGCCGCGATGCGCGCCCTGCGCCGGGTGTTCGACCCCGAGGAGCGGGTCAACCCGGGCAAGGTGGTGCCGGTGCACGCGTGCCGGGAATGGAGTGGCGTGCGGAATGCGGAGTGGCGAGTGCGGAGTGCGACGAATCGAGGCACGTCCGACGACTCCGCACTCCGCATTCCGCACTCCGCATTGGCTCCATGAGCCTCCTCGACCGCGTTCGCGCGCTGCTCGGCAGCGACGCCCTGCTCGAAAGCGCCGGCCCGGACGGCGTGCCCCGCGTCGCGCCCGATTCCCCGGACGCCGTGGCGCTGCTGCTCGGCACCGCGCGGGAGGAAGGGTGGCGTGTGCGGATCGAGGGGGCCGGTACCTGGATGCCCTCCGACGCGCCCTGCGACCTCGCGCTCACGACGCGCCGCCTCGACCGCGTGCCGGCGATCGAGCCCCAGGACCTGTCGGCCACCGCCGAGGCGGGGATCGGCTTCGATCTGCTGCGCCACCAGCTCGCCGACCGCGGCGTCTGGCTCGCGATCGACCCCCCGGGGCTCGGCGGGCGCAGCGTGGGTTCGGTCGTCGCCACCGCGACGACGGGCCCCCTGCGCCAGGGGTTCGGGCCGGTCCGGGACCACCTGCTCGGTGTGACCTTCGTGACGGGCGACGGTCGCATCGTGCAGAGCGGCGGGCGGGTCGTGAAGAACGTCGCCGGCTACGACCTGACCAAGCTCGAGGCGGGCGGGTTCGGCGCCTTCGGCGTGATCGTTCTGGTGCACCTGCGGCTGCGCGCCCTGCCCCGCGTGGACCAGACCCTCGTGCTCGAGGGCTCGCGGGACGATCTCACCCAGGTGGCGGACGACATCGCCGCGGCGGGGCTCGCACCGGCGGCGCTCGAGCTCGTGTCGCCTGCGCTCGCCCGGCGGGAGCGCTGGGTGCTCGCGGTGCGGCTCGCGGGCTCGGCCGCGCTCGTCGCCGGCGACGAGGCTGGGCTGCGCGCCGCCACGGGCGGCCGTTTGACGCCCCTCCGCAGCGAGGAGGCGCACCTCTTCTGGACCCGCGCCGCCGAGGGGATCGCCGCGCGACCCGTGGCGTTCCGCATCGGCGGCTTGCCGGACTCGAGCGACGAGCTGCTCGACCTGCTGCAGCACCAGGTGGGCGACGAGTGGATCGCGGCGAGTCCGGGCGTCGGCGCGCTGCGCTGGGCCGGCGAGACCACGGTGGATCGGCTGCGGCGCCTGCGGCGCACGCTCGCGGGGCTCGAGGTCCCACTGACCCTGGAGCGGGCGCCCTGGCCCGTGCGCAGCGCCGTGGGGCATTTCGGCGCCTACCGCGAAGGGGTCGGCCCGCTGGTCGCGGGCTTGCGCCGGACGTTCGATCCCAGCGAGGCGTTCGTCGTGGCGGTCGAAGGCAGTGAATGATTGAGCGGGGGGGCTTCGAAGCCCTCGACGCGTGCGTTCACTGCGGCTTCTGCCTCCAGGCCTGCCCCACGTTCCTCGCCACCGGCGACGAAGCGGACAGCCCGCGCGGCCGCATCGAGCTGATGCGCGCCCTCGAGGCGGGCGAGCTCGGGCCCGAGGACCGGTTCCTCACCCTCCATCTCGACCGCTGTCTCGGGTGCCGCGGCTGCGAGCCGGTGTGCCCGTCGGGCGTCGGGTACGGCCACGGGCTCGAGGCCGCCCGCGAGCAGATCGCCCGCGCGCGCGGCGTGCCACGGCTGGCGCGCGCCGCGCTGTGGGCGCTCACGACGCCCGGGGTTTCCCGCGTGGTGTACGCCCTCGCGCGGCTCCTCCGAGCTACGGGGCTCCCCGGGCGCCTCGCGGGTTGGGGACGATTCCGGTTCGCCCTGGGAATGCTGGCGGCGACGCGGCCGAGCCGAAAGGGGACGGACCGAGACGGACGGAGACGGAGCGCAGCGCCCGCGGCGTCCGACGCCGTCCGCCCCAGTCCGGCCCCGTCCGTCCTGCTCTTCCGCGGCTGCATCATGGACGGCCTCTTCGCCCACGTCCACGCCGCCACGATCCGGACGCTCGCGGTGAACGGCTACGAGGTGCGCGAGGTGGCCGGGCAGGTGTGCTGCGGCGCGTTGCACGCCCACGCCGGGCTGCGGGACGAGGCACGCCGGCTCGCGAGCGCCAACGTCCTCGCCTTCGGGGAAGGGGAGGAACCGATCGTCGTGAACAGCGCGGGCTGCGGAGCGATACTCAAGGATTACGGCCATCTCGTGGGGGACGCGCGCGCGCACGCACTCGCGGCACGCGTGCGCGACGTCACCGAGCTGCTCGCCGACCGGGGGCCCCGGCCGGGCGCGCCGCTCGACCGGCGCGTCGCCTACGATCCGCCCTGCCACCTGCTGCACGCGCAGCGCGTCGCCGAGGCGCCCCAACGCCTGCTCGGCGCCATCCCCGTGCTGCAACTCGTCGCCACGCCCGACGCCGCCCAGTGCTGCGGCAGTGCGGGGCTGTTCACGCTGGTCGAGCCCGCCATGTCCCGCGCCGTGCTCGCGCCGAAGCTCGCCACCTTGCAGGAGGCCGCGCCGCAGGTCGTCGCCACGGGCAACCCGGGATGCCTGATGCAGCTGGGCGCGGGTCTCGCGGCGGCGGGAATCGCGGCGGTAGCGCGGCACCCGGTGGAGCTGCTGGATGAATCGTATCGCGCGGCCGGGTATTATGCGTGAGATTGATGTCAGGGGACCAACCGTGACGACCGACACGAGCGCCGTCGCCCGGCTCGAACCCGGCCGCGTCACCGCGGCCACGGTCGCCGCGCTGCGCACGGGCGCCGTGCTCGCCCGTGCGGAGGCGGGCGTCGTCGCGCTCACGGGGCCTGGCGCCGTCACCTGCTTCCAGGGCCTGCTCACCAACGACATCGAAAAGCCGGGTGACGGCGCGTTCGTGTACGGCGCCCTGCTCACGCCCAAAGGGATGATCGTCGTGGATGGATGGGCCACGCGCCACGGCACCACGGTGAGCTACACCGTGCCGGCGCACGGGCGCGAGCGTGCGCTCGAGATCCTCACGCGCTCCGTGCCCCCGCGCCTCGCGCGTCTCGCCGACCGGACGGCGGAGCTCGCGGTGCTGCGGCTCACAGGCCCGCAGGCCCTAGCGGTGGCCGAGGCGGCTGGGCTGGCGGTGCCGTCGACGGCCGGCCGGGCGGCGCAGGCCGTGACGGGGGATGCCAGCGCGGACGTGGCGCGGCCAGGTGACGTCGCGCCGTTCGCGTTGCAGTTCAGCCTCCCGGCCGATCGTGCCGACGCGCTGCGCGAACGGCTCGTCGCCGGGGGCGCGCTCTGGGCCGACTCCGACGCGCTTGAGTTCGCCCGCATTCTCGCAGGCTGGCCGGCGCTCGGCGCCGAAGTGGATGACAGGACGATCCCGCAGGAGGTGCGCTACGACGAGCTCGGCGGCGTCTCCTATACCAAGGGCTGCTATACCGGTCAGGAGACGGTCTCGCGCCTGCATTTCCGCGGACACACCAACCGCTACCTCCGCGGGCTGATGTTCGACGCCGAGCCGGCCGCGACGCCCGCGCCGGGCTGGACCGCCGTCACCCATCTCGACCGCGACGTCGGGCGGGTCACGAGCCTCGCCTGGGTGCCCGAGGCCGGCGTAGCCGGCGGCGGGATGTGGATCGGCCTCGCCCTGGTGCGTCGCGAGGTGCTCCCCGGCACGGCGGTGCGCGCCGCGGGGCGCGACGCGCACGTCGTGGAGCTGCCCTTCGCCCTGCCGGTCAACGAGCCCGCCTGAACTCGCTCCCACAAACGAAAAGCCCGGGCACCGGCCCGGGCATCGCTCTTGCCGACCGCCGCCTTACGGCCGCTTCTTGGTGCGCGCCGGCGCCGGCTTCTTCATCATCTTGGACGAGTCCATCATCATGTGCTTCGACGTGTCTGCCATCATCATGTGCTTGGACGTGTCCGACATCATCATCTGGTGCGAGGTGTCCTGCATCGTCGTGCTGCTGCTGCCGCTCTGCCCGGCCTTGGTACAGGCTGCGAGCGCGACGACGGCGAGGACCGGGGCGAGACGCTTCATCGGTGCTCCTGACGAGTAGGGTTCGTGACGGATGCCACGCGGGGCGAAACCTAGAGCGGCGCCCGGGCGAGTCAAGAGCAGGAGGGGGGCAGCATGAAGGATCGTCGGACGTTCTTGCGGTGGTTGGGCGGGCTGCCGGTGCTCGGGCGCTACCTCACCCCCCTCCCCTCGCCGCAGCCGGGAAGGGGCGCTGGGGCGCCGCCCACCGTCGTTGCCACCCCCACGGCCCTCTACCAGCAGCCCGAGGGGCGCCGCAACCTCGTGCGCATCGCCGTCACGGGGCTCGACGCGCCCGCGGGCCGGGCGCGTGTGACGGACCGGCGCGGTGCGCTCGTGGGCAGCGCCGGGCTCCTCCCGGCGGGCCCGGTCCTCCTGGGCGAGGTGTGGGTGCCGCTGTCCGAGCCTTCCCAGTTCCAGATCGACGTGGAGGTGGGGAAGACGCGCGTCGCGCGCAGCCGCCTCCGGCTCGTGCCGCCCAAGCGCTGGACGCTCTACTGGCTGTCCACGATCCACACCGCCGTCGGGGACACCGACCTGCAGGAGCGCTGCCTCGAGATCCACCGCGAGAACCTCGACGCGGCGCTCGCCCGCCTCCCCGGTCACCCCGACTACCGCTGGACCGCAGAGTGCGCGCTGCAGGTGATCTCCTACGTCGAGAACCGCTCCCCCGAGGCCGCCGGGGCGCTGGTCGAGGCGATCCGCGGCGGCAAGATCGGGTTCCAGGCGCTGTTCGCGAACCTGTTGACCGGGCTGCTCGACCACGAGACGCTGGCGCGCGTCGTGTGGCCCGCCGGTTTGCTGGCGCGCGAGCGAGGCCTCGGCTTCGCGGCCGCCCAGCTTACCGACGTTCCGGGCCAGACACTCACCTTTCCGACGGTGCTCGCGGCGAGCGGCGTGCGCTATCTCGCCACGGGCCCGAACCCCGAGCGCGCCGTGCCGCTCCTCTCGGCGGCGGACGGGGCAGCCGCGGGTTTGGCCGGCGACTGGCCGGTTTATCCCCAGGCGTACTGGTGGGAGGGCCCGGACGGCGGCCGGGTGCTGCACTGGCGCGCCTACCGCTACGGTGACGCCACGCGGTTCGGGTTCGACGTCGGGCCGGACGAGATGGGCCGGCGCCTCTCCGACTGGCTGCTCACGAACCCCGTGTTCCTCTCGCCCGGCTACCCCTTCGACATCGCGCTCCTGTACGGCGCGTCCGCCAGCGACAACGCGCCCATCGACGAGCGGCTGGTCCAGAACATGGAGGAGTTCAACCGCCGGTTCGCCTTCCCGCGGATCGTGCCGGGCCGCGCCGAAGACTTCTTCCGCGACTTGGAGCGCCGCTGGGGGGCGAAGCTGCCGGTGCGCCGCGGCGACACGGGCTGCTACTGGGAAGACGGGGCCGCTTCCACGGCGGCCGAGCTCGCCCGGTTCCGCCGGGCGCAGCTCGCGGCGCGGGCGGCGGAGCTGGTCGCTCTGTGGGACGACCGGCTCGAGCCGCGGGACGACGAGGCTACGGCCCGGCTCGCCCGACGCGCCTCGGAACGGCAGGCGATGTGGCGCGACCTCCTCTTGTTTGGCGAGCACACCTGGGGCGCGGACGTGAGTGTCTCCGCCCCGGACTCGCGCCAGACGGTGGCGCAATGGCTGTACAAGCGGCGCTTCCTGGACGGCGCCGCGGCGGCCGCCGAGCGGCAGCTCGCCGAGGGGCTGCTCAGGATCGGCGGGGCCACCCAGGCGGGCGCGGGGCGCCTCGTGTTCAACGCGTCGAGCTGGCCCCGCAGCGAGGTCGCCCACGTCCCCGACGGCGCCGGCCAGCGGCTCGCGTACGCGGGCGCGGAGCTCCCGGCGGTGGACTTCCCCGACGGGTCCGCCCTCGTCCTGATGCGCGATGTCCCCGCGCTGGGCTACCTCGCGCTGGCCGAAAGCGAGCGGCCTCCTCGCCCGGTGATGGACGACGGCGCGGCGCTCGACGCGCAGGCGGGAGCCTTTCACCTGGCGCTCGACTCGGCAACCGGCGCCGTTCGGTCTCTCGTCGGCGGCGGCAAGGAGCGGGTGAACCCGGCCGCCTGGTCCGGGCTGAACCAGCTCGTGTACGTGCGCGGCGGCGCGCGCTCGGCGCTCTGGACCGACAGGTCGCGCGACTACCTCAAGGCCCCGCCCGAGCTGGCCGTGGCGCAGGCGCAGCTCGTCGCCGCGCGCCGCGAGCGGCTTCCCGGGATCGGCGTGCGTCTCGTGGCGACCCGGCGCCTCGAGGGCTTCCCGTCGCTCACCTCGACCGTGACCCTGTACGACGAGCTCCCCTGGATCGACGTCGAGAATCGGCTTGCGAAGACCCCGACGCTCGAGAAGGAAGCCCTGTATGTCGCCTTCCCGTTCGCGCTGACCAAGCCCGTCGTCGAGGTCGAAGTGCCGCTCGGGCGCATGGCGGTGGAGCGCGATCAGCAGCCGGCGAGCTGCCGCGACTGGTTCTGCCACGCCCACTGGGTGTGGCTGCACGACGCCAGCGACGGCATCCTGTGGAGCGGGCCCGACACGCCGCTGTTCACGTTGAACGACGTGTGCCGCGGAGCCTGGCGGCGTCGCATCGAGCCGGACGGCACGCTGTTCGCCTACGCGATGAACAACTACTGGCACACGAACTACGCGGCGCGCCAGGGAGGCGAGCACGTCTTCCGGTTCCGCGTCTCGCTGCTCTCGCCCGGCGCCGAGCCGGCGGAGCCGGTGCGGCGCGGCTGGGCGGCGTGCGATCCGCTGTACGTGAGCGCGCCGTACACGGCGGCCGTGCCGGGGCCGCTCACCGCCAAGGCCGCCGCGCTCTCGCTGCCGGATCCAGGTGTCCTCGTCGTCGGCGCGAAGCCCGCCGACGACGGCGAGGGCGTGGTCGTGAAGCTGCTCGACGTGGCGGGCGCGGCGCGCTCCGTGACGATCCGGCCCGCGGCGTACACGTTTCGCGCGGCGCGGCGCGCGAACCTCGTTGAAATGAACGGCGACACGCTGGCGGTGACGCAGGACGGGTACGTCGCGCTGGACCTGCCCGCCTGGGGAGTGGGCGCCGCCCGACTCTTTACACCGCGGGAGGGGTCGGGTTAACTATCGGGCCATGGCGAAGCCAAGCACGCTGGGCGAGCTGAAACACACCGAGTGGGGGAGCCCCGCCCGCATTCGACGCACCGTCAAGGACGAGCTCCGGGAGAATCTCATCTGCCTGCTCGAGAACGGCGCCTCCCTCTTCCCCGGGATCGTGGGCTATGAGGACACCGTGATCCCGCAGCTCGTCAACGGGATCCTCTCCCGGCACAATTTCATCCTGCTGGGCCTGCGAGGGCAGGCGAAGAGCCGCATCCTGCGCGCGCTCGTCACGCTGCTCGACGAGGAGATCCCGATCCTCGCGGGGAGCGAGGTGAACGACAACCCGTTCGCGCCGATCTCCAAGTACGGGCGCGAGCTCGTGAACGAGCACGGCGACCGCGCGCCGGTCGCCTGGCTGCCGCGCGACTCGCGCTACGTGGAGAAGCTCGCCACCCCCGACGTCACGATCGCCGACATCATCGGGGACGTCGACCCGATCAAGGCCGCGCGCGGCGGGCACCTGCTCTCGGACGAGCTGACGATGCACTTCGGGCTGTTGCCGCGCGCCAACCGCGGCGTGTTCGCGATCAACGAGCTGCCCGACCTCGCGGGGAAGATCCAGGTGGGGCTGTTCAACATCATGCAGGAGGGCGACGTCCAGATCAAAGGCTACCCCGTCCGCCTGAACCTCGACGTGGCGCTCGTGTTCACCGCGAACCCCGAGGATTACACCGCGCGCGGCAAGATCATCACGCCGCTCAAGGACCGGTTGGGCTCGGAGATCGTGACGCACTATCCGCACACGGTGGATCTGGGCGCGGCGATCACGCGCCAGGAGGCCTGGCTCGACCGCAACGGCCGGCCGCTGCGGCTGCCGGAGTTCATCGCCGAGCTGATCGAGCACGTCGCGTTCGAAGCGCGGGAGGACAAGCGGGTCGATCGCCGCAGCGGCGTGTCCCAGCGCTTACCGATCAGCGTGCTCGAGAACGTCATATCGAACGCCGAGCGGCGGACGATCGCCACCAAAGAGAAGACCGTGGTGCCTCGCGTGTCCGACGTGTACGCCGCGCTCCCTGCCATCACGGGCAAGCTCGAGCTCGAGTACGAGGGCGAGCTGCAGGGCGCCGAGGCCATCGCGAAGGACCTGATTCGCCGCGCCGCAGGGAAGACGTTCGCGGCCCGCGTGGGCGGGGCGAACGTGGACGACATCGTGCACTGGTTCGACGAGGGCGGTGCGCTCAAGATCTCCACCGACGAGCGCGCCGAGACGGTGCTCAAGGGATTCAGCGTCGTGCCCGGTCTGCTCGACGTCGTCGACCAGGTGGGGCTGGCGGGCAAGAAAGACCCGGGTACCCTGGTCGCGGCCTGCGAGCTGGTGCTCGAGGGGCTCGTCGCCGAGAAGCGCATCTCGCGCAACGAGGAGCTGGGCTACGTGCGGGCTCGCCCCGATCCGAAAGGCCCGCCGTACGGGAAGACGGGGGGCGGGGGCGGGGGCGGGGGCGGGGGCGGACCGAATCTGTTCTCGTGAGACGTAAGCCGTAAGCCATAGGCCGTAAGTCACGCCGCTGACTTACGGCTTACGACTTATGGCGTACGGCTTATGTTCATCCTACCTCCCCTCCGGAGCCTCCATGGGCAAGCTCGTCTCCGCCGCCGTCCTCGGCGCCATCGCGTTTTCCGTGCTGCTCGCCGCCGCGCTGCTGCGCTCGCAGCGGCCCGGGCCCATCGTGTCGCTGCTGCGGTTCGCCGGGCTCGGCCTCGGGGCGCTCGCCCTCGCGCTCGCCGTCGGCTCCGCGATGGTCGTGATCGACCCCGGCGAGGTGGGCGTGCGGCACGCCTTCGGCTACGTGGACCCCACCCCGCTCTTGCCGGGCATCCGCGTCGTTCCGCCGTGGTCGTCGATCGAGCGCTACTCCACGCGCGAGGAGCAGTGGCCGCCGCGCAGCGACCAGATCGAGCAGATCGCGGCGCTGTCCAGCGAGCAGATGGGGACGACCGTGGAGGTCTCGATCCGGTGGCAGATCGACCCCCAGCAATCACCCAAGATCTTCACCGAGATCGGCGACGAGGAGCAGATTCGCGGCGCCGTGCGGAACGCCATCCGCAAGGGCGTGCGCGACGGCATGGTGCAGTACTCGATCAATGACATCGCCAAGCGCACCCAGATCGCGAACACGATGGAAGGGCTCGTGGACTCGGCCCTGGTGACGACGCCGCGCGCCGGCGGCGGCAAGTTCCGGATCGCCACAGTGACGGCGTTCTTCCTGCGCGACCTCCAGCCCCCCGCCCAGGTGGTCCAGGCGATCAACAACAAGATCGCCCAGGAGCAGCAGATCGAGACCGAGCGGCACCGCGTCGAGGTGGCGCGGCTGCAGACCGAGCAGCAGCGGCTCCTGAATCAAACGCTGTCGCCGGAGGCGCTCATGAAGCAGTGGATCGAGGTGCTGCACGACATGAAGAACTCCAGCAACCTGATCATCTTCGTGCCGACCGAAGGCGGCATCCCGCTCCTCAACGTGGGCGAGCTGCGCAAAAACCTGAAGCCCTGAGATGGCCCCGCCCGTCATCACCGTCACGCGGCAGTACGGGTCCGGCGGCTCGGACATCGCGCGGTTGGTGGCCGAGCGCCTGGGGTGGGAGCTGGTGGACAACCAGTTCGTGGAGGAGGTGGCGCGGCGGGCCGGGGTGCCGCCGGCCGAGGTGGCGCAGCGGGAGGAGCGGGCGCCGGGGCTGCTCGAGCGGCTCGCCCGCACGCTCGCGGTGGCCTCGCCGGAGATGTTCATCGCCCAGGCCGCCGTGCCGCGTGTCGAGCAAGACGAAGCGACGCTCGTGAAGATCACCGAGCGGGTGATCGCCGAGGCGGCGACGCACGGCCGGGTCGTGCTCGTCGGCCGCGGCGCTCAGGCGGTGCTCGGCAACCGACCGGACGCGCTGCACGCCTACGTCGTGGCCTCGAAGCCGTTCCGCATGAAGCTTGCGGTCGAGCGGCTCGGCGCCGACCCGGCGACCGTCGAGCGGATGGTGGAGGAGACGGACCGCCAGCGCGACCAGTACGTGAAGACGTACTATGGCCGCCACCGCCACGACGTGACCAATTACGATCTGGTCGTGAACGCGGAGCGGCTCGGGTTCGAGGGCGCGGCGGGGCTGGTGGTCGCCGAGGCGAAGAGACGGGGATGGAAATGAGTGCGGAATGGGGAGTGCGGAGTGCGGAATGTCATGGTAGGCGTCGAGAGACGAGCGACCTTCCACAGCAACTCCGCATTCCGCATTCCGAATTCCGCACTCAGGTTTTTCGCAGCTCCGGCACCCGCCACGCCGCCACCAGCACGACGAGCGCACTGACGAGCCCGCCCACCGCCACGGCGGCCGGAGCGCCGGCGTGCTCGGCGAACACCCCCGCCTGGAACGCGCCCAGCGGCGCCATCCCGACGAACACGAAGGAGTAGAACCCCATCACCCGACCGCGCAGCTGGTCGGGGACGAGCGTCTGCAACGTGGTGTTCGTGAGCGCGTTGTTCACGATCATCGCGCACCCGGCGAGCGCGAGCAGGCCCACCGACAGGACGAACACGCGCGACAGGGCGAACAGGCCGACGAGCACGCCGAACGCCACCCCGCCCGCGATGAGGAGCCGGCCCTTCGGAACGCGGCGGCTGTACACGGCGATCATCAGCGCCCCGAGCATCGCACCGATCCCCACCGCCGCCATCAGCGCGCCGTAGCCCGACGCTCCCGCCCGCAGCACGTCGCGCGCGAACACGGGCATCATCACGAGGAAGGGGAAGCCGAAGATGCTGAGCAGCGCCGTCTGCACGACGAGCGTCGCGATGCGGCGGTCGCCGCGAATGAACCTCACCACCTCCTGGAATCCCACCCAGGCGGACTCGTGCGCGGGCCGGGGCGCGTGGGGCGGAAGCCGCATCGCGAGGAGCCCCCAGATCACGGCCAGGTAGCTCACGCCGTTGAGAAAGAAGCACACTCCCACGCCCCAGGCGCCGATCAAGACGCCCGCGAGCGCCGGCCCGAACACGCGGGTGGCGTTGAAGAGCGACGAGTTGAGCGCGATCGCGCTCAGCAGGTCTTCCTTCCCCACCATCTCCACGAGGAACGACTGGCGCGTGGGGATGTCGAAGGCGTTCACGATCCCGAACAGTGCGGCGAGCGCGATCACCCACCCGACCGTCACGGTCTTCGTCCACACCAGCACCGCGAGCGCGAACGCCTCGAGCATCTGCAGCGTCTGCGTGAGCACCACGGTGCGGCGTTTGTCCACGCGGTCGGCGACGACGCCCGCGTACAGCGTGAACAGGAGCACGCCGAGCGAGCCGACCGCGGACACGAGTCCCACGAAGAAGGGAGAGTCCGTGAGCTGCAGCACCAGCCAGCCCTGGGCCACCGTCTGCATCCAGGTACCGGAGAGCGAGACGGCCTGGCCCAGGAAGAAGAGACGGAAGTTGCGATGCGACAAGGCGCCCAGAGGAGCGCCGCCGGCGGTCTCGGTCATTGCGGGAAAGCTCGCGGCGCGCCGATATTTGGGGTAGAGCGTCGATGCGTTACACCACCTACAGTCGCCACGTGCCCGAGTTGATCGACACGATCAACCTCCAGGGCCTGCTCGACCAGCTCGCCGACTTCCTGCTGCAGTCCGGCTTCGCCGGAGGCGCGTATTCCCACCCCTTCTGGGGCGAGTTCGGCGACGAGGAGCCCGACCGCTCGCTCGACGCACTGCGCCAGGCGATCCTCCAGGCGCTCATGGACTCGGGCCAGCTGACTCCCGACATGCTCAAGGCGCTGCGGGGCGAGTCCACGGGCGACGCCGAGCGGGACGCCGACCTGCAGCGCCAGCTCGCCGAGCTGCTGGACAAGATCGTCCAGAAGCTGATCGAGGAGGGCTACCTCACGGTGAACGAGGCGCCCCGCATGCCGAGCGCCCAGCAGCCGCTGTTTGGGCCGGGCGGGATCGCGAAGGAAGCGGCGCAGCAGGTGCAGTTCAATCTCACCGACAAGGGCATCGACTTCCTCGGCTACCGCACCCTCAAGCACCTGCTCGGCTCGATCGGGAAGTCGAGCTTCGGCGCCCACGACACCGAGCACCTCGCGACGGGCATCGAGGCCGAAGCGGCGAGCAAGCAGTACGAGTACGGCGACGTGCTGAACCTGGACGTCAACGCCACGCTGCTGAACGCGATCAAGCGGGAAGGGCTGGGCGTCCCCATCAACCTGGAATACCGCGATCTCCGGGTACATCAGGCCGAGTACCGGTCCTCATCGGCCACCGTGCTGATGCTCGACTGCTCACACTCGATGATCCTCTACGGCGAGGACCGCTTCACCCCGGCGAAGAAGGTGGCGCTCGCCCTCACCCACCTCATCCGCACCCAGTTCCCCGGGGACACGCTGCGCGTCGTGCTGTTCCACGACACCGCCGAGGAGATCCCCCTCGCACAGCTGGCGCGGGCGCAGGTGGGGCCCTATCACACGAACACCGCCGAGGGGCTGAAGCTGTCGCGCCGCATGCTGCTGTCGCAGCGCAAGGACATGCGCCAGATCATCATGATCACCGACGGCAAGCCGTCGGCGCTCACTCTCCCCGACGGGCGGATCTACGTCAACTCGATGGGACTCGACCCCCAGATCCTCCAAGCCACCTACCGCGAGGTGGCGCTGTGCCGCCGCAACGGCATCCTGATCAACACCTTCATGCTGGCGCGCGACCGCAGTCTCGTGGAGTTCGTGAAGAAGGTGTCGGCGATCTGCCGGGGCAAGGCGTACTTCACGAACACGATGACGCTGGGGCAGTTCATCCTGATGGACTTCATGCGGAGGAAGACGCGGCGGGTCTCGTGAGCGAGTTTGTCTTCGGCACCCACAACGCCGCGTTCGTGCAGGTGATGTACGAGCAATACCTGCGCGACCCCGCCTCGGTCGGCGAAGAGTGGCGGCAGCTGTTCGATAACGGTCGACTCGCCGACCTCCCGGTGATCCCCACGAGCCGTGCGGAAGTGTTGCGGAGCGGGGAGCAGGCAGCGCTACCTTCCGCTGCACCGCCCAGTACCGCTCCCCGCTCCCCGCTCCCGGCCGGGTTAACCCCGATCACCGGACCGGCGGCTCGCCTGGTTCAGAACATGACGGACTCGCTGTCCGTCCCGACGGCCACGTCCTTCCGCGAGATCGTGGTCGACACGCTGGACGCGCGGCGCCGGGAGCTGAACGCGCGGCTCGCGGCGAGCGGCCAGAAGATCTCCTATACCCACCTCATCGGCTACGCCATCGTGCAGGCGGCGCGCGCCTTCCCCGTGATGACGCACGCGTTCCAGGAAGCCGGCGGCAAGCCGCATCGCCTCGATCCCGGCGGGGTGAGCCTCGGCCTCGCGGTGGACGTGGAGAAGAAGGACGGCAGCCGCACGCTCGTCGTGCCGGTGATCAAGCACGCCGAGGGGATGGATTTCGCGGCGTTCCACACGACCTACGAGACGCTGGTCGAGAAGGCGCGCACCGGTCGGCTCCTCCCCGACGACTTCGCGGGCGGCACGATCACCCTCACGAACCCCGGGACCATCGGCACCGTTGCCTCCGTGCCGCGCCTGATGAAGGGCCAGGCCTCGATCATCGCGACCGGCGCCATTCGCCAGTCGGGTGGCGCGAAGCTCATCACGATCACGAGCACCTACGACCACCGCGTCATCCAGGGCGCTGAGTCGGGGATGTTTCTGCGCAAGCTCGAGGCGCTGCTCAACGGCGAAGATCAGTTCTACGAGGGCGTGTTCGAGAGCGTGGGCGTGGGGCGTGGGGCATTGGGCGTAGCACCCGCGCCCGCCGGCCAGGCTCCCGCGCCCCCCATTCCCCACGCCCCACGCCCCGGGGTGGAGGTCGGAGTGGAGGAGCTGAAGCACGTCGCCGCCGCCATGGCGCTCGTGAAGGCGATCCGTCACTTCGGCCATCTCGCAGCGCGGCTCGACCCGCTCGCCTCCGATCCTCCCGGCGACCCGGCGCTCGACCCGGGGCCCCTGGGGCTCACTCCCGAGATCATGGCGCGCGTCCCAGCCGAGGTGCTGCGCGTCTACGTGCCCGGCCGCACCCTGGCCGACGCATACCCCGAGCTGCTCAAGACCTACTGCGGCACGATCGCCTACGAGGTGGAGCACATCGGCAGCCATCAGGAGCGCGTGTGGCTGCGCCAGGTCATCGAGTCCGGCCAGCATCGCCCGCCGCTCGCGGCGGACGAGAAGCGCAAGCTCCTGTCGCGGCTCACGGCGGTCGAGATGCTCGAGCGGTTCCTGCACACGGCCTACCTGGGCCAGAAGCGCTTTTCGATCGAGGGCCTGGACGCGCTCGTCCCGATGCTGGACCTGACGATCGAGCTCGCCGGCCAGGCCGGGGCGCGCCGCGTGGTGCTCGGTATGGCGCATCGGGGGCGGCTCAACGTGCTGGCGCACATCGTCGGCCTGCCGTACGAGACGATCTTCGCCGAGTTCGAGGGCGGGCGGCACGTCGAGGAGACGCTCACGCCCGAGGGCGGCACGGGAGACGTGAAGTACCACCACGGCGCCGACGGCGTGTACCAGACCGCGGCCGGCAAGCCGGTCAACGTCAGCCTGTCGCCGAACCCGAGCCACCTCGAGGCCGTGAACCCCGTGGTGGAAGGGCGGGCGCGCGCGGCGCAGACGAACCGGCGCGGTAAGGACGCGTTGCACGACGGCACCGTCGCCGTTCCGCTGCTGATCCACGGGGACGCCTCGTTCGCCGCGCAGGGGGTCGTGGCCGAGACGTTCAACCTCGCCCGCCTCCGGGGCTACACCACCGGCGGCACGATCCACCTCATCGCGAACAACCAGCTCGGCTTCACGACCGACCCCAAGGAAGCACGCTCCACCGACTACGCGAGCGACCTCGCCAAGGGCTTCGATGCCCCGATCATCCACGTGAACGCGGACGACCCCGAGGCGTGCCTCGCGGCGGTGCGGGTCGCGATGATGTATCGCGATCAGGTCCACGGGGACGTGGTGATCGACGTCGTGGGCTACCGGCGGCACGGTCATAACGAAGGAGACGAGCCCGCCTACACGCAGCCCCTGATGTACGAGCGGATCAGGCAGACACCGCCGGTCCGCCAGCGCTACGCCGACCAGCTGGCGCGCGAGGGCGTGCTGGAGCGCGCGCAGGCGGACGCAGAGGCGGAGCGCTTCTCGCAGCGGCTGTACGAGACGCAGCAATCCATGAAGGCCCACCTCGCCGAGGCGGGCCAGGGCGAGGAGCCGCAGCGGATCTCGGGCGCGCAGCCGCCGGAGCCGGACACCGCGGTCGCGACCCAGGTACTTACGGGGCTGAACGCGCAGCTCCTCACGGTGCCGGAAGGGTTCACCGTGAACCCCAAGCTCAAGAAGCAGCTCGAGCGCCGGCGCGGCGCCCTCACGGACGGAGGCATCGACTGGGCGCACGCCGAGGCGCTGGCGTTTGCCTCGCTCGTCGTCGAGGGGACGCCGATCCGGCTCACCGGCCAGGACACCGAGCGCGGCACCTTCAGCCAGCGCCACCTGGTGCTGCACGACGCGGTCAACGGACAGCGCTACGCGCCGATCCAGAACCTCCCGGGGGCGCGGGCGCCCTTCGAGCTCCACAACAGCCCGCTCTCCGAGTTCGCGTGCGTGGGCTTCGAGTACGGCTACGCGGCGGCGGCGCCGGAAGTGCTGGTGCTGTGGGAGGCGCAATACGGCGACTTCACGAACGCCGCCGAGGTGATCATCGACCAGTTCCTCATCGCCGGGCTCGCGAAGTGGCGGCAGACCTCGCGCCTGACGCTGCTCCTGCCGCACGGATACGAGGGCCAGGGGCCGGAGCATTCGAGCGCCCGCATCGAGCGCTTCCTCGCGCTCGGTGCCGAGGGCAACCTGCGCATCGCGAACTGCACCACGCCGGCCCAGTACTTCCACCTGCTGCGGCGCCAGGGGCGCCACGCCGAGCTGCGGCCTCTCGTCCTATTCACACCCAAGAGCCTGTTGCGCCTCCCGCAAGCGGCGTCACGGCTCGAAGGGCTGACGACGGGCCGCTTCCAGCCGGTGCTCGACGATCCCGAGGGCGACGTGCGGCGCGCCGCGACGCGGCTCGTGCTGTGCAGCGGCAAGGTGTATTACGACCTGCTGCTGTCGCCGCGGCGCGCGCAGGCCCAGCACGTGGCGATCGGCCGGGTGGAGCTGCTGTATCCGTTCCCCACCAGCGAGATCGCCGAGCTGATCAAGCGCTATCCCAGGGTCGCGGAGATCGTCTGGGTGCAGGAGGAGCCGCGCAACATGGGGCCCCAGAAGTTCATGAAGCCGCAGCTGCGCGAGCTCGTGGGGCCCGACGTCGCGGTGCGCGACATCGGCCGGCCCGAGCGCTCGAGTCCCGCAGAGGGGTACCCCGCCGTGCACGCCGCCGAGCAGGCGCGGATCGTCACGGCGGCGCTGGAATAGCGGCAACGACGCAGCTGCGTGGGGAGTGGGGAGTGGTACCTGACACCTTAAAGGCGTGGGGAGTGGGGAGTGGTACTCGACGGTGCGCAAGGGATCCGCGGATTGCACCGTCAGGTACCACTCCCCACTCCCCACAGTTTTCGAGCCCCACATGAGACGGCTGGTTCCCGCGCTCACCGCCGGCGCCCTCGTAACGAGTGGCCCCCACTGGTCCGCCGCCGCGCCCCTCCCCGAACCGATCCAGGAGACGCACGCGGCCGTCTTGCACGGCAAGATCTACATCGCGGGCGGGATCGACCGCGCCGACCGCGCCACCGCGGCCGCCTACCGCTACGACTCGGCGGCGAACCGCTGGGAGCGCATTGCCGATCTCCCCGCGCCCCGGCACCACATGCCGCTCGCCGTCGCGGGCGACACGCTGTACGCCGTCGGAGGCCTGGCCGAGACCAGCTTCGTCCCGGAGTCGAACCTGTGGATCTACCGTGAGGACCGGAACCGCTGGGAGTCGCGCGCGCCGCTCCCCGAGCCGCGGGGGGCATCGGGCGTGGGCGTCGTGAGCGGCAAGCTCGTCGTGGTGGGCGGGTGGGGCATGGGACGGGTCCTGCTCGATTCCACGGCGATCTACGATCCCGCGGCGAATCGCTGGCAGCACGCCGCGCCGATCCCCACGCCGCGCGATCACCTCACCGCGGCCGCCGCGGGCGGCCTGGTCTACGCGATCGGCGGGCGCCCGTTTGACCCGGGCCGCAACTTCGACGTCGTCGAGGCCTACGACCCCGCTGGCGACCGCTGGTCGAGGAAGTCCCCCATGCCCTCGCGGCGCGGCGGACTCGCCTCCGCCGTGCTCGACGGTCGCATCCACACGTTCGGCGGCGAGACTCGCTCGTCCGTGCTCGACAACCACGAGATCTACGATCCGGCGACGGACCGGTGGAGCGTCGGCCCGGCCTTGCCCGTCGCCCGGCACGGTCTGGGCGCGGCCGCGTTGGGCGGCAGGATCTACGTGATCGGGGGCGGCCCCCGAGCGGGGTTCGCCCAGACGGACGGGGTGAACGTCTTTACACCCTAAAAGGCGTGGGAGTGGGGAGTGGTACCTGACGGTGCGATCCGAGCATCCGCTGCGCACCGTCGAGTACCACTCCCCACTCCCACGCCTTTGGGGTGTCCTGTACCACTCCCCACTCCCCGCGCCTTTCGTAACTTGAGACCATGTACGACGTGCACACGATCCTCCGGGTTCTCGTATTCGCAGCCTTCTGCCTCGCCGCGCTGGTCGCGCTCGCCGGCTGGCTCGTGCGCACCCGCCGCGTGTCGCCGTTCGGGGGGGTCGGCCGCACCCTGCGGAGCGTGACGGACCCGGTCCTGCGGCCCGTGGAAACCCGTCTCGTGCGCCTCGGCGGGAATCCGGTGCACGCCGGGTGGTGGCTGGTCGTGCTCGTCGCCGTCGCGGGCGTCCTGCTGCTCTCCCTCATCGACTGGCTCGTCCGCACGGCCCGCTGGTTCTACGCGGCGGCGACCGGCGGACCGGGTGCCTTGTTCGCGTTTCTCGTCGGGGCGGCGTACAACGTGCTCGTCATCGCCCTGCTGGTGCGCGTCGTGGCCTCGTGGCTCGGCTGGTTCCGCTACTCCCGCTGGATCCGCCCCGCCTACGCGCTCACCGACTGGCTGGTGGAGCCGATCCGGCGGCTGTTGCCGCCGGCGGGAGCGATCGACTTCAGCCCGCTCGTGGCGTGGCTCGTGCTGTGGGTGCTGCGGCAGGTGCTGCTGATGGCCCTGTGAGCGCGGCAAGTCTCGCCGTCAGTCGAACACGCGCCTCGCGACCCACCACGCGGCGACGCCGCCCGCGACGAAGCCCAGGACCGCGCCGAAGGAGCCGAACAGTTTGCTTCCCACAGCGCCCGCGATCGTTCCCACGATGAAGCTGATCAGCGCCTTCAGGAGCTTCATGGCACCTCCGACGGTTGACGGCTCTTGAAGATCCGCAGCAGATAGTACAGCGACGGGAGCAGCACGAGCGCGCCGAGCGCTAGGGCCGCGAGCACGAGGCGCAGCGTCACGGCGGGCGCCGCCGCGGCCTCGACGGGGAGGTCGGGCGGCAGGACGTAGGGGTACTGCGCGAGCGCCCACCCCCACAGAATGAGGGAGACCTGCGTCGCCGCCGCGACCCGGGCCACGCGCCAGCGGCGGCGCCATAGCGCGGCGAGGGCGGTGACCGCCGTCGCGGCCGTGAGCAGGTGCAGCGGCACGGCCCACGGCGCGAAGATCAAGGCCTCGCGCACGCGCGGCGCCCAGCGCTGCGAGAGGAGCAGCGCGGCCAGGGCCGCGAAAAACAGGGCCACACCCGCGCCCAGCGCCCGACGACGAAAATCCTCTTGCAGTTCCCGTTCCTGCGCTTCGAGCGTCAGATATACCGCCGCGAGAAACGCGAATGCGATCAAGGCGAACACGCCGACCGAGAGCGCGAACGGCGTGAGCCAAGGCCCGACGTACACCTGGAAGAACCCTTCCCCCTTCCCCCTTCCCCCTTCCCCGAGGGCGCCCGAGGCAATCGACCCAACGGTGGTCCCAAGGAGGAGCGGCGTGATGAGGCTCGCGATCGCGAACACGACGCCCCAGTGCCGCTCCGTCTCGGAGCCGTGCCCGCCCCCCGCGCCCCCCCCGTAGCGCCAGAACGTGAACGCGGAGCCGCGGAGCACGATCCCGATCAGGACGAGCGACAGCGGGATGTGGAGCAGGGTCCCGAGGCGCGCGAAGGCCGGCGGGAAGCACGTGAACAGCAAGACGATCGCGAGGATGAGCCACACGTGGTTCGCCTCCCACACGGGGCCGATCGCCTCCGCGATCAGGTGACGCTGACGCTCCCGGCGGGGACCGCGCGCGAGCAGGTCCCACACGCCGCCTCCGAAGTCCGCGCCTCCCAGCAGCGCGTACGCGTTGAGCGCCACGACGATGATCCCCGCGACCAGCTCGGCGAGACTCATTCGGTGACCCGGGGACTGCGGATGATCTGACGGTACAAGAGCCAGCTCACGATCGCACCCAGAAAGCAGTACAGCAGGGTGAACGTGAGAAACGGCACGATGAGCCCCGGCATCGGCGTGACGGCGTCCGCGGTCTTCAGGACCCCGTAGATCACCCAGGGCTGGCGACCCACTTCCGTCACGACCCAGCCCGCTTCGGTCGCGATGAACCCCATGGGCGTGGCGAGGGCGAGTGCCCGCATCAGCCGGCGGTCGTGGGCGAGGTCCTTGCCACGCCAGCCGCGCCATCCCGCCCACAGGGCGACCAGCGCCATGTAGGTGCCGAGCGCGACCATGAGCTGGAAGGCGAAATGGACGATCGGCACATTGGGCCATTCGTCGCGCGGCACGACGTCGAGTCCCTTGACCTCCGCACGGGGATCGTGGAAGGCGAGGAGCGAGAGCCCGTACGGGATCTCGATCGCGCCCCGCGTTCTCCGCGCTGCCACGTCCGGCCAGCCGCCGAGCACGAGCGGCGCGGGCGCTGTGGTCTCGAACAGCGCCTCCGCGGCGGCGAGCTTCGTCGGCTGGTGGCGCGCCACGTGGCGCGCGGCGAAGTCGCCCGCGACGGGTTGCAGCACCGCGGCGGGCCCGCCCACGAGCAGGGCGATCACGAGCGCACGGCGGTGGAAGGCGTTGGAGGGATCCTTGAGCAGGAGGAAGGCGTGGATCCCGGCCACCCCGAGCCCCGTCGCCGCGTACGCGGCGAGCGCCATGTGCACGGCCTGCGGCAGGGCGGCGGGGTTCGCCATCGCGGCGAGCGGATCGACGTTCACGGCCCGGCCCGCGACCAGCTCGAATCCCGTGGGGGTGTTCATCCACGCGTTCGCGATCACGACGAAGATGCCCGACAGGCCGCCGCTCACCGCCACGAGCACGCCGGCGGCGAGGTGGGCGCGCCGCGAGATCCGCTCCCACCCGTAGAGATAGACGCCGAGGAAGATTGCTTCGGTGAAGAAGGCGAACCCCTCGAGCGAGAACGGCATGCCGATGATCGGCCCCGCGAACCGCATGAACTCGGGCCACAGCAGCCCGAGCTCGAACGACAACACCGTGCCCGACACGGCTCCCACGGCGAAGAGGATCGCCGTGCCCTTGGCCCAGCGCCGCGCCAGCTCGAGGTAGACGTCCTGCCCCGTCACCTGCCAGCGCCGCTCGGCCACGACCATCAGCACCGGCATGGCGATGCCGACCATCGCGAACACGATGTGGAAGGCGAGGGACACCGCCATCTGGGAGCGGGCGGCGAGGAGGTCGGACATGGACTACAAACTAAGCTGCGTGGGGAGCGGGGAGTGGGGAGTGGTACCTGACGGTGCGGTCCGAATCTCCGCGGCGCACCGTCGAGTACCACTCCCCACTCCCCACTCCTTTCAGTTCTGACGACCGGAGATTAGATTGTGTACCGACAATTGTATTCGTGGTGATTTGCGGCGTATTGCGGCCACGTAAAACATCCCGCTAAAAAGCCGGCCCGTTGCGGCTTTGTCTGCTGCGACGGGCGTTCGTTTTTGGAAGGGGGGCAGGGCAAGCGTGAGTGGAGTGACGTTGCGAAGGCTGCTCGACGACGGGCGCGTCCATGTGCTCGACGGCGCCATGGGCACCATGCTGTACGGGAAGGGCTTCTTCCTGAACGTCTGCTACGACGAGCTGAACCTGAAGCAGCCGAAGCTCATCCAGGAAGTGCACGAGGCCTACGTGCGCGCCGGCGCCGAGCTCATCGAGACGAACACCTTCGGCGCGAACCCCAAGAAGCTCGCGAGCTACGGGCTCGCGGACGACACAGAGAAGATCAACACGGCCGCGGCACGGCTCGCCCGGGCGGCGGCCGGTGACCGCGTCAGCGTCCTAGGGGCCGTCGGGCCCCTGGGCGTCCGCATCGAGCCCTTCGGCCCCACCTCGCGCGAGGAGGCGTTCACGTTCTTCCGCCGCCAGGTGGACGGGCTGCTGACGGGCGGCGTGGACGGGTTCATCCTCGAGACGTTCTCGGATCTGGACGAGATCCACGCGGCGTTGCGCGCCGTGCGCAGCGCGTGCGATCTCCCGGCCATCACCCAGATGACGATCGGCACGGATGGACTCACGCATTACGGCACGGACCCCGAGACGTTCGCCAAGCAGCTTGCCGAGTGGGGCGCCGACGTGATCGGCGTGAACTGCTCGGTCGGCCCCGCGGGGGTGCTCGAAGCGGTCGAAAGGATCGTCAAGGCGACCGACCGGCCCATCTCGGCCGTCCCGAACGCCGGCCTCCCCAAGGACGTGGGCGACCGCCAGATCTACCTCGCCTCCCCCGAGTACATGGCGAGCTATGCCCGGCGCATGATCGAGGCGGGGGCGCGCTTCGTGGGCGGGTGCTGCGGCACGACGCCCGAGCACATCAAGAAGATGCGGGACTACATCGCGAGCGTCGTGCCCCGCCATCCGACGGTCGTGATCTCGCGCTCCGCCGTCACCACGCCGGCGGGCGTGGAGGCGGTGCCGCTCGCCGAGCGCTCGGGCTGGGGCGCGAAGCTCGCCTGCGGGGAATTCGTCACGAGCGTCGAGATCGTGCCCCCGAAGGGCGTGGACCCGACGCCCATGCTCGAGCAGTGCCGCGCGCTGCGCGCGGCCGGCGTGGCCGCGGTCAACGTCCCGGACGGGCCGCGCGCGCAGAGCCGCATGGGCGTCCTGCCGTCGGCGATTCTGATCCAGCGGGAGGTAGGGATCGAGCCGGTGATCCATTACTGCTGCCGCGACCGCAACCTGCTCGGCATGCTGTCCGACATCCTGGGCGCGCACGCCGCGGGGCTCCGGAACATCCTCATCATTACGGGCGACCCGCCGAAGATGGGCCCCTACCCGGAGGCGACGGCGGTGTTCGACATCGACTCGATCGGGTTGACGAATCTCGTGTACCGCCTCAACCACGGGCTCGACCCCGGGAGCAACCCGATCGGAGCGCCCACCCGCTGGGTGATCGGTGTGGGCGTGAATCCCGGCGCGCTCGACCTCGACCGTGAGCTGTCGCGCTTCGCCTGGAAGGTGGACGCGGGCGCGGAGTTCGCGGTCACCCAGCCGGTGTTCGACGTGCGGCAGCTGGAGCTGTTCCTCGAGCGGGTGGAGCAGTTCAAGATTCCGGTGGTGGCGGGGATCTGGCCGCTCTTGTCGCTCCGCAACGCCGAGTTCCTCGCGAACGAGGTCCCCGGGGTGTCCGTGCCGGAGGAGGTGCTCGCGCGCATGCGGAAGGTGAGCGACCGCGGGAAGGAGGCGGCGCTCGCCGAGGGCGTCGCGATCGCGCGCGAGATGTTCCGGCAAGTGAAGGGCGCCGTGCAGGGAGTGCAGGTGAGCGCGCCGTTCGGGCGGGTGGAGGTGGCGCTGGAGGTGTTCAAGTAGGCAGCCAGGTGGAGCGCCGCCTGCGCCTCGCCCTGACGGCGTTCCTTGCGCTCTACGGGATCGTGCTGGCGCTGCACCCCGAACGCTACGGTTGGCTCGACAGCCTTGACGTCGCGATCCACGAGGTCGGGCACCCGCTGTTCGGGCTGTTCGGCGAGTTCATCGGCATGCTGGGCGGCACGCTGATGCAGCTCCTGATCCCGGCGCTGTTCGTGTGGGATTTCCGGCGCCGCGGCGACCGCCACGCCGCGACCGTCGCGCTGTGGTGGGTCGCGCAGAACCTCTGGAACATCTCCGTCTACATCAGGGACGCGCGCGCCGAGGAGCTGCCGCTCGTGGGCGGCGGCGAGCACGATTGGGCGTATCTGCTCGGCCGACTCGGCCTGCTCGATCAGGACCAGCTGGTCGGCGCCGCGGTGTACGTCGCCGGCCTGCTGCTGTTCGCGTGGAGCTGCCTGCGCGGCTGGACGTACGCGGCGGCCTTCGTACCTTCCAGCGATCGCTCGAACAAGACGCCCTGAACCCGGAGCCCTCATGCCCACGGCCAACATCAACGTGCTCGCCGTTCTGGTTGCCGCCGTCCTGACCATGGCGCTCGGCGCGGTGTGGTACTCTCCCGTGCTGTTCGCCAAGCAGTGGATGCACGCGCACGGCTACACCCCCGAGAAGGTGGAGGAGATGAAGAAGCGCGGGGTCGTGCGCGCGTACGCGGTGTCGTTCCTGTGCTATCTGGTAATGGCGTATGTACTCGGCCTGCTGGTGTCGTACACGACAGCCACGGGCGTCGTCCAGGGAATCTGGCTCGGGTTCATGGTGTGGCTGGGTTTCGCCGCCACTCTCGGCCTCACCGGGAACATGTTCTCGGACAAACCGATCGCGGTGTGGGTCATTGACGCGGGCTACCAGCTCGCCCAGCTGCTGATTATGAGCCTGGTGCTCACGCTGTGGCGGTGAAGACCGCATTCCTCATCGGCTGCCTCGCCATCGGTGCGACGGGATGGGCATCGGCCCAGGCCGTCCGCAAGAGCCAGCACGGCAGCGTCGCGCAGCGGATCGCGGACACGGACGTGACGATCGTCTACAATCGCCCGGTGGCGCGGGGCCGCGAGCTGTTCGGTCCCACGGTCCCGTACGGCAAGGAATGGGACCCCGGCGCGGACGACGCCACGACGATCGCGTTCAGCACCGACGTGTCGTTCGGCAGCGTGCACCTGCCCGCCGGGAAGTACAGCGTCTGGGTCGTTCCGATGGAGCGCGGGCCCTGGACGTTCGTCCTCAGCACCGCCGCCGAGGTGTTCCACACGCCCTATCCCCGGGGAAAGGACGCGCTCCGGATCCCGGTGACGCCGCAGCGCGGCCCACACATGGAGACGCTCGCCTTTTACTTCCCCGTCGTGGACGGGGACAGCGCGGTGCTGAGCCTCCACTGGGGCACGACGGTGCTCTCGATTCCCATCAAGGCGGGGAGCGCGCCGCGCTGACGTTCCAGGACCACTTCTCAGACGCCGCCGGGGCCTACGCCACGTTCCGGCCGCACTATCCCGACGCCCTGTTCGCGTTCCTCGCGGGCGCGGTGCGGCGGCAGGGCGTGGCGTGGGACTGTGCCACCGGGAGCGGCCAGGCCGCTATCGGGCTCGCGCGCCATTTCTCCCGCGTGATCGCGAGCGACGCCAGCGAAGCGCAGATCGCCCATGCGATCCCCCATCCGGCCGTGGAATACCGCGTGGCCCGCGCCGAGCAGAGCGGCCTCGCGGCGGGATCCGTCGATCTCGTGACCGTCGCCCAGGCGCTGCACTGGCTCGACCGCACGGCGTTCTACGCGGAAGCGCGCCGCGTGCTCGCGCCGGGCGGCATGGTGGCCGCGTGGTGCTACGTGCTCGTGCGCATCGATCCTGCCGTGGACCGCGTCATGGAAGCCTTCTACCGGGACACCATCGGGCCCTACTGGCCGCCCGAGCGCCGCATCACGGACGAGCGCTACCGCACGATCGCATTCCCGTTCGCGGAGGTCGCGACCCCCGAATTCACCATGGAGCAGGCTCTGACGCTGGACGAGCTGGCCGGCTACGTCCGTACCTGGTCGGGGACGCGGCGCTACGTCGAGCGGAACGGCTGCGATCCCGTGGACGACCTCGTCATCAAGCTGCGGGAGCACTGGGCGGATCCCGCCGCCCGACGGGTCGCCCGCTGGCCCGTGTACATGCGCGCGGGGCGCGTTCCCTAAGTGGCGCTGCGCTTCCCCCACCCCCTCGTCCTCCTCACCGGGTGCGTCGCACTCGCCGCCGCCGCGAGCTGGGTGTTGCCCGCCGGAGAGTACCAGCGGCGCGACGACCCCGCGGCCGGACGCCGGGTCGTGGTCGCCGGCACCTACCACGCCGTGGCGCCGCGGCCCGTGGGCCCCTTCCGGGCGCTCGTCGCCATCCCCCGGGGGATGGCCGACGCGGGCGCCGTGATCTTCTTCGTCTTCCTGATCGGGGCCGCGTTCACGGTGGTGGACCGCACCGGCGCCCTGCGCCAGGCGGTGGACGCGCTGGTGCGGCGGTTCGCGCGACATGAGACACTCGTCGTCCCGGCGGCGTGCCTCGCGTTCGCGCTGGGCGGCGCGCTCGACAACATGAAGGAGGAGATCATCGCGCTCGTGCCGGTGGCACTCCTCCTCACGCGTCGCCTCGGCTACCCGGCCGTGACCGCCGTGGCGATGAGTCTCGGGGCCGCGGCGGTCGGGGCCGCCTTCAGCCCGATCAATCCCTTCCAGGTGGGGATCGCGCAACAGCTGGCGCAGATCCCGCTGCTCTCGGGGTCGCTGTTCCGCATGGCGTTCCTGGCCCTCGCGGTCGCTGCGTGGATCTGGGGCACGATGCGACACGCGCGCCGCACGCGGGCCGAGCCGGGGGCCGGGGCCGACGAGCGCCCGGACCCGCTCGGTTCTCGCCAGATCACGGTGCTGCTGCTCGTGCTCGCCACCTTCGTCGTGCTGGTGTGGGGCGTGTTGCGCCACCACTGGGGGTTCGACGAGATGTCCGCCCTGTTCTTCGCGATGGGCGTCGTCGCCGGGTTCGCGGGCGGCCTCGGCGTCGCGGGGACGGCCCAGGCGTTCGTGGACGGCGTTCGTGCGATGGCCTATGCGGGACTGTTGATCGGCTTCGCGCGCGCGATCTACGTCGTGCTCGACGACGGGCGGATCGTGGACACGGTCGTGCACGGGTTGTTCACGCCCATCGCCGGGCTGCCGCTCGCGCTCTCGGCGCTCGCCATGATGGTCGTGCACACGGCCGTCCACGTGCCCGTGCCGAGCCCGAGCGGTCACGCCGTGCTCACCCTCCCGATCCTGGTCCCGCTCTCGGACCTGCTCGGCCTGTCGCGGCAGGTCACGGTGCTGGCCTACCAGTACGGGGCGGGGCTGTGCGAGCTGCTCACGCCGACGAACGGCGCCCTCATGGCGATCCTGGCCACCGCCGGCGTGCGCTACGAGGAATGGATCCGGTTCGCGGCACCCGTGTACCTCAGGCTCGCCACGCTCGGCATGGTCGCGATCGCCGTCGCCATTGGCGTCAGGCTCGGCTGAGCCCTGAGCGGCTAGCTCGAACCCCCTCCCTTGAGTCGCTCGATGTCGCGTCGCTCCCGCTTCGTGGGCCGGCCCTTCCCCTCGTAGCGGAGCGACGGGGCGATACGCAGCTGGTCGGCGAGGCGCTGGCGCGCCTGCTTACGCTCGGCATCCTCTTCGTACAGCGCGGCCGCGACGGCCGCCGGGCCGCGGCGCGCCGAGAGCCCGCGTACCGTAACGTGGTACTCGAACGGCCCCCGGCGCACGCGCAGCCGGTCACCCAGTTGCACCGGTTTCGCCCGCTTGGCGCGGGCGCCGTTCAGCTCGACCTTGCCGCCGTCGACGGCTTGCGCCGCCAGGGCCCGCGTCTTGAAGAAGCGCGCGGCCCAAAGCCAAGTGTCCAGGCGAACCGCGCTTTCAGCCTTCAGCTTTCAGCCCTCAGCTTTCGAAGCAAACCAGCCAGCATTCGCTTCACCTGAACCACAGCAGAGTTCAGTCGGGCATACGCGGATCCATCGAGCAGCTTCAGATCAACCGACAGCAGCAGATGATACTCGAGTTCGCTGGCGGAGCCTAGGGCGATATCCAGGAACCGCGCGAACTCGGCCCCGCCTCGGCGACCGCATCCCTCCGCCAGGTTGGCACAGATCGATGTCGCAGCGCGTCGCATCTGAGCCGTGAGCCCGTACAGCTCGTCCTTCGGAAAAGTCTTGGTCGCCCGGTAGACGTCAAGCGTCGCCAGGTGCGCGTGGTTCCATACTCTCAGCTTGTGAAAGTCACGCATGCACAGAAGATCGTCGTGAAACGCGGCGTCGTTGACATCCTTTTGCCGCGTCCCGCATCCGGGGCACGCCACGCGGATGGCTGATAGCTGAAAGCTGAAAGCGCCGTCAAGAACGCTCTTCCGGCGGTCGAATTCCTCGATGGGAAACGTACAGCGCCACATCGTACACCGCTTTGACCACTGCTCCCGCTACGAGCGGCGCCCCCAGTCCGAACGCCGTCATCGTCACGCCCGCGAGCGCGGGACCCGCGGCCCAACCGACGTTCCGCACCAGGCTGGTGAGAGCGAGGGCGGCGGTGCGCTCCCCCGGCGCCGTCACCGCGGCCACGTAGGACTGCCGGGCCGGCACGTCCATCTGCACGAACGCCTCGCGCACGAGAAACAGCGCGATCGCGAGCCCTGCGGTCGGGAGGAATGGCAGCGCCAGCAGGATGACGCTCGTCGGGAGATGCGTGAACACCATGGTGCGGACGAGTCCGAGCCGCCGCGCCAGCGCATCCGCGGCGAAGTAGGACCCCGCGTTGAGGCACTTCGCAGCGAAGAACACCGGCCCGAGCGCCTCTCCGCCGAGGCCGAAGCGGCGGAAGAACCAGTAGGAGAGGATCGATCCGGCGATGAAGCCGCCGCCGAGGCTGTCGAGCGCGAACAGGGCCGAGAGGCCCGCGACGCGGCGCCGCGACTCGGGCGAGAGCCGACCCGGGTGCGGCGCCGCGGCGGCAGGCGCGCCGGCCGCCGGCAGGCGAGCGTATAGTAGAACCGCGACGAGCGAGAGTAACGCCGCGCCTCCCAGGGTCGCGCGATAGGCGTCCACCAGCGCGAGCCCGAACCGATGCTCCACCACGGTGGGCACCGCCGCCGCGAGGCTGCCGCAGGCGCCGAGCATGTCCTGAACGAAGCTGTAGCGGACGAACGCCGTGGTGCGGTGGGCATCGCTCATCGCGTCCGCCAGCACGCTTTGCTCGAGCGCCTGAGCCGGGCCGCGGTCGCGGCCCATCCCGTTCACCATGCCGAGGAACGCGGCGAGACCGACGACGAAAGGAGCCGCGGGCGCGGCCGCGAGCGCGCCGAGGCCAGCGGCGCCGAGGACGCTCGCGCCGATCAGCGTGCGGCGCCGGCCCAGCCGCTCGCCCAGGCCCGCGACGAGGGCGACCCCGACGGCATTGCCCGCCAGCCCTGACGCGATGACCCCGCCCACGAGAGCGGGGTCGTAGCCGAGCGCGGCGAGGTACAGCCCGAGCGCGACGCCGGTGAATCCGATGACGAAGGATCGGACGCCGCCGGCGGCGTAGAGGAGCGCGCTACTCGCGGGTGCCACTCCGCTGCAATCTAACGTCCCCCGAATGCGACTCGACGTTCGCGGGTTCGCACCCGCACGCTCCTCACACTAACTTTGGAAGTCGCGCCGCCCGACCCCGGAGGCTCCCCGTGCACGAATGGCAAGTCTGGGTGATCGCCGCGCTCGTCCTGCTCGGGGCCGAGATGCTGGCGCCGGGCTTCTGGCTCGCCTGCGTGGCCATCGGGTCCCTTGTCGCGGGGCTCGTGTCCGCTATCGTCCCCGGGTTCCTGGCACCCACGCTGAGCTTCGCCGCCGGCACGCTCCTCTCCCTCGCGGCGGTCCGTCCGTTCCTGCTCAAGCACATCCACTCCGAGTCCCACGGGGTGCGGACGAACGTCGACGCCTTGATCGGCCGGATCGGGACCGTGTCGGAGCGGATCGACCCCGTCACGGGAAAAGGCCGCGTCCTCGTGGAGGGGGAGGACTGGCGCGGCGCCTCGATCATGGACACGCCGATCGACGCGGGGGATCGGGTGATGGTGGTGCGGGTGGAAGGCACGACTCTCTTCGTGGACAAGGAAGGCTGAGTCATGGATTTCGGAACGTTCTTCCCCATCGCGGTCATACTCGTGACGCTCATCCTGGTGAGCCGCGGGATCCGGGTGGTGCAACAGGCGCAGACGATCGTGATCGAGCGGCTGGGGCGCTATCACCGCACATTGCACTCGGGAATCAATCTCATCCTGCCCATCCTCGACAAGCCGCGCGCCATCGATTGGCGCTTCACGCAAGTGACGCCCGCCGGCGAGATGTTCGTCCGGCGCTACAAGACCGACAAGATCGACTTGCGGGAGGCGGTATACGACTTCCCGCGCCAGAGCGTGATCACGAAAGACAACGTGCAGACCGAGATCAACGCCCTCATCTACTACCAGGTGACGGACCCGGTCCGCGCGGTGTACGAGATCGCGAACCTCCCGGACGCGATCGAGAAGCTGACGCAGACGACGCTGCGCAATGTCATCGGCGAAATGGACCTGGACCAGACGCTCGGCTCGCGCGACGTGATCAACTCGAAGCTGCGCGCGATCCTCGATGAGGCGACGAACAAGTGGGGCGTGAAGGTGAACCGGGTCGAGCTGCAGGACATCAGTCCGCCGCGCGACATCAAGGACGCGATGGAGAAGCAGATGCGCGCCGAGCGGGACCGGCGCGCGACCATCCTGACGGCCGAGGCGGACAAGCAGTCGAAGATCCTCGAGGCGGAAGGGACGAAGCAGGCCGCCATCAACAAGGCGGAGGGCGACAAGCAGGCGCGGATTCTCGGCGCCGAAGCGGAGGCGTCGGCCCGGCTCACGGTGGCCGAGGCCGAGGCCGAGGCGATCACTCGCATCTCCAAGGCGATCGGATCGGACGGCGATCCCGCGAAGTACCTGATCGCCGTCCGCTACATCGAGGCGCTGAAGGGCATGGTGACGGGCGAGAACAACAAGGTCGTCTATCTCCCCTACGAGGCGACGGGCGTGCTGAGCTCGCTGGGCGGCATCAAGGAGCTGCTCACGGGCACGGCGGCCCAGGACAAGGGCAAGTGAGCGCGCTGGTGGCGGGCTACTCCAAACGGTCGCTCGTCGCCAAGCTCGGGATCAAGGCAGGAACGACGCGAGCCATCCTCAACCCGCCCCGGGGCTACGAGCGCACGCTCGGTCGCTTGCCGCCGGCGGCGACCGGCAGGCCGCGCGCGGCCGGCTCGCTCGACTTCATCCAGTGCTTCGCGACCCGGAGGCGGGAGCTGGAGCGCCGGTTCTCCCACCTGAAGCGCGCTCTCGCTCCCGCCGGGGCGCTGTGGATCTCGTGGCCCAAGCGGGCGTCGGGCGTGCCGACGGATCTCACCGAAGATGTGATCCGCGGCATCGCACTCGCCCATGGGCTCGTGGACGTGAAGGTGTGCGCGGTGGACGACGTGTGGTCGGGGCTGAAACTCGTGCGGAGGCTGAAGGACCGATAATCGAGGAGGATCCATGAGAATGCGCATCAGCGTGGCACTGCTGCTGCTCGCCGGGCTGGCCATGCCGGCCGCGGGCCAGGGGAAAGGACCGAAAAAGTACGCGGTCACGACCGATCGGGCGCTCGTCGTGACCAAGGAAGTGCTCGTGAAGCAGGGCTACGACGTGGTGCGGGTGGAGAACAGCGGGCGCGACTATGTGGTGTGGTACCGCCGCGGCAACATGGGCCGCGGGAAAGGCAAGGGGCCGCCGGTGAGAATGGTGATCCACCGGGACATGGATCGCGTGGTGTTCCTCGAGACGCCGAGCGCGGTGCTCGTGGACATCGACGTGAGGTTGAAGCTCTAAGGAACGCGCGTCACGGCCCCGCGCGCGCGGACACGCGATACTGCCCGCCGCTGCCGCCGTTGAAGCCGTACACCACGAGGTAATACGTGCCGGCCGAGAGCGAGGCCGTGACGCGGGAGCAGAGGTTGTCCGCCCCCAGGTTGATGTCGTCGTTGTAGTCGATGAAGTTCACCGCTGCGTCGTACAGCTCGATGACCGTGTCCTCCTCCAGCGCGAACCCGCACGCCCCCTCCCATCCGGACGTCTCGAACGTGTATTGCCCGTCCGTGACGATCGGGATGCGCGTCACGTCGAAGTCGCCCCGCGGCAGAGTCCCGTACAGCGAGCCGCCGACGTACAGGAGGTCCGCGTCGCCGATCGCGTCGTTCGGCTCGCGCTCGAGCGGCAGGCCGATCGTGAACGGCGCGGCGTAGGCGCCCCCCTTCGCCACGGTGATGACCGTCGGCGCGGTGACACTGCCGAACGCTCCCCAGCGCCGCCCCGGCGACCCGAGCACGTGGTCGCCGTTTTCGTCCTCACCCGCGAACACGTCGTACGAGCCCTCGGACAGGCCGGCGAACGCGTACGACCCGTCGCTGCCCGCCGCCTGCGTCGCGACGACCGCCCCGCTGGTCGCGTCATAGAGCCGGGCGTACAGCTGGTGCGGCGGCGCGAGGCTTTGGGTCAGGCTGTTGCGCGCGTTGACGATCCCCGCACCGTACAACTGGTCCGGCCCGTCCGAGCCCACGTCCACGGCGAACCCGGTGAGCCGCGCGCGCAGGGCCGCCACGTTGAGGGCGGGATTGAGCGCCAGCACCAGCGCTGCCACGCCGGTCACGTGGGGCGTGGCCATCGATGTCCCCTCGTAGAACGCGTATGCGGGCTGGCCGGGGATGGCCTGAAAGTTCCACACGGTGGACAGGACGCCGAACGTCGCGACGACACGAGGGTCGGTCGTCGTGGCGTCAGCGAAGTCGCCCCCCGGCGCGGCGATGTCCACCGTGGGACCGTACGACGAGTACGAGGCGAGTCGCCCATTGGGGCCGACCGCGGACACCGAGAGCGCTTGCGGGTACGCCGCGGGGTAGTTCAGGGCCGTCGTGCCCGAGTTGCCTGCCGCCGCGACGACCAACGCTCCGGCATTCGTCGCGGCGATCACCGCATCCTGCAGGGTCGCGTCGGGCTGGGGCCCGCCCAGACTCAGGTTGATGACGCGCGCCCCCGTGGTCGGCTGCACCGTCCCCCCGGCTCCGTTGTCCGCCGGCAGGCCCGCCGCGTACAGGATCCCTTGGGCCACGTCGTAATACGTGCCCGAGCCGATCACGTCCAGCACGCGGACCGGACGGATCCGCACCGTCCAGTTGACGCCCGTCCCGCCGACGCCGTTGTTGCCGACCGCGCCGATCGTCCCAGCCACGTGCAGCCCGTGATTCCCCAGGGCGCTCGGCCCGGTGATGCAGCCGTTCGTGAAGTCGTAGTCGTAGGAAACCGGGTCGGTGGGATCGGGGTCGTAGCCGTCCCCGTCACCGGTGTTGTCCGCGGTGCCGCCCGCGCACACGGGGTACGGGGAGCCGACG
>Ga0209161_10000372_pt1 | contig 36161 bp, 31 predicted proteins | sample GraSoiAngelo_155_FD_186169 | JGI IMG/M metagenome (GOLD analysis project Ga0209161, IMG submission 186169) | Grasslands soil microbial communities from the Angelo Coastal Reserve, California, USA - 14_1009_13_30cm (SPAdes) (version 2) | ecosystem: Environmental > Terrestrial > Soil > Grasslands... | reverse complement strand
CGATCACCATCAGCGTGGTCAGAATCGCGCACGTCAACGTGCCTGCAGCCATCCATGGGTACCGCGTTAAATAACCAAACACGCGCCAGACCGTTTTCATCTCCCCGTCAAAGTCGACGCGCAGGTCACCACGTCAAGATAGGGCGATTCACCTCAATCGCTCCGCTTTACGTCGAAACACGTTGTCGTCCTCATCCGCACTGCGGTAATCTTGCCCAATGACCAACGAATCGAACCCTTTCGCCGACGAAATTCACATTGACCAACTTGAGATTTTCACACATATCGGGGCTCCGGAGGTAGAGCGCGCTGCTCCACAACGCTTAACCGTCAGCATTTCCTTTTGGCCGTATCAGCAAACGCCCGATCTGGCAGATAAAATCGACCAGACAGTTAACTATTCAGCCGTGGCCGAGGAGACGAAGAGTTTCGTGCGCGATCAATCGGTCAATCTGATCGAGACGTTGGCGGACCGGCTCGCAACGCATTTACTGAAAACTTTTCCGATACAGAGGGTCGCCATCGACCTGCGGAAATTCCCTTTGGAGGATGCCAAGTACGTCTCCGCAACTGTAACGCGCACTGCATCCGTCGGTTGACGATGCGCAAAGGACGATTCAACACACCCGCTGCGGAGATCGCCCAGCGCTACAGCGAATCCGTTTCGTTTGATTGGCGACTTTATCGCTACGATATCGCAGGATCGACCGCGCATGCCGCAGCGCTCGCCCGCGCACGAATCATGACTAGGGCTGAACACCGAAAAATTGAGGGTGGCTTGCGCGCAATCCAGCAGCAGATCGAATCCGGCAAATTCCAATGGGACCGCTCGCGCGAAGACGTGCACATGAACATCGAAGCCGCGCTTACGAAACGAATCGGGCCCGCCGGCGCGAAACTGCAGACTGCCCGCAGTCGGAACGACCAAGTTGCGCTGGACATGAGGCTTTATGTAAAAGACGAGATCACGGAAGTCTCATCGCGCCTGCGAAATTTGCGGAGAGCGCTGCTCAACCTCGCCGAAAAACACGTCGATGTTGTGGTGCCTGGTTACACGCATCTCCAGCGCGCCCAGCCGATCACTTTTTCGCATTACTTGCTCGGGCAAATCGAGGCTTTTGAACGAGACGCGGAACGGCTTCGTGATTGCCTGGTTCGAACGGACGTTCTCCCGCTTGGATCTGGCGCGCTCGCCGGATCGACAATCGTCCTCGATCGCGAACTTATCGCGCGCCAACTCGGTTTTTCGCGCGTGAGTCAGAACAGCACCGATGCCGTGAGCGATCGCGATTTCGTGTGCGAATTCCTTTTTTGCCTCGCCGTGATCGGCCTGCATCTGTCTCGTTTAAGCGAAGACTTGATCATCTGGAGCACGAGCGAATTCGGATTTCTGGAATTCACCGACGCATTTTCCACCGGCTCCAGCCTGATGCCGCAGAAAAGAAATCCCGACATGGCCGAGCTGACTCGCGGCAAGACCGGCAGGCTTTACGGAAATTTGATGTCGATCCTGACGATGACGAAAGCGCTTCCATCTTCCTACAATCGCGACCTGCAGGAAGATAAGAAACCGCTTTTTGATTCCGTGGATACGGTCCGCGCCGCGCTGGAAATTTTTGCGGCGATGCTCCCCGAATTGAAAGTCAATCGCAAACGCATGCAGGCCGCAGCAAGCGACCCGAATCTTTTCGCGACCGATCTGGCGGAATATCTAGTGAAAAAAGGAATACCCTTTCGCAAGGCTCATGAAATTGTCGGCAGTCTCGTTGCAGAATGCGCGAGGAAGGGAATCGCACTTAATCGGGTGTCCCTCGCCGAACTGAAAAAACGTTCGGTGCTGTTCGATGTCGACGTTGCTGATGTTTTCGATGTTCGCCATTCGCTTTCGCAGCGCCGCGCCATCGGCGCGCCATCACATGAGAACGTCGCGGCGCAGATCAAGCGCTGGCGCGCGTATCTCGGTAGGGGCGATTGACCTCAATCGCCCGCCGGCGGTTTCGATGAACCGCCCTACCTAAGCATTCGCTTTTCTGCCTCCTGTTCATACTCTTCGGATATGAAGCAGAGCAACATCGTGCACGGAGACCAAGGTTGGGAAACCGTTTCCAGCGAACGGCATTTCGCCGACGCGCATGTCGAAGTTGTAACCGATCAAGTGCAAACGCCGACGCGAACCAGGCCGCGTACATGGACAATCGTGCACCGCAAAGCAGCCGTCGTCATTGCGCCTATGGCGCAGGACGGCAAACTCGTCCTCATTTGCCAGGAACGTATCCCGATCCGCGAAGCAATCTGGGAAATGCCCTCGGGTCAAATCGATGTTGTAGCCGGGATCGGCGATCCCGGCTACCCCACGGAAACAATCGAACAAGTTGCATTGCGCGAACTTCGGGAAGAGGCCGGTTACGAGCTGGCCAAGGACGGCGAGCTCATTCCACTCGGCCATTACTTCTCATCGCCGGGATTCACGGATGAGCGCGGCTACTTCTTCCTGGCGCGCCCGGTCGTACCGTGCCCGGATTATGTGCGCGACGAGTCGGAATACATTTTGGACTGCCGCGCGTTCGCGATCTCCGAAATTCGCCGCATGATCGCCGAGAACGAAATACGTGACGGAAATACTCTTGGCATTTGCGCACGCCTAGCGGCGCGCGGTTTTATCTCGATGGAGTCGCGCTGACTCTGAAATCGGTCCCGAGTAAATTATCAATCCGATGGCGCTGCGAGACATTTTCAAATTCCGCGATCTGCCGGAAAGCGAAACGTCGAAACCGTTTCTCGAGCACTTGGAAGACTTGCGCTGGATGATCGTGAAGATGGCGATCACGCTCGCTGCCGCGATGATCGTTTGCTTCGCCTTTCGCTCTACGCTCGTGCGGATCATGCAGGCGCCCCTGCAGGATGTCGGTTCGCAAATCGGCACGCTCAAAGCGCTCGGCATCACTGATTCAATCGTGATTTCGTTTCATCTCGCCTTTTACGCAGGAATTGTTCTCTCCTTCCCGCTTCTTCTCTATTTTCTTGCGGAATTCGTTTTGCCGGCGCTCACCGCGGTGGAGAAACGCTTTTTATTTCCCGCGATCGGCGTCAGCTTCGCGCTGTTTCTCCTTGGCGTCTCGGTTTGTTATTTTTGGTTATTGCCAAAGACGATTCTCTTTTTCTTCCGTGACACCGAGTCGCTCGGCTGGGCGCCCACGTGGACCGTGCAACAGTATTATTCTTTCGTGACACGATTCACTATCGGGTTCGGCCTGGCGTTCGAATTGCCCGTGGTCGTTCTGGCGCTAGTTCGATTTGGATTGATCACCTACAGATTCATGGCACGCACCCGGCCCTATGCCGTCGTCCTGATCTTTATCCTGGCGACCATCATCACGCCGACGCCGGACATTCTGACATTGATCGCGATGGCGCTGCCGATGTGTCTACTCTACGAGAGCTGCATCTGGATTGCCTGGCTCATGGAACGCCCCAATTCTGGATCCATCGCCAAGTGATGGCGGCGTCTCAGAGTAAATCCAGTTGCGGTTTTGCAGTAGTTGGGCGGGACTTTTTCTTTCGGCGCGATTTTGCCACAGCCGGAGCTTCGATTGCGCCGTTGGGCCTTTCCAAGTACGCGAGAATCTCCTTGGCTCGATCGAGAATCTCTTTCGGCAACCCAGCGAGGCGCGCGACCTGAATTCCGTAGCTTTTGTCCGCGCCGCCGGGCACGATTTTGCGCAGGAAAATGATCTGATCGTTCCATTCGCGCACAGCGACGTTGAAATTGCAGACGCCGGTGCGTTCCTCGGCGAGTTTGGTGAGTTCGTGATAATGGGTCGCGAACAAAGTGCGCGCTTTGATCCTGTCGTGTAGAAATTCGGCGACGCTCCAAGCGATGGAGAGGCCATCGAATGTCGATGTTCCGCGGCCGATCTCGTCCAGAATGACTAGGCTGCGCTCAGTGGCGTTGTTCACGATGTTCGATGTCTCGTTCATCTCCACCATGAACGTGGATTGGCCGCGTGCCAGATCGTCGTTCGCGCCCACGCGTGTGAAGATGCGATCGACCAGCCCGATCTCCGCGCTTTCTGCGGGAACGAAGCTGCCGATCTGCGCCATCAACACAATTAGCGCGACCTGGCGGATGTATGTTGATTTCCCGGCCATGTTCGGCCCAGTCACGATCGCCACTCGCAAGTTCTCGCCGTCCAGCGCTGTGTCGTTAGGCACAAATTTTTCTTCCACCAAATTTTGATCGAGCACTGGATGGCGGCCGTCCTTAATGATGAGACGCAGCGAATCGTTCAACTGTGATCGGCAATAACGAAAGAGCCGCGCCGTTTCCGCCAACGCGCAAATGACGTCGAGAGTCGCGATTGCGGCTGCCGTCTGCTGGATCGGTCCCAGTTCACGCAAAGTTTCGTCACGCAGTTTTTGAAAGAGCTGGTATTCAAGCTGACGCGCGTGTTCGTCCGCGCCAAGAATTTTTGCCTCCATTTCCTTCAGCTCTGGCGTGACGAAACGTTCGCCGCCTACGGTCGTCTGTTTGCGCGTATAATGCGCCGGCACGCTCGCGAGGTTCGATTTCGTCACTTCGATGAAATAGCCAAAGACCGAATTGTAACGCACTTTGAGTGACTTGATGCCGGTTGCCGCGATCTCGCGCTCTTGCAAATGGCTGATCCAGTTCTTTCCCTCGCGCGATGCCTGACGCAGCGCGTCAAGATTGACATCGTATCCGTCGGAGAAAATTCCGCCTTCCTTTAGCGCCAATGGCGGATTATCCGCCAGCGCTTTCGCCAATTTGTCCGTCAGCGGCGGCATCTCCTCGATTTCGTTTTGCAAACGTTGCGCCAACAATTCGACTTTCTCGCCTTCCTTGACCCGATTGGCGCCAAAAACCAGTCGATCGAGGAGCTTCTGTAATTCGCCCTTCAACTTCGGGATTTGTTGCAACGAAGTTTTCAATGCGACCAAATCGCGTGCGTTACCCGACGCCTGACTCAATCGTCCCGCTGCGCGCTCGATATCGCGAATTGATTTCAGCTCTGCGCGGATGGAGGCGAGCAAGTCCGGCTCTTGCAACAAATCGGCGATCATTTGCTGTCGGCGTTCCAGCTCGGTCAGATTGCGCAATGGTTGCAGAATCCAGTCGCGCAATTTCCGTCCGCCCATTGGCGTGACCGTGCGATCGAGCACGGCCAGCAGGCTGGTGTCGCGCGCGCTGCGCGATTCAACCAGTTCGAGATTGGTTTGCGTGGCGGCATCGAGCAACACGTAATCACTCGGCGCATCGCAACGTAGCGAGGTGAGATGATCGATTTTCCGCCGAAGCGAATGCTTCAAGTAATGAACGATCGCGCCTGCGGCGGCAACCGCCTGCGGCATGTGCGTGCAGCCGAATCCGTCCAGCGATTTCGTTTTGAAATGCTCGCACAACGTGAAGATCGCCTGCTCCAGTAGAAACGCGTAACTGTCGTAGCCAAGCGCTCCGGTGATTTCTTTGAACTGGGTCTTCTGTTCATCGCTAACGAGAAGCTCCGACGGCGAAACGCGCGCAAGCTCGTCGAGGAGCGCTTGTCGATCTTGCAATTGCGTGAGCCGGAACTCGCCCGTGGTCAGATCCGCATAGGCAAATCCAAATACGCGATCATCGACATAGACCGCGCCGAGATAATTCGCGCGTTTCGCTTCCAGTAAATCCAGATCGCTCACCGTGCCCGCGCTGATTATCTGAGTGATGTCGCGCGAAACAATTTTGCCCGGCTGCGGTTCGCTGGTTTGATCGCAAATCGCCACGCGCCGCCCGGCCTTGATCAGCTTGGCAATGTAAGTTTGCGCCGCGTGATAGGGCACGCCGCACATAGGGACCCCATTGCGTTTTGTCAGGGCGACATTTAGCAGGCCAGAGGCCTCCTTTGCGTCCTCGAAGAACAGTTCATAAAAATCGCCCAGTCGAAACAGGAGCAATGTGTCGGCCGGAATACTACTCCGCAGCCGCCGGTATTGCTGCATCATCGGAGTGAGCGGATCGCGCATTGCACAATCTTGCTAAATCACGAGGCGAAGTAAAAGACTCCTTGCTCAGAACCCACTAAAACGGAGTGAAATCCGGTGGACTTGACTCGCTGATTTTCCAGCCAGAAATTTGGTGCAGTTCTTTGTTCTGCTTAATGGATCGGCGAGTAGCCGGTTCAACGGGGAAACCAAATTCCGTCTGCAAACGCGGCGCGGATAGGGGCGAACGATGCGCGGCATCGAGAGCATTTAATGGCTCCAGCCCGACAGCTAACCCCGTCAGCATCATTAAAGTGCAAGGATGTCGTGAAATCCGGCTCCTGAAAGTGAGGCGCCTCGTCGCGCGAGGCCGCCTTGTTTGAGTCGAATCAATTGATACCAACAGACGTTAAGCGACCGCGCAATGTGGATTGGAAACGCGCGGCGGCGATTTTGTACGGCGACTGGGGAACGAGCAAGGCCTACGTCATTGGGCTTGCATTCGCCGTCGCCGGTTACGCTTCGTTTTGGCTGATCGCAGCGATGTGCGTGCTGACGGCACTCGTCGGGATCAACTACATGATCATCTGCCGCCTTTACCCTGACGGCGGCGGGGTGTATGCAGCTGTCCGGCACCGCTCGGAAGTGATTTCGATCGTCGGTGCGTTTCTGCTCATCGCAGATTATTTGGTAACGGCAGCCATCAGCGCGCTCTCCGCCTTTCAATATCTTGGCGTCCCGCATCCGGAAAAATTCGCGGCGCTGTCAATCCTCATCATTGGCTTGCTGAATTTGTTAGGCCCGAAACAAACTGGCGGCCTTGCGTTCTTGATTTCAGTCCCGACCGCACTCGTTGTGATTATTCTCGGGTTGTTTTGTCTGCCGCACCTGGGTGAAGCATTTGTTCATTTGCAGCCGTTGCATGGAACATTCGGGCAAAACTGGGCCGCTTTTGTCGGAATCGTGCTAGCACTGTCGGGAGTGGAAGCGATCGCGAATGCCACGGGCGTGATGAAGCTCGATCCGGGCAGCACCGATGCGCAACCGTGTGTGATCAAAACTTCTACGCCCGCAATTTTATGCGTGATGATCGAAGTTTGCGTTTTTACCGCACTCTTTGGGCTCGCCGCCCACGCTCTGAACGGATTGCAGGTGGTCAACGGTGATGTGAACGCGCCCGGAGCCCAAGGCGTGCGCGATTACATGCTGCGTTACATGGGCCAAATTTTCGTTGGCGGCGCACTTGGACCCGCCTTTGGCCATCTTTTCGCGGTGGTTGTCAGTATCGTGTTCGCGTTCCTGCTCCTTTCGGCCTCAAACACCGCAATTGTCGATCTCATCATGATTCAATTCCTGATGGGTCGCGACCGCGAACTGCCGGGAATCTTTCACCGGCTGAATAAGTGGGGTGTACCGAATTTGGCTGCCGTGCTCGCCACGGTCGTCCCGATGGCGCTGGTGATTTTTGTGAAAGACATGGCCGGCTTGGCCGATCTTTACGCTGTCGGCGTAGTCGGCGCGATTGCGACAAACCTGGGCGCGACTTCAACTGACCGGAAGCTGTCGATCAAAACTTGGGAACGCAGCCTAATGTTGGGAACCTTTCTAGTCATGGCCGCGATCGAAATGTCGCTGCTGATCGACAAACCGAATGCGCGCTATTTTGCCGTCACCATTCTCGCTGTGGGATTAATTCTCCGGGGGCTTGTACAGGAACGGCGGATGAAAAAGCAAGTTGTTCCGGAGAAAGTGCCTGTCGAGCTTACACCGCCCAAACCAGCATCTGCACCTGCACCAGCATCGGTTGGCGCCGAGTCAACCCTATGTGCGGTCCGCGGCACTGGTCGCACGCTCGATTTCGCATTGCGCGAGGCCCGCAAGACAGGTTCGCGGCTCTATTTGCTTTTCGTGCGCGAACAACCGTTCATGACCGAGCAGGATAGCAAACGCAAATGGCAGGAGGATCCCGAAGCCAGCACAGTTTTTGCCGAAGCCAGGGAGAAGTCCGCTTCGGACCAGCCTCCGCTCTTTTGCTACGCCGTCAGTCCATCGGCCGCGGAGACGATTGTCGATGTTGCCGCGACGGTTGGCGCCTCGCGCCTCATTCTCGGCGCGCCGCAGCGCAGCGCGTTGATGAAACTTCTTCGTGGCAACGTCATCCGGGAAGTCTCAGACTCGCTTCCAGAGGAAATCGATCTCCTCGTTTACGCGTAAACTGAGTCGATCAATCCCGCAATGTCTTCATCCCCAGCCGAATGATTCGCTCGATCAGTTGCGGATAAAGGAGCGCGGCCTTTTCGGCCGAGAGCGCAAAGTCCTCGTCTGCCGCCAGATGCGGATTCGGATTCGCCTCGATGAAATAAACTTCGTTGGCTGGCGTCAGCCGCAGGTCGATGCGCGCGTAACCGTCGATCGTGAGCAGGCGATAGATGCGTTTGCACGTCTCCTCGATTTCGCCAACGAGCGCGGGATCGAGCCCTTCGGCGAATTCATTCCGCAAGCCTTTGCGCTTGCGATATTCATCGTCCCATTTTGCGCTGTAGGTCGCAATCTTCGGCTCGTTCGGATGGGCGTCGCCGAAGATCATCTCGCGAATTGGAAACACCGTTAGCCGCACATTGCCCAGCAGACTCACGTAAAGTTCGCGGGCATCGATGTATTGCTCGGCAATAGCGTCGGCGTTGCGTTTTTCGTGAACAAACGCGACGCGTTCCCGAAACTGCTCGTCGGTCTCGACGAACGATGCCTGCGAAATTCCGTAGGACGCTTCTTCTTTCACGGGCTTGACCAAAATCGGAAACTCGAGCTGTTTGGGTCGTCCAATGCGCTGACCGCGCGGGATGACGACAAAGTTGGGAACGTGGATGCCGTGATAATGGAGGATTTTTTTCGAAATACCCTTGTGCTTGCAAAGGGTGAGACCGGTGGCGCCACAGCCGGTGAAGGGTAGCCCTTGCAATTCGAAAAACGAAACGATGTTCTGATCGAATCCTGGGTTGTTCTTGAACTGTTCGACCAGGTTGAAAAGAATGTCAGGCGCGAAGGTCTCGAGTTTTTGCCGCATAAGATCGACATCGTCGTAGATGGCGAGATGCTCGGCGGTGTGACCGAGCTTGCCGAGCGCGGCCATGACGTCCGCCTCGGTTTTCCAATCCTTCGTCTTCATTTCCTTCGTGAAATCCTGATCGACAGTGGTCGGGCTGGTGCCGTCGAAAAGCACGAGGACTTTGAGTTTCTTTTTCACGGCTCGCTATTTGGTGCGCTTGAATTTACCGGTGAAAAGATAATTCATCACCAGCGTCGTGATGAAAGAGGAGACGCGAAAATCCTCTTGTGGATCGTCGTTCAACACGTGGAGTCCAAGCTGGTCGCAGCGACGGATGAGTCGCGCGAGGAGCTGGTTTACCCGGAACTTTTTCTCGTTTGTCCACTGACAAACGGCGTTCAGTAGTCGCCGTCTCCGCCTTCGCAGATACGCGCTCGCTTTGATTCCGGCCGGCGCCGCGAAGAGCTGCCGCAGATCGGCGTCGTAGAAATCCGGATACGTATCTTCGTAGAGCTTGCGCTTGCGCGCGTAATAAGTCTTGAGCTTAACGTTCAGAAAATCGTAATCGGCCACGCGATACTGCGGCGTGTGCACTGGTGGCTTGCCTGCCAGCGAACGCATTAGTTCATCCACGTATTCGAGTTTTCTCAGCGCCCGCCAGCCTGCGTACTGTTTACGCCAGTCCAGCCCGGGCGTGAGCCAGATCGCGAATGTCTCCGCGAAATCTTCGTCTGGATGGCTTTGCGCGTACCAATCTTCGAGGTGCATGACATAGCTACGACTGAACGGCCGTGGCCGGTAAGTATTCGGCGTTTCCTCGCGCGATGTGCGCCCGAAAGTCTGCTGCCACTTTTTCTTGCGCTGAAGCTGGTACGCGTAGCTGTAGGCGTGTCCCGCCTCATGCCGCATCAATTTCATGAACCACTCCGGCGTCTCGCCCTCGACCTCGAGCATCATGGTTCGCTCCAGTGCGCGCAGCCGATCATGGACGAGAAAAAACGGAATGAAGATTACCGGGATACCGATCGGTACGAACCACTCGTCGCCGATGTGACATGGCGGATGGAACACAAGCCCCTTTGCCGAGAGCTCGTCGTGGAGCTGCTGAATGAGCGGTTGAAGGGCCGTGTCCTCCATGCGCAACCCGAGCGTAGAGATCCGGCGCTCAAGAAGTTCCTCGTCGCTCAGTGATGCCCAATCGAAAGTTTCCATTTTGCCCACGGTATAGTCCGCGCGCAATGGTGTCACCCTTCCGAAGCCGAGAAAATTACATCTTGGCGTAAATGCCGACCAGGGGCCGACGCGACGGCGTTTTTGAACAAAAGTCGCTAACGAAACCGTCCCTGGTGCGGAGCTCCACGTGGCCGGCAGTACGGTTGGTACCATACACGAGCACTGAGCCGACTGGCGCAGAAAATGGGTCTGTCACTGATAATTTCTTGAATCCGTAATTGTTGACGAGCTCCTGCGCGGCATCTCTGGCGAGCTCGCTTTTCGGGCGGGAATCGATCACGCCGGAGGCGAGCAATGCCTCTTTAACATAATGCCAGCACATCGAGCGTGAATGCGCATGGGCGCGTTCCTGCGCGATCGTTGCAGCTTGCATCAACCTGCTGTCGATATGCCGGTCGACCTTGCCGAACGGGTAAACGATCTGCTGGGGATAGTACTGCGTGATGACGGGGACTGATTCTTTTTTGCCATCCGGCGTTTTGTAGCTGAAACGGGTAAAAGGCCATGTCGTTTTGCTTGTGCTTTGTTTCTCAACTGGTATTTCGATTGGTCGCACCGGTTCTCCCACAAACGTTCGCACCGGCCCTTTGGTGGTCGTTTGCGCCAGCTCTTTCGTGAGCTGTTGTGTCGGTCTTTTGCCGACCACTGGCTCCCGCTTTTTCGCGATCACTTGCGGCGATTTGCTCGTGATCACTTGCACGATGTCGTTCCCAGTTTGTTGATCGTGGCTCGTCAAATCCAACGATGAAGGTGCGAGTGACTGTGCGCGCGCGCTTGCGCCGGAAATAACGAGAAGTGACGCAGTTGCAAACGCTAAACAGGCCGAACCTCGCACGGAGCCGAGGCTGCAGGGAATCCTTACGTTGGGCAAGCTTTTTTTGATCTAAAATCATTTTTTTACTAATTCGTTACTTTGGGTTGTCAGGTCCTTTGCAGAAATTTATTGCCAGGTGGAGCGTCTCACGTCCAATAGCCTCGGTGTTTACAACTCGCCGCGCTCATTCCCTGCGCTGCTGCTTCTTCGTTTTATTTCTTGCGCCGACGGCGGTTTGGTCGGTTCCGCTCCTGCAAAAGAATCCGCCGGTCCGTCCTGCGGATGCGGACTCACCAGTATTGATTTGGGACATCGACCTGGAGCTTGCTAAGAATCTGCCGCGCAATTTTCGCACGACTGACGATCGGCTGAAATCGCATAAGCGCGAACAACTTCCGGCAACTAACGGCCTAACGGATCTTCATGCCTCTGGCAGCGGAGAATTCACAGCTGATAATCTTAAACTCGTGCTGGCGCGGACGCGCGGTGCGGTGACGGTTTTCGATCTACGGCAGGAAACGCACATATTCATCAACGGTCTGCCGGTTAGCTGGTTTGCCACAAACGACTGGGCGAACGTTGGTCGCAGTCAGGCAGCAATCGAAGCGGACGAAAGCGCACGTGTTCAATCGCTCAAACCCGGGAGTGAAATCGCTGTTCATCCGGGGGAAGCTGTCAAAAAAGCAGGCGCTGATTCCGCAAAGTCTCAGCATGTGACTGTTGAGCGGGCGAGCACTGAACGCGACATCGTCGAGGCTGGAGGCGCTCATTATGTGCGCATCACGGTCACGGATCACGCCCGGCCACTCGATGACGAGGTCGATCGATTTATTCTCGCTGTTCGCGCGCTGCCGCTGGATGGCTGGGCGCATTTTCACTGCGAAGCCGGTCGCGGGCGAACGACCACCTTCATGGTGCTTTACGACATGTTACGAAATGCAGCGCACCTTTCACTCGCAGATATTGTGCGCCGTCAGAAATTACTCGGATATGACTACGATGTCCTCCGTCCCGCTGAACCCGGAAACTGGAAGGCGCCCTACACCGAGGACCGCATCGCTTTTGTGCGCGCCTTCTACAATTACGCTCGTGTCAATCCGAATGGTCGGCCACAGCTTTGGAGCGAGTGGCTGAAGTCGGGTGGGAATTGAGCAATAAAAAGTGCGCCTGCGCTGCACTCCAAGCGAAGGCTGGAGGCGAGGGGAGTCGAACCCCTGTCCTCGTCGCTATCCACGCAAACATCTACATGTTTATCCGGCGGTGAGTTTTAAGGAGCCGAACGTTGCACCGGCGCACTGCCGGCTCCCGAGCGTCCGCGAAATCGATTCACGAACCGGCGCGGTCGCTCCGCCGATTTGCCAGCCTGCTGTCCACGTTTGCCGCCGTAGCAGGCGTCCAGCGTCAAACGTCGCGGTCAATTAAGCCGCGAGAGCGAGACCTTCGTTGTCTGCGTTTATTTTTTTGGTCCGGTTTTTAACGAGGCCAACGAACCATCCTCGACATGCCGCCTGCGCTTCCAACGATGAGTCGAAGCCAGTGCGCCCCCTTTTGTGCTTGAACAAATACCTCGTTTTGAGGTCTTATGCAAGGCACCCCAGCATTGTCCGCATCTCTTTTGCGTGTTGCGGGTTAAATGAAGAGTCATCCAGCATGGCAATGGAAATAACATCTCGGTCAGTGCCCGGTACGCCGTCGGCCGAGATCGCCACCGATAAGACGACCCAGCCCGGCACACCTGTGGAGTTGCCGGACCCGATGCAATCTCGGCCTCGGCGTGGAATTTTGCGAATGGCGCCGCAATTGACACGCCGCAATTTCAGTAGCCGTGCAACCGAGCTTTCCGGTGGGAAAGCCATCGTGCTTTCCGTTCCGAAAAGCGGACGTACGTGGATTCGGACATTTCTTTGCGCCTATTTTTGCAAACTGCACGGCCGCGAGTTCACTCTTCGGCCGGAGCGTTACGGCGAACCAGGCATTCCTCGCCTCGTTTTTTCCCACGATCTATTTGAGCACCGCACCAAAGGTGATCTTTGGGACCGAGTTCGCGGCAAATACCTGGTGCCAAAGAGGGAGCTTCAACGTGCGAAGATCGTTCTGCTGGTGCGTGATCCGCGCGATTGTTTCGTTTCGCTGTACGTGCAAATGACCCGGCGCGATCCGACTGCTCCGGCAAAATTCCAAAAGAAAACGGTTAGCGATCTTCTCCGCGACGAACGGTTTGGCATCCCTGGTATCATCAGGGCGATGAACGACTGGCTGCATGAATTCGCTGGCCGCAATAATTTCATGATCATTCGGTATGAAGCATTGCGGGCGTCACCCGCCGAACATTTCCGAGAACTGCTGGCTGTGCTTGGCGAAACGGCTCCAGATATGTCGATCTTTCAGGAAGCGCTCGATTTTTCACAATTCGAGAACATGCAAAAATTAGAGGCAGCCGGTGCGTTTGATTCGAAAATCCTGTTGCCCGGCGACGTGCGCGATCCGGAATCATTTAAGGTGCGCCGCGGCAAGATCGGTGGATATCGCGAGTATCTTCCGGCCGAAGACCAGGAATATGCAGCCGCTGTGTTGGCGGAGCTTGATGAACGGTTTGGATATGGTCGTCCTGAGACCGCGCCTATAGCTTAGGTCCGCGGCACCGGCGAGGCCCCATTTTCGTACAAATTCCTACTTGCATAGTAGGATTAGATCTGATTTCCTACTTGTCCGATAGGATATGAAGCTGTCTAAACGTGGCGAATATGCGCTCCGCGCTCTCATCGATCTCGGCATCGCTTCCGAACTGGGCTGGCCGATGCTTCAGGTAAGTGAGCTAGCCGCGAAAGAAAAACTGCCGATCAAATTCCTCGAGCAGATTTTCATGCAGCTCAAGGCGGCCGGATACGTGAAAAGCAGACGCGGGAAGTTTGGTGGCTACTCACTTGCGCGGCCCATGAGCCGGATAAAGTTTGGCGCCGTTATTCGGTTGATTGACGGACCGCTGGCGCCAATTCGGTGCGTTAGCCAAACATCCTACACTCGCTGCTCATGCCCGGACGAGGTGCACTGCGGCTTGCGAATGTTGATGCTCGACGTTCGAAACGCGATTGCCAAACTGCTCGACCGCTACACGCTCGCCGACATCGTCGAGATCACGCTTCGCAAATTTCGCCGGGACAAGGTCACGCCGCCCTTCCTCCACCGATCGGTCCCGCTCGCGTCGATCTTGTCCGAAGAAGGCAAGCTACCAATTCGCGGCAGGGGAAAAGTGGGGGCATTCAAGCAATTTTCAGGGTCCCGAGGGAGCCAGTTACGCAATGGCCACGCGAAAGGCGCGGCAAAATAGGGAGAAAAATTATGTCAATCAGGAAATGTTTTTCACAAACCAGCGTTGTTGTTTCCATACTGTTGCTAACGGCGGTCCGACCGCTCGCTGCAGCAACCCCTTCCGAGTCTGAGCGACTCGAGAAACTCGAACGCGCGGTCGAGCAATTGCAAAAACGCAATGCGGAACTTGAGGCGGAAGTCCGCAGCTTAAAGAAGCAGACTGCGTTTGCCCCTGAGGGCAAAATGAAGAAGCAAGTTACGTACGACGGCAAAACGTACGTGGAGAAAGCGGTGGTCGAAGAAGAGAAACCGATCGTTTATGTTCAGCAGCGCGGGCCGGAATTGAAGCTGGTACTCGGCGGATTCATTCAGACCAACTTCGAAGACGGCGACGTCTCCGCGTTCGAAGGCCGCTTCGGTCAGACCGCGTTGAAGGATCGTTTTCGCCTGCGCCGGGCGCGGATCGCCATGACCGGCGATTTTGCGGAGCAATTCGATTTCAAAATGGAAGGCGACTTCGAGAACAGCGACGGCACTTCCCCATCCAACCGGACCGACTTTTCGGGAACAGACATTTGGCTCAACTGGCATCGGTTTCCGGCAGCGCAAATCAAGATCGGCCAATATAAAGCGCCATTCGGCTTGGAGCAGCTCACTCCTGACACCTCCCTGTTCATTATCGAGCGCAGTCTTCCCACCGGGGCTATCACTCCAGAACGGCAAATCGGGGTCGAACTTTGGGGAAAGCCATTTACGAACCTCTGGCCCGAGCAGAAGGACTTGCTGACGTACTACGCCGGCATCTTTAACGGGAACGGACGCAACATTAACAATAACGACAACAACAATTTCATGTATGTCGGCCGGCTGGAGTTAATGCCGTTCAAAGGCAAAATCTTCGGTCAGACTTCCAGTCTGAAACTTGGCGGCGACGTGCTCAACAGCCGCGACGATCAGGGAACAAATATCTCACCATCGGGGAACCTGTTGGTAAACGCCGATGGCTCGCTCTCGTCGTTCGTCCTGCCGGGCGCGGATGAAAGGACGGCATGGAGCGTGGACGCCTGGCTAAACATCGGGCCCTTCGACCTGATTGGTGAATACCTCGAGGAATATGTGAACGGTCGCACCGTGAACGGCGTCCCACCAGGGTTTGCCAACTTCACGACGAGCGGATTCCAGATAACCTCAGGCTTTTTCCTGATCCCGAAAAAGTTTCAAATTGCGGTTCAGTGGCAGGAATTGAATCCCGGGCAAAAGGGCAACGACGGCATTTATTCGATCACCGGCGGCCTGAACTACTACATCCACGGCGACGATCTCAAACTGATGGTCAACTACATTCATACCTGGTCGGATTTTCGCCAAGCCAATCCTGAGTTTGGCCAGGACCAGTTCAATGAAGTCATCGGGCGCGTACAGGTAATGTTCTAATCAGCGAATCTTGAGCCAGCGACGAAGCCGATTGTCTGTCCGTTTGTAAGCACGCTCTGCTATTGGAGACCAACTATGAAAATCAAAATAACGGCAATCGTTGGAATGTTCCTACTTTGGGCGTCCTTCGCGACCGCGGAACAGAAAATCGCGATTCGCTTTGGGCATTTTCCAAACATCACTCATGCACAGGGGGTGATCGCACACGCGCTCTCGCGGCGAGGCAAGGGCTGGTTCGAAGAACGGCTGGGGCCGAATGTCGAGATTCAATGGTTTACGTACAATGCCGGGCCTTCGGCAATGGAGGCGATCTTCGCCGGATCGCTCGACATCACTTACGTCGGTCCGAGTCCCGCGCTTAACGCGTATTTCAAATCGAACGGGGAGGAGATCCGTGTCATTTCCGGCGCAGCCAATGCCGGCGCCGCCTTGGTAGTAAAGGCAGATTCGCCTATCAAGACGCCAGCCGATTTTCGCGGAAAAAAAATTGCCACGCCGCAACTCGGTAACACGCAAGACATTTCCTGTCGTGCATGGTTGAAGGCGCACGGATTCAACGTCACGCTAACCGGCGGCGACGTGACGGTGATCCCGACAGCGAATCCAGATCAGCTCGCGCTGTTTCAAAAAGGGTCTGTTGATGCCGTCTGGACCGTCGAGCCGTGGGTGACGCGGCTCGAACGCGACGCGAAAGCGCGCGTCTTTCTCGAAGACAAGGACACGATTACCACTTGGCTTGTTTCCAGTGTGAAATTCTTGCGTGATCGACGCGACTTAGCGAAGAAAATCGCGGCCGCAAATGTGGAGCTGACGAAATGGATCCAAGAGAATGAGGGGGAAGCGCAGAAGTTATTGATCGAGGAGTTGAAGGCCGAAACGCGAGCCGACTTTGCGCCGGATCCGGTCGCCCAGGCATGGAACCGGATTCAATTTACAAGTGAAATATCGCGCGACTTGATTGCGAAATCAGTCCGAGACGGGAAAGACGCGGGTTTTTTAAAGGGCTCGACGGATACCTCCAAGCTGATTGAGAACCCATAATGCGCCAGGCCGCCCGCCACCATTCTTCAGTGACCGAGGAGCTCGAGGTCATTGCGCCCTCGAAGCTCGCGATCGAGGGCGTCTCGAAAAGTTTTCGAAGCGCCTCGGGCACTGTCCTGGCACTTGACCGGGTGAGCCTGAACGTCGCCGAAGGCGAATTCGTTTGTCTTGTCGGCGCGAGCGGCTGTGGCAAAACGACTTTGCTCAATATCATCGCCGGTTTGGAGAAACCGGATAGCGGTACGGTGCTGGCCGACGGCAAACCCGTGACAGGACCTGGCCGCGAGCGGCTCGTTATGTTTCAGGAACCGGCTCTTTTTCCATGGCTGGACGTCTTCGGAAATGTGCTCTTTGGGCTCAAGCTGAAGCCAAATCTGACAAAGAAAGATCGGCGTGACGTCGCCACGTATTATCTTGAGCTGGTCGGTCTCAGCCGGTTCGAGCACGCCAATATTCATGAGCTTTCTGGCGGGATGAAGCAGCGGGTTTCGCTTGCTCGAGCGCTCGCTCCGAACCCACGAATGCTTCTGATGGACGAGCCATTCGCCGCTCTTGATGCGCTCACGCGCGAGCAACTATATGGCGATATTCAGGAAATCTGGAAAGCGCGCCGCAAGACCATTGTTTTTGTCACCCACAATGTTCGCGAAGCAGCATGTCTGGGCGACCGCGTCCTTGTCTTTTCACCACATCCCGGTCGCATTAAGGAAGAATTTGCGGTGAAGCTGCCGCGACCGCGCGACATTAACAGTGTCGATCTTGCCGCTCATGCTACACGAATTACGAAAGCTCTGAAGAGTTTCGGTCAGGCGGAGGCCGCAGTCACAGGATGAAACGATTTCTTTTGGCTGCTGCTTTTTTCGTTGTGCTCCTTTTGATTTGGGACGTGGCGTTTCGCACCAAAATCTGGTCGCCCGTCCTGTTGCCCTCGCCATGGCAGGTGGCGACCTATTTAAAAGGCGCTGCAGTAGATGGAACTTTGGCGAAGGCGACCGTGATCACGATGCGCCGCTTGCTCGCAGGTTACTTCATTGGCCTTGTCGTCGGGCTTCCACTGGGACTGCTGACAGCGCGCTGGAAATTATTTCGCGACACGATAGGAACCATGGCACTTGGTTTGCAGACGTTGCCCAGTGTCTGTTGGGTGCCGCTGGCGCTCTTATGGTTTGGACAAACAGAGGCCGCGATGCTTTTTGTGGTGGTCATGGGGACACTCTGGTCGGTGGTTATCGCCACCGAGACCGGCGTGCGCAATGTTCCGCCAATTTACCGCCGCGCCGCGTTGACGATGGGCTCTAAACGGTTGCACATGTGGTTCAAAGTCATCCTGCCCGCAGCGCTTCCATTTATCGTAAGCGGGATGAAGCAAGGTTGGGCGTTTGCCTGGCGCTCGCTCATGGCAGCGGAAATTTTTGTGACGATTCTGACCGGATTTGGCCTCGGCCAACTTCTGCATTACGGGCGTGAGTTAAGCGCCATGGATCAGGTCATTGCCATCATGCTCGTGATCGTCGTCATCGGTCTGCTGGCCGACAAAATTTTCTTTTCGCCGATTGAAAAGTTTCTGCATCGGCGCTGGGGCACGAGCCAGGCATGACATTTCGCGAAAAGCGACAGCACGTGTCCGCGCAGCGGGAGGTGCACATTACCAACAAACTCGGCTTGCATGCCCGGCCAGCCGCGCAGTTCGTCAAACGCGCTAGAAGTTTTCGATCGGAAATCTGGCTCGTGAAAGAAGGGAAGCGATATTCTGCCGCCAGTCTCATTGATACTCTTCGCGCGAACCTCGATTGCGGAGCCAGCGCGATTCTGGAAGCGCATGGCGTCGATGCCGAAGAAGCCCTTGAGGACTTGGAGAAGTTGCTCGCCGAATTTCGCAAAAATGAAAATGACTAGCGCAATGGCCGCGCGACCAGCATCCCGCTGTCCGAGCGATAGCGATAGAGATATTTCGAAAGCTCCGAATCCACAGTGACACGGCCGTAATTAGTGGGAGAGGACGCGTGCATGAAGTGCAGAACGCCGTCATTCGTGCGCAACGCGAGGCCGACATGTGCCGTGGAATAAAGTCCACTTCGATCTCGCGAGATAATTCCGATGATGTCGCCGCTGCGTAATTTCGATTCAATTCCAGCCACTCGGCTTTTTGGAATTTCATAGAGCGGGCGTGACGAAACATTTGCTTCCATGCGGGCAAGTGGTCCAAGCAGCGAACGGTTTGCGGCAAGATAACGATAATGTCGCCAGCCCACGCTCATCTCCCGCGCAGAGTGTGGAACGCTGCGACCACCCAGATCGCGGGTCATATCTTCTACGAGTCCTCGGCGATCATTATCGTAAAGCCAGTCTTCCAGGTAATGCAGGCGCGAAAGATATTCGCCGGTGCATGCGCCGCCGCGGTACCGATCCAGCTCGATGTAATGCAATAGACGCTCGGGAGTCCAGTTCGATTCCGGCTCGTTGAGCATTCGAGCGAAGCTGAGCGCGATCTCGAAAAAGGTCCAGCAATCCATCCCTTGAAAATTTACTGAGGGCGACTCGACCCGGTTGTCGATCTCGAGAGTAAAATGTTTGTAGCGTGTCCCCACTAGCGCTTGTCCGACGGCCGCAGTCCGTTCACCAATCGGCAACGCTTTCCAATTCCCAGATTTCGCCTTCGCAACCAGCCGATTGAACTGATCCTGCCCCTTAAACACCGTGTTGAGCGGTAACCGCGATTCGAATGCGAACGCGACCGAGCAACTCAAAAACAACGGAATGAAAAGGTTCCAACTTCGCATATCGCACACAACTCAACCCGGAATTTATCCGCAATCAACCGCGTTGTAAGGAAGCCGGCTTGTAGTGGCAGTAGTGTCGCCTGCAATTCCGTATCCGCTTGCTGGGCGGAGTTTTCGTCGAGCCGACAAGGGACCTAACCATTTCGTTGCGCAACCCCGGCGGCCTATCGCAACGAAAGGTTTTGCTTCGCTGGAGCCAGCCTATATGCTTGCGCGAAAGTGCCGATTCGTTTTCCGAGAAAAAGCCGTCGAAATGTTGTTCGTCAGACATCGCGGGATGGCGCTCCTGTAAAGCGTTCCACCCGCGTCCGGCTGCGTCCGCGAGCCGACTGGCATAAGCGCAATTTTCTTACCAGCGTTCTGATCCCTTCGCTTTTTATCAAACGCTCCGGCGGTTACGCGCCGCCGCAATTTCCGAAGATCCGTGAAGGAGAAATCTGCATCACCTGGATCGGGCACGCCTCGTTTCTAGTGCAAACCCACGAAGTCAACGTCTTGATCGACCCGATCTGGTCGAAATGGCTCAAGGTGATCAAGCGATTGAAGCAACCAGGCTTCGAAATTCATCATCTGCCCTCGATAGATTTCGTACTCGTAACTCACGCTCACTTCGATCATCTCGACCGGCGCACTCTGCGGCGCGTGGCTGCAGATCAACCGATTGTCGTGCCCATGGGCGTGGGGAATTTGGTGCACGATCTCGGATTCCACATCGTACACGAGCTGGATTATTGGCAGATGGTCGAGCTTGGGCCGCTGAAAATTTCACTCACTCCATGTCATCACTGGGGCGCCCGGTTCCTTGCGGATTTGCACCGCGATTTTGGCGGATTTGTCATCGCGTCGAACGGTCGCACGATTTTTCACTGCGGCGACACCGCTTATTTCCCGGGATTCAAAGAAATCGGCGAACGCTACAAGATCGACATCGCACTGCTTCCAATTGGCGCTTACGAGGCGCCCACTGGCCGCGAAGTTCACATGAACCCAGAAGAGGCGGTGAAAGCCTTCCAGGAACTCCGCGCCAAAACTTTGATCCCGATGCATTACGGAACGTTTCCTCTCGGTTTCGAGCCGCTCCACGAGCCGCCGCGACGATTGCTCGCATCCGCCCGGACTCACGGCATACAGGACAAAGTCCTCGTCATGACTGAGGGAAAGCCCGTGGTGCTGTAGCGAGATTTTTCCAGCCACAGATGAACACAGATGAAACACAGATCGCGGATTTCTTTTCCTGCATCTGTGAAAATCCGTGTTAATCAGTGGCCAAATTCTCTTGGGGCACTAGCGGCCGGATTACTGATCCTGTTCTTTTGCGTCATTCTTCTGTCGCACGATCCGCTCATCTTTTGGAATGACGACTATGAGTTATCAGTGCTGCCGGTCTTCGCTGATGTAGCGCGCAGTTGGGCTGAAGGCTACTGGCCGATCTTGAGTCCCTATTCCTGGGTCTGCGGCAATCTCGCTGGGGAATTTCAGTACGGCACGTTTTCGGTTTTTGTGAATGCGGCCGTCGTTCTCATCTGGAAATTTCCGCTCACATTTCCGCAGCAGGCGGCTGCTCTTTCCATAACGCATCTGTTTGTTCTGGCAATCGGCACGTTTTTGCTCGCGCGCGATCGTCGGTTTTCAATTCCATTGTCGATCTTCGTCGCGCTGGTCGCTTCGTTAAACGGCTGGATCATCTGCTGGGGCGCGACCGATTGGTTCGGCGCGCTCGGCGCGTTCACCTGGCTGCCCTGGGCGTGGTGGGGAGCGGAGCGCGCGTTGGATCAACACAGAACAAAATGGAGGTTTCTCTGGCCAGCGCCGTTCGTGTACCTCCTCGTCACAGGCGGTTTCCCATACACGGTTTTAATGTTGCTGCTCCTCACCGCGTGGTTATCCGCTAAGTCCTTAGTCGAAACTCGAAACGTCTTCTCGATCTTCCCGATGCTTTTCGGCGTTGCGCTCGGCTTTGGATTGTCCGCGCCCGCGTGGCTTGCGATTCTCGATTTGGTGCATGGCTCAGCGCGCGAGTTGCAGCCGGCGTCTGCCCATTGGCAATGGCTCGTTCCGCCAGCCGCGCTTCCCGGATTAATTCTTCCGTCGTGGACGGTGAACTGGACCGATTTCTCCTCGCGAAATCTAACGCATGCGGCAACCGAACTGGCGTGCGGCTTGGCAGCTCCCGCGGCGCTCATCGCTGGGTTCGTCTGGCACCGGCGTATGCTAGTGCGGCGAATGAAATGGGAGCTTATTTTGCTTTTGATCGTGCTCCTGCTTTCAATGATTCCAACTGCCGGACTTTTTCGGTGGAGCTTTCGTTGGCTGCCCTTTTTCCATCTCGTGCTTGCAATTTGTGCCGCAGATGCGCTGCAAATGAAACCGCAGCCAACAACCGCAGCTACAGCTTCGCTTGCACTCGTCGTTGTGACCGCCATCGCGATGTCGATCTTCCGCACCGGCGGCGCCTACACTTTTCCCCTGACCTGGATTCTCCTCGCGCTGGCTGGAATCTGGGCAGTTGCAGAATTCGTTTTTGGTAGGGACGCCGCGTTGCGGCGTCCAGGTCATCGGAGCGCGATGACACTACCGGTTGACTGGTTGCTCCCGTGCGTGACGTTCCTGGCGCTCCTTGCGACGTATCTTTGCATTGCGCCAAACGGCGGTGTTCCCAAATACAATTTTTCGCAGGAGTTGCTCAAACCTTCGCCGCTAGATCCACAGCGCCTTTATCTCAGCATCTATCCCTGGGCAGAGTTGAATTATCGCGTGGAGAAAAAGCCACAGCCCGTTGGCCAAATCGTGCGGCCCGGAAGCACGTCGATGTGGGCTGGATTGCATTTTATCAACGGCTACAGCCCGATCCGGCCCGCTGGCGTAGCACGCGAATTCGCAGCCACGATTCACGGTGAAATTAATCCGGCAATGGGAGAATATTTGCTGAATTACCAAGCTGGCGAAGGCGGCGAACTAGCGTTGTTGGGCGTGGATGGGATCGTCGTTGCCCGGGAAATGAATGTCGCCCCGCAACCGGCATCTGAGTGGGAAATGGTCATTTCAACAGATGAAGGACTCGTTTTTCATCGGCGCGGTGCGTCGTTCGCGCGGGTGCGCTCTGTCACTTCGATTGATTCGCGACCTAACGAGCAAATTGCTTCCGCAAAGGTTTCACAAATCAACGATTCGCGGAATTTCGTTGAAGCAGATGTCGATGTGCCCGGCGGTGATCGCCCAGCCTTGCTGACTTTTTCGCGGCCGTACTTTCGTGGCTACGAGGCGCGACTAGGTAATCAAAAACTCGCGGTCACTTCTTATCGCGGACTATTCCCAATCGTCGAAGTTCCGGCCGGCGCACACGGACGGCTCAGTCTCACATATCGGCCATATTGGCTAACATGGGGAGCTGGCGCAGCAGTTGTTTGCGGATTCCTTATTGTGCTTGGCTTTTTCGCCGCGGCGTCGCAGCGGAATTTGAGACCATGATCTCAATGAACCCGGTGCTTGGCGCAAGCGCATCTACAAATTTTTCGGGTCTTCGAGTAACTCGATCACTCGTTTGAGCAAGCGACCGGCGCCGCCGCCATCGATGCTGCGATGATCAAAGCTCAAGGTGATTTGCGCTTCGGTTTTCGGAGCGAATTCCTTTTCCGATTCGTCCCATGACGGAACTTTTTTTCCGACACCAAGTCCGAGCAGCAATGTTTGATCGGGCAGGGGAATAGGGGTGCCCCATTCCATTCCGAATGTTCCGAAGTTGGAGACGGTGGCGATGCCGCCGGCCTGCATGTCGGGCGAAATCCGGCGTTGCCGCGCGAGATCGACCAGTTCCTTGTATTTCGTCGTGAGATCGGCAAGCGAAGTTTTGTCGGCGGCTCGAATTACCGGCACCATGATTCCGTCCTCGGCTTCAACAGCGATGCCGATGTCGATGGAGTTGGATTGCACAACGCGGTTGCCGATCAATTTTGCGGCTGCGCCCGGATTCTCCGCCAGCGCGAGCGCAAGCGCGCGCAATGCGTACAGGCCGGGACCCGGTTTTGGACCGCGCGATTGTCGGTCTTGCAGCACGGGATCGAGATTCACTGAGGAACCAATCGTTGAGAGCGGCCGCGTCCAACTCCGCCGCATCGCGTCCGCCACGCCGGCGCGAATGGCAGAAGCTTCATGCGCCGTCTGGTTATCGATCTTGTGCAGGAAATTCTCGAGGTCCTTGATCGTGACGCGATTCCCGGCGCCGGTCCCCATGATCCCCGCGAGATCAGCGGTTGTTAATTGTAGTTCGGCCATGCGCGCGCGTACGCGCGGCGACATGAAAGTCGCGCCTTTCGTGATTGCAGGAACGGGGAGGCCGCCAGCGCGTTCGCCCTCGCCATCGCGCGCGGCGATTTTTTTCTCGCGCGCTGGAGCGACTTCCTCATCCGCGCGCGCGGGAATTTCCTCCGCGACTTCCCGTTGAGGGGGAGGTGGCGCGCGTCTGGCGAATCGCGCTGCGTCTTCTTCGCTTGCTTCCACGTAACCGAGCACCGCGCCCACAGGATACGTCTCCTTTAGCTGCACGGTGATCCTGTCGATTTTGCCTTTACACGGTGTGGTTACGCCCATGACCGCTTTGTTCGTTTCGACGTCGATAATTTCCTGGTCATCCGCGACCACGTCGCCCGGTTTGACTTTAATATCGACAACCGTGGCTTCGGCAATCGATTCGCCCAACTGCGGCATGATAATTGGAACTTGCGGCATAAATCTATTCTCTGAGGAGTGCGCGAGCTTTGGCTGTGATGTTTTTAGCGTTCGGCCGATGCACGCTCCACAAATTCGGATGATACGGGATCGGGGTGTCTTTTGCATTCAGACGCTGCGGCCCGGCATCGAGCAAATGAAATCCTGCGCTGGCGACGCGGGCGATGACTTCTGCGGTCGTGCCGCCCCACGGAAATGATTCGCCGACGCAGAGCAAACGCCCGGTACGTGCGACGGATGCCAGCACGGTGTCAATGTCGAGAGGTTTGACACTGCGAAGATCGACCACTTCAGTCTCAAAACCTTCACGCGCGAGTTCATCCGCCGCAGCGAGAGATTCCTGCATCATCGCGCTGTAACTCACGATGGTAAGATCGCGTCCTTCTCGCGCGACGCGCGCGCGACCGGTCGGCAAACCTTTGTCCGGCAATTTGTCGGCCTTGAGATGGTAATAAAGATATTTGTGTTCGCAGTAGATGACCGGATCATCGATCGCCACCGCCTCGATGAGCATAGTATAGGCGTCTTCCACCGTTGCCGGCGTCATCACGATGAGTCCGGGATAATGTGCGTAAATCGATTCCATTGATTGACTGTGGAACGGCCCGCTGCCTTTTGTCCCGCCCGAGGGCAAGCGCACCGTTATTGGCACTGGAACATTCGTTCGCCAGTAATGCGTGCCGACGTTGTTCAGGATTTGGTTGAGCGCGAGACTGGAAAAATCGGCGAACTGCATTTCGATGATCGGTCGCATTCCCTGTATGGCGGCCCCAATCGCAGTGCCGACGATCGCGTCCTCGCTGATTGGCGTGTTCAATACGCGTCCGGGAAATTCCTTCGCTAGCCCTTTCGTTGCTTTGAAGGCGCCGCCGAATGTTCCGCCAACGTCCTGTCCGTAGATGAAAACGCGATCGTCATCGCGGAGCAGTTTTGCCTGCGCTTCGCGGATCGCTTCGAGATAGGTGATGCTCATTCGAAAGAATCAGCAAGGTCGCGCGTGGAAATTGCGCACCAATCTTCCTTATCGCCTTCGGGCGGGGCCTCTTTTTGAGCGGTGGCAATCGCCTCGTCCACCTGCGCGGCCGCGTCTTTGCGCCACTGAGCCAGCGTCTCCGCACCTAGCAGATTAAGATCGACAATTGTTTTCTCCGCGACTTTCAAGCAATCGCGAGCGAATGGCTGGCGCTTGACCTCGTCCGGGACATAGCTGGCATCGTCGTGTTCGCCATGACCAGAAAGGCGCAGGACGGACGCAACGACTAACTGCGGTGGTCGCCCCGCACGCGCTCTTTTTACCGCACTGCCGATTACATCCAGGCATGCGGTGAGATCGGTTCCGTCGAGGCTGTAACCTTCGAACCCATAACCGATCGCACGATCAACCAGATCATGACATGCAAATTCCCGGTCGTTCGGCGTTGAGTAGGCGTAGTGATTGTTTGTCGCTACGACCACCAGCGGAACTTGTTCGACGGCAGCGATGTTCATTCCTTCATGGAACGAACCGGTCTGCATCCCGCCCTCGCCGATGCACGCCAGACCGATGAAGTCTTTGTCTCCCTTAAATCGCTTCGCCATCAATGCGCCTACTGTTACGGAAATCATTGCTCCGAGATGACTGATCATCGCGAGTTCGTTCTTGCGCGGATGGCCCCGGTGAATATTACCGTCGCGTCCACGCATCGGCCCCTGACGAGAACCAAGATATGTGCGCGTCACATCGAGCAATGGTTCGCCGAATGCGGATCGTCCTGCTTGGTCGCGAATCAACGGCGCGAAGATGTCACCTTTCTGCAAAAACAAACCGCAGGCCACACTGACCGCTTCCTGCCCTTTGCCGATATAAACCCCGCCTGTGATCAGGCCGCCGCGATAGAGACTGACGAGCTTTTCTTCAAGCGTGCGCGCCAGCAGCATCCAGCGAAATGCTTCGAGAAAACGCTCATGCGGCGGCGCGGTCTTTTTCGTTTTTGATTTCGCAGTGCGCTGCGCCGTCTGAAGCATCGAGCAATTTTACGCAAGATCGACAACTGCGCGCAAAAAATTTTATCGCAGGGGCGGCAGCGCTGCGGCTTCGGGTAGCGCACGCGTCTCGCGTGTTGGTTTCGGCGTCGCGTCGAAACAGTCTTTTGTTGAGATGCCGACCGGCAGACTGCGGTTGATCGTAAAGGAGAGTTCGCGATGGCGAGACACCATCGCCAGCACGCGTGACGCGTGCGCTACCCTACCGTGTCGCAAGCGCGAGACGCCGTTGCCTCGCGCCCTGCTCGCCTCCGTTCGATGCTGCCTCTGTGGGAACTTGCGTCGGCGGAGTCAATTTCATTCCAACCAGCTTGCTTACGCCGCGCTCTTCCATTGTCACGCCATAAAGAACGTCCGCTTTCGCAATCGTGCGTTTGTTGTGCGTCATGATGATGAACTGACTCTGCTTTACGAAGCGCTCCAGAACGCGGATGAAGCAGTTAATGTTGCCTTCGTCCATTGCTGCATCCACTTCGTCGAGAATGCAGAACGGACTGGGCCGCACCATGTAAATCGCAAACAGCAACGCCACTGCGACCATGGAGCGCTCGCCTCCGCTTAGCAGGGAGACGCTCTGCAATTGTTTGCCCGGTGGCTTGGCACTGATTTCGATCCCGCAGTTGAGCGGATCATTCTCATCGAGCAATGACAAATCCGCGCGCCCGCCGCCGAAGAGTTCGGCGAACATTTCGCGAAAGTTCACGCGCACTTGAGCGAAGGTTTCGCCAAACAATTTCCTCGTGGTTGAATTGATTTGCGCGATCACATCGAGTAACTCGCGACGCGAGTTTATGAGATCGTTATTTTGCGCTTCGAGAAACTTATAACGCTCTTCGAGCTCGTCGTACTCGTGGACGGCGTCGAGGTTCACCGGTCCCATGTTGTCGAGTTGCGTTCGAAGGTCGACAATTAACTTCTCAAGATCGGCGTCAGTGAGGCTGGCGGTATCAGCATTCCGCCGATTCTCTGCGGGCTGCAAGCCCGCGCCACGTTTCAGTTGCGCGTATAGAGTTTTCTCAAACGCCGCTTGGTCTGGACTAAATTCGCGCAGATCAATTTGATAACGCCGGGAAATGCGCTCCGCCAGGTTTTCGATCTGCATTTGCAACTGCGACTCGCGGACCTGTTGCTTGGAACGCAAATCGTGAAGCTCGTTCAAGGAATGTCGGACTGTGCGCAAGCTCGACTCCGTTTCGCCCGCTGCGCCCGAGCGTTCGGCGCGTTGCTCGGTAAGGGCGGCCAGGGCTATTTCCAGATCGGCGCGCTGCGCATTTTGCTTTTCAATGGCAGTTTCAGCACCCTTCGATTCGTCAGCTTGCTCGGCCAGCCGTTTTTCAAAGCCAGCGATTTCGACTTGGCGCATTGCGATCGTCTCCGCCAGCTCCGCTTCGCGGGCGGTCATCGGCTGCCGCTGCGCAATCAGGCCTTCGTAACGTTGTCGAGCAGTAGCGAGAGCCAGGCGCAATTCGCTGAGTTGTTCCATCGCATCGCTTTCGCGTTTCGCGGTTTTTTCGTCCTCGGTCTGAATCTCGAGCTCCTGCTTGCGCTGTGCGTCCAGATTCGCGCGCTCGGAATCCAGTTCTTCCTCCAATTTTGCAATGCGTTCGTCTGCGGCTTTAATTTGTTGAGCAAGCGTCATCTCCTCGGAGCGGAATTGCTCGATCTTCTCTTGGGTCGCTTCGAAATCTCTTTCCAGAAAAGGAATCCGATTGTCGAAAGCGGACTGTTCTCGTTCGGCAGATTCGTAATGACGCCGAACTTCTTCCAACTCGCGCGTTGCGTTCTCCAACCCCGCATTTGCTTCCTCGCGTTTTTGCAGCAACGCGTCGCGTTGTCTGCGAACGTCGGCACACTCGGTGTCCAAGATCGACATCTGGGCCTTGCGTTGCAGCAACGAATCGGCCGATGTCTCCCGGCTGCCGCCGAAGACAATTCCTTCGGGAGAAATGAATTCGCCGGTCAGCGTCGCCGCAGCCAAATCGTGTTCTTGTTCCTTGAATGAAAAAGCTTCTTCGAGATCGCTAAAAATCGCCACATTGCCCAGCAGCTTCGCTACCAGCGGCGCAATCGAATCGGGCGCCTTCACTTTATCACTCGCCCACGCCAGCGCTGTTTGCGGAAGCGGTCCAGGCTGATTGTTTGGCGAGAAACTACATAGCTTCGGAATCATTAACGCGGCCTGGCCGCGTTTCTTTTCTTTCAACGCCGCTATGATTTCCGGCGCCATTCGAGCGTGGTTTAGAATGATTGCCTGCAAACTGCGTCCGAGCGCAGCCTCGATCGCGGCCACATATTCTGGATCGACGTCGAGATTTGAAACCAAAGCGCCACCCAGTGCTGCGCGGATTCGCGCGGGATCATCAAGCCCTTTGAGCACGGCTTGCGAACCTTGTGCGAGGCCTTCACCTTCCTCGTTAAGCTGGCGTAGAATTTTGAGGCGCGATTCTTTTTCCGCCAGCGCACGTTCAAATTCAACCAGTCTCTTTTCTGTGTCCGCAACAAACTGCTGATGCTCGCGCAGTTTCTTCTCGCTTGCCTGAAGCATTGTTTTGAGACGCTCCAGATCTTTTCGTCTGGCCTCACCAGCCGCTCGCGCGATACAGATTTCCATCTCGACTCTCTCGCCGGCTGCGCGGGCCTCGGAAATCGCAATGTCGAGATTTCGCCGATTTTCCTCCGTGGTTTGGCGACGAATTGAGAGCCCTGAAGTTCCGTCTTGCAGTTCGCCGATTCGTTTCTCGGTCTTTGAAATCGCTTCGCGCAGCACATCGAGTCTCGACACGTACGCGCTCCGTGCAGCGCGAAGCTCCGAGATGAAATTTATACGCTTCGCGAGTTCGGCTTCCTTCTCTTCAAGAAGCTGGCGCGTTGCTTCAATCAACGCGTTCGCACTCTGAATTTCTTCTTGTTGCCGAGTGTGCTTCGCCTCGGCGGCAGCGATTCCGTTTCGAAAACGTTCAATCAACTCCGTAAATTCCTCGGCGCGCTGCCGATTAAATTGGATTCGGTTTTGATGTGTGCCGATTTCACTTTGCACACGTTGTAACTCGCCACGGACGTCTGCGATCTGCGCATCAATTTCGTCCAGCGCGTGCCGCTGCTCGGCGAGCTGGCTTTCGCCTTTGTCGATCCCCGCCCGGCTCGCTTCCTCCGATTCGTTGAGGCGGCCGATCTCTGCCTGACAACCGCCAAGCTCAGCCTCTAGCGAATCGAGTTGTTTGCGCGAATGATGAGTTTCAAGCACGCGAAGATCTGCGTGCAACGCCTGATAACGTCGGGCCTTGCCCGCCTGTCGTTGCAGCGAGCCGATCTGTCGTTTCACCTCTTTAATGACGTCACCGATGCGCAACAGATTTGCCTCTGTTGCCTCGAGTTTGTGCAACGCTTCGCGCTTTTGCGTTCTATATTTTGTGATCCCTGCGGCTTCTTCAAACACGGCGCGGCGATCTTCCGGACGCGAGCTCAAGATCGTGTCGATCTTGCCCTGTTCCATCATTGAATAAGCGCTCCGCGCCACGCCGGTATCTGCGAAAAGACTTTGAATGTCACGAAGCCGGCACGGGATTTTGTTTAGGAAATATTCCGAATTGCCGTCCCGATAAACACGGCGCGTTACGCGGACATCGTGCCAATCGACTCCGAGGTCTTTTTCGCAATCAGTAAGGTTAAGAGAAACCTCAGCAAACCCGAGCGGTTTACGCATCTCGCTGCCGTTGAAAATAACGTCGGCCATCTCGTCGCCGCGAAGCGATTTGGCGGACTGTTCGCCCAAGACCCAACGCACCCCGTCGAGCACATTGGATTTTCCGCAACCGTTCGGACCAACGATAGCGGTGATACCTTCGTGAAAATTAAGAATCGTTTTATCGGCGAACGACTTGAAGCCGAGTAGCTCGAGCGATTGTAAATGCATGGCAGGCCGAAATAACTCGACCCGGGTGTTGAATATAGTGAGCTCCAGAGGCTTACAAGCGCAAAATCATACAATTTGTGGGCCGCCGGTGTCCGGGGAGCCCAACATTTTGTAGCAGTCTCCGCGCGAATCTGCCTTGATTCGAGTTCCCGCTTCGCTCACCATGCGCCGATGTCCGCTAATACAACGTTGACGATCCAAGACGCGGAACGCACAGATGAAAAGCTCGTCCGCGGCATCGGGATCCCAGCTCTCACCGCGAATATTGTCAGCTCGACAATTGGTGCAGGAATTTTCGTAATTCCGGCAACAGTTGCGAGAGGACTAGGACCCGCCGCGCCACTCGCATTCGTTTGCTGTGCGGTTGCGATGGTGTTGTTCGTCACTTGTTTCGCGATCGCCGGCAGTCGCGTGTCGTTGACCGGCGGCCTCTACGCGTATGTCGAAGTCGCATTTGGTCGTTACGTCGGATTCCTTGCTGGTATACTTTATTTTCTAACAGCACTTGGCGCGGTCGCTGGGGTCGTGAACGTCCTCGCGAATTCAATCGCGCTCGTCGTTCCATTCCTCGGCAGTCCCGTGATGCGGATTACCGTTATGTTTGCTGTTTATGGTTTGCTCGTACTAATTAACGTCCGCGGCGTGCGCACAGGTGCGGGTGCGGTGAGCGTGATCACGCTGGCAAAGCTTCTACCCTTGTTGCTGTTCGTTTGCGCGGGAATCTTTTTCATTCATCCGGCGAACCTCACGTGGTCGGCGTGGCCAGGCAGCAAGTCATTAGGCGATGCCGTTATCCTCTTGATTTTCGCTTTCGTCGGAATCGAGGTGGCACTGATTCCGAGCGGCGAAGTGAAGAATCCGGCGCGCACCGTTCCGCGTTCGGCGTATCTGGCGCTCCTCGTCACCACGGTCATCTACATCCTGATCCAACTCGTAGCGCAGGGTACGCTCGGCGCCGATCTCGCGAATCATCCTCACGCGCCACTCGCCGAATCGGCAGCGAAATTTCTCGGCAACTTAGGTCGCACGATTCTTCTAGCTGGAGCCACGATCTCCGCATTTGGATTTGTGACCAGCGATATCCTGAGTTCACCGCGAATGATCTTTGCTTTCGGTCGCGATGGCGCGTTGCCGCAGTTTTTCGCGCACGTTCATCCGCGCTATCGATCACCAGATGTCGCGATCATGACTTACGCGACGCTGGCCTTTGCGCTGTCAATCAGCGGCACCTTTGAAAAGCTGGCGGTGCTTTCGAACGTCGCGGTGTTGTTGATGTATCTGCTTTGCTGCGCCAGCTGCTGGTTTTTGGTGCAACGCGATATGCGCTCGGATGGTGAGCCCTTCAATTTCCCTGGAATGAAAATTGTGCCCGCGCTGGCGATCCTGGCGATCCTTTGGATTCTCGCCCATGCGACGGTTCGCGAATTCGTCGTGACTGGAATCGTGCTGGCGCTCGCCTCGATTGTGTATCTGGTCCGCGGCCAACTTCGGCGGAAGTCGTAGGCAAAAGTCGAAAAGCCGATTAGCTTGTGGCCATGCGCGACAATTATCTTGAAGATTTTTATTCTTTCCTGCGGTTCCCAAGCATTTCGACGGATGACCAGTACGCCGAGCGGTTGGCCGAATGCGCGCACTGGCTCGTGAAAAGACTTACTAGCATTGGTCTGGAGACACAGCTTGTTCCTACGCGAGGGCATCCCATCGTCTGGGCGCGCAACAAACATCAGCCCGGGCGCCGCACCGTTTTGATCTACGGACATTACGATGTGCAACCGCCGGATCCTCTCGAGCTTTGGGATTCGCCGCCGTTCGAGCCCGTTCTCAAGAATGGATACGTCTTTGCGCGCGGCGCTACGGACAACAAAGGACAAATCCTTTCACACATTCTCGGCATTCAGGAGACGATCGAACAAAATGGCGACCTGCCGGTGAACTTGCATCTCGTGATCGAGGGCGAAGAAGAAATCGGCAGCGTACACCTCGGCGGTTTTCTGGAGGAAAATCGCGGTGCACTCAAGAGCGACGTCGCGGTAATCTCCGACACCATGATGATCGCGTGCGGCGTGCCAACACTAAGTTACGGGCTGCGCGGAGTGACCGCCCTCGAGGTCAAAGTAACCGGACCAAAGATGGATTTGCATTCAGGTGTCTTTGGAGGCGCCGTTGCAAATCCTATCACCGCACTCGCGCAATTACTGGCCACACTTCATGATCGCGAGGGTCGTGTGGCAATCGCAGGATTCTATGATCGCGTGAAGCCGCTGGAGAATTGGGAGCGCGAAGCATGGCGCAAACTTCCGGTGGATGGAGACAAGCTCGTTCTGAAAGAAACGGGCGTGCCCGAACTTTTCGGCGAAGCCGGCTACAATTCGGTTGAGCGCATCTGGGCGCGACCGACGGCCGAGATCAATGGAATCGGCGGCGGTTATCAGGGCAAAGGGACAAAGACCGTGATCGCCAGTCATGCGATGGCAAAACTGACCTTCCGGCTTGTTCCGGAACAGCACGGCGAGGAGATTCTAAAGCAGGCAAAGGAGCATTTGCGAAAGCATCTGCCCAAAGGTGTCACGCTGGAGATTACCGATGGTCACAGCGGGCCGTGGTATCTCACCGATCCGCATTCAGCGATCGGCGAAGCAGCCCAGCGTGCATTGCGCAAAGCTTTCAACCACGGTGTCGCGCTAATTCGCGAAGGCGGCAGCATCCCAATTGTCTCGGAGTTTCGCGGCATCCTGGGAATCGAAACGCTTCTGACGGGCCTCGGATTGTCTGATTGTCGCGCGCATTCGCCTAACGAAAATTTCCCTCTCGAAAATTTCGAGGGCGGCATTCGTCTCAACAAAGCCATTCTCCAAGAGCTCGCCCATTGATCTTGTTTGCCGCGACTAAAACAATCCTGCGGAGTCTTTTGGTCCTGGCGATTTGTTTCACGGCGATCCCCGCTTCGGGCACCGCTGAAGAGTCGTTAGGCACAAAAATTAAGAAGATTTTCGAACCAACTCCAACGCCCACGCCCACGCGAAAACATCGGAAGCGCTCAGCGAAAAAAACCACGCCGAGTCCGTCTCCGACGGCTTCGCCAAAACAGAAGAAGATTTCGCCGACTCCATCCCCGAGCCCGGCGCCGAAGGCGAAATCAAAGCGCAAAAAGGCATCTCCCACGCCAACTCCGTCTCCATCCGCGACCGTCACGCCAGCGGAGACCCCATCTGCCAGTCCGACCGAAACTCCGCGGCCTTCGGCGACGCCATCACAAACTGTGCATCCGACACCCGAAAGAAAAGGCGCGCCCAATGTAAGCCTTTCGCCAGATGAGATTGCTGGTTACGACACTTATCCGCCGAAAGTGCACCAAATCATCGAGGCGGGACTCGAGCTGACAAAACAAAATCTCGGTTACAGCTATGGCTCGGCCGAGCCCACAGATGGGGGAATGGATTGCTCAGGCTTCATTTATTACGTCCTCCGGCAAAATGGATTCTTCGACGTGCCACGTGATTCCAGCCAGCAATATGTCTGGGTGCGCAAGGCCGGAAATTTCAACGCGGTCCTGAGCCGCCACGAGGATTCATTTGAATTCGATGCGCTCAAGCCGGGCGATCTGCTCTTCTGGCGCGGCACCTACAGCATCGATCGCGATCCGCCGGTCACGCACACAATGATTTATCTGGGACGCGAAAAGCGGACGAAAAAGCGCGTCATGGTCGGAGCGAGCGACGGTCGTACATACGATGGAAAACAACGCTTTGGCGTCAGCGTGTTTGATTTTAAATTGCCGCCACCACCGACCAGCGCCGACGCCAAACTCAGTCCAGTTTTTGTCGGTTACGGACGAATCCCCGGCTTGATCGAAGATTGAACGCTATTGCTCGTCCTCGGATTGCACCGGACTTGGGGATGCTTTCATCTCTGGTGCGGTCGGAGCGCGAACGTGAACGCGATGGACGCGACGTTCGTAGTGCACGAGTGCGCCAACTGTCAGGGCGAGAATCACGACGAGGACGACGCGCTGTTCGTTTTTCGTGAGCTCGAAAATTCGGAACAAACCTTTCATTTCTTGGCGTAGCGGATCGGATCTTTTAGTCCGGCTTCGTGAAAGCCTTTAAGCCGCAAGAGACAGGCATCGCATTCGCCACAAGCAAGACCTTCCGGCGACGGATCGTAACAGCTATGCGTGAGTGAAAGATCAACGTCGACCTCGACAGCTTTACGAATGATTTCGGCTTTCGAGAGTTTGATTAGCGGCGTGTGGATATGAAAGCGTCTGTCTTCAACGCCGGCTTTTGTCCCGAGATTGGCAAGGTTTTCAAACGCTTCAATGAATTCCGGACGGCAATCGGGGTAGCCACTGTAATCAATGGCGTTTACGCCGAGAAAAATGTCGCTGGCCGGAATCACTTCCGCCCACGCAAGCGCATAAGCCAGAAAGATGGTGTTGCGCGCGGGCACGTACGTGACCGGAATCCCATGCGCGATTTTTGTTTCCGATCGCTTTTTCGGCACATCGACATTATCGGTGAGCGCCGAGCCGCCGAAGATGCGCAGGTCAATCTTTGCAACGTGATGTTCTTTTGCGCCTAACGAGTCGGCGATGCGGCGAGCAGCTTCCGTTTCGATTCGGTGTCGCTGGCCGTAGTCGAACGACAGCGCATATGCTTCGTAGGCTTCGGTAATCGCAATTGCCAGAGTCGTTGTCGAATCGATTCCGCCGCTTAAAAGAACAACCGCGCGTTTCATTTATTGACGCCGCAACGTTGCACGTCGGTCGCCATTTGGCGACGGTTTCCAGGCGAAAGCGTGGACGGCGAACGAATTGAAAGCGGCGCAGCTGCGGCAGTAACGCGCCGCTTTATCGTTCGTTGCCAGCGCCAGCTTGGTTGTTCGGATACTCCGCGCGCACCGTAAGCGCGATTCCGCCGCGCGCGGAAAATTGTGCGGTCACGATCGCTTCGCGCGGCGCGCATGCTTTTACGAAATCGTCCAGAATGCGGTTGGTTACGGCTTCGTTGAAGGCGCGCTCGTTTCGATATGACGCCAGATAAAATTTGAGGGATTTGCTTTCGACGCAGAGCCGGTCTGGCACATAATCAATGTCGATCCTTGCAAAATCGGGCTGGTCTGTGACCGGACAAACGGAAGTGAAATCATCCGTCTCAAAATGAATCCGATAATTGCGGTGCGCAGGATTCGGGAAAGTCTCAAGCCGTGCCTCTGCAGGCGACGCGGGCAATTTTGCTTCGCTTTTGCCGAGCAGTGTTAATCGGCCTGCACGTTTTGCTTTCACCACAACGATATTATTTTCGCCCGGAGGCGATTGAGGTCAATCGCCTTAGCCTTGCTGGAATGCGCGCAGATCCTCAGCGACGTCTGGATATTTTGCCGCCAGCGCATTGATATCACCCATCTCAACATCAGCCGGTTCTACGCCCGGCCATTCGGTGCTCGCGCCTAGGAACCAGCGGCGACGCCCGATCACGCGCGGTGTGAAACGTATTGCCTGGAATCAGGAGCTGCACGCGCTGCTCGCCGCGCAGATCGGGCCCGACTATAACGCGTTTGCTCGTGCCATCGGCGTGTAGCATCAGAACTTCAATCGGATCGCCGAGGTAATAATGATAAAGCTGATCGTTGCGGATACGATGCAGCCGGACGGGTCGATCGGGTGTTACCATAAAGTAGAGCGCAGAACCGACTGGTCTCCCTTCGGCGAATGGCGGGGGCAATCCGCCAGGTGCAACCCGCTTCTCACTGATGAAAGTCACGCGCACGAATCCGCACGTGGCATGCGGTTGGAGGTTGAGTAGCCTGCGAACCTCGTCAGCGGTTAGATTATCGATCATTTGTTTCTATTGAAAATCGCTCAAT
>Ga0209161_10000371_pt1 | contig 36345 bp, 28 predicted proteins | sample GraSoiAngelo_155_FD_186169 | JGI IMG/M metagenome (GOLD analysis project Ga0209161, IMG submission 186169) | Grasslands soil microbial communities from the Angelo Coastal Reserve, California, USA - 14_1009_13_30cm (SPAdes) (version 2) | ecosystem: Environmental > Terrestrial > Soil > Grasslands... | reverse complement strand
CAATCCCGCGCCACAAATGCATTACGGCCCTCCCCGTGGATCGCGACAGTCAGCGCTGAAGGCGGGAACGCGATGGTCTTCGGTCGGCGGGGGTTAATCCCTGCTCACCAAACAGAGAGTAGGTACCCGTTCCGTCTAGGGGGTCGTTAACTGGATTGACCCTCCAGTGATGTCAAACGACGGGTCGGAGGCGTCGCCGGTGGGGTCGATCAACGTGAGAAACGTGTCCTTCCGGAGGTCCAGGGTCACGAAGCCAAACCGATCTCCTGCCCCAGCGCCGAGGGCGTCGATGGGGTGGAGATTCTCATCGACAGTCACAAAGTTCACCTTGATCTTGAGAGGCAAGGTCGGACCGGTCTGCAGGTCTGTGAGAGCCACCCTGACCTGCAGGGACTTCCGGTCCGGCGATACTTCCCCGTACGAGTAAGGCCCTGGGGGCCTGATCGCCTCAAAAGCAAATGGACGGAACGGCGCCGGCGGAACCCGTCCGAAGAAAAAGCGTCCCTGTCTATAGAGCACGTAGTGGGTCCAGTTGCTGCTGTCGCTTTGTGGGCCTGTCAAGATCGAGTCATCTACGGTGAAGGCGATGTAGTAAGAACCTCCTGTGAGCTTCACCGGCCCCGCCAGGTTCATGGTCACGACCAACTGCGTCCCAACTTGGGCATGCGCCGGCCCAACGAGAACCAGCGCTACGAGCAAGGCGATTGCTACCGTGCGCATCGTCTAGGACTCCTTCCGCCACTTCCTGCCGTCTTCCTGGCCATCGCCCGAACCTAGCGCTGGGGCAGCAGCCACCACGGCTGCTCGAAGAGGAGGGTGCCTTGGGCGCCAAGGCCAATCTTTCCACGCCCCCATGGAACAGCCGTGAGCCAAGCTTCCAGCCAGATCTCCTGCCGTGCCCCGAGGTAGGTGACACTCATGGCCAGGCACTCACAGAACGTCCGGGTCAAACTAAGACGGTTGGTGATCACACTCTGCGTGAAGCTATCCCAGGCGCCGCTGTATTCAAACCGCCATTCCTTGCTCACCTGCAGATCGAGTGCAGCTTCCACGCGGTCCAGCTGTCCCACGTTGGGGTTGTAACTTCCGGCGAGCCCGACGCTCAAATCTGGTCTGGGCAGGTAGATGACCTGCCCGATGACGTCTCCAAACAGCCCGGACTGAAAGTCATAGAACCCGGTTGCGCGCAGCAGCAGATCTTGGGTGTGATAGGTAATCTGCCCATCGGCCAGGCTCAACGTGCCGGCGATTTGATCGAAAATAAACGGGCTGACGCCAATCGTCGTCTGAGCTGTGTATCCGAACCCAGTGTCCACACCGGCGCCAATCGATCGGGCATACTCGAGGCGACCGCCGTAAAAGACCCGGGCGTCGCCGGTCGTGTACCAGCTCTGACGCGCAAATGTGCGCATCCCAACGCTCCCACCGGCCAGCGCCGTGAATCCCGATACCGTGACCTGCGCGTCGACGCGTCCGGCATCGAGCACCCCTCCGGTGGGGCCGGGAGTCGTCTCCCGGAACTGTGCCAGGCCAACCACTGCCTGAGCATATAGCGGAGTCTCTCCTATTCTGAACGGAGACACAGTCACATTGAGTTCGGGCAGCCGTTCGAGGATGTATTTGTCGTCGGCGGTGGAATGCGTGCCGTCGAGATCCCATCGTGTGTCCGTGACAAGTGTCGCCGCGACTCCGTCGCCGAAATAGCGCAGGGTGATCCTGGGGAGGAGCTCCTGGTCGACCCCAGTCGGATCTCCTATCTGATCGTAGTTCAAAAATACCTCGGCCCCGAGACGCGGCCCAAAATTCTGTAGGTGCGCAAATTGGGAGTTCAACGTGGACACTGGGCTGGCAGAACTCTCGAACAGGGTGCTGAACAGGTATGTGGACGACTGCTGCGTCTGTGTGCTCAGGTCCAGCGTGGCGAAGAGGTTGGTCGTCGGTGAACCGGTCGACGAGCTGAGGTCCTGGTAGTCCACAAATGTGCGCAGGGTGACGTCGCCCAGGCGTTGGAGATGATTCAGGAAGTCATGTAAATCAGTTCCTCCGGTTTGCCGGTTGGCCAGCCCGTACACGAGGACCGACCCTTCACCCCCCGCGGACCGATAGAGGTGCTCGATCCCCGCCCCGACGCCCAACCGCTCATACCAATCGGCGTGCACGAACCCATAGTGATTCTCATTGACGAAATAGCTCCAGCTCGTCTTGACGAACCATCCCTCGGTATCGCCGTAGCCAATGACAGGGGAGAAATTCCCGCCGCGGCGCTCTCGAAGGGAAATGATGAAGTAAGGTACCGTGAACAGGCGATGGCCGGCTATCCACAGGGACACATGGTGGCCAACGATCTTATCGTTCGGGTACACCTGCAACTCATCTGCGGTCGCGTATGCAACCGGTTCCGGCTCCTCGCACGTAGTGGTAAAACCGTTCCGGATCGTCACGAAGCGCGCCAGGTCTCCCTGAAGCTCTTCCGCCCGCAGCCGGACGGAACCCAGGATCAGGGGACTGTGGTATTCCGTTCGGGCGTTGAAAAGCGTCCCCACGCGGGTGGAAAGGTTGAACGTCAGCATCTCCGCCGCGACGGATTGTCCGGCGACTTCCAATTGCACGCTCCCTTCCGCCGTGACCAAGCCGGTTTGCAGGTCGGCCACGAGCGTGTCGGCCCGAACGGTGACATCGCGGACAGATAGAATGACATGACCCCGCGCCGTAATGATACGGGCTTGCCGGTCAAACTGATAGGAATCCGCCTTGAGGGTGACGGGAAGCTCTTCGGTTTCTTGGGCGACCGCACCGACTGGTATGCCCATAAGCAAAAATGCGATGATGCCGATTCCGATCGATGAAGGGACCGGCGCCCGCGTGGGGCACATCCGCGACGGCAGCGGTTATTTCCGACGCAGGATAAATTCCGTAACCACGTTGCCCGTGGCCTCAACGGTTTCGTCGGCCAGGGAGATAACCACCATGTCCGCGCGCAGCCGGCGCCCGTCTTTGTCCAGCAGCACGACACTACCCGTCATCGTGAGGCGCCGCTCGCGGTCGGCATAGAGTGCCGCGGCCGCGGATGCAGAACGCCCCTGATGTTTCACCAGCAGGTTGCCTTCCGCACGCGCCGTGCGTTCCCCGGTGAGAATGATCAGGCGATCGCAGGTCAGGAGGGCAGCCGAACTGAGCAGCCCCTGGGCCTCTGTGTCATCTGGCGACTGGATGACGCCCTCCTCGACGAGACGCGCTCCACTCTCCTGCTCGACAACTACGCTGCCGTCCAGTTCAAGCCGGCCCGCCTGCGGCAGGTAACGCAGGCGATGAGCGTGGACGGTGCGGCCCGGCTGCGAGACCACCACATCTGGCGCGATCGCCTCGTCAACTGAGGCATCGTACCGCATCTCCGGGGCGCTTACTGTTACATTCTTATGCACGATTCTGACCGCCCCGTGGAAGAACGTCCGCCGCCTTTCCAGGTCGAACTCCATACGATCTGCGCGGACGGTGGTGCCTCCCTGCCTCAGAACCGGGTCGCCCAGGGCGCGTGCCAGCTTGCGTGTGAGATCATATGTCACATTGCGCGCGCTGAGAACTGTGTCGCCTTGCTGGACGGTCACCTCCCCAAACACGTATGCGATCTGTGACTCGTGCTCCAGGCGGAGCCGCTGGGCGCGCACCTCCGCGTCACCCAGGGTGAGTCGGACGTCCCCTTCGGCCAGATACGCTTTGGCCTTTGCGTCGTATCGAATGTGATCAGCGCGCAGACGGCCCTGGTCGGCGGAAGGCATCTGCAGAGCCTGCCCCTTCGCCGCCGTGGGGAGAAGCAGCAGCACGAGCAGGATCATCGCCAGACCCTTCACGGTTTCGCGCCCTCCAATCGGAACGCGACGTCCGCCCCCCCAGAAAGGTCGAGCACCTGCGCGGCGATGTCTAAGGTCAACTGCTCGGCCGCGAGTTCCTCGTCGCCCTGGGCCATCACCACTCGCTGGGCGACCAGCTGCTGCGCTGCATTGCTCCATCGGGCCTCACCGGCCGACAGCCGTCCTCCTTGCGCCGTCACCACATCGACCGGTCCGAGCACACTTACATCACTGGTCTGTCGGTCCAGGACGATGCTGGTTCCCCGGATGCGCAACACTTCACGTCCAGCGTCGAACACCGCGACTGTCGGGCTACCGGTAAATGTCGCATAGCGCAGATCGCGGCTCACCTCGACGCGGTCGGCGCGCACTTCCGCCTGCTTTTGGCCGTGATGACGAAGCACGATGCTGGCCCCCCGCAGCGTGATCGCCGGCAGTTGACCTGGTGTCCGCTCGACCGCATGCGGGCGTTGCAGCATCATCCCCAGAGCGACACCCACTGGAAGCGCAACCCCAGCAACGGTCAGGACAAGTTTACGACCGGACATGTGCGTCGGCCGGCAACACGATCCGGTGCTGCAGCAGCCAGCCGTCCTCATGCGCCCACAGCGTGACACCCGCCAGCCCATAGCAGAGGTTCGGCGCCCATGCCGCAAGAAACGGGTCGAGCCCGCCCACCGTCCCCATCGCCTTGGCGATGGACATCAGGACGTAGTACACAAACAACACGGCGATGCAGACACCCACTCCGACAAAGCGGCCTCCCTGAGCCGCGCGGGCACCCAGCGGCGCTGCCAGGAGGGCAAAGATCGCGCTGGCGAAGGGGACGGCGAACTTGCGGTAGTACTCGACGGCAAACCGGGCGCTGCCTGGCCCGCGGCCGAACAATGACACATATTGGTGCAACTCTCGGGCCGTCATCTCTTCGGGGGTTTTCTGCCCGGCAAAGAACGATCCACTCTCGATGCCCACGGCGAGGTCCATCTGAGCAAAGCCAGCCTCATACCGTGTGAATCCCTGCGCGTCCAGCTCTCGGATCACACCTCCATCGAGGTGCCACAGCTGTCCGTCCCACCCGGCAGACCCCGCGGTGATCAACCTGGGAATAGGACCTTCGAGCTCATAAATCATCACGTTGCGGAGTTCCCGATGCGTGTCGTCCGCGCTGCCGATGTAGTACACGCGATTGCCGGGGCCTCGGAAGAAAACTTGTTCGCGAATCTGGGGAAACGCATCGGCGAAGGCGGCCTTCCGAATGACGGCATTGGCCTGTCGATTGGCCCACGGCGCCACGATCTCATTGATGGCAAACGTCGCCACGGTAGTGACGATTCCAAATGCGAACACCGGCGCAAAGATTCGCATCAGACTGAAACCCGCCAGCCGCATGGCCTGAATCTCCCGATCCTTGGCCAGCCGGCCTAGACCCAGCACGATCCCCACCAGCGTTGAGACGGGGAACGTGATCACCAAAATGGCAGGCAGCTTGTACAAGAGCAACTCAATGACGGTCACGACACCGACTTGACGCGACGCGATGAACTCTGCGAGCGTGTAGAGGATGTCGCCCACCAGGATGACGAGAAACGCGCCAATGCCCAGCAGAAATGGAGCCAAGACCTCTTGCACGATGTACCGGTCTGCAATGCCGGTCCGCATGCGAAGGCTCCGCGTTGCTCGAATGCCAGGTGAAGCGGGGCTTATGTTCTGCGGATCCTCTCTGCCTCCTGTCGGGGGGAGTATGCATGCAGGTACCCAGTCTAATCCCGCGGCGGGTGCGGCAGGCATCATTGCTGCGAGTGTCGAACGCGGGGATTCCCAAGGGGTGTCTGGGGGGCATGGAAGCCAGGTTTGCGGGTGGGGTGTGTCTCCTATTGATGGCAATTGGCACCTCCGCCTGCACAGGAGTAATTAGTCCCCCACCAGTTCCTAAGATCTACGTGGCGGATGAGTCAAACAACCGCATCGTGCGGATGGATGACATGACCGGCGCGGGGTGGACCCCGTTCGGTGTCTTCGGCAGCGGCCCGAACCAGTTTAGGTTCCCGAGCGGCATCTACGTCAGCGCCGCGGGGCAGATCTTCGTGACGGACGCACTCAACCATCGCATCGTGCGCATGGACAATATGACAGGCGCGGGGTGGATCACCCTTGGCGGGCCCCCGGCCGGCAGCGGCATGAGCCAGTTCAACGCTCCATTCGGCATCTTCGTTAGCGCCGGGCAGATCTATGTGGCGGATACGAGCAACCATCGCATCGTGCGGATGGACACCATGACCGGCACGGGGTGGACCGTGCTGGGCGGACCTCCAGCCGGCAGCGGCCCGAACCAGTTTAACTCTCCAAGCGGCATCTTCGTTAGCGCCGGGCAGATCTACGTGGCGGACTGGAACAACAACCGCATCGTGCGGATGAATGACATGACCGGCGCGGGGTGGACCGAGCTCGGTATGTTCGGCAGCGGCCCAAACCAGTTCAATTTGCCAGTCAGAGTTTTCTTGCAGTGAGATTTCTGTCGCAGGGGTAACACTCGGGTCACCATCGAAATCCACCTATAGTCCAAAGGTCGAGTTCGGTTGTCCAGAGCTTCGCTCGGGAGAGCGCCATGGCTGCGGATGGCGTTGGATCTTTTGCCCTTGTTCTCCACACCCATCTCCCATTCGTGCTGGGCCACGGGCGCTGGCCACACGGCAGCGACTGGCTGATGGAGGTGGCGGCGGGATGCTACCTGCCGCTGCTGGACACCATTGGCGAAGCGGCCGCGTCCGGTGTCTCCCCCCGCATCACCATTGACGTCTCGCCCGTGCTCGCGGGGCAGCTGGCGGCGCCCGCGTTCCGGTCGGAGTTCGAGGAATACCTGCGGGCCAGGATTTCATCCGCGCGCGAGAACCGGCAGGAGTTTGCCGCGGCCAATCAGCCGGAGCTGGCGCACCTGGCAGAGGGATGGGAAGGGTTCTATCGAGACCGGCTGCAGCAATTCGAGCGCCTCAACGGCGATCTCGTCGGCGCGCTGCGGGCGCTCGCGGACCAGGGTCACGTGACGTTGATCACCTGCGCCGCCACGCACGGCTACCTGCCGCTGTTGAGCCGTGAAGAATCCATCGCCCTGCAACTCCGCGTGGCGGTGGCGGCCCACCGGCGGCATTTCGGACGCGCGCCCGACGGCATCTGGCTGCCGGAATGCGCGTACCGTCCCCGCTATGAGTGGACGCCGCCGGTCGGCCCGCACAAAGGCGGGGGGCGCGTGCGCCGGCGCGGCATCGAGGAGTTCATGGCGGATGCTGGCTTGAAGTTTTTCATCACCGATGTGCACCTGATGCGCGGCGGCAGCCCGCTGTCCGCATACCGCGATTATTACCCGGCGCTGCAGCAACTGTCCGGACCGCAGCCGCCGTCGTATCGTCCGGACCGCACCCCGTACCGCCCCTATCTGGTCGCGTCCCGCGGGGGTCACGGGACCGCCACGGCGTTCGTGCGGGACCCCGACAGTACGCTGCAGGTTTGGAGCCGGGACCGCGGATATCCCGGTGACGGGTCGTATCTTGAATTCCATAAGAAGCACTTCCCCGGCGGATTGCGGTACTGGCGGGTGACGGATGCGAAGGTCGATCTGGGCGGGAAGCAGCTCTATGAGCCGGCGCGGGCTCAGGAGCGCGTGCAGGCGCATGCTGGCCACTTTGTTGACCTGCTGCGCGGCGTGCTGACGGCCAACCCCGAGGGACCACATGCGGTTGTGTGCAGCCCGTACGACACCGAGCTGTTCGGACACTGGTGGTTTGAGGGGCCGCGCTGGCTGGCGGAGGTGTTCGCCCGGTTGCCGCAGGCTCGCATCGCACCGGTCGACTGCGTGACCTACCTGGAGACCTACCCCCCGGACACGACGATCACGCTACTGGAGGGGTCATGGGGCGAGGGGGGCGACCATCGTGTGTGGTTGAACCCCCACACGGAGTGGACCTGGGAGCGAATCTACGCCGCCGAGGACGAGTTCTGGACGCTGGCCAGGCAGGCCGGAACGTACGCGACGGATCCGGCCAGGCGCGTTGCCTCCCAACTGGCGCGGGAACTGTTGCTGATGCAGGCGTCGGACTGGCAGTTCCTGATCACGACCTGGGCGGCGCGCGACTACGCCGAGGCGCGCATCGCCGAACACCATGCCACCTTCACTCGCCTGGCCCAGGCGCTGCGCCGCCTCCTCGCCGGCGGAGCGATGCCGCCGGCCGAGGAGGAGTTCCTGGCCGCGTGTGAGGCACAGGATTTCCTGTTCCCGGACATCCTGAGCCACGTCGCGGAGGCCTGCCGCGTCCCGGCAGCGTAAGGGGTTCCTGTGGCCCGTCCCCGCGTTCTGGCGCTTATCCTTGCCGGCGGCAAAGGCGAGCGGCTCTACCCTCTGACCCGCGAGCGAGGCAAACCGGCGGTCCCCTTCGGTGGGAAATATCGCATCGCTGATTTTGTGCTGTCCAACTTTGTGAATTCCGGCATCTACGCGCTGTACGTCCTGGTGCAGTATAAGGCGCAGTCGCTGATCGACCATGTGCGCAACGCCTGGCGGTTGGGCGGGCTTCCGGATCAGTTCGTGCTCGTCGTGCCCCCGCAGATGCGGTGGGGGGAGACCTGGTATCAGGGCACCGCGGACGCCGTGTATCAGAATCTCAACCTGCTGCTCGACTTCGCCCCGGACCTGGTGGCCATCTTCGGCGCCGACCATATCTATCGCATGGACATCGGCCAGATGCTGGCGTTCCATCAGGCGCAGCGGGCAGACGTCACCGTCGCCGCCCTGCCCGTTCCGGTCGAGCGGGCCAGCGGGTTCGGGGTCATGGTCGCAGAACCGGACGGGCGGCTGGTCGGCTTCGAAGAGAAACCGGCATCTCCGCCCCCGATGCCCGGCGACCCCTCCCGGGCCCTGGCCTCGATGGGCAACTACCTGTTCACCCGCGAGGCGCTCGTCGATGCGTTGCTGGAGGATGCCCGGCGGAGCACCAACCATGACTTTGGCCGCACGATCCTGCCCGAACTCGTCCCCCACGCCCGCGTCTACGCCTATAACTTTCTGGAGAACGCGGTTCCGGGCATACAATCACATGAAGAGGTCGGATACTGGCGTGACGTCGGGACGATCGAGACCTACTGGCAGGCGCACATGGATCTGCTCGGCCGCACTCCCAAACTCGATCTGGCCAACCCGCAGTGGCCCATTCACACCGCGGCGTACCGCGGGCCGTCGGCGCGCGTGATCGTCGGCACAATCGAAGACAGCCTGCTGGGGGAAGGCTGCATCGTGGAGGATGCCGTCATCCGCCGCTCCATCCTCGGCCGCGGGGTACGGGTTCTGCCGGGCGCGGAGGTGGAAGAATCCGTGGTGATGGATCACACCACGATCGGCGCGGGCGCGAGGCTGCGGCGGGTTATCGCCGATCGCTTCAATCTGATCCCTGACGGCGCGCGGATCGGCCTCGAGCCGGCGGAGCCCCGCCAGGGATCCGCCGATCCCGGCATCACCGTGCTCCCGCGTGGACCGACCCGCGCCCCGGCATGACGAGCAAAAGAGTGACTGCGTCTACTTGGTCTACCTGGTCTACTTAGTCTACTTGGTCTACCTGCTCTACTTCGATTCATTGGGCCGCTGCTGAATGGACAGTAGGTAGACTAAGTAGACCAAGAAGACCAAGGAGACTAAGGAGACGTAGTGGGATCTTCGGCGGGATAGCGATGAGCTCACATTGGGTCTGCGTACACGGGCATTTCTACCAGCCCTCACGGGAGAACCCCTGGCTGGATGCGGTACCGCTACAGGATTCCGCCGCTCCCTACCACGATTGGAATGAGCGCGTGACGGCGGAGTGCTACGCACGCAACGCCGCCGCGCGCATCCAGGACGACACCGACCGCATCGTGCGCATCGTGAACTCCTATACCCGCATCAGCTTTGACGTCGGCCCGACGCTCTTCCGCTGGCTGGCCCGCCACGCCCCGGACGTCTACGCGGCGATTCTCGAAGGTGATCGCGTCAGCCGGCAGGCGCACTCCGGGCACGGCAACGCCATCGCCCAAGCCTACAACCACGTCATTATGCCGCTGTCATCTCCGCGGGATCAGGTGACGCAGGTGGTCTGGGGGATTAAGGACTTTGAGCGCCGGTTCCGGCGCTTCCCGGAAGGCATGTGGCTGCCGGAGACCGCCGTCGATCTTGCCACCCTGGAGGTGCTGGCCGCGCAGCGCATCGCCTTTACGGTGCTGGCGCCTCATCAAGCGTGGCGGATGCGCGGCGGCCCGGAAACCCCGTGGCTGTACATCAGCGATGGAAAGTTCGATACCACAGTGCCCTACCGATGCCGGTTGCCCAGCGGGCGGTCGATGGTCCTCTTTTTCTACGACGCCGCAGTCTCGCGGGGGGTCGCCTTCGAGGGTCTGCTGAACGACGGTGGGGCCTTCGCGCAGCGGCTCGCCGCACCGGTCCCCGACGGCGGCCGGCGAGTCCGCGCGGTCGCGACCGACGGCGAGTCCTACGGCCATCATCATCGCTTCGGGGAGATGGCCCTGGCATTCGCACTGCAGCAGTTGGCCGATGGCGACACCGTGCGGCTGACGAATTTTGGGGCCTACCTGGCGATGCACCCGCCGACCGCCGATATCGAGATCCGCGAGCGCACGTCGTGGAGCTGCCCGCATGGGGTGGAACGCTGGCGCGCCGACTGCGGGTGCAACACCGGCCGGGGCGGGCATCAGCGCTGGCGCGCGCCACTGCGGGACGCCATTACCTGGCTCAAACAGGAACTCGACCGCCTCTACGAGCAGCACGCCGCCGGGCTGTTCATCGACCCCTGGGTGGCGCGCGATGAATCGGTGGACCTCATCGACCCCGAGCCCGGTCAGACCGATGCCTTCGTCGCCCGCCACGCGCCGCAGGCGCTGGCGGCCGACCAGCGGCGCGCCGCCAGGCGGCTGTTGGAACTTCAACGCCAGGGCATGTTGATGCAGAGCAGCGACGGCTGGTTCTTCGACGACATCTCGGGGCCGGAGACCGTCCAAATCCTGAGCCATGCCGCGCGGGCAATCGATCTGGCGCGTCCCTGGGAGGATGGCCTGGAGGCGCCGTTTGTCGATCGGCTGCGGGCCGCGCCGGGGAATACTCCCGACGCCCCCGATGGCGCGGCAGTCTACGAACACCTTGTCCGGCCGCAGGTGGTCCCGGTGCCGCGCCTGGTCGCGATGCACGCGATGACGTCGCTGGTCGAGCAGCCCTCTCGCGTGGTTGCCCCGGCGCTGGTCATCCGGCAACTGGAAGCTGATCGCAGCGACGCCGGCGGCCACCGCCTCCTGGTCGGACGCATGCACGTAGCGTCATCCCTGACCGGCGAAGACGATGAGGCCGCCTATGCGGTGCTGCACTTCGGCGGTCACGAGGTCCACTGCGCGGTGCAGCTGGGTTTCCCCGCGGACCGGTTCCGTCCGTTGCGCACGACCCTGATGGAGCGGTTCGGCCGGGACATCCTCAGCGAGGTGATGCGCACCATCGACGGGGCGCTGGGCCCGGCTTACTTCACGCTCCGCGACCTGCTGCTGGAAGACCGCCGGCGGGTCTTGGAAACCTTGACCGCGCAGCGGCTGCAGGCCCTGGATGAGACCTACCGGCGCGTGTACCAGGAGAACCGCGGGCTGATGGACTACCTGCGCGACGCCCAGGCACCCCTTCCCCCGGAGATGGTGATGGCGGCTGTCGTCGTGCTCACCCGAGATCTGGAGACCGAGTTGAACGCACCGCCCGAGGCCCCCCTGTCCCCCCGCACGGTGACGCTGGTAGAGGAGTTGCGGTCGTGGGGCCGTGAAGTGCGCGCCGATCGCTTTGAACCGCTGCTGCGCCGGCGGCTGGAAGCGGTGCTGGGCAGCGCGTTGCCGGCAGCGGACCGCCTGCGCCGCGCCGGGGAGCTCCTGGATCTCGCCGGCGCGATGGGCCTGAAACTGGACCTGTGGGAAACGCAAAACCGGTTCTACCGCCTGGCGCGGTCCGCGCGGATTGCGGACGACCTCGACCAACTGCGCGCCATCGGCGCGCGCCTGCAGTTCAACGCGGACCGCCTGACAAGCGAAGGCGCGCCGGGCCACGTATGAGCACCGCAGGAGCGATTCAACCGTTTGAGTTTGTCGGATGCCTGGAGCTGCGGGAGATGCTCGGCCGCGCGGCGTGGGATGAGCGAGAACTGCTGGCCGGCATCGAAGACGTGCCCGCGGGATCCATCAGTTATCACACCAGGAGCTACTTCTTGCGGAGCCGGTACCTGGCCGCGCCCTACCCGAACGATTTTGCCACCTGGGCCGCGATCCAGGTGCGGGACCGGGTGCTGGGCGAGCGCCTGGCTGTGGTCGATCTCTTCGATTTTGCCGATGTCGAGCAGCTGCGCGGGGAGCTGGTCGGCATCATCGATCATCACCTCACCACCTTGCAGACCGTCCCGCGCGTGGACTACGGTGAGCCCTTCCACTTTATGCGCTCTACCCTCATCGAAGTCCCCACCGGCATCGTCGCCAGGAATCTGCGCGAGTTCCGCGACGCGCTGGAGCGCGTGGACACCAGCGCGATCTACTTCCATTTCTACGAGGCCGGCCGCCGGTCGGCAGCGGATCCGCTGGCGTGGCTGGAGACTGAGGTGGGTCTGGCAGACGTCGCCGCCCGGCTTCGCCGCCTGAACCCCTACGTCACCAGCTTGGCCGGCATGCGCGCGCAGCTGCTGACCGCCTGCGATGCCGTCATGGGTGGCTCGGCACAATGACACGTGACGGACAGATTCGCCTCGACGACTACCGGGCGGTCGTGCCCACGGCAACCCTCGATCTCCTGCGCCGGCTGGCAGAGCGCATCCGCGGCCGGTCGCTGGTCCATGTCAACTCCACCAGAGTCGGCGGGGGAGTCGCCGAGATGCTGCACCGGTACATCCCGTTGTTTACCGAGCTGGGGATCGCGACCCGGTGGGAGGTCATCAGCGGTGCCGAGGAGTTCTTTCGCGTCACCAAGAGTTTCCACAATGCCCTGCAGGGGCAGGAACAGGCGTTCACCAATGCCATGTTCCAGAGCTACCTGGAGACGAACAAGGAAAACGCCGGCCGCCTGAACCTCGACGCCGATGTCGTCCTCGTCCACGATCCGCAGCCTGCGGCCTTGATCGCGCATGCCCGCCCGGCCTCGGATGGGAAACGGCGGGGGCGATGGGTGTGGCGCTGTCACATCGACGTCTCACGGCCGCAGCGCCGGGCGTGGACGTTTCTCCGGCAGTTCGTCACGCAGTATGACGGCGCCATCTTCTCGCTGCCGAAATTTGCGCAGCGCCTGCCGGTGCCCCAGTACCTGATCTATCCCAGCATTGATCCGCTGTCGGAGAAGAACCGCGATCTAACACCCGACGAGGTCGCCGCCGTGCTGCAGCGGCTCAGCGTCCCGCAGGACAAGCCCATCCTGCTGCAGGTCTCCCGCTTCGACCGGTTCAAGGACCCCCTGGGGGTCATCAACGCGTACCGGCTGGTGAAGAAACACGACGACTGCCGGCTGGTCCTGGCCGGCGGATCGGCCGATGACGACCCGGAGGGCGCGCAGGTCCTGGCTGAGGTGATGGACGCCGGCAGCCATGATCCGGACATCCACGTCCTGGTGCTCCCGCCGACCGCACACCATGAGATCAACGCGCTGCAGCGGGCCGCCGCGATCATCGTCCAGAAGTCCACCCGCGAGGGCTTCGGCCTCACCGTGGCGGAGGGGATGTGGAAGGGCAAGCCCGTCATCGGCGGCTTCGCCGGCGGGATCACGGTGCAGATCATTTGGGGAGTCACCGGCTACACGGTCAACTCGGTGGAGGGCTGCGCGTTCCGCATCCGCTATCTGCTCCACAACCCCGACGTGGCCACGCAGATGGGACGCAACGCGCGTGAATCTGTGCGGGAGCAGTTCCTGATCACCCGCGACCTGGCCGAGCACCTGGCGTTGATGGTAACGCTGCTGCGGTAATGCGCGGTCGGGCCGTCGCGGGTCGCGCGATTCCGGAACTACTCGCGTTCTGCCGGCACGAGCCACGCTGTCAGTCGCTGCAAAAAGCGGGCCACCTCGTCGACGTCGCGCGCCACGTAGCGGGCGGCGGTGCCATACGTGGGGCTGCCCACCTTCACCGTCACCGCAGGTTCCCGCAGCGCTATGAAGGCATCTTCATCGGTCCGGTCATCTCCGATGTACACGACCGTCACCTGCCCTGACCACGAGGCGCCGAAGGCCCGCTCGAGGATCGCCCCGGCCGCGCGGCCCTTGTCCCACGCCACCCCGGGCCACACCTCCAGCACCTGCCTGCCCGGGCGGACGGCCAGCTGCGGGATGCGCGCGGCCTCTTCCAGCACCGCCATGCGCACCTCCTCGACTTGCGGCAGTGGGGTCTGCCGGTAATGCACGCTCGCCGTCAAGCCCTTGTCCTCAACCAGGACCCCCGTGACGCGCTCCAGGCGTGCTCGCAGCCGGCGGCAGATCTGTGCGATGGCCTCGCGCGTGGACTCCGCCTCGGGCAGCGTCCAGACCAATCCATGGGTCGCCATCTCCAGACCATGATTCCCTGCGTACACAAACCCATCCACGGCCACGCGGCGCCGGATGTCGTCGAGCGACCGGCCGCTGATCACCGCCACCAGCACATCGCGGCGGCCGGCGAGCCGGCGCAGCGTCTCCCGGACCGGATCGGGCAGCACCGCGAGTTCGGGCGACGGCGCAATCGGCGCCAGGGTGCCGTCGAAGTCCAGCAGCAACGCCAGCGGCCGGCCGGTGACCCGGTCACGGATCTGGTCGGCATGATCCAGCAGCCAGTGGCTGGCGGCGCGGGTGGCGAGTAGTCGGCCGGCACTTTGCAGATGCTGGGTCATCCAGCCGTAGATGTCGTGGTCGGCGACATACGCCCGCAGGTGCTCCATGCGGGCCCGTCGCTCCTCCGGCTCCATCTCCAGCGCTTGCCGCAACGCGCCGGCGAATCCCTCCGCATCGTAAGGGTTGATCGAAACTGCCCATGGCAGCTCGTCACGCGCACCGGCCAGCTCGCTGAGCACCAGCACGCCACGGTGATCGACCTGACAGGCGATGAACTCCTTGGCCACCAGGTTCATCCCGTCCGCGAGCGAGCTCACGACACAGACGTCGGCCATCCGGTAGAGCGCGGCCATCGCGTCCAGCGGCAGGGCCTCGGGCATATACGTGATGGGGCGCCACGCCTCCGTCCCGTAGGCGGCATTGATCCGCCCCACCTCGTCCTCCACGCGTCGCTGCAGGTCCCGGTAGCTCTTGATCTGAGTGCGGCTGGGCGCGCTCTTCTGGATGAAGACAAGTCGCTCGCGGTAGGCCGGCGCGCGCTGGAGCAGCACCTCCAGGGCCCGGAACCGCTCCGGGATCCCTTTCGTGTAATCCAGCCGGTCCACACCCAAGACCATGAGGCGCCCGGCCAGTCCCCACCGTTCCCGCAGCCGCGCCATCCAGCGCTCGCAGCCGTCCGAGCGTGCGAGCTGCTCCAACCCTGCGGCGTCAACGCTGATCGGAAACGCCTGGACGTGAACGAGGCGGCCGTCGTACTCCACCGTGGACGCATCGCGGTCCACCTGCGCGCCGAGTTCCTGTTCCGCGCATTCGAGAAAGTGGGCGACGTGGCGGGGATGTTGCAGGCCCACCAGATCACTACCCAGCAGCCCGTCGAGCAGTTCTGCCCGCTGCGGACAGATCCGGAACACATCCCACGCCGGCCAGGGAATATGCCAGAAGGTCATCACGAACACGTCCGGTCTCCCCTGGCGCAGGTAGCGCGGACAGAGTGTCAGATGATAGTCGTGCACCCAGACGATGGCATCCCCCGCCACCTCCGCCAGCGTCGCCGTGGCGAACCGGCGGTTCACCGCCTGGTACGCTTCCCAGTGCTGCTGCCGGAAGCGCGCATGCTGCGTGGCGAGGTGGCAGAGTGGCCACAGCGCTTGGTTGGCGTAGCCGTAGTAGAATCCGTCCACCTCATCGTCTGAGAGCGGCACGCGCCGCAATGTGTAGGCGGGCGCCCGCGGGGGAACGCGCACGTGCCCGTGCTCATCGGCGACCTCGAAGTCGGCGTCGCCGCTTCCCCAGGCGACCCACGTGCCCCCCGCCGCCTGCATGACGGGATCCAACGCCGCGGCGAGACCGCCGACCGGTCGGTGAATCATGATCCCGCGCCGGCTGTGGCGATGCTCATATGGCTCGCGGTTGCTGACGACGATCAGCTGCCGCCCGCCCAGCAGTGTGCCGATAGCGTCCGCGCGCGACTCCGTCATGACGATGGCCACCTATACGATGTCGAGGCTGCGGAAAGGACCGGAAGGAAAAACACCCGAAGAGGACTCCGGGCACTGCGCGCTCCATCAGATTATAGCAAAATGGGTCTCCTCGTCGCTGTCGGCGTCCCGGCCATCCAGATCGGCTACGTGATCCTGGTTGAACACCTCCTTAGCCTCCTGCCCGCACGCACGCAGCGGACGCTCCGCCCGGGGCTGTGGCTGGCGCCGGCGCTGGCCTTCCTCGCCACATTCTTGATCTATCCGGCGGTGTATACCGTCTACCTCAGTGTCCTGGACGCCAGATCCGCCGCCTTCGTGGGAGTGCGGAATTATGTTTTCGCGTTCACCAACCGCGAGATGCTCATTGCGCTTCGCAACAATCTCCTCTGGCTGGTGTGCTTCACGGGGCTCACGGTGGGCGCCGGCCTGCTGCTGGCCGTGCTCACGGACCGGGTCCGGTACGAGGCCGCGGCCAAGTCGATCATCTTTCTGCCCATGGCGATCTCCTTCGTGGCGGCGAGCGTGATCTGGAAGTTCGTGTACGAGTTCCGCCCGGCCGGCGCGCCGCAGATCGGGGTCCTGAATGCCGCCCTCACGGCGCTCCTCCCTGGGTTCCGCCCGGTGGCCTGGCTGGTGAACTTGCTCACCAACAACCTTGCGCTCATCGCGGTGGGCGTGTGGGTGTGGACGGGTTTTTGCCTGGTCATCCTCTCGGCGGCGTTGAAGGGCATCCCTGCCGAGCTGCTGGAAGCGGCGCGGGTGGATGGTGCCACCGAATGGCAGGTCTTCAGACGGCTCGTCCTCCCCACCCTCAGCCCCACCATCGCCGTCGTGGCGACGACGATGGTGATCTTTGCGTTGAAGGCGTTCGACGTCGTGTATGTCATGACGAACGGCAACTTCAACACCGAAGTGATTGCCAACCGGATGTACAAGGAGATGTTCACGTCCCGCGACTTCGGCCGCGCCAGCGCCATCGCCGTCCTGCTGTTTGGTGCCACCGTGCCCATCATGATCGCGAACATCCGGCGGTTTCGCCAGCAGGAGGCGATCCGGTGATGGCGCAGGCCCTGCAGCCGCTGCGGGCCACATTGCGCCGCGCCCCACTGCACGTCGTGCTGCTGGGACTGTGTGCCTTGTGGCTGGTGCCCACCGTGGGGCTGCTGATCAGTTCCTTCCGGCCGCCCCGGCTCGTGCCGGTCTCCGGATGGTGGACGGCGCTGGTCCCGCCGTATCAGTTCACGCTGCAGAACTACCGCCAGGTCCTGGACGCGTACAGCATGGGGCGCAGCTTTCTGAACAGCCTGTTCATCACCATCCCTGCCACCATCATCCCGGTGATCGTGGCGGCGTACGCCGCCTACGCATTCGCCTGGATGCGGTTTCGCGGCCAGGAGGTCCTGTTCACGATCGTCGTCGGCTCGCTGGTCATCCCGCTGCAGATGACGCTGATCCCGGTGCTGCGCCTGTTCACCGCACTGGGACTGGCCGGCACCTTCCCGGCGGTGTGGCTTGCTCACACCGGGTACGGGCTGCCCTTTGCCATCTACCTCCTGCGGAATTTTCTCGGCGCCCTGCCCAGGGATCTGCTGGAATCGGCTGCCATTGACGGCGCCGCGCCGCTGACCGTGTTCGTCCGCCTCATTCTGCCCCTTTCGGTGCCGGCGATCGCCTCGCTCGTCATCTTTCAGTTTTTGTGGGTGTGGAACGACCTGCTGGTCGCGCTGATCTATGTGGGAGGAGCGCCGCAGGTGGCGCCGATGACGGTGACGGTGAGCCACCTGGTCAGCTCCCTGGGGCAGAACTGGCAGCTGCTCACCGCCGCGGCCTTCATCTCGATGGTCCTGCCGCTGGCCGTCTTCTTCTCGCTGCAGCAGTTCTTTGTCCGCGGAATCCTGGCCGGAGCCGTGAAAGGCTAACTGACGGAAACGGGAAACAGGAAGCGGGAAACGGTGGCGCGACTTTGCTTCCCGTTACCCGTTACCCGATTCCGTCTTACTTCTTCGTCGCCTGATCGTACGACTGCGCCACCGAATCCCAGTTCACCACGTTCCACCACGCCTTGAGGTAGTCGGCGCGCCGGTTCTGATACTTGAGGTAGTACGCGTGCTCCCAGACATCGACGCCCAGGGCGGGGGTGTTGCCCTCCATCACCGGGGCGTCCTGATTGGCGGTGGAGTACACCTTCAACTTGCCTGCGCGGTCGACAACCAGCCAGGCCCAGCCGGAACCGAATCGCGTCATACCCGCCTGCGTGAGCTGCTCCTTGAACGTGTCCACGGTGGTGAACGTGGACTTGAGCGCGTCGAGCACTCTCCCCTTTGGCTCCTTGCTGCCCCCTGGTTTGATCCACTGCCAGAACAGGCTGTGATTCAGATGCCCGCCGCCGTTGTTCCGTACCGCGGTCTGGATCTCTTGGGGCAGGTCGGACAGACTGCTGAGGAGGTCAATCACTTCCTTTTTTTGAAATGCCGCGTGCTTCTCAAGCGCGGCGTTCAGGTTATTCACATACGCGGCATGGTGCTTGCCGTGGTGGATCTCCATCGTCTGGGCATCGATGTACGGCTCCAAGGCACTGTAAGGATATCCCAGCTCAGGCAACTTGAACGGATATGGCATGTACAACCCTCCCTCTTGAAATCACTGCATCCCGCTTCCCGTTCCCGCTTCCCGTTTCCTGTTTCCCGGGTTCCTGGTTCCTAGTTTCCCGTTTCCTGTTTCCCGTTTCCGGTACTGTTACTTGTACGCCTCTTGGGCCACGCGCTCCAGGGTCTGGAGGATCGCGTCCAGCCGGTAAGGCGCGCGGACATAATCCAGCGTCCCCTTCCAGAAGGCGGCGTTCACGGCCTCCGGCATCAGGTCGCTGGCGTCGAAACGCGCCACCTCGGCCGAGGTCAGGATTTCCGCCGCCCGCCGGCTCAACGGATCAGGATAGTCGTCGAGGCTGACTTTGCGGTCAGGGGACAGCGCGCCCCCGCGTTTCACCCAGATGGCCTGGGCTTCCGGCGTCGTCAGGTACCTGATCAGGAGACGCGCCTGGGGCGTGTCGCGAAACATGCCCAGCAGGTCGCCGGCAGCCTCCACCGCTTTTGGCACCCCCTGCTCGATCGGCGGGAAGGCGAAGAAATCGAAGTCCTCGCCAGGTTTCAGGGTGGGGAACTGCTTCTGAATAAAGTCCTGGATAAAGGTGGCCTGATGGTGGAGGTAGCAACCCGGCGGATCAGTGAACATCGGGAATGGTGACTCACCGAAGTTGGTGGCCAGGACGCCGTCCGCGCCGCCATACGCGTATTTCGATGATGTGGCAATCTTGCCGAAGAGTTCCCACGCCCGTTTGATCGCCGGGTCGGTCCAGGGAATCTCGTGACGGTACCAGGAGTCGTAGACGGCGGGCCCCCCGGTGCGGAGCACGATGTCCTCGATCCAGTCAGTCGCCGGCCAGCCGCTGGCGGCCCCGCTCTCCAGACCGATACACCAGGCCGCCTTGCCGTCGGCGGCGATGCGATCCGTCAGCGCCAGCAGCTCCTCCCACGTCGAGGGCACGCTGTATCCTGCGGCGACAAACGTCTTCGGGTTGTACCAGATCAGTCCTTTCAGCGCGACCTTCACAAACGCCCCGTAGACCTTGCCGTCCACGGTCCCCAGGTCGATCCAACTCTGCGCGTACCGCGTCTTCATCGCCCCGAGGTCGATCACCGAGTTCAGCGGCACCAGTTTGCCCGCGCGCGCGAACTCGGCCATCTGACCCGGCCCCGGGAGTGCCGCCAGATCCGGAGGGTTGCCGCCCTCGAGCCGCGTGGTCAGCACCGCATTCAGATCGGTGGTTCCCTCGAACTGCACCTGCACGCCGTACAGCGTCTCAAATGGCCTGACCATCGCTAGAAAGCTCTCCAGCTCGTTCCCGCCCCACACGCCCAGGACCGTGACCCTTCCGCCGAGTTTCTGCCCGGGGAGGATTCCTGTGCGGCGCGTGTAGTACGTGAGGCCGCCGGCCAGCGCGATCACCAGGACCACGATGATGATCCAGGCGACGGCGCCGCGTCCGGCCTGCGATCCTCGGGCGCGAACAGTCACTCCGATCCCTCCCCACAAAACGAGACTGCGCGATAACGGGATAAGGGGATAACGGGATAAGACCAAAATTTCCTGGGTAGTCCCATTATCCCCTTATCCCCTTATCCCTTTATCCCTAGTTCGCATTCGAGTATCGCCTCCCACGTGTGGTGCGGGTCAAGCGCGATCTGCCACAGGCACAGACAGACGACGCCCTGCATGATTCGCTCGAACCCTGCCTCGGAGTTGGAGACCGTCTCCAGGGGAAACACCCACACCTCCGCCGCGGGAACGCGCAGCAACACCGCCCCGCGCCATCCCCAGTCGGTCAACCGGACACCGTGTGCGCCCGGCCGCGCCCTGGCCTCGCGCGCCGGGGCAGGCTGATCATCAATCCACAGACGGGCTTGCGGATCGGTCACCGCCCATGCGGTTTCGACCCCAAAGCGAGCGGTGACCCGGGCATCACCAGGATTGTGGATCCGGTACGTCACGCGGAGCGTTGACGTCCGCACGGAGAGCGCCAGCCGTTTCTCCACACGCAGCGGGAGCCGCGGCTCACCTCCGACGCTGCCGTCGCGGGTCAACGAGACTGCAACGCCGCCGCGGGATCGGGAGACCGCCGGCTGGTACGACCCCGCGACGAAATCGCCGAGCTCCTGATACTCGCCGCCGGCGAAGGCCTCCATCGTGACCCGCGGATCCAAGAAGTGGTCGAGCAAGCTGGCATGGCGGTAGCGATCGTAGACAAGCAGCCGGTGCAGGCCCGGCTCCTTGACCCGCACGCGGGTCGTATGGATCGTCTCCGCCCCAGACGCCGTGACATCCGGCGAGGGCTCCAGCAGCTGCCGGTGGTAGGCCTCCGGCCGGCGCGACACCACGTTCGTGAGGTTGATGTGCTCTTCCCGCCAGTGCCACTCCACCACCCCACCGCCCTCGTCTGGATCGACAGCCAGCAGCATGGCCGGCGAAACCAGTTCGACGTCGGGCGCGCCGTCGCCGTCGAGGTCGGCGATCGTCCCTGCGACGCGTCGGTTCTGTTCGGCCCGTACGTCTGCGGCAATGAGGTGCCCGAAGGTCGCGCGCCGGATGTGCGGCAGGTAGATACCGCCGAACACGCCATGCCAGTAGGGACAGTTGCATTCTCCGGCCCACAGATCGACGAGTGCCCGGCGCCGCCGCGATCCCGCGCGCAGCGCGTGCACTTTGCGGCTGGTGCGGAGCATGCGCTGGTACATGGTGTTGATCTCCGGATACTTCACCAGGAACTGGCGCCAGAACCCCCCGGACCACTCCATCATTTCCTCGTAGGAGGCCGTCGGCAGATACGCCCGCCCCGCCGCAGGCATCGCCGCCGCCTCGCCCGGCGGCATCGTCACCAACCACTCACCGGCCGCTTCGATTGCGCGAAAAAAGGACTCCACCCACCCCTGCTCCCAGCACAGCGCGAAGGTGCCGGGCCACAAGCCGAATTTCTCGCCATCGTCACCCATCACCAAGACGGGATCCGGGATCCGGGAACCGTGATCCGGCGAAAGAAACGTCCGCAGATAGGCCAGCACGTCGCCGGGGGACTGCCACGGGATCAGATACCGCAGGCGCTTGCGGCTGGGGAACACTTTCACCGTTGCCCCCTGTTCCTCGGTGACGAAATAGCCTGTGAGCTGTTCCTCGCGCACCCCGGCCGCCGTAAAGTGGGTGTCGTCCACGATGAGATACTCCACACCGGCGGCCGCGAGCGGTTTGGCCAGGTGCGGCTCCCACACGCGTTCTGCCAGCCAGAGCCCGGTGGCTCGCGCGTGAAATCGACGTTTGAGGTAGTCGGTCATCATGCGGATCTGGCCGTCCTTGTCGGCATCGGGAATGATGGCCAGGATCGGTTCGTAGTACCCACCGCTCAACAGTTCCACCTGGCCACGGGCCACCAGAGCCCCAACACGCGGGACGAACTCGCGCTGGGATCCCTCGAGCCAATCCAGGAGCGGCCCGCTGTAGTGCATGGCCAGGCGGATGTGCGGGTGACGCTCCAGGGCTTCGACCATCGGCAGATACGCCTGACGGAACGCCATCTCAAACACCTGCGAGAAGTTTCCCACCGGCTGGTGGTTGTGGATCGCCAGCGAGAGGATGACGCGGCCAGACATGCTGTCAGATCCCGGCGACGAAGCGGCCGGGGTTGAGGGTGCCGTGGGGATCGAACTGCCGTTTCAGTTCCTGCATTAATCCCAGCGCTTGCGGGGAGGGCCCCCACACGTCCACCGTGCGCTTCACCTCCGGTGGGGCGGCCGCGAGCACTGCGTGTCCATGGTATTCCTGCGCCAGTGCAGCGAGGCGGGGGAACCATGCGGTGACCGGGGCGGGCCTGTCGAACGCCAGCCACACCGTCCCGGTGCCGGCGTGGGCGACATAGCGGAGCGCGCCACCATCACTCAGGCGGCAGACGACGGCCAGGACCGGCATCACGTCGGCCGGTGGGACGGTGAGGCGGAACACCACGGGCGGCGCGCCGACGGCGCCGAAGTCGCGCACCGTCTCCCACAGCCGGCGGTGCCCGATGTCATGCAGCACCTCTGTCGTCATTCCTGACTGCCCCGCCATCGCCTGCACGTCGCGGACGTGCCGCGCCACGGTCTCCGTGAATCCTTCCGCCCATACGGCCACGCTCGCTTCAGCGGGCTGCAGTCCGGCGGCGGCGGCGACGCGGCCGTCGACAACAGTGACCGCGGCAGGCGTGAGGACCGACCCAAACAGCGCTTCAATCAGCGACGCCGTCTGGGCGAGCGAGCCGCGGGCCACGACCGTCCCCGCGGTTTCCGGTAGCGGCGTCATCTTGAACGTGACTTCCGTAATGATCCCCAGCGTGCCGAGTGAGCCGACAAAGAGTTTGCACATATCATAGCCGGCGACGTTCTTCACGACCTTCCCGCCGGCTTTGATTGGCTCCCCTGAGGCGAGGACCATCTTCATTCCGATGACCAGGTCGCGCACCCCGCCGTACGCCATGCGCCGCGGCCCGTTGATGTTGGCGGCCGCGGTGCCGCCGATGGTGGAGTGTTGTGGATCCGGCGGGTCGATGGCCAGACACTGATGCCGGCCGCCGAGGAGTTCCTGCAGGGCGGCCACGCGCATTCCGGCCTGCACGGTGGCGGTGAGATTGGCGTCGTCATGCTCGACCAGGCGATTGAACTGTTCCAGGCTGATCACGACATCGGCCCGTGACGGCGGGTTCCCCCAATGCATCGCGGTCCCCCCGCCCCACGGGATGACGGCGGCCCCGGATGCATCGCAGACCCGGAGTATCGCACAGAGTTCATCGGTGTCCTTCGGGGCGCAACGAATCTGGGGGACGAGACCGTCCACGGCGTGGGCGCGCAGGCTCGCCGGGTCCCGCTGCACCGCCGCCCCCAGCATCCCGCCCAGCTCCCTCGCCAGCCGGTCGGCGTCGATCGTCAAGTCCCGCACGGCGAAGTCTGCCTACGACCTCGTCTGCATGCGCTGCAGCACATCGCGCGCCCACCCCTCGTGGGCCATCTCGGCCACCACGGGAAGGCCGTTCAGGGGAAACCACTGCGCCGCCAGCACGTTGGGGCCGACCGTCACCGGCAGGGTGTCCCGCAGCGTCGCCTTATAGTGGAAAATCAAGTGCCAGGCAGTGGTGCCTCCTCCGAAGGATTCAACATGGTCGAGCGTGATCCGGGGCGCGGTCATCCCGACCTGTTCGCGCAGGATGCGCGCCGCCGCCTCGTCTGGATGTTCGACGAACATGAGGTAGTCGTCGGGAAGAAACCACCCGCGCTGGCCGTCATAATTGCGCGTATCCTGGTACCGCACCAGGAGGACCTGCCGGTCCGCCAGCACGGCTACATCCGCCACGAGCTTGTGCACTGTACAGTCCATGGTGATCTCCCCAGATATCAGTCAGCCCCGTACGCCCGATCCAAGAGATCCATCAGATGATACACGGGAAGCGCAGGTCCATATCGCTGTGCCCCGAAGCGCAGCTGTAGCATGCACCCGGGGTTGGGCGCGACCACCGCCGCCGCGCCGGTGCGGCCGACGGCCGCCATTTTTTCGGTCAACAGCTCTTGGGACATCCCCGGGTGCGTGATGTTGTAAATTCCGGCGCTCCCACAGCAGCGGTCCGCCCCCTCCATCTCCACCAGACGCAGCCCTGGAATTGCGGCCAGCAGCTGGCGCGGTTGCACGCGCACCTTCTGCCCGTGGGCGAGGTGACAGGGATCCTGATACGTCACCGTCATCTCGATCCGGCCAGACGGGGGAATCAGTCCCAGCCCGGCCAGGAACTCACTGGCGTCTTTCACCAGCGCCGCGAACTGCCCCGCCCGCTCCGCGTAGTCGGGATCGTCGCGCAGCAGATGCCCGTATTCCTTCATGGCGGCTCCGCAGCCGGCCGCGTTGACAATGACCGCGTCCACACCGGCATCGAGGAAGACATCGACGTTGCGCCGGGCCATGCGCCGCGCCGCCACCGTCTCCCCGTTGTGGACGTTCAGCGCCCCGCAACACCCCTGACCCCGGGGCACCAGCACCTCGCATCCATTGCGGCGCAGCACGCGAATGGTGGCATCATTCACGTCGCCGAACAACGTGCTCATCACACAGCCCGACAAGAGCGCCACCCTGGCCCGCCGCGTCCCGATCGCCGGCATCACATCGGCCCCAGGGGCGAAGAACCGCGATGGCACCGCCGGCAGCAGCGCGTCCATCTCGCGCAGCCTGCGGGGCAGCACGCGCCGGATCACCCACTGCAGACCGGATCGCTGGTACAGGCGCAACGCGGAAAAGATCCACCGCAACCGGCGGGGAGACGGGAACACCTGCGTGAACGCCAGCCGGGCCAGCCGCCGGAACAGTGGAGACCCGGGCGGCCCCAGCACCTCGCGCGCCGCTTCGGCGATGCGGCCGTACTGCACACCCGACGGGCAGGCGGTCTCGCAGGCGCGGCACATCAGGCATAAGTAGATGTGGTCGGCGAACCGCTCGTTGGGCGTGCCCCGCACGGGGTCCAGCGGCTCGATCCGCCCCTCGGCCACCGCGCGCACCAGATGGATGCGGCCGCGGGGAGACTCGGGTTCCAGATGGGTGACGCGGTAGGTGGGACAGTGGTTCAGACACAGCCCGCAGTGCACACACTGATCCAGTTCAGGGATATTCAACACCACGCCTGCGTGTTGTGGTTCCATCGCGTTCCCGCGCTCCGCCCCGAGCTGGCGTGGGGGTTGCCGCGCTCCGCCCCGAGCCGGCGAAGCCGGCGTGGGGGTTCCCGTGTTCCCGTCAGTTAAATCCATAATCCGGCCGGTATTTTTGCCGGGGCCCGCCGCATCTCGGCGCAGGTGATCGGGGTCGGGAACATCTTCGCCGGGTTGAAGCGGCCATCAGGATCGAACGCCTTGCGTACCTTCGCCATGGCATTCAGGTCGGCATCGGAAAACAGCAGGCCGATATAGGCCTTTTTCTCCAGCCCAATCCCGTGCTCCCCGGTGATGCTGCCGCCGACGGCGACGCAGGCCCGCAGGATGTCTTCGCCCGCGGCGATCACCTTGTCCAGTTCTCCTGGAGTCCGCATGTCGAAGAGGATGTTGGGGTGCAGGTTGCCATCGCCGGCGTGAAACACGTTGGCGATGCGCAGATGGTATCGGGCGCTGATGGTCGCAATCTGCCGCATGATCTCCGGCAGCCGGCTACGCGGCACCACACCGTCCTGCACGTAGTAGTTGGGGGCCAGCGTCCCCAGCGCGCCGAACGCGCCCTTGCGCCCTTTCCACAACCGGAGCCGCTCCGCGTCGTCCTGGGCCACGCGCACCTGGCGCGCGCCATGGTGCATGCAGATCTCGTGCACCTCGCGGGCACCGCGCTCGGTGAACTCGCGCACTCCCTCCAGCTCCACCAGCAGGACGGCATCGGCATCGCGCGGATATCCCACGGGCGCTCCGGTCTCCACCGCTTCGATGGTGAGCCGGTCCATCATCTCCAGCGCGGCCGGCACGATCCCGGCTGCGGTGATGTCCACCACGGTCTGCGTGGCCGCGTCCATTCGGTCAAAAATGGCCAGCAGCGTGCGCACCGATTCGCGGCTGCGCATCAAATGCAGCACAGCTTTGGTCACGATGCCGACCGTCCCCTCGGAGCCGACGAACGCGCCGCACAGATCGTAGCCGGCGCAATCCGGCACCTGCCCGCCCAACCATACGACGCGGCCGTCATCGAGCACCACCTCGACGCCCAGCACGTGATTGGTCGTCACGCCGTAGGCCAGCGTGTGTGGGCCGCCGGAGTTGTTGGCGATGTTCCCGCCGATTGAACAGGCGGCCTGGCTGCTGGGGTCGGGAGCGTAGAAGAAACCGTCGGCCGCCACCGCCTTCGTCACATCCTGGTTGATGACCCCCGGCTCGACCACGGCGAGGCGGTTGCGCAGATCGAGCTCTAGGATGCGGTTCATCCGCGCCAGCGAAATAACGACCCCGCCCTCGGCCGGCACCGCACCACCGGCCAGCCCGGTGCCCGACCCGCGCGGAACAATCGGCACGTTGGCCTGCTTGGCCGCCCTCACCACGGCGGCGACTTCCTCCGCGCTCCCGGGCAGCACGACAATCTCCGGCATTGCCTGCATGATGGAGCCGTCCTGCTCGTAGACGATGACGTCCTCTTTCTCAACGAGGACGTACTCGTCCCCAACGACTGCCCGGAGTTCGCGAATAAGTTTGTCTCGGTTCATCTTCGCGTTCCCGCGTTCCCGCGCTCCCGCGTTCGCGTTAGTTCGCTCGTTTTAGGTCCACATCCCGGCGGTCATCACCGGTTTGATCGTCACGTCCGGGCGCGTGCCGAGCGGCAGGAGCTTCCCGGGATTCATGACGCCGGACGGATCGAACGCCCGCTTGACGCGCTGCATCGCGAGCAGGTCGGCGTCGGAGAACATCCAGCGCATGTATTCTCGCTTTTCGATTCCGACGCCGTGTTCGCCTGTGATCGTACCCCCGGCCTCGACGCAGGCGTGAAGGATCTCCTCTCCCGCCCGGACCACCTTGTCCATGATTCCTGGCTCGCGGGGGTTGAACAAGATGATCGGGTGCAGGTTGCCATCCCCGGCGTGGAACAGGTTCCCGATGCGCAGGTGATGCGCCTTCCCAATTTCAACGACCTTGCGCATCACCTCCGGCAGCCTGGTGCGGGGCACGACCCCGTCGTGCAGGTAGTAGGAGGGCGCCAGCCGGCCCAGCGCGCCGGCCCCTTCCTTCCGCCCCTTCCACAGCAGCAGCCGTTCTTGCTCGCTGGCCGCCGTGCGCAGCATCCGCGGCGTGTGCGCGCGACAGATTGTCTCGATGCGCTCCATCTGCCGCGGCAGGGAGTCGGGGAGCCCCTCCACCTCAATCAGCAAGACGGCCCCGGCGTCCGCCGGGTAGCCGGCGTGAATCGCCGCTTCCACGGCCGCCATCACCACACCGTCCATCATCTCCATCGCGGTCGGCACAATCCCCGCGGCAATGATCTCAGAAACTGTCTGCGAGGCGTCGTCGATGGTCTCAAAGGCGGCAAGCAGGGTGCGCGCCGCCTCCGCCTTTCGCAACAACCTGACCACGACCGCCGTGACGACCGCCAGGGTCCCCTCCGACCCCACCATGACGCCGCACAGGTCATAACCGGGAGGGTCGACACTGCGGCCGCCGACCCACGTCATACCCCCCGATGCGAGCGCGATCTCCATCGCCAGCACGTGGTTCCCGGTGACCCCGTACGACAGGCAGTGCGGCCCGCCGGCGTTGTTGCCGACGTTACCGCCGATGGTGGAGACACTCTGGCTGCCGGGGTCGGGCGCGTAGAACAATCCGTGGCGCGCAGCCGCCGCGGTAAGATCTGCATTGACGACGCCCGGTTCGACCACGGCCAGCCGGTTTCGTGGATCGATCTCGAGAATGCGGTTCATGCGGGTGAGCACCAGCATCACGCCGCCGGCAATCGGGATCGAACCCCCGTTCAACCCGGTTCCGGCGCCCCGCACCACAAGGGGAACGTCCGCTTCATGCGCCGCACGCACCGCGCCGGCTACCTCGGCCGCAGACCCGGGAAGGACGACGATGTCCGGCAAAGCATGGGCGACGAGAAAGGCGTCTTGTTCGTAGACGACGACATCTTCCGGACGGGTGAGTACGTACACAGGGCCAACAATTTCCTTCAAGCGAGCGAGCAGCGCTCGAGACAGGGCCATCGTAAGCTCATTATAGACGCGATGATTCGTGATTAGTGATTCGACACCATCGGAAAGCCGCTTCTTCTGTGCGCGAATCACGAGTCACGAATCACGCATTCTGTCGCCCACTTCTCCATGGGGCCTTCCGGCACTGACCGGGCCCACCGGCATGGGCGCGGGAATCGCTTCACGGAGATACCGGGCAGCCTCCTCCGGCACCACCGGGTTGATGTAGAATCCGGACCCCCACTCAAAGCCTGCGACCTGGGTCAGGCGCGGCATAATCTCGACGTGCCAGTGGTGGGCATGTTTCGCTTCGCTCCTGTACGGAAGAGTGTGGATGATGAAGTTGTACGGCGGATTGTCCAGACAGATGTGCAGGCGATGGAGCATTTCGCGCAGTGCCTGGGCGAGGAGACGTTCCTGATCGGGCGGCAAGGCGCCAAAATCGGCCTCATGGCGTTTGGGAAGGATCAGGGTCTCGAAGGGGAAGCGCGAAGCGTACGGCGCCAACGCCACGAATGCCTCGTTCTCGAAGATGAGGCGATCACGTCCCTGCTGTTCCTGTTCCAGGATCGCGCAGTAGATACACACCCCGTGCTGGCCGAAGTGACGCTCCGCAGCGTCGAGCTCTTCGGCGACCCGCTTGGGCACCACCGGCAGCGCGATCAGCTGCGAGTGGGGGTGCGAGAGCGATGCCCCGGCGGTCCGGCCGTGGTTGCGAAACAGCAACGCGTACTCAAATCTGGCGTCGCCCCGTAGATCGCGATAGCGCTGCAGATACGCGCGGATGATCTGGACAACGTGCTCGACCGGCAGCAGCCCGAGGTGCGTGTGGTGGTCGGTGGCTTCGATGATCACCTCGTGCGCGCCCACCCCATCCATCCGCGTGAACAGGCCAACTTTCGTGCGTTGGGTGCTACCCTCGATGCGCAGCGCCGGAAACTTGTTGGACACGACGCGCACCGTCCAGCCCTTTCCATTTGGGGCCGTGCCCGCCGCGCGCACCGCATAGATCTCCGGCGGAGTCCGGTCTTCCCGCCCCTCACAGAAGGGGCACCGATCAAGGTCGTTGACCTCGATGCCTTCGTGCTTGAAGTCGGTTGGGCGCGCGGCGCGCTCTGTGGCGATGATCACCCAGCGCCGTGAGATAGGATCCTTCCGGAGTTCAGGCACTCGTCAACCTCCAAGGTGTCATATCTATCCCCTACCCTGCCCGCGCGCGATCGTGACTTCGCGCCATGGCCCGTTCGTACAGGCCCACATACTTTTTTGCCGCCGCGGCCCAGGAGAAATCTGCCGTCATACCGGTTCGCTGCAACGTGCGCCATGTCGCCGCGTCCCGGAACGCGGCGAGGGCGCGCTGCGCCGCCCGGAGCAGCGCCTGCGGTGTGTAGTCGGCAAACACGAAGCCATTGGCCGTCCCGGCCCGCAGCGCCTGCGGCGTGGCATCGCGGATCGAATCCGCCAGCCCGCCGGTGCGGCGGACGATGGGCACGGTCCCGTAGCGCAGGCTGTACAGCTGGTTCAGCCCCGAAGGCTCGTACCGCGACGGCATCAGAAAGAGGTCCGCCCCGGCCTCAATGCGGTGCGCCAGCGCATTGTCAAATCCGATCCGCACCCCGCTCTTCCGCGGATGCCGGCGCGCCGTCTCGGAAAACATACGCTCATAACGGGGGTCGCCGGTGCCGAGAACGATCAGCTGCGCCCCGGCGGCGAAGAGTGTCTCGAGGATGGCCGCCACCAGATCCAGCCCCTTCTGGTCGGCCAGGCGGGTGACCATGCCGATCAGGGGGATGTCGGGATCTGCGGCCAGCCCGAACTCGTCCTGCAGGCGGTCTTTGCACGCGCGTTTCCCGGACAGGTCATCTGCCGTATAACGCGCCGGGATGAGCGGGTCGTGCGCGGGGTCCCACACGCCATAATCCACACCGTTGAGAATGCCGAAGAGATCTCGGCTCCTGTCACGCAGTACCCCATCGAGTCCCGCGCCAAATTCAGCCGTCTGGATCTCCTGCGCGTAGGTCTCGCTGACCGTATTCAGGAGATCGGCAAAGACCAGCCCACCCTTGAGCAGGTTGACCTGTCCCCAGAACTCGAGGCCGGCCATGGTGTACATCGATGGCGGCAACCCGGTCACCTCGAACTGCTCTGCGGGAAATAACCCTTGATACGCCAGGTTATGAATGGTCAACAGCGTCGCCGCCCGCCTGACCTGACCCGCGCCAATGATGGCCGGGACGAGCGCTGTCTGCCAGTCGTGGCAGTGAATGATCTCCGGCTGCCAGGGCTGCCGCTCTAGCCAGGCCAGCATCCCCCGGCACAGGCACGTGAACCGCAGCAGGTTATCAGGATAGTCCTGGCCTCCCTCACCATACAGGCCGGCCCGATCAAAGAGCTGAGGCTGGTCGATCAGCCACGCCGGGACCCCAGACTCCGGCATCTGCCCATCCAGGACCGTCACCGGTAGCCGTTTTGCGCCCAGCGACACATCAACCGCTCCGACCTCACGCCATCCGGTCGAATCGATTCCGCGATATCTTGGCAACACGACCCGGACATCGGTGCCCAGCGCCGTCAGCGCCGCCGGCAGGGCCCCGCCGACATCGGCGAGACCGCCGGTTTTCGCCAGCGGCACAGCCTCAGAGACGCAAAATAGCACCCTCATCGTTTCTGTGCGCCACCGACGAGCGCGAGATAGATGTCGTTCACGTTCGTTCGCGTTGGCCCGGTCATGAGCAGATCGCCGAGCCGTTGAAAGAATGGATACGAATCGTTGTCGGCCAAGGCGCGCCCTGCATCGAGCCCCAGGCCGCGCGCGCGGACCGCGGTCTCCCCATCGACCAGCGCGCCCGCCGCATCGGTTGGGCCATCGGTCCCGTCGGTCCCGAAAGCTGCCACGACTGTATTTGCCCACCCGGTGAGAGTCGGGACACTCGCGAGCGCAAACTCCTGGCATCGTCCGCCACGCCCCTGTCCGCGCATGGTGACGGTCGTCTCACCGCCGGCGAGCAGACAGGCGGGAGGCGCGAGCGGCATGCCCCGGGTGCCGATTCCGCGCACCACACTGCAAAATACGCGCGCCACTTCACGCGCCTCACCTTCCAGATACGTCGTGAGAATGAGGGGGCGGAATCCCAGCGCTTTCGCCCGCGCCGCCGCGGCCGCGACGGCTTGCTCGTTACTCCCCACCAGCACGGTCTGGACTCTCCGAAACACCGGATCGTCCGGCTTAGGCGTCTCCGGCTCGCGGCCGGCAGCGCCCCGCTGCATGTAGGTCATCGCGGCCACCGGCATCGACGCCGCCAGTCCATATCGACGAATGATCTCCAGCGCGTCGCCGAAGGTGGTGAGATCGGGTGCGGTCGGGCCAGAGGCAATCGCGTCGATTGGATCACCCAGCACATCGGAGAGCACCAGCGCCACCACGCCAGCCGGTGATGCCGCCGCAGCCAGCCGCCCGCCCTTGATCCGCGAGAGGTGTTTGCGCACGGTATTGACTTCCTGGATGGTGGCACCGCTGCGGAGGAGAAGGTTGGTCACAGTGATTTCGTCGTCCAAGCTCATGTCGCCCGCCGGAGCCGGCAGCAGAGCAGACCCGCCACCCGAGATGAGACACAGCACCAGGTCGCCGGGACCCGCGCCATGCACGAGCGCGAGGAGTGCCTCCGCGCCCCGCTGTCCTGCGGCATCAGGGAGTGGATGACCGGCCTCGACCACCCGGATGCGCCGGAGCGGCACGGCGTACCCGTACTTGACGATGACGACGCCTGCATTAATTCGTGAACCCAGAATATCCTCGATGGCGCCGGCCATTGGACCTGACGCCTTGCCCGCCCCGACGACGAAGATTCGGTGGATCGAGCGGAGGTCATACCGTCGCGCGGCGACGCGCAACACGTGCCCGCGTCGTGAGACGTGGCGCTTCACGGCGGCGGCGGGCTCAACCGCCCGCACAGCCGCTGCCAGAATGGCGGCCGCCTGGCGGCGCAGGCGAGAATTCGGTTTCCCGATGAAGAGCTGGTCGTCGAATACTGCGTGGCGGCCGATTGCCGATCGTGGATGGCGAATTTGCGTACGGCCTTTCAATTCCGCAATCCGCAATCCACAATCCGCAATCGGCTCATTGCATCTCCCACAGGGGGCTGGTCCCGTTGGGCCGCACGGCCTCGACCCGGACTGCGGCAATCCCCTCGCGCTCGAGTGCCCACTGTACCGTATCGCGCGCCAGCGGGGTGAGGTTGTTGATGTCACTGAGATGGACCAGAAAGACCGTCTGCGGCCGGTCCGATGCGACCTCGACGACGGCGCGGGCGGCAGCGTCGTTGGAGAGGTGCCCGGTGGGACTCAGGATGCGGTTCTTGAGAAACCAGGGATAGGGGCTGACCGAGAGCAGGCGCAGGTCGTAATTGGCTTCCAGGATGAGGGCGTCCGCGTCGCGGGCGCGAGCGAGGAGGTCATCGGTGACCCCACCCAGGTCGGTCGCGATCACCATCCTTCCACCATTGTCCGATACGACAAAACCCACCGGCTCTACCGCGTCGTGTGGCACCGGAAATGCCTCAACCTGCACGCCGCCGACCCGGAACGGCACGCCGGTCACAAAACGTTCCGTGGAAACTCCCGCGAGCAGATCTCCCGCAGCCGCCAGGGTACCCGCGTTGGCCAGCACCGGCGCGTCCAGCAGCCTGGACAAGGCGCCAGCGCCTTTGGCGTGGTCATCGTGTTCGTGGGTCAACAGGATCGCAGTGATCGGCGAGGCGCCGGGGATGCTGTCCAGTTCGCGCGCCATCACCTCCGCGGGCAGTCCCACGTCGATGATGAGGCGCGTCCCCGCCGCTTCGAGGAAAATGGCGTTGCCGCTGCTCCCACTACGCAAGATGCGAAGGCGAAAGGAATGGGATGAAGTCATAAGGTTGAAAGGCGTCTACCTGGTCTACTTAGTCTACTTGGTCTTCTTGGTCTACATGCATCCAGAGCTCCGACTTGGGTGGTTCTTTGTTTGAGACTAAGTAGACTAAGTAGACCACGTGGACCAAGTAGACGTCTTCATACGGGGTCCTTCCTGCCCTGGGGTACTATCTCCTCCGCGCACCGACGCCGATCGCGAGCGCGGCTGCGAGAATGATCACGGCCGCCCAGTGCACAGCCAGGGTGCGCAGGTAAAGTCCATCGCGCGGCAGCGCGTCCCAGGCGGCGGTCCCGGCCGTAACGTGGGTCGCATTTGTGGCCACCACGCGGCCGGGCAGACGGACGTTCACCGCCAGCCCAGAGATGGCCCGTCCGGGTTCTGCCGCAATCTCCGGCCGCAGCTGTAACGTGAACACATACATACCTGCAAAGATCCAGGACCGCTTCTGGAGAGATACCTCGCCCAACGATGCCGCCGGAATGTTGATGATCCGGCCCAGGGCCGATTCATCGACGCGGGTGTCCAACAGGTACTGACCGCCGCCGGTGACGCGCAAGAACGCGTCAAGGTGCGTCCCGCCGGTGAGCCAGGCGATCGCCAGGCCCGCAACCAGACCGATCAGGATTCCCCGCAGCTGTGACGTCATGCCATCACCAGCCATGCCTGCTCGTGGATCAACGATCCGGTCGCACGAAGCGCCTCCATCCATGCCGCCGGGGACACAGCCGGGACTGCGGCCGCCCGTGGCGGCCGGATGGTCAGGACAGGAATGTCCGCCTCAACAGGAATCCCTGCCAGTTGCTTCGCCTTCCGCACGGCCGTCTCAAAGTCACCGAGCTCATCTACCAAGCCGCGGGCGGCCGCATCGCGTCCGGCCCAGACCCGGCCTCGCGCGATGGCTTCCACCTCCTCTGCCGTCTTCTTCCGGCCCGCCGCCACCCGCGCGGTGAACCTGCGATAGATATCCTCCATCCACCGCTGGAGGGCGGCCTGCTGCGACTCGGAAAACTCTGCAAACGGAGAAGGCATGGCCGCCGATTCTCCGCGTGTCAGCATCTCCGGCAGCACCCCGGACTTCTCCAGGAACCCACGCAGGGCGAATTTTCCGGCCACGACTCCGATCGACCCCGTCAAGGTGGTTTCGCCGCACACGATGTGCCGAGCCCCGCATCCGACGTAGTAGCCTCCGGATCCGGCCACGTTGCCCATGAAGACCACGACCGGCTTGACCTCCTGCACGCGCATCACCTCGCGCCAGATCAGGTCTGACGCTACCGCAGACCCGCCTCCCGACTCGACGTGCAGGATGACCGCCCGGACCCCCCGCGCGCGTTCGGCTGCGCGCAGCGTACGGGCCATGCTCTCATGACCGGTGAGCTGGTGGCCCAGCAACGGCAGCGGCACCGGCAGGTCCCGGCTTTCTCCCGGCACGATCGCGCCGAGCACCTGTACGACCGCAATGGCACCGCGATGACGCGACCGCCACCGCACCGGCTTTCGCACGCGCCGCGAGGCCAGGAGCCAGGGAATCAGTCGGGCGGGGCGACCGTCCTGGGCCAGCACGCGTGGGAGTTCGTCTTCGAAGGCGACGAGATCGATCAGCTTTCGGCCCTGCGCTTCCATTGCCGTCATGAGGCCCACATCGATGGCCTCCTCGACGCTGGTTTCTGCCACACCCCGCGCCTCAGCCACCACCGCGATAAGGTGGGCGAACGTCGTGCTCAAGACGGTGTCCAGCATCTCCCGCTGCGGCGGCGTCATCTTCGGATACAGGAACCGGTGCGTGGCGGTCTTGTACTCGGCGATATGCGAGAACTGCGCGCGGATGCCCAACCGATCAAGCGCCACCCGCAGGAACGTCGTCTCGCTGCGCAGCCCATGCCACGAGAGTTCAGCACTCTCCGGCGCGACCACGGTCTCCGCCGCGCTGGCCAGATAATAGCCGCGTAGATCGCAGGTCTCGAGGTACGCCACCAGCCGCTTCCCTGACGCCCGGAACGACCGCAGCGCCCGCCGCAGGCCTTCCAGTGACGCCAGGCCGGCTTGCAAATCCCCCAGTTTCAGGACAATCCCACGCACGCGAGGGTCGCCGGCCAGCAGCCGCAGGCGCTCTCGCCATTCCTCCAGACTCTCCGGCGGAGGCGTGTCCCACATCCGCCCCAGCCAGCGGCGCAGGCGCGCGGGGGAAACCGGACGGCGCTCCGGCAGCGGTCCTCTCACGGTGACCACCACAAACTCGGGAGCCGGCAACAACCTGATCACCGCATTTCGGATCACGAGAAACACGTTGACGATCATCTCCACCGCGAGCGCAATCAGGGTCATCATCGGCGTCACCTCCCAACATGGAAAGGGCGTCTACTTGGTCTTCTTAGTCTACTTGGTCTACCTGCACGTTTTATGCGAGCGGCTGGAGACCAAGTAGACCAAGGAGACTAAGTAGACTAAGGAGACGTCGTTTTAGTCGTAGCCGAGTTCGGCCAGGCGGGCGTCGTCGATGCCGAAATGGTGCGCCACCTCGTGAACGACGGTCTTGCGGATTTCTTCGGCCATCTCGTCGTCGGTGTCACACGCTTCTTCCAGCGGGCCCTGGAAAATCGTGATCTTGTCGGGGAGCAGCGGATCCGCTACGATGCCGCGTTCGATGAGCGGAACACCCTCATACAGACCGAACAGTGTCTCGCCCGGCTCCAGGCCTACCGTGGCGTAGTGAGCTTCGTCGGGCCACGCGTCCACCACGATCTCCACATTGTCCATGCGGCGGCGGATCTCGGCAGGAATTGTCCCGAGCGCCCGCTCCACCAACGCCTCGAACTTACGCTGCGATATCCGCATCCCAGAACACCGTCTACTTGGTCTTCTTAGTCTTCTTAGTCTACTTGGTCTACCTACACTACCGCGAGGGTCAGTGAGACTAAGTAGACCAAGGAGACTAAGTAGACTAAGTAGACGTCCTTTTCGGGTGGGGGCAGGGCATCGGTATGGCGCGCCAGAGCTCCATCTCATCCCATGAC
>Ga0209161_10000370_pt1 | contig 36389 bp, 43 predicted proteins | sample GraSoiAngelo_155_FD_186169 | JGI IMG/M metagenome (GOLD analysis project Ga0209161, IMG submission 186169) | Grasslands soil microbial communities from the Angelo Coastal Reserve, California, USA - 14_1009_13_30cm (SPAdes) (version 2) | ecosystem: Environmental > Terrestrial > Soil > Grasslands... | reverse complement strand
TGACAGTCCCGCTGAAGGATCCTATCGCGCTCACTGTTATCGTTGAAGTGGCTGATGCGCCAACTGTGACAGCGGATGGCGAGGTCGCCGTTATCGAGAAGTCTGAAACGTTGAAGGTGAAGGTCGCGGTTGCAGAGTGAGACAGGGTTCCGCTTGTACCAGTGATAGTGACGCTGAACGCGCCGGAGGTCGAGGAACTGCAGTTTAGCGTTGCAGTACCTGAGTTTGTGATGCTGCTTGGAGTTATGGCACCGCACGTCAGACCAGAGGGCACTGTGTCCGTGAGGGTTACTGTACCTGTGAATCCGTTCACTGCCGTCACTGTTATTGTCGATGTAAGGGACGAGCCGACACTGCCGGACGGTGATGTGGCTGTAATCGTGAAGTCTCGGAATGTGAAGGTCGCTGTTGTGCTGTGAGATAGTGTACCGCTAGTCCCAGTTATCGTCAGCGTGTAAGTGGCCGCAACAGACGAGCTGCACGACACGGTTGCTGTACCTGTGGGAGGTACAGTTACACTGCTGGGTGTAATTGCGCTGCAGGTCAAGCCAGTTGGGGCCGTGTCGGTCAGCGTGACTGTGCCGCTGAACGTGCCCACTGCGGTGACCGTTATGGTCGATGATGCTGATGTGCCCACGTTAGTTCCTGCTGGGGACGTGGCTGATATTGTGAAGTCGGATTGGTTGAAGGTGAAGGTAGCGGTTGTGCTGTGAGTAAGCGTTCCGCTAGTTCCCGTTATCGTAACTGTGAAGGACCCTGCTGTGCTCGAGCTGCAAGATAGCGAAGCTGTTGCGGTTGGGGGTACAGTTACGCTCGATGGAGTAATCGCGCCACAGGTCAAGCCTGAAGGAACAGTATCAGTCAGACTGACTGTTCCACTAAAGGTGCCGACAGCTGATACTGTTATTGTCGAGGTAGCTGTCGACCCAACAGTCGACGAAGGTGAAGTGGCGGAGATCGCGAAATCACTGGCGGAAACGGTAAAGGTAGCGGTGGTTGAATGAGACAGGGTACCGCTCGTCCCAGTAATGGTGACGGTAAATGTTCCAGCAGTGCTCGAGCTGCAAGATAGGGTTGCAGTTCCTGAGTTTGTTACACTGCCCGGGGTGATTGCACCACAAACCAGGCCAGATGGGACGGTGTCCGTCAATGTTACTGTTCCAGTGAACCCGTTGACCGCGGTGACCGTTATGGTCGAGGTCAGAGTGGTGCCAACGTTCCCTGATGGAGACGTAGCGGCGATGTTGAAGTCTGTCACAGTGAAGGTCGCGGTAGCAGAGTGGGAGAGTGTTCCACTCGTTCCCGTAATGGTGACCGTGTATGTGGCGGCTACGGTCGAACTGCATGAGACTGTAGCAGTGGCGGTGGGTGGTACGGTTACGCTGCTCGGGGTTATGGCTCCGCATGTCAGGTTCGCGGGAACGGTATCAGTCAGGGTAACCGTTCCGGAGAAGGTGCCTATCGCTGCGACTGTTATGGTCGAAGTGGCTGATGTGCCCGCACTGACTCCAGCAGGTGAGGTAGCGGTGATACTGAAGTCGCTCTGGTTGAAGGTGAAGGTCGCACTGGTTGAGTGTGATCGAGTGCCACTCGTGCCCGTTATCGTGAGAGTGAATGTTCCTGCCGTGCTAGAGCTGCAGGATACTGTTGCTGTTCCGGAGTTGGTAACACTGCTCGGAGTAATAGCGCCACAAGTCAGTCCGGAGGGTACAGTGTCAGTTAGACTTACAGTTCCTGTGAAGCCGTTGACCGCGGTGACTGTTATGGTCGATGTCGCAGAGCTTCCTACTGTTACAGCTGAGGGCGAAGTGGCGGAGATAGTGAAGTCTGTTACTGTGAATGTTGCGGTCGTGCTATGAGTGGTCGTACCGCTTGTACCTGTGATGGTCAGAGTGTATGTGGCGGCTACGGTCGAACTGCATGAGACTGTAGCAGTGGCGGTGGGTGGCACCGTAACGCTACTCGGTGTTATTGCTCCGCACGAGAGATTGGTTGGTACGGTGTCTGTGAGAGTGACCGTTCCTGAGAAGGTTCCGATTGCTGCGACTGTTATGGTCGAGGTTGCCGATGTGCCCGCAATGACCGCGGCAGGCGAAGTAGCGGATATGCTGAAATCGCTCTGGCTAACAGTCCAAGTCGCAGTAGTCGAGTGAGATAATGTCCCGCTCGTACCCGTTATAGTCACGGTGAACGTTCCTGCCGCGGAAGCGCTACACGACAGCGTAGCGGTTCCGGAGTTAGTTACACTAGCTGGAGTAATGGCTCCGCATGTCAAGCCGGTTGGAACAGTGTCTGTTAGGCTGACGGTGCCAGTGAAGCCGTTCACAGCGGATACGGTGATTGTCGATGACGCCGCAGTGTTAACGGTAGTTGACGGAGATGTCGCGGCTATTGTGAAGTCAGTTACTGTGAATGTAGCCGTCGTGCTGTGCACGTCGGTGCCGCTGGTGCCGGTTATCGTCAGAGTGTAGGTTGCGGCCACCGTGGAACTGCACGAGACGGTTGCAGTCCCAGAGCCGGTTACACTTGTTGGAGATATTGCGCCGCATGTAAGGTTGGTTGGAACGGTGTCGGTTAGGGACACGGTTCCGGTGAATCCGTTAATCGCGGCCACAGTTATGGTGGAGGTTGCAGAGGTGCCTGCCTGGACCGCCGCTGGAGAAGTGGCCGAAATGCCGAAGTCAGTTACTGTGAATGTTGCGGTCGTCGAGTGAGATAATGTGCCGCTCGTTCCGGTGATAGTGAGGGTGTAGGTTGCAGCAACCGTTGAGCTGCATGACACGGTCGCGGTGCCTGAGTTAGTTACGCTCGTCGGGCTTATCGCGCCGCATGTCAAGTTCGTGGGCACGGTATCAGTTAGACTGACTGTTCCTGTGAAACCGTTGACCACTGCTACTGTGATCGTTGAGGTGGCGGATGTTCCGACAGTAACTGCGGCTGGGGAGGTTGCGGTTATCGTGAAGTCGGTCACTGTAAACGTCGCGGTTGCAGAGTGGGATAATGTTCCACTCGTTCCTGTAACCGTCAGGGTATAGGTTGCGGCGACAGTCGAACTACAGGACACCGTAGCAGTTCCTGAATTGGTGACGCTAGTTGGCGAAATAGCGCCACATGTGAGATTGGCTGGGACCGTGTCGGTGAGACTGACCGTTCCGGTAAAGCCGTTCAGTGCTGTTACTGTAATCGTGGAGGTTGCGGAGGTGCCGGCGTGAACTGCCGCTGGGGAGGTTGCGGCGATACTGAAGTCTGTTACCGTGAAGGTCGCAGTTGCAGAGTGCGATAGAGTGCCGCTCGTACCTGTTATTGTCACGGAATAATTCGCGGCTATTGTAGAGCTGCACGAGACCGTTGCGGTTCCGGAGTTGGTTACGCTGCTCGGAGTTATGGCGCCGCACGTCAAGTTCGCAGGAACTGTGTCGGTCAACGACACTGTCCCGGTGAAGCCGTTGAGCGCACTAATTGTGATCGTGGAGGTTGCGGAGGTTCCCGCAGTGACTGCTGCTGGAGATGTTGCGGTTATGCTGAAGTCTCTGACAGTGAATGTCGCTGTCGTGGTGTGAGTGGTTGCACCGCTAGTGCCTGTGATTGACAAAGTGTATGTTGCTGCTATCGTCGAGCTGCACGAGACTGTTGCTGTTGCGGTTGGCGGCACTGTTACGCTGCTTGGAGTTATTGCTCCGCAAGAAAGATTCGCGGGAACCGTGTCGGTCAGGGTGACCGTTCCCGAGAATGTTCCGATCGCAGTGACCGTAATAGTCGAGGTTGCAGAAACCCCGGCATTGACTGCCGCGGGGGATGTTGCGGATATGCTGAAGTCGCTTTGGCTAACTGTCCATGTCGCAGTTGTAGAGTGAGATAGTGTGCCACTAGTTCCGGTAATTGTTACTGTGTATGTGTTGGCGATCGTGGAACTGCAGGATAATGTTGCAGTTCCGGAGTTCGTGACGCTGCTTGGAGTTATGGCTCCGCAGGTCAGGTTCGCAGGAACCGTGTCGGTTAGAGTGACTGTTCCAGTGAATCCGTTTACAGCCGCTACGGTGATCGTGGACGATGCGGCTGTTCCGACGGTAGTCGATGGCGAGGTTGCGGTTATCGTGAAGTCGGTCACTGTAAACGTGGCGGTTGCAGAGTGGGATAATGTTCCACTCGTTCCTGTAACCGCCAGGGTATAGGTTCCCGCAATGGTTGAGCTACAGGATACGGTAGCAGTTCCAGAATTGGTAACACTTGTCGGAGTAATCGCGCCGCAGGTCAAGTTGGTAGGAGGTGTGTCAGTCAACGAGACCGTTCCAGTGAAGCCGTTGACTGCAGCTACAGTGATAGTTGATGTTGCCGAGGTGCCCACAGTCACTGCAGCGGGCGAAGTAGCAGATATCGTGAAGTCGGTTACAGTAAAGGTTGCCGTCGCAGAGTGTGATAGAGTACCACTAGTTCCGGTTATTGTAAGCGCGTAGTTCGAAGCGATGGTGGAGCTGCAAGTTACGGTCGCTGTGCCGGATCCTACAACGCTACCAGGCGCTATTGCGCCACAGCTGAGGTTCGCTGGCACGGTGTCAGTGAGCGTTACTGTTCCCGCGAAGCCGTTGACCGCGGTTACGGTAATAGTCGAGGTTGCAGTCGTTCCAGCATGAACGGCCGCTGGTGAGCTGGCCGCTATCGTGAAGTCTTGAACTGTGAAGGTGGCGGTCGTCGAATGAGATAGTGTGCCACTCGTACCAGTTATCGTCAAGGTGTAGGTCGCTGCAATTGTCGAACTGCAGGAGACCGTTGCGGTTCCAGAGTTGGTAACACTGGTTGGGCTAATGGCTCCACAAGTCAGGTTTGTCGGTACCGTATCTGTCAGGCTGACGGTTCCTGTGAACCCGTTGAGAGCTGTCACGGTGATCGTTGAGGTTGCGGATACTCCCGCATTGACTGGTGCTGGTGAGGTTGCGGAGATGCTGAAGTCTCGGACGGTGAAAGTGGCGGTCGTAGAGTGCGAAAGGGTCCCGCTCGTTCCAGTTATTGTCAGAGTGTAGGTTGCAGCAACAGTAGAGCTGCATGCTACAGTAGCTGTTCCAGAGTTCGTTACACTTGTCGGAGTAATCGCGCCACAAGTCAGGTTCGCAGGGACGGTGTCGGTTAGAGCTACGGTTCCAGTAAATCCGTTGATGGCGGTCACAGTTATGGTGGAAGTTGCGGAAACGCCCGCATTGACCGCGGCCGGCGAAGTCGCTGCGATTGTGAAGTCTGTTACTGTGAATGTTGCGGTCGTACTGTGGGATAGAGTTCCGCTTGTTCCGGTTATTGTCAGAGTGTAGGTTGCAGCGATCGTCGAACTGCACGACACAGTTGCGGTTCCCGAATTGGTGACACTGCTGGGCGAGATGGCGCCGCAGGTGAGGTTCGCGGGCACAGTGTCAGTCAGACTGACGGTGCCGGTGAACCCGTTAACAGCGGATACGGTGATTGTAGAGGTGGCAGAAGTTCCTGCCTGGACAGCGGAGGGTGAGGTTGCAGATATTGTGAAATCGGTCACGGTGAATGTTGCTGTCGTAGAGTGCGACTGAGTTCCACTTGTTCCGGTTATTGTCAAGCTGTAGGTTGCTGCACCTGTAGAGCTGCAGGACACGGTTGCTGTTCCTGAGTTGGTGACGCTGCTCGGAGTTATGGCGCCGCAAGTCAGGTTCGCTGGAACTGTGTCCGTCAGGCTTACCGTTCCAGTAAAGCCGTTGACAGCAGTTACCGTGATTGTTGATGTTGCCGAGGTTCCGGCCTGGACGGCGGCTGGAGAAGTTGCAGATATCGTGAATCCAGTTATTGTAAAGGTTGCAGTTGTAGAGTGCGATAGAGTGCCGCTCGTACCGGTTATCGTAAGAGTGTAGGTTGCTGCAACGGTTGAGCTGCATGAGACCGTTGCTGTGCCCGAGTTGGTAACGCTCGTCGGCGTAATCGCACTGCAGGTCAGGTTCGCAGGAACCGTATCAGTCAGGCTGACTGTTCCCGTAAATCCGTTAACAGCGGAAACTGTAATCGTCGAGGTGGCAGAAGTGCCTGTCTGGACGGCTGCAGGAGAGGTTGCGGCAATTGTGAAGTCGGTTACGGTGAAGGTCGCGGTAGTAGAGTGAGATAATGTTCCACTCGTGCCGGTTATCGTCAAGGTGTAGGTTGCTGCAACTGTCGAACTGCAGGAAACAGTTGCTGTTCCAGAGTTCGTTACACTTGTCGGAGTAATCGCGCCACAAGTCAGGTTCGCAGGGACGGTGTCGGTTAGAGCTACGGTTCCAGTAAATCCGTTGATGGCGGTCACGGTGATGGTCGAAGTTGCAGATGTTCCTGCTTGAACTGCAGCGGGCGAGGTAGCTGCTATTGTGAAGTCGTTCACACTGAATGTCGCGGTTGTAGAGTGAGTCAGGGTGCCGCTAGTGCCTGTTATTGTTACCACATAGTTTGCGGCGATCGTCGAGCTGCACGAGACCGTTGCGGTTCCGGAGTTGGTTACGCTGGTCGGAGTAATCGCGCCGCAGGTTAAGTTGGCAGGCACTGTGTCGGTCAACGACACTGTCCCGGTGAATCCGTTCACCGCGGTTACTGTGATTGTCGAGGTAGCGCTAGTGCCTACATGGGCGGCCGGAGAGGTTGCGGCAATTGTGAAGTCGGTTACGATGAAGGTCGCAGTCGTGCTGTGGGAGAGTGTCCCACTTGTTCCGGTTACTGTTAGAGTGTATGTCGCAGCTACTGTTGAGCTGCATGAGACTGTTGCAGTTCCAGAGCCGGTTACACTTGTTGGAGTTATCGCGCCGCATGTGAGATTTGTGGGCACCGTATCGGTTAGACTGACGGTGCCGGTGAACCCGTTGATCGCGGTAATGGTGACTGTGGAAGTTGCAGAGGTTCCAGCATTAACAGCTGCGGGGGACGTTGCGGTTATGCTGAAGTCGGTTACAACGAATGTTGCGGTCGTCGAGTGAGATAATGTTCCGCTTGTACCGGTAATCGTCAATGTGTACGTTGCTGCAACTGTAGAGCTGCAGGACACTGTTGCTGTTCCTGAGTTGGTGACGCTACTTGGAGTTATGGCGCCGCAGGTGAGGTTTGTGGGAACTGTATCAGTCAAGGAGACGGTCCCGGTGAATCCGTTGATCGCGGACACGGTAATCGTCGAGGTGGCGGATGTTCCGACGGTGACCGCTGCAGGAGATGTAGCAGAGACTGAAAAGTCAGTTACGGTGAACGTTGCGGTCGTCGAGTGTGATAATGTTCCGCTTGTTCCGGTTATCGTCAACGTGTACGTGGCTGCAACAGTGGAGCTGCAGGATACTGTAGCAGTTCCAGAGTTTGTGACGCTACTCGGCGTAATTGCTCCACAGGTCAAGCCGGTTGGGACTGTGTCAGTTAGAGTAACTGTGCCGGTGAACCCGTTGAGAGCTGTTACGGTGATCGTGGAGGTTGCGGATGTTCCTGCGGTGACTGTTGCAGGCGAGGTCGCGGCGACGCTAAAGTCTGTAACAATGAACGTTGCGGTAGCGGAGTGCGACAGAGTTCCGCTCGTACCGGTAACTGTGAGGACGTAGTTCGCGGCAATAGTCGAACTGCAAGACACGGTTGCGGTTCCAGAGCCGGTCACGCTACTTGGTGTGATAGCGCCACAGGTCAAGCCGGTCGGAACAGTATCGGTGAGAGAAACAACACCCGCAAAACCGTTCAGCGCTGTGATAGTAATCGTAGAGGTTGCGGTGGTTCCCGAGGTGACCGCCGCTGGCGAAGATGCAGCTATTGTAAAGTCTCGGAATGAGAATGAAACGCTCGTGGAGTTTGTGGTTGAACCACTTGTGGCGGTAACCGTCGCTGTACTTGCCTGTGCTACAGTGTCGGTGCAGGTCAGTGTGGAGGTGCCGCTGGTACCGAGTGTAACACTTGTCGGGCTCAGCGTGCATGTAGCGGAATTAGTCGCTGTTACTGTGAGCGCAACCGTGCCGGCGAAACCTCCGCGAGATGCAACTGTTATCGTTGACGAGCCGCCGGGCGACCCAACATTGGCAGTTACGCTGGTCGGACTGGCACTAATATTGATGCCACCACCGCCGGTAACAGTAACTGTTACGGTTGTAGAGTTTGTGATGAGGTTATTCGTGCCTCCTAGCCCATTGATCGTTACAACATAAGTGCCCGCGGTTGTCGACGTGAAACTGCAATTGTTTGTACCGGTAATGGTTCCACCCGCAGGGACAGTCAGACTCGTGCATGTAGCAGTTAGACCAGTACTAGGTGAGACAGACGTAGTGAAAGTGACGAGTCCCGAACTGCCAGCAGCACCATAACCGTTAACGCTCCCAGCAGGAAGACTCTGAACCCTGATACTGTCAGAACCACTACCAGCAGTAGTAGTGAAAGTCACAGCATGATTACTCGTGTCAGTGATGTTGAAACCGTTAACGAAGACAGCCGCGGTTATGGAGCGGACAAGACCCGTCGCGGGGCAAGTTGCGCCACCACTACAAGCTCTCAACACGTCGGTAAACTTTGCCTCCACGGTCGCGCTGAACGAGATGTTTACAGTCGTAGTTCCTCCCGCGGTCAATGCGAACGACGTGGGAACGAAAGTAGTTGTCAGCCCTGCCGCTGGCGCGGTCGCTGCCGAGAAAGTTACCGTGCCGGCAAATCCGTTGAGACTCGTCAGGGTTCCAGTTGCAAGATTGGTGAAGGAACCCTTTGGAATATTGATTGTAGTTGGAGTAACGGTCCAAGAATAGTCGGTCACATGAACATTCACTGTAACAGGAGCTGACAGAGTATTGTTCTGACCTGTAGTGTAGCTATTCGCAACATAATTACCGAAAAACGTGACAAAATAATTCCCTGCGGCAGCCGCCGAGACGCTTATGGTCACGGCTGGGCATGCGGTCCCAGCAGTAGAACAAGTGGTTCCCGGCGCAAGACTCACGGTAAGGCCAGTTGACGATATGTCACTAAACCCAATTACATCGTTGCTGCCACCTGGGAGGCCCAGTGTTCCTGGCCAGCCGTTCTGCGCTGTAACTGTGAGAGAAACTGATCCGGGCTTACCCGCAAGCAGATTGAGACTAGCGACGCTCGAAGTCATTGTGACATAGGGAACACCCGTAGAAGTAAGGACTCCCGGCGCAGGCGTACCGCTGTTGTCAAATGTTGCCGACATTGATGTTTCAGGTGCCGGCGACGGAGTACCAGTGAGTATTGCAATACACGAGCCTGGAACACTCTGCGCACCCGCACAACCACTCTGATAACCAAGGCTAATACCACCAGCCGCAGTCAGACCTGTAATATTGTAAACGGCAGTGAAGAGCAGACCGCTAGAGACACCAGTGGTCTTACCACCCACGACGGAATAGTGTAACGTGTCGATCGTGTCAGTTGAGAGACAATTACCTACCTTCGAGACACCCTGTAGACATAGGACAACCACGGCAAGACTTGCCCCTGGAATATTCTCAGGGCCAACGAGAGAATGAGTAGGATCAACACTGGCCGGGACTAGGAAATTATGATTCGCGAGTAACGTGATGTCCCAGCCGTTCAGCGCGTTAGAAGCGTTAACGTACACACCGAACTGAAGCTGATGATTAGGCGTCACAAAAGGCCCGTCAAACGTGGGGCCAACAGCGGTAGTCCCCGACAGTATATGGTTACAGGGGATCGGATTAGTCTGTGGAACCGAGGTAAAATCTTCGATGCAGACAACCCCCACTCCGGGGGAGCTTGCCTGGACTGTTGGAATCTGAGGAATCGCCACAAATACTGCAACAAGCAGCAGTGGCAGGACCAGTAATAGCAGCTTCTTATTCAACTAAACAACTACACCCTATGCGTTGAGCGGGCTTACCCGACCCACCTAATATAAGAGTTTCTAGATCAAAAACAGATACTGGTAGCTCGAACAGACTTTGGATTGCCTCAGTATTCTCGAAATATACTTGAGAAAAAATCGGGGACGCGTGCAGAAGTGCAGATTGAACATAGTTCGCACAGAGCCAACGGACCACCGCACCGAGCCCGAGCCATACCCATTCTCCAGTCTTCCTCGCCCGCGGTAAAACAGACCTTTCACGACCTCTCCAAAACCCAAACGGCAAGAAGCGTGTTTATCGACACCAGGAAGGCATCCCGCAGCTCACAGATAATTTGAGACTCGTCTAGGTGAGCAAGACTTCACCAGAGGCTTCCGGTGGAATATCCAAGAGCGATTCTTCTCTCCCTTATCTCGAGCCTACGCGATCAACGCGTCATTCAGTCAAGGAACAATCCAAGAGTACAGTGACCTGTCGCCTAGTCCTCGTCGCAGAAAAAATGGTGGTCAGAACTATCTCTCTGAGCGGTGCAACCTTCTGTGGCGAGATTGGCGAGATTGACCTCTGTCAAAAGGGTGTCACGGAGTTTCTCCTAGACATCAGTGAGTTCTCTAGAACAGTTCTCATAAGCTGATGGGCAGGCTTCTACTCCCCGTCGGCCCAATCGCTGCAATCGCTCTGGGAGGCTGGCTCTACTTCCTGCCCTTTGTCACGGCGAACGTCCTCGTCGCATACAAGTCCAACAAGGCAATAACGACCCAACAGTTCCGAGATCCAAGTCCACGATGACAATCCTTCACCAACTAGGAAGCAAGTCTAGAAAAAACGCGCAACTCTTCAAGAAGTCAAAGTCGAAAACAGAAGGCCAGTCAACTATCTCTGCTGCGTGAGACCCGTCAAGCTGCCGTTCAAATGGCGGCCGGCAATAATCTTCAATATTTCTACAATATTCTTGCAATACTACAATAGAAAAAGGGGGACCGTAAGACTCACTGGTTCTACTATTGGCCAAACAGGTGCGAAAAAAAGATGAAGATTGTTTGAATCCTATCGTTGCGGCTAGCAGTCGTATCCGCCGGTCGGGTAGGCCGAGGCGCATCCGACGCCGCCCGCGCCAATCGCAGGGCTGAGGGTTCCAGCGCTACCAGCATACAGTACCGGGTCCAATGGTACGACGCCGATGGGTGGAGACGGGGAATTCCAGAAATCAGGAAACACCCAGTCGATGTTAATGTACAGCCGCACAATGCTGACTTGGATAGCTCCTACGGGAATGCCGCAGGGAGCACCACCAGCGGGACATCCACCGGTTCCCGCAGGCGTTGTCGCACCGTTAGTGCCGATTCCCTGCTCAAAGCGACCACAAGCACTTGCAGGCGGATTCGCGGACAGTGGATCCAACGGAGTATGATTATAGCACGAGGCTGCAACACTGAAATTGTTGATTCCCGGAGCAATATCGCCTGACCAGAGCCATGTAGCTAGGAAGCCACTGCTCCGGAAATAATCGCCTGGGAATCCAGGCGTAACGCCCGAGCCGTTCCGTCTAAGCGTATAGCTCTGACCCACAGCTGGGTTCTGAACATTGCCTGGAGCACAAGCTTGACCGAGACCCGCGCCCGCACCACAGGTCCAGGGGCCAGAGCCGATGAAGATGTGACCCTGAATCGGGTCGTACTGAGCAGTTGTCTTTGTGACGTCAACGCTCATCAGGTTAGCGACAAAGCTTGCGGAACCATTGAGAGCAGCGACTGCTGGCGGAGCACACGGGACGGGGGCGTTCGGGTAGCAGGCGGACTGGAGTGGAGCGTTTCCGAGAGTGTGCTGTACCGGATAGCAGGTGTTGCCAACGCTGGTGCACGCGGCAATGCTAGAATCCCACTGGGATAGAGCCGTTGATGGACACGGCGCAGGCACAATGTTAGGCGCGGACCCTGTGGAGGGTTGTGAGACTGTTCCGCATGTCCAGTACCGACCGGGGATAATGGTCAGCCCCGTCACCGCGATCCTTGTGAACGGTCCAACACTGTTCAAGTTTAGGTCGAACTGTGTCGGGCCAAGTATTGTTACTCCCGAGAGCGCCGAAGCCCCGCTACTCTGGTAAGCACCGCTGGAAAGTAATGAGAGATAGCTGAAGGCCACGTCGAAAGATGTAACAGGCTTACCATCCTGCCAGTTCAGGTTCGGCATCAAAGTAAACCTGTAGGTGAGAACCGTGCCAGCAGGCGGAGTATAGGTCAACGCAGACTGCGGCAGTAGACTAACGTCCATCCACGACAGATCCTCGGCACTATTCAACGGGTTGACAATGTGAAGACTATCGTAGACGCTGCGTAGTATGTACATGTCATGATTAGTAGAGGCTACGTACGGGTTGACACTACTCGTAGTAGCGGTGAAGCCCTGCCTGATCGTCCCAGTGACGGCAGCGCTGGGATTCCAAGCATTAAGCCAGGTGAAGTAGTTTGGAATCCCAACATTCTCCTTGTTAACAACGCCGTGCCAGCCGCTCAAGTAGCAGAACTGGCCCCACGGCGCGGGAGCAGTATAGTAGTAAGAAGCCGCAGCACAATCGAACGGCGCGTTCGCGTCCGGAACGTCGGTAAGGTCAATCGAACCCCCAAAGAACCCAGTATACTCAGCTACACCATCCGTAAAAATGGGCGTAGTCAGAGTCTCCATTCCAGCACCTGCAGGAGTCCAATATTCGGAACAGACGTTCACAGAAGACATCGTAGGACACGGAGCGACAACAGCCCTCGCAAGGCGAATAGACGGAACCCCTGAAATGCTACTGATTGGAGGTTCCCAGAATCGAGAGAGAACAAATCACTACAACCACAATCACTAGTCTGATGGAGAATGTTCCCATCAATTTTCCGCTGAAAATCGCCTTCTGGAGATAAAAGCTTATCCGGCGAATGACTGTCTCAACTATTCTAGCAGACATAGATTCTCCTAAGGGTGGGAAACAAGACGAGCTGAAATCGAACCCCCAAAACTCTAGGCCATCGTTCTGGCTATCCAGTTCGGATAATTTCTTCACAGATCATAAGTAATGTTGAGCAGGGCATAGAAGTTCGCAGACCGAACAGATCGGACAGAAAGTGCGAATCACAAGTTGCAGCTATTGGGGGAGTCAACGCGAAAGTCATCAGATTCGCAGACCTCCCTGCAAAGATCAAATGACTCACTTGACATCCGTGGAGTCTCTCCGTCACGATGACGAGCAAGGTTCGGTGTTCGACGAAGATCCCTTCGACTATTCTATACGCTAGGAAGAACCATTGTCGATCATGCATCCAAACTACTCGGACAGATCGTATTTGTCTGGCGCTTCTAGTGGTCGTGCCGAAGTCGCATTATGGTCTGGACCCAATTCTCACATTATCGGCCTCAACGATGCTACGATCACCACACCCGCTGCCAATAACGGGGGCAAACGATCTTCGCTCGAAAATGTCGAGCTAAACTAGATGGCTAAGTCGAGCAGAGAGGGCGCAGAGCTTCACTGATTATTCGGATTCAGAGAGCGCTATAGAGAGCTGACCGGTAACCCGATCAGAAGTACTCGAGCCGATAATGATGACCCTAGCTGTGAACGTGTCTATGTCAACAGGGGAAGTATCTGAATCATCGTAATGATGAACAGCAGAACAGACTCCGGCAACCCCGTTGACGATCGCAAACTTGCCATCCCCGAAGGAGAATATGCACTTGAACGGCCCGGTCCCGCCAGTATAGGTCGCAGTAAAGGTCACATTCTGTCCAGCGGCGGGTCCCGAGTCGGACACTGTGAAGCCCGTTAGGACCAAGGGCGGAATCGAGAATGTGTATGTGACCGAGAATCCGGGGTAAATTCCCCTCGCACGCGCGACCTGAAGGAGGACCGTGTCGCCCTGAACAATCGTGACGTTCTTGATCAGACCGAAGTGGTCGGCAGTCTGGGGATCCATGAACAGGACTGTATTCTGACCTTGAACTACAAAGCTGGTAATGTCGAAGGGCCCGAATCGAATCCACTTATCCTCGTAGGGAGCATAGTCACCTGATCCAGAGAGATGATTTAGTCCAGCAGGGATATCCACTACAAGATGACCGTTGACGAGAACCTGGAGCTGGCCGATACCATTCTCGAAGTCGTCAAGGTCGCGACCGCTAAAGGTCAAGAGAATGGGATTGCCTGTGGTCGGGATGACCGTCAGGGATTCGCATGCTGATGTGGCCGGGTTGTTGTTAGCATCACCCGAGTAGACCGCGTTCCACCCAAAGGATCCGGCAGTAGAGAAGGTTTGCGAGCTAGCGGCGGGCACAATGCCGCCTGTAACTGTGACCGTGGATACGACTGTGGCTGTTCCTCCGCAGGTGCCCGAATTGAACAGGTTGTAAGTAACAGTGCCACCCGCCTGGAAAGAGCCTTTCAACGTTGCAGAGTCGGTCACCGAACCGCCTACAGGAATAACCGAAACAGACAGGCTCGTAGTGATCGTCGGACTCGCCTTGGTGACGGTTAAGGGCTCACATGCTGATGTTGCTCCATTGTTATTGGAGTCGCCAATGTACACTGCGTTCCAACTGAACGATCCCGCGTTGTTGAAAATCTGCGCTGCTGATCCTGGCACTACTCCATTGGTTACGGTAACAGGTGACCCGACGGTTGTGCCCGTGCCGGAGCATGATGAACCGGTAAAGAACTGGTAGGTGACAGTTCCACCAGCTGTAGCAGTAACACCGGTCAGCGCAGCAGTATCGTGAACAGCATTCCCCACCACAATTGAAGTGACAGCTGTATTGGTTGAATCTTCGATAACGGTGGTAATGGTCACCGCCGTTTGTGGGTTGACTGTCTGAGTCAACACGGCACTGGTAGCGCCGGCATTGTTAGCATCTCCACCGTATGACGCAGTGATAGAGTGAGAACCGACAGCCAGTGTGCTGGTTGTGAATGTTGCACTGCCAGCCGACAATGTTCCAGTTCCCAGAGTAACCGTGCCATCGAGGAATGTTACTGTCCCGGATGGACTGCTGGCACCTGGAGCAACAACAGTCACAGTTGCTGTGAAAGTAACCGACTGACCAAAGTCTGACGGGTTCACAGAAGACGCAACACTGACAGTGTTGCTATCCTTGTTGACAGTCTGAGTCAACACGGCGCTGGTACTACCAGTGAAGTTAGTATCCCCACCATAGCTTGCAGTGATAGAGTGACTACCGACCGCTAGTACACTGATCGTGAATGTTGCAGTACCACCGGATAAAGTGCCCGTACCCAACGTTACAGTGCCATCAAGGAATGTCACAGTGCCAGATGGGTTCGAGACAGTCGTACTGCCTGTAACAGCGGCCCTCAAGGTTACACTCTGTCCAAAGACAGATGGATTCGCAGACGACGTCACAATTGTCGTAGTAGCAGCCTTTGCAACGGTCAGAAGCTCACAAGGACTTGTGGCGCGGTTATTGTTGGTATCCCCACTGTACGTGGCGTTGATACTGAACGAACCAGCAGCAGTCGGAGTAACCGTGTTCGAATCAGGCACAACACCGTTAGTAACTGTAACACTTCCAGCAGCAGTCCGAGTGCCAGTGCAAGTACCAGTATTCCAGAACGAATAAGACACAGTGCCGCCGGCAGTCGCAGTCTGACCAGACAGTGTAGCAGTATCATGAACAGTCGTCCCGAGGACAACAGAAGTTACAGCAGCATTAGTAGAATCCCTGATGGTCGTGTTTATGGAAACGCCTGTAACTGGGTTGATAGTCTGAGTCAACACAGCACTGGTGCTTCCATTGAAGTTGGTGTCTCCACCGTAGGATGCGGTAATCGAGTGACTACCAATAGCTAGCGCGCTGGTAGTGAATGTGGCTGTACCACCGGATAGTGTACCAGTTCCAAGTGTGGTCGCACCATCGAGGAATGTGACGGTACCAGACGGACTACCGGCACCAGGAGCAACAACACCAACTGTGGCCGTAAAGATGACGCTCTGTCCGAATGCTGATGGGTTCGCGGATGAAGCAACAGTCGTAGACGTACTAGCCTTGTTGACAGTCTGAGTCAAAACTGCACTGGTGCTACCTGTGAAGTTTGTGTCACCGCCGTACGTTGCGGTGATGGAATGACTACCAACAGCCAGTGTGCTAGTAGTGAAGGTGGCTGTAGTGACGCCGGCAGTCGTTGTGACACTTATAGTAGCGAGAACTGTCGTACCGTCTTTGAACTGGACAGTACCAGTAGGTGTCGCAACAGTAGTACTGCCCGTAACAGTAGCAGTGAAAGTCACAGACTGACCAAAGACAGATGGGTTGACAGATGAAACGACAGCAGTTGTAGTACTTGCCTGTGTGACCGTCAATAGCTCACAACCGCTCACGGCGCGATTATTGCTAGTATCACCACTGTACGTGGCGTTGAAACTGGATGATCCTGCAGCAGTAGGTGTCTTCGCGCTCGAATTGGGTATAACGCCGTTCCCTACAGTTACTGTTTCAGTTGTTGGTGTGCCTGTACAGGTGCCCGTTGTCCAGAACGCGTATGTTACAGTGCCGCCGGCAGTCGCAGTCTGACCAGACAGTGTAGCAGTATCATGAACAGCCGTGCCTAGGACTATTGAAGTTACAGCAACATTCGCAGAGTTTTGAATGGTCGTGGTCATCGTTACGCCTGTAACCGGATTGACAGTCTGAGTCAACGTGGCGCTAGTACTACCACTGAAATTCGAGTTACCTGCATAACTGGCAGTAATAGAGTGAGACCCAACAGCTAAGCTGCTAGTAGTGAAAGTAGCAACGAATGGAGATGAAGCGGACAACGTACCGCTACCAATCGTAATTGTTCCATCAAGGAAGTTCACGGCGCCAGACGGACTGCCAGCGCCTGGAGCGACTGGAGCAACAGTCGCAGTGAAGGTTACCGATTGACCGAAGACTGATGGATTTGCAGATGAGGCGACAGTCGTAGTTGTGCTGGCTTTGTTTACAGTCTGAGTCAACAAGGCACTGGTACTACCAGTGAAGTTAGTGTCTCCGCCATAGGACGCAGTGATGGAATGAGACCCTACTGCCAATGTCGAGGTAGTGAATGCAGCTGTACCAGCGGATAATGTACCGGTTCCCAGTGTGGTCGCACCATCAAGGAACGTGACAGTGCCTGATGGGCTACCAGGACCGGGCGCAACAACTGCAACAGTAGCAGTGAAGGTTACACTCTGACCGAAGACTGACGGATTCACCGAAGAAGCGACGGTCGTAGTTGTGCTAGCCTTGTTAACGGTCTGAGTCAACACCGCACTAGTACTACCGTTGAAGTTGGCGTTACCAGCATACGACGCAGTGATCGAGTGAGCGCCAACGGCTAGCGTGCTGGTCGTGAAAGTAGCAGTAATCGGCGCAGACGCAGATAATGTGCCGCTGCCAATTACGGTTGCTCCATCAAGGAAGTTCACAGTGCCAGCAGGACTGCCAGCACCAGGCGAAACAACAGCGACCGTAGCAGTGAAAGTAACAGACTGACCGAAGACAGACGGGTTCGCAGAAGAAACAACAGTCGTAGTCGTACTAGCCTTCTGAATAACAAAAGTCACAGTAGTAGAGTTAGTGGTCGTTCCACTCGTCGCGGTTACGGTGGCGGTGTCAGTCTGAACGGTCGGAGAACTGCAAGAGAGCGTCGTTGTTGCGGTTGCACCCAGAGTGAAGGTCGTGGGATTGAAAGTGCAGGTTAGGCCGCCTGTGGCTGTGTAAGAGTAGCTGCCGCTTCCGGTAAATCCGCCACGGGATGTCAGGGTTACCGTGGATGTTCCCGGGGCCCCGACGACCGTCGTGACGCTGGTCGGACTGGCACCAATATTGACGCCAGGAGTTACACCGCCGGTAACAGTAACTGTTACAGTTGTAGAGTTCGTGATGAGGTTATTCGTGCCTCCTAGCCCATTGATCGTTACAACGTAAGTGCCCGCAGTTGTCGATGTGAAAGTGCAATTGTTTGTACCGGTAACAGTCCCACCGGCTGGGACGGTCAGACTCGTACAAGCAGCAGTCAGACCAGTACTCGGCGAGACAGAAGCAGTAAAAGTGACAACTCCCGAAGTGCCAGTCGCACCATAACCGTTAACGCTTCCAGCAGGAAGACTCTGAACCTTGATACTATCAGAACCAATACCAGCAGTAGTAGTGAAAGTCACAGCATGATTACTCGTATCGGTAATATTGAAACCGTTCACAACAACAGTCGTAGCAGCATTACGCACTAGCCCGGTAGCAGCACAACCAGTCGCGCTGCAAGCTCTCAGAGTATCAGAGAACCTAGTCTCAGCGGTCGCGCTGAAAGAAATATTCACCGTAGAAGTCCCACCAGAAGCCACCGGAACCGAAGCAGGAGTGAAAGTAGTAGTAAGACCAGTCACGGGAGAAGCGGCAGCTAAGAAGAACACTGTTCCGCTGAATCCATTAAGACTAGTCAGTGTACCAGTCATAACAGTCGGAGAAGCGCCCTTCGGAATATTGACGGTCGTCGGAGTGACCGACCATGAATAGTCAGTCACTTTAACATTCACGGTAACGGGCGCAGCCAGAGTATTATTCTGACCAGTATCATAACTGTTAGCCACATAATTAGCGATAAACGTGACAGCATAATTCCCTATAGCAGCTGCAGAAACACTAATGGCAGGTGACGAACAGGAAGCTCCGCCCGTAGTGCAAGTGGTTCCTGCAGCTAGACCCACGGTGAGACCTGTAGACGCTGCGTCGGTAAACGTCACTAGATCGTTGCTCGCGCCTGGAGGAACCGCGTTCCCAGGCCAGCCACTCTGCGCAGTAGCAGTCAGCGTTACTGATCCTGACTTGCCCGCAAGCAAGTTGAGAGTAGCAGCGCTGGAAGAAACGGTGACGTATGGAACACCAGTACAAGGCGCAACTGCACAGACGCCTGGAGCAGTCGTCCCGCTATTGTTGAATGTTGCGGTCATCGAAGTCTCAGGAGCAGGGTTAGGCGTACCAGTGAGTATTGCAATACATGACCCTGGAACACTCTGCGAACCCGCGCAGCCACTTTGATATCCAATGCTAATTCCACCAGGGGGAGTCGATCCTGTAATGAAGAGCAACCCGCCACTCGGACTGGCCGTAGTCTTGCCTCCTACAACCGAGTAGTGCAGAGTGTCGATAGTATCGGTTGAGAGACAGTTGCCAACAACGGAAATTCCCTGAACACACAAAACCACAACAGCGAGACTCGCTCCAGGAATATTCTCAGGACCTACCAGAGAATGAGTAGGGTCAACAACCAGAGTCGACCGATACGCAGGGACGAAAAGGGTATGATCCGCCTTGAGAGTGATATCCCAGCCGTTCAGTGGATCAGACCCGTTAACATACAAGCCAATCTGAATCTGATGATTAGGCGTAACAAATGGGCCGTCAAACGTAGGCCCAACAGGGGCGCCGCTCACCGAGAGTACATGGTTGCAAGGCATCGAATTAGTCTGTGGAACCGAAGTAAAATCTTCAACACAAACCGTTCCGGTGAACGGATTCGCATGTACAGGAGGAATCTGGGGAACGGACAGCAATGCTACCACCGCGAGCAGGGGAAGTATGACTAAGAGCGGACGCTTATTCAAACTGAATATACACCAAACGCGAAAGCTCGGCTGCAACTTTCGGGTTAATAACACTTCCAGATAATTGCTAGAAGGCGTGCCTCCAAATATTGCTTGGAGAGATTCTGGATTGTCAAAGACTTCCAAAGGTTACCGGACATATACGGTGAGAAAAGTCCCTGCGAAATCGCCTTCAGCTCTGGCGATCAGAGGTACTTGATACGCCGTTGAAGCGGATATTGCGCCTATTTGCTACGACGGGCCCGGGCTCTGAACACTAGCAAGGCAGCGGCCAAGGCGATGACAATTACTATTGATAGTGAACCGTAGAACTCAGGAGAATTCAGGCCGAAGACCCCGCTGGGCGGCTGGGAAACTGTGACCTTGACAATGACCGCGTGCCGGAGGCTCCCGCTCACTGCTGAAATCGTGACGTTGTAGGTTCCAAGCTCTGATCCTGTGACTTTGAAAGTCGAAGTCCCGCTACCGCCGTTAACCGCGGACGGGCTAAGCTGGACCGACAAGGCACCGGGAGCCTGGTACGAGAGACTCACAGTGCCTGCGAAACCGTTCTGTGACGAGATTGTGATGGTCGAAGTAGCCGAGCTACCAGGATCGAACGTAATGCTCCCGGCGGGATTCAGTATCATGCCAAAGTCCCACGCACTAAGAGTGACCGTCAGAGAGTGTGACAGGCTACCGCTCGCGGCGGTTACGGTCACGGAGTAGCTACCCGCCGTGAGAGCCTTCATGGTTAGCGTCGATGTCCCCGATCCGCCTGTGATGACGGTCGGGCTGGTGCTCGCAGTCATCCCGGCCGCTGGCAGTACTGTGAGGGTCACGTCGCCCATGAAACCATTCTGCGGGCTAACATTCAGAGTAACGTTGTACGAGGTTCTCGCATCCAGACCCTGGAGCATTGTGCTGCTCGCTGTAATGGTGAAGTCTGGCTGCGGAACTGTGACGCGTACGAGTGTCCAAGTCACTAGAGATCCGCTTGCCGCTGTGACGTTGAATATGTAGTCGTAAGGAAACGCGTTGGCTGCTACGGTCATCGTAATGGTAACCTGAACACTTCCATCCTTGGAAAGATCCACGCCTGTTTGGGAGAGGGACGCGGACAGATCGCCTGGATAAGCTAACGAAGCCGCTAGGGAAGCATGACCCGCGAAACCGTTGAGACTTGCAACTGTCAAGGTACTAGTCTTCGACGATCCGACGATTATGCTGAGGCTGCTGGGAGCAGCCGTTAGGCTTAGTCCGAGAAACGAGAATTTCACTGAGACACTGTGTGTCAGACCACCCTCGCCAGCAATGACAGTCACCGTATAGTCGGCCGGCGCGTAAGCGCTGACACTGAGCGTGGAAGAACCAGCACCTACCACATTGGTGGGACTGAAGATAATGATGAGCTCGCCGGTGGATGATCCAGACAGTGAAACGCCCCTTGCGAAGCCATTCAAAGCAGTGACCGTAATGGTCGAGGTGGCGGTAGTGCCGAGGTTGACTGGCGGCACGATGATGGGGCTTGCAGTGATGCCGAAGTCCACAACCTGGAACAGGATCTTGACAGTAGAGTGCGTGAGTGAAGTACTGTTTCCTAAGACTGTAACATTGTAGTTGCCCCATTGTGTTGCGCTGCAGGCTAACATCGACAGTGCGGAAACGCTGGGTCCCACGGTGACTTTGGTCGGAGCTAGACTACAACTGAGGCCCGCATCAGCAGCACTGGTCAGAGAAACTGTTCCAGACGAGCCACCGAGTGAAGCCACCGTGATCGTGACACTTGCACTTGTACCAGCATCCAATTGGCTCACGGTCGTCTGGCCAGTTATGACTGAAAAGTCAAACACGATCACTTGGACACTGACAAGGTGTACAAGGGAACCGCTAGTACCAGTCACGTTGACCTTGTACGATCCAGGGGCTACACTGGGACCTACTGAGATTGTCAATGTAGATGTGCCAGATCCTGAAATGGAGGAAGTAGTAAGAGTAGCTGTAAGTCCTATGGGCGCGCTCGAGCTTAGAGACACGTCACCTGTGAAACCGTTAGTCGCAGTCACCGTTATGGCGGAGTTGCCGCTTGCCCCAGGGACGATGGTCGTGCTAGTAGGACTGGCACTGATCGTAAAGTCAGGTGTAGGCGGATTGACGGTAAGTGGTTCACAGGCGCTAGTCGCACGATTGTTGTTCATGTCACCGCTGTAGGTGGCGTTGAAGCTGTAGGATCCTGGGGTTGAAGGCATAGTCTGCATGGAGTCTGGAACTACACCTGCAGTAACTGTGACCGAAGATATGGTCGTGCTTGTGCCTGTGCACGCGCCGTTACTGAATAGAGTATACGTCACTGTGCCTCCCGGCTGGAATCCAGTCATGGTCGCAGTATCATGGACTGCATCCCCAGCAGTCACGGAGGTGACAGCGGTATTAGCAGAATCCTTGATCACTGTTACAACAACTGGAATTGCCTTTGTCACCGTAAGAGTGAACGTTGTCGATGTGGAACTTGCATGGGTCGAGTCTCCACCGTACGTGCCAGTTATCGATTGAGTACCCGTCCCGACGCTGGAAGGAGTGTAGGATACACTGGTCACGCATGTAGCAGCGTTCGTACCACTATTTGTCAGGGTACATGTAGTCTGAGAGAAACTTCCAGCAGCACCGCCATTAGAGAACGTGACGGTGCCACTCGGATCCGTCGGGGTCGCAGAAGTGTCGGTCACGGTGGCAGAGCATGAAGTAGCAGATCCTACAACTACAGATCCAGGTGTGCATGTTACCACGATCGTGGTCGGGTCAAGAGTACCTGCAACAGCGTTGACTCTCACCTGGGCTAGCTTGACGGTAATCGGTCCCGTTGTGGTAGCTCTGGTTATGACCGTCGCAGTGCCGCCTGGAGGAAGAGTGGTGTTTAATGAGATCTGGGTGGTCGCGCTACCGCCAGCGGCAACCGGAACGGATGTAGGACTGAAGCTGACAGTCACGCCACTAACAGGTATCGAAGTCAGTGTGACAGTCCCGGCGAACCCGTTCATACTTGTGACAGTACCAGTCAGAAGCGTTGTGAGCGGGGCGCCGGATACAACATTGACGGAGCTAGCCGAGAGGGTCCAGGTGAAATCTGTGACCCTGATGAATACGCTGACTGGCGCATCTAGGGTATTGTTCTGGCCAGTTGTAAAGCTGTTAGCGACATAGTTCGCAAAGAAGGTGACGGAATAGTTCCCTTTCGTGGTGGGTGCCTTGATATTGATTGCCGGTGTTGAACACGAAGTTCCAAACGTGACACATGTTGTTCCCGGCGCAAGGCCCACGGTGAGACTAGAACTGTGTGCTTCTGTGAAGAGGATGCTGTCCGTGCTGCAGCCCAGTGTGGGTGGAGCGCACGCCGCGGGTCCAGGCCAACCGTTTTGGGCAGTAGCGGTAATGGTGACTGGCCCTGACTGTCCTAGGAGAAGTGTCAGGCTGTTGGTACTAGAGGATGCTGTAATGAAGGGAACCCCGGAGGTGCCGGTGCCGCCTGTCGACGGCGTACCACTGTTGTCGAAGGTTGCGGTCATCGAAGTCTCAGAAGCAGGGTTAGGCGTACCGGTGAGTATTGCAATACATGATCCTGGAATACTTTGCGAACCCGCGCAGCCACTCTGATAACCAAGGCTAATGCCACCAGCCGCAGTTGTTCCTGTAATATTGTACATGGCAGTGAAGAGCAGACCGCTAGAGACACCAGTGGTCTTACCACCTACGACGGAATAGTGTAAGGTGTCGATCGTGTCAGTTGCGAGACAATTACCCGTCTTCGAGACACCCTGCAGACATAAGACAACTACGGAAAGACTGGCCCCCGCAATATTCTCGGGGCCAACGAGAGAATGAGTAGGATCAACGCTAACGGGCACTAACTTAGTATGATCGGCCAAAAGAGTAATGTCCCATCCATTCAACGGATCTGAACCGTTGACATACAAGCCGATTTGTACCTGGTGATTGGGCGTAACGAAAGGGCCGTCAAACGTGGGCCCAACGGGCGTGGTTCCCGATAACACGTGATTGCACGGCTCAGCAACCGTTACTGGTACCGAAGTGAAATCCTCGATGCATACCGTACCTGTTCCAGGATTTGCATGTACCATGAGAACTGTCTGCGGCACAGCTAGTAGACTTGCTACGAGAGTTAGGCCAATGAGAACAACCATGCTTATCGGCCGCAACTAGAGTAAACCTTCGTTACGAAAGATAGGTCCTAGACTCGATATAAGTTTGGGGGAGGAAGCATCCGCCTGACCCATGGTTGTCGCTCCCGAAAGTCCACAAGAATTCTCGGACAAGGCTTGAGCCGGTTCGGCGAAGACTCCCATAGTTCAACAAACTCTTGGAACCCTTAGGGATACCTAGAGGCAGCCGGTCTTACCATAGATCAGGATTATTGGATTGTCGCTCGTTAAGACTTCCGCACCCCAAAGTCCAGGGCGCAAGGAGTTTGATGAGGGTCCGACGCACATGAACCAGATTGCTCCATCGGGTGGATGGGAAGGAAACGTGAGAGTCTGATTGGCACCGATCGGGTATCCCCAGACTGAGAAGAAGTCGCCAAGAGTGAAGCTGTGGATTGTGTTCGACCTTACGTGTATGACGGAATAACCAGGGTAGTTTACAGGTGGCGTGTCTGTGTAGACTGGATAGTTTGAATCGACACCATACTGGTCCAAGGCATGACTAACCCATGCACCTCCTGCTTTACCTATCATTGGAGGAACGATGAACCTGATCTGGCTAGAGTTGTTGTTCTCCACCTGGATTGAGATCTGAGCCTGATAATCCATAACAGGCTTGGCCTGGGCAGCAGTGTAGCCGAATAAGAAATAGGCCCCGATTGCAATGAGTACCACGAGGATTGCAGCAGAGATGATCGGCCGCAGCCTCCTGCTTTGCAAGACAGATTCCCTGGAACGGGCCAAACTAACATGTTGAACGTTATTGTTCAGTATAGGTCTTTCCCCGAGAGACCGTCCCGTCTCATAATTGAAGAAGTGAACGGGTGTTTCGAGTATGTAAGAATCGAATCGGGATCGCCGAAGTCGCAGATGCGGCCTTAGTCCACGCGAGGAATAGATGTAAGCTCTTTGAAGTGTTAACGGTTTTCTCCCAAGACATATATTGATGAATTCCTAATTCGATGAATGTTCGAAAATCGACAGGTGCGACGAGAAACAGTTGAACCGAAGCCAAGGAATAGTTGTAACAATGATCCCCCTATTGCTCTTGTCCTCAGCCCTCAATCTTTCCCAAACGGTTCTGCCTGCTCACGGAGCCATAACAGGACTGGTCTGCATCGCTGACCCAACGGGAACCAAGTGCCCGGAGACCCCTCCGATTCTCACACCAGCAGCTCCATCGGACACCCAGATAACAATAGGCGTGTTCGTGAACAGCTCGGCGGCTCTCAACGGTTTCGAAGTAATCCTTGTTGCAGATCACACGATCATCAACCCCTGGAAGGTGGATATGACCAACTCGATAATCGGCTCAAGCGCTTCTATATTGGTGCAGTGCATCGGAGGGCGTCCTAAACCGGGGACCACTTGCTCCGCCCTCGACGGTCCTGACACGCTCCACATTGGGGCCCAAGGAACTATCTCTTTCCCGCCGACAACCGGGCTATTGTTCAGCGCCACCTACAATATCACTGGGACGACCAAGAATACTCCCATCGATTTCAAAACGGGATGCGGGAGCCCGACGAATCCAACGAGCGACACGCCAGTATGTGTTACGATTACATCGGGAACGCCTCAGCCTGATCCTGAGACAACTCAGAGCGCTGGTTTCAGCAATCTGCCGTTCTATGCAATCGACGCGAGCCCACCGACCCTGGTCACTGACAATGGCGCGTCCAACAGTTCACTGATTACTCTCACAAGCCTGAACGGTTTCAGCGGCACGGTGACGCTATCAGGGTCCGTGAATCCGTCGGGGCCAACTCAATCCCTATTTCCCACAAGCATATCTCTCACTGCGGGAATTCAGGACTTTTCCACTCTCAGCGTTACTGTCGGAACTACAGTGGTACCTGGAAATTACAACATCACCGTCACCGCAACAACAAACTCCAGCTTTCCATTAAACTCGGTGATTGTACATCTCATGGTTCCTCCTCCCGACTTTTCCATATCATCGAGCCCAGCAACCGTGACGATCAACGCGACTTCTTCGGGAAGTGCAAGACTCACATTGGCTAGCCTGAGGAGTTTTGCTGGAACTGTAGGCCTTACAGTCTCGCCCTCCTCCGGACTGGCCGCGTCGCTGAACGCCACGCAACTAATGCTCCAACCTGGAGGGTCCAACTCTTCAGCAACGCTAACGGTATCAGCTTCGACTGGAGGGACCTACAGCGCCACTATTACTGCAACGAGCGCTCAGCTTACTCACCGAATTACCGTCAGTGTTGTCGCACTGGACTTTGGCGTATCGTCCAAGTTGCAATCAATCTCCATTCCTCAGGGGATCAATCAATCATACACTTTCACTGTTAGAAACGACCCCTTAGCCTGCTGCTTTCTCGGGAACGTAACCCTATCAACATCTGTCAGTCCGCTCACTGGAGGTATCGCCGCTTCGTGCGCGCCTTCACTGATAGTCTTCAACTCAAGAACAAGTCAAAGCACCGACGTAATTTGTCAGCTAAGAGGCACGGTCCTCGGAGACTACACTATAGTCCTTGGCGGACAAGGCCGAGCCGGAAAACTCTTCCACGCCGCAGTCCTAGTCGTACACGTGCAGGCGCCTGACTTTGCAATTGCAGCCTCACCCCAATTTCAGACCGTGCAGGCAGGATCCCGCGCAAACGTCACCATCATCCTCACGAGACAGTCAATCTTCAACGGCACCCTTAGCGTCTCCGCCTCGGTATCTCCGACCGGTCCCACAACGGCTTTCAACGTGTCAACCGTCATGATCAACAATAGCAACAGTGCTGGCGCGGTCGCGCTTGCGATTACCGTCCCGCCAACTTTCCATCCAGGCACCCTCACCGTGACAATTACTGCTGTGAATGGAAGCTCGCCAGGAGCGCTAACCCATGAGACAACGGTCGCGATCACAGTCGCAGCTCCCTCCACCTTTCACGATGTATCAATAGGATCCTTAACCACAGACACAAGCTCTCCCACTGTCGGCGACAAGGTCAAGTATACTATTGTCGTTTACGATCTGGGGAACTTCCAAGAACAAGTCACGGTGGTTGCTCTTGTGGGAGACACGACTGTTGACCAGCAGAACGTCACAATCCAACAAGGGGGAAATGCGACCGTCACCCTCACATGGGCCACTTCGGGATGGACTCCAGGCACCTATGTGTTAGGTGCCAAGATCCTTAGCGTCTCTGGCGAACAGAACACGGGAAACAACCTACTCAGATCCACGACGCCAGTGAACCTCAATTCCTCGTCGCAAGGCCTTCTGTCCGCGGGCAATCTCACTCTTCCCATAGGAATACTAGTGGCGGTCGTCGCTCTAATAGGCGTCTCAATCTATCTTTTCCGATACAGGACCCGGGCCCGTACCCAAACCTCCTAGATCTTCCTCCGGCATTCCGAGGACAAACATAGGGTCGACTTTTCCGACTCCCCATGGGAACATCACTGAAAAAACAGTCTGTGCCGTAGAAGGTGAGAAAATAGGGTTAGAGATCTCTCCTATTGCTCAGCGTTTCGAGCGAGTGATTTGGACTCGTGAAGATGAACGGAGACGCCTCCTCCTGACAATGAAGGCTATGGTCCCGAAAACCAGACCGACAATGATGACAGCTACCAAAATAATAAGCCCAGTAAGATTCTGCGGAGGAATCGGTGTAGAGAGCAGGTAGACATTGTCCACGGTTGTCAAGCCAGGGTCAACAGTCTCCGTCTTGGAATAGTCCTGGTAGCCGGAACCCGAGAACTTCAAGAAATAACTGCCCGAAGAGAGACTTGTGAAGTTTACTTGACCCCCATTGCTGATAGTCTTGTTCAGCAAGGGCAGAGTCAAGGAAGAACTGTTGAAAATCTGCACGAGGACCCCACCGATTATAGGAGAGCCAAGAGCATTCCGAACTGTCAACAAGATCCCGCCCAGGGCAGGCACCACGATCAGGTTTCTGACAATAGAGCTTGACCCACCGTTCGATTCTGTGACGTTCAACTGGACACGGTAAGAGCCAGGCGCATTGAAGATGTGAGAGATTGTGGCGGACGGCTGATCGGTCAACTGCGGAGTCCCGTCCCCGAAATTCCAAGTAAACTTGGGGTTGAGAAGCGGAGTAGCTACTGTCGCATTGAAACTCATACCGGCATCGAACATGACCGTTCCTCCCGGTAAGATAACAGATGAAACGGTGGGCGCATAGTTGAAGAAAACCCCGAGGCCATTGTTGGCGAAGATTCCATCAGACCTAACCACCCTGATAGAATGAGGATTCAGAAGTGAAGGATTCGCCGGATCAGGGCTCGGATTGACAAGGTCACTCCGATCAAAAGTGAAGAAGCTGCTACCATACCCGTGCACCCCGAACGTGACGGCGAAGAGCAGCTGACCCGTCAAGGGCCCATTCACGGTGTTGCCTCCTTGGGCGAAATGGATCTGTCCTGCGCTGCCGTCGTCGCTTGAACAAGGATGGCTCATGTACTGGACTGCGTCCATGCATTCAAAGAGCAGGTCACCCGATGATCCGAAGATGTTTCCCGTGTACGCCATGCTTTGGGCCTGGATGATGCCTGTCCGGTTAGTGTAGACAGACCAGAAGCCTGTGTAGTCCAGCCGAACGTCGATCACATTGATCGCGTCCCTAGTAGTGAGGTTTAGCATGACGTTCACTGTGAACGTAGTCTGATTTGCTTGGCAACATGTGGCGACAGGGGACACGTAGATCTGAGACAAGTTTGGCGATGCTTGGACGATGTGAACTAGTCCGTGAGGACCCATCTGTGACGTTAGAAGCACCAAAAGGGAGAGAATGAAAAGCACGGACGTCCGCAGCCTGCTCTTCATGCTGGTTCTGTTCCGGTGACTCGCATTGACAGTTGAATAAATGCACTGTGCAATCGGGGATATTGACTTATCGGGATTCGAACTAATAGTTCAGCGAAGAGCTCTTATCAATCGTCTGCCTTTGTGGATCAATCCAACGGACCACGTTCGTAGTTTACCGACGATTGACTATCATCTTGCTTCTGAGATTCTTACCAAGCACATTCTCGATCTTGTCCAGAGAAACGCCCGTGTAAAACTCCAGCTTGTCTCGGTCGGTAAGGATCATTATCCTAGTCGTCAGGGTTTCCTTCAGCACTTCAATTCGAACAATCTCCCCGAAGCTCAACGCAAAGTTGTCACGGTGTGAGGCGAGGATCTCACGCGGGCTCCGAGAACTCAGACCGTGTCTACTCATAGATTCTCTGCCTCCTTTCAACAGGTTCTCTAGAACCCCGCTTAGCCGCCCGAGCATCCCGACTCCGGCCATTTCACCCGCACCGCGTTTCCCAACCCGAGCAACGATGATCCGGGAGTCCGTCGGGAAGAGAATCAATTTTTCCGAGCCCATTTCCAGCCTGGCAACGACATGGATCTCGCCCAAAACAACTTCAGACGAACCGCTCATACTTGGTGCCACCTGGCTGAAGCTGATCTTCGCGACCAGTTATTTACGCTAAACCAATCACCGGCGTCAGAGAAAGGGTGTCATCGTCTCTTCCACCAGCTCTTGAGGTTGACGAGCTTTTCGTGATGCTGGCTACTTACGCCGTAACACGCAACTAGTCGTGGCCGCTGGATTGTCACAAGGTCTCCGGAGAGATTGATGATGAGAGCGACTGCAACGCGCCCCGTTATCCAAGACAGACGGAAAAAGCTAGCAACGAATATAACCCCGGCGAGACCGGGACAGATAATCAAACTGCCCCGGTGGCTCAGCCTGGTAGATGCGACGGCAGCCTAGAGCATTGCCTTGGTAACCCTATCAAACAGGCAAGGGTCACGAGTTCAAATCTCGTCCGGGGCTCCAATCCAAAAAAACAGCTAGCCAACAGTAAGAATTAAGCAGAGGCTGAGCCGTCTCATCGCGAGTCCACTAGAGCCAGCTAGTAACTGAAAAACTGGGAACGATTGTTAACGCTTCAGCATCTTGTCGACCCGATCCTTCCAGGCTGGCCATCGACCCATCTCTTCCAATGCATACTTCTCGGCCTGTTCCTTGTTCATCCAGCGAGTCTGCATAGCCGACGCGACCATGTCATCATACAACTTCTCAAATTGCAAAAGCTTCCCCTTCATGTCGGTACAGTGAATGCAATACGGATTGTCGAGATCCTGAGCCCCATGCTCATCCCGCGAAGCCAAGGGCCGACCACAACTCTCACACTGCATCGCAAGAGACATACACTAACCCAAAAACAACAATCACACAGACACTAGATAACCATACTTGGACGCACCAACCCCCCAGCGCGGTAACAAGAGCACGCCCATCTCTGCTAAACCATTAATAATCCGGCACCCCTCAAACCACAAAGAACGCTGGGGAATGCTTCTATTGCAGAGAAAGGGCCAAACGGCACCTTTCACACTACTCACACTCATGATCCTATTCGGAAGAAAAAAAAACGAACAGGAAGAAACCAAAACTACACTTGAGCCCGTCAACAATGAACCATTCCCCGTTCCAGACATACTCAAGAAGACAGTCACAAATACGGATGTCTCTAGATCACGCGACAGGCTCCGACTAGCAAGTCTGGAGAGAGACATCATCGGAGACGCCCTCACAAAGATCTACGAAGCAGAAACGAGGGGACAGATCAACGACAGCGAAAAAAACCAACTCTTACAACGATACAAGACAGACCTCAAACGGGTAGATGGCGAAATAGACACCCACAAGAGAACAGTGGATCTTTACGAACTCGAATCTGCCAAGGAAGACCTTCTCAAGAGCTTCCAAGAAAAAATGCTCGAAATTGACCTGAAGATAAGCCAGATCAGACCGGCCCTATCCACAACAGTTGAGACAGCAAACAAGCCTCCTGATCCTCCCAATACAGAGACAACCCCGACGGCCCCTCCCGTGAACCCTCCTAAGGAACGACCTCCAAAAGAGAAGCCTAAGAACAAAGCAGAAGAACGACTAGAGACTATCCGAGAAGAAGTCCTCAAAGCCATGGAACGCCTCGAACAGATCGAAACAGAAGGCTGAGCAACAACCTGTCCTGGACAGACAAGGCTCGGATCAGCGCCGCCGCCCAAGCAATAAGAGAAATCAGAGACAACACGACAATCGGACTCGGAAGCGGCAACACTATCCTTCGAACTCTTGAGCTAGCCGCAGAGCGAGTCAAGAAAGAGAATCTCAAGATCACCTTCATCCCAACATCCTACCAGACAGAAATCGCCGCAAAGAAGCTGGGCCTCAAGACGGGAACCCTCGAAGAGGGCACCGAACCTGACCTGGCCCTTGACGGTGCTGACCAGATACAATGGCGAACCCTCGACATGGTGAAGGGAGGAGGAGCAGCCCTCCTAAGGGAAAAGATCGTAGATTCCACTTCAAGGAAACTCGTCATAATAGTCGACGAGAAGAAACTAGCAAAGACCCTAGGCGGACCCCAACCCATACCCGTCGAGATAGTCCCCTTCGGCTACGCATCAACAATCGCAAAAATCAGAAAAATCTCTGAAAAAACAGTGCTGAGGGAAGCCACAGGAAAGGTCGGACCGATAATAACAGACAACGGCAACCTGATCGCCGACGTTTTCTTCAGAAGTCTACGTCGACCGGAAATAGTCCATGAGAAGCTCAAGAATATCGCGGGTGTGATAGAGACAGGTCTTTTCCTGCAAATGTGCGATATTGCCTACGTGGGTAGAAAGGACGGCCGCGTGGACATCCTCCGCAGAGGCTAACGGTCCACCCTCCATTGCCCTATAGCTCCAGACCCTTACAGTCTCCGGTCTGGTTCACGAGAAGAAAGAGGCGGGAGTGACATTGGTGTCTGTATCAAGGCTTCTTAGCAAGGATACTGATTCTAATATCTGCACACAACATTACGAAAAAACTCCCTCGAAAAAAACAGCACAAACTCTCAGAGCGAAACACAAAAAGGGCCTTGCTCCGTATCAACGCTAATAGCATTGAAGATCAACTCTAGGAGGTTCATTGCCACCCCTTCCCTCCGGCCGAGGAGGCCGCGCACCACGTATTGGTTCAGGCTTCAGCGAATCCGACGCCCCAGAGCATGACGTCCGCCGTTGTAGGAGCTGCGGAAAGGAGGCAGAGCTGGAAGATGGCTTGTGCCCAGAGTGCAAGTGGGAGATAGAGGTGGGGCTAAAGCCTCCCCCAGCGCCAGAAAAGAAGCACTCCCTCTGGTCAATTCTCAAACACGAAAGTCACTGATCGCTTCTGCAACTAGTTCTCACAGAAAACGTTGTCCAGATTGGCCCTGAACCAAGTCAACGACACATTCCCCGCATCACCGCCCGATTCCTTGTTTGACGCATTGTGATGAAACATTATCCGACAGCGAACTCTCTTACACCCGATCCTCATTGGCTGTTTGGGTGCCAAGTGCCGGGGGCGGGGCTCTCGAAAGAGGTCTTCTATCGAACCCGCGACCTCCGGATTTCTCAAACCAGGTTATGAGTCCGGCGCTTTGGCTCCCCTTTCGGGGTCTGACCAAACTGAGCCACCCCGGCAAAACGGCCGGCGCATGGTCTACTGCTAAAAAGCATTGGCCCAAGAAAGATTAAACGGAAACGAAACTAGAACAGGGGAACAGAAAGGCCCCCAGCTTGTCCAGCCACAAATTCCTCACACTAGACGAAGTGGAGACAAGCAACAAGAGGATTTTCCTAAGAGTAGACATCAACGTCCCGCTAGACCCATCCACACATCTGATCCTTGACGACACCAGGATCAAAGCCGTCTCAGAGACACTCGCCAGACTCGAAGACGCGAGAGTCGTCCTCGGCTCCCACCAGAGCAGACCGGGAAAAGACGACTTCACGAACATGCAACCCCACGCGAAGGCGCTAGCTGATTGCTGCAATCAAGAAGTAATATTCGTAGAAGATGTCATAGGCCCCCACGCCCGCCAGAGAATAGCAAAGGTCGAGCGGGGCCAAGTACTCGTACTCGACAACCTAAGATTCTGCGCTGAAGAAAATGTTGACGACAAACCCGAGAAGCTCCTGAAGACCCACTTTGTCAAACAGCTCTCACCTCTCTTCGATCTCAACATCAATGACGCCTTCGCAACTGCCCATCGATCGCAACCTAGCATTGTAGGACTGACAGATGCACTTCCAAGCGCTGCAGGACGATTAATGGAAAAAGAACTCAAAGCAGTCTCCGGACTTCTTGTAGAGCCTCGACGACCATGCGTCTACGTACTGGGCGGCGCCAAGGTCGAGGACAAGATCCCGGTCATAGAGCACATTCTAACTCGTGACAAAGCAGACAAGATCCTGCTAGGAGGAGTACCCGCAAAAGTCTTCCTCAAGGCAATGGACAAGAAAATCTCGGCAGACGACGAGAAAGACATGGCTGGACTTCAGACTCATATCAAGAACGCAAGATCACTCTCGATGAAGTACAGGGATAGAATCGAGGTCCCAGTTGACCTTGCATATGGAGATACTCGTGGAAAGAGAACTGACAGAGGCATAGATGTCCCTTTGAAAGAGTCGGCCCTTGATATTGGAGCCAAGACTATTGAAAAATATTCGAAAGCGTTGGAGGGAGCTGCCACTATTGTCGCTAACGGGCCCTTAGGAGTGTTTGAGAGAGATGGGTTCGACCTCGGGACAAAACAGGTCCTAGAAGCCATGGCGAAGAGCAACGGCTATACAGTCATCGGAGGCGGACACTTGGTAGGGCTGGCTTCGATCCTCGGTATAGATGAGCGATTCAAACACGTCAGCACGGCGGGAGGCGCAATGCTTTCACTTCTTTCAGGCCAGAATCTCCCAGGCGTCGATGCGCTCGTCAGAGCCGCAGAGAGAATGCGGAACCAGAAACCTAACTGAACGCGTACTCAGTAGAACTTATCTTAGCCTCAACTCCACCCACCCAGCGACAGCCCCGGTAGCTCAGTGGTGGAGCGACAGCCTTGTACCCCAGTGAGAAAGCTGTAGGTCCCGGGTTCAATCCCCGGCCGGGGCTCCAAACACGATTCCGATTATCACAGGCTGATTCCTGACTCGAGACTCCATGCAAGCCTAATCCCGACACGGAAGGAGATCCAGAATCAGTTTTCCGCACGTCGTTTATTAGACGCGGAAACCTAGAAACCTGTCCCGGAAGAAGATCGAACCCATGGCACGAAGGTTCCTTAGACGACGAACAATCGTCATAGCTGCAATCATCGTCGCTCTCTCTGTTGGAATCGTCTTTGCAAGCATACCCTACCTTCCACATCCTCCTCCGCGAACAATCCAGACCCCGGTAACCCATACCATTAGAGGGGGAAGCGAAATGTATCCAGGAGTCTACTCTCTCACGCTACGAGGAGTTTCCAGCACTGACAATTTTGCAATAGGGGTTAACGTGACGAACGGAATGGCATCATTCTGCGTGATGCCAGAGTCCAGTTTCATTGCTTGGACTTTCAATAACTCGACCGGAGGAATCCCGTTTTCATTCGACAGCTGTATCCTCAACGTGCAGACAGCTCAGACGACGCTAAGATTTACTCCCACAAGCCAGGGCAACTGGGACGTCGTCGCTGTCAATACTAGCTCAGCGACGATAATAGTCGAGTACACTCCCGCTTCCTAGCGCGACCCTCGGAGTAGAGAGAAGACTGAGGAGACAAGAATGATCCCTGAAAACACTAGAAGAACATGCTGCAAGCCGGGAAGAAAGCCGCCTAGCGATCCGTTCGCTGTCTGAACGCTCATGATAAGATTCGGGTTGCCAATAATGCTGACCAGCTTATCGTACGGCACATCAGCAGTCATGAGCGCTAAGACCAGTGGGATGCTGGAGACGATGCTTGTGTTGATGATGGTAACTCTTACCGCGGAAGAGATTCCCCTCTTTGAGGCTGGCACCGAACCCATAACAGAACTAGCATTCGGACTGCGGAATAGGCCGATTCCAAATCCTACAAGCACCAGGCCTACCACGACCTGAGAATAGGGAGTAGACTGATCGAATCTTGACAAGACGAAAAACCCTCCGGACGCCGTTATGAGACCGAGAGTGCTGAGACCCCTCGCCCCCCATTTATCTGAGAGAGTACCACTTATTGGCCCAATGAAGATCAGAGTAGCGTCAAGAGGGATCAGAAATATTCCCGCGTGGAGCGGATCGTAGCCTCTGACGAGCTGGAAATAGAGAGTCATGATGAAGGCAAGTCCTGCAAACGCGAGACCGCTGAGCAGATTGGCAATGTTTCCAGCGGTGAACAGTCTAATTCTGAACAGGGAGAGGTCTAGAACTGGAAACTTTGTCCTGCGCTCGACGAGAAAGAAGAAGACAATGAGGATTCCACTGGACACGATAAGAATCAGGTTCAGAGCATCTGTTAGACTACCGATAGTTAGGCCGACAAGGAGGAGAGTGATCGAACTGGAAAAACTGACTGCGCCCAGCAGATCGAACTTTTCTCCTCGGGTCGGCGGAGAGATCTCTTTCAGTCTCTGACGCGACCAGTATGTTCCGAAGATTCCGATCGGAACGTTAACCAGGAAGATAGATCGCCAAGTGAAGAGTTGGATGAGAATACCGCTAAGAGTATAGCCTGTAATCGTTCCGGCATTGATCGCTACCTGGTTTATCCCGATACCTTTTCCCAGCCCTTCACCAGCGAAAGCATCCGTGACAATCGCGACACTATTGACGAAGAGAAGTGCCGCACCAAAACCCTGAACAAGCCGGAAACCCAAGAGCTCCTCTGCTGTCTGGGAGAGGCCGGAGAGCAACGACCCTAGGGTGAAGATGGCGAAGCCCATGTTGTACAGCCGGACCCGGCCGTGCAGGTCCGCGATTCTTCCAATTCCTACCAGAAGAACAGTGATCATGAGCCGGTAGACGGTGATGAACCAGACACCCACAACCAGATTCGTGTTCAGCGCAAGAACTACCTGGGGAAGGCCCACAACAAGAATGCTCGAATCCAGCGTGGCCATGAAAATGCCGACTGTAGTGACGGTGAGAACCACCCACTTGTACTCCAAGGACAAACCGCCAGGCTACCAAGCGTTTCCGAGCCTCTGGCTAGCGAGGTATAAAACGCCCCCAAGAAATGAGGCCTCGATGTTCCGAGTTAGGACGATACACGGAGACTCGCCCAGAACACGCCCTGAACAGAGATCAGGAAAGGGAGTTTCACATGATGCCCAGTTCACGCTTGCTTGATGCCAGCAGTACGCTGTTTTGAAAAATGCTGATTCGCCTGTTCTGCGCGAAAAACCGATAATCTCGCCGAGAAAGGGTTTCAGCCAGCTAGGACCCCGTTCCTAAAATTTTGAAAATAAAAAATTCCCACGACGCAAAACTCGTAGTTGAGAGGTAATTAACAAAGAGTAACCATCTTCTAGGCTTCACAGAAAGAAATCGCAGACTATTCTGTTTCATAATTAACAGGCGCAGAACAAGCCCTGATCAGAAATCGGGGGAGGCGATTTGAGATTGCGACTTTTTCGCGCTGACCTCTGCGCTTAATCTGCAATTTGGAAAACGGTGGACCGTTCTGTTCTGCGCCCTGAATTGTGAGACTCGCGCGTATCAGTTTCAACTGGCGGGACCCCTCGCCAAGAAATCTCAAAAGTAGTTGCTCCCCGCGACACAAAAGTGCTCTTCCGTAAAGGTAACCCACGGGAAGCATAAGGCATTCCTTTAGATACCATGAACAAACCGTGACCCCGCAGGCTTGAGCAGACCCCAAGCACGTCTAGCAGACGACCTATTCGCCCTAGATCCCAGAATCAGATACGTAGCACTACTAGACCGGAA